>Ga0326597_10010139_pt1 | contig 12579 bp, 15 predicted proteins | sample RVTome_12_FD_203789 | JGI IMG/M metagenome (GOLD analysis project Ga0326597, IMG submission 203789) | Soil microbial communities from uranium-contaminated site in the Upper Colorado River Basin, Wyoming, United States - RVT100D185 | ecosystem: Environmental > Terrestrial > Soil > Contaminated >... | reverse complement strand
CTAATCGAGTGCGGAGTTTAGCGAGCGTGCCCAGATCCTAGCAAGCCATATGGCGAAATAGCGGGGCGCCGCGCCGTGTCAGCCATCGTAGCGCCGAAAGATCAGCGACGCATTGGTGCCGCCGAAGCCGAAGGAGTTGGAAAGCACCGTATTGATCTCCCGTTCCCGCGCCTTGTGGGCGACCAGGTCGATCACCGTGTCGACCGACGGGTTGTCGAGATTGATGGTCGGCGGCGCCAGCTGATCGCGGATGGCGAGGATCGAGAAGATCGATTCGACCGCGCCGGCCGCCCCCAACAGATGACCGATCGCCGACTTGGTCGAGGACATGGACAGCCGGCCGGCGGCGTTGCCGAACACCGCTTCGACGGCGTGCAGCTCGATCTCGTCGCCCACCGGGGTCGAGGTGCCGTGCGCGTTCACATAGTCGATGTCGGCGGGATTGATGCCGGCGCGCGCTATGGCCGCGTGCATGCAGCGCCGCGCGCCGTCGCCGTCCTCGGCCGGCGCGGTGATGTGATGGGCGTCGCCGGACAGCCCGTAGCCGATGATCTCGGCGTAAATACGGGCGCCCCGCGCGCGGGCGTGCTCCAGCTCCTCGACCACCACGATGCCGGCTCCCTCGCCCATGACGAAGCCGTCGCGATCCCTGTCATAGGGCCTGGACGCGCGCTCCGGCTCGTCGTTGAAGGCGGTGGAAAGCGCCCGGCACGCCGCGAACCCGGCCATCGCCAGGCGGCACACCGGGGATTCCGTGCCGCCGGCGACCATGACCTCCGCATCGCCCAGCGACACCATGCGCGCCGCGTCGCCGATGGCGTGCGCGCCGGTCGAGCAGGCGGTTACCACGGCATGGTTCGGGCCCTTCAGCCGGTGCCTGATGGAGACGTAGCCCGAGGCGAGGTTGATGAGGCGGCCGGGGATGAAGAACGGGCTGAGGCGGCGCGGCCCGCGGTCGCGAACCAAGAGCGCGCCCTTTTCGATGCCCTCCAGCCCGCCGATGCCGGAGCCGATCAGAACGCCGCTGCGGACCTCCTCGTCATAGGTCGAAGGGTGCCAGCCGGCGTCGTCGAGCGCCTGCTGGGCGGCGGCCATCGCAAAGGTGATGAACTCGTCGACCTTGCGGCTCTCCTTCGGCTCCATCCAGTCGTCGGGGTTGAAGGTTCCGTCCGCGCCGTCGCCGCGCGGCACGCGACAGGCGATTTTGGCGGAAATGTCGGAGACGTCGAACTCCTCGACCCTGCGGGCGCCGCTTCGGCTGGCGAGGAGCCTGGACCATGTCGGCTCGACGCCGCATCCCAGCGGCGTCACCATGCCGAGACCGGTCACCGCAACTCGTCTCATCGGCATTTGCTCCAGACAACGGTCCTGAAGAAGCCGCCGGCGGACGAGGCGCTCACCGGCTCGGCGGGGCGGGCGTCAGCCGGCGTTCTTTTCAAGAAATTTGATGGCGTCGCCGACGGTCAGGATGGTCTCGGCGGCATCGTCGGGAATCTCGCAGCCAAACTCCTCCTCGAAAGCCATAACGAGCTCAACCGTGTCGAGGCTGTCGGCCCCCAGATCGTCGATGAAACTGGCGCTTTCCGTGACCTTTTCCGCTTCCACGCCGAGATTCTTGACGACGATCTTCTTCACCCGTTCTGCAATATCGCTCATAGGCTGCTTCCCCGTTGAATTTCCAGACGAAACGAAAGGGACGACCCCGCAGAGCCAAGGCGATCCGGTGCCCCCGCGCCTCAAGGCCGCCAGCGAGGGGTCCCTCCCTGATCCGGCGAGGTTAAGCCGGCGCGGTTGGTATCACACTTTGCCAAGCTTGACCACACAAGCCCTTTACCAGTTTACCGGCCCGTCCATCAAGCGCCATCGTCGCCGCGGGGGCGGCTTGCGAGCCCTTCAGATCATCGCCATTCCGCCGTTCACGTGCAGGGTCTGGCCGGTCACGTAGGCGGCCTCCGAGCTTGCCAGATAGACCACCGCGGCGGCCACCTCCTCGACGCCGCCGAGGCGGCCGGCCGGGACGGTGGAAAGGATCGCCGCGCGCTGCTTGTCGTTGAGCCCATCGGTCATCGCCGTGTCGATGAAGCCCGGGGCGACGCAATTGGCCGTGATATTGCGGCTGGCGACCTCCTGGGCGAGCGCCTTCATCATGCCGATTATGCCGGCCTTGGCGGCGGCGTAGTTGCCCTGCCCGGCATTGCCGGTCACGCCGATGACGGAGGAGATGCCGATCACCCGGCCCCAGCGGCGCTGCATCATGCCGCGCAGCGCGCCGCGGATGATACGGAAGCCCGCGGTCAGATTCACGTCGATCACCGCCTGCCAGTCCTCGTCGCGCAGGCGCAGGAACAGGCCGTCGCGGGTGATGCCCGCATTGTTGACCAGGATGTCGAGGCTGCCCATGGCCTGCTCGGCGCGCCCGGCAAGCGCGTTCGCCGCCGCCGCGTCGAACAGGTCGCAAGGAACCACATGCGCGCGGTCACCCATCTCGCCGGCCAGCTCGTTGAGCAGAGGCTCGCGCGTGCCGGAGACGGCGACCGTGGCGCCGCGCCCGTGCAGCGCCCTCGCGATGGCTGCGCCGATGCCACCGGAAGCGCCGGTGACGAGCGCACATTTCCCATCAAGATCAAACATTTGCAGGACTCCTGTCAGAGACGGCTGGAACTTTTCGGCGGGCGGCGAGCACAATCCATGCGACTTTACGCGAGGTCCGCGGCATGCGCCTCGATTTCGTCGGGCGTGCCGATGGCGGTCGCGGTCAATGCCCGGTCGATGCGCTTGGCAAGGCCGGTCAGTACCTTACCGGCACCGAGTTCGTAAAGGGTGTCGATGCCGTTTTGCGCCATGAAGGTCACGCTCTCGCGCCAGCGCACGGTGCGGGTCACCTGTTCCACCAGCCGCTTGCGGATGTCCTCGGGCGCGGTGATCGGCCGGGCGGTCACGTTGCAGACGACGGGCACCGCGGCGGGGCGTATCTCGGTCCCGGCCAACGCCTCGGCCATGGCGTCCGCCGCCGGCGCCATCAAGGCGCAATGGAACGGCGCGCTCACCGGCAACAGAAGCGCCCGTCTAGCCCCCCAGTCGGCGGCGATCTCGATCGCCCGCTGCACCGCCCCCCTGGCGCCGGAGACCACGACCTGGCCCGGCGCATTGTCGTTCGCCGCCTGGCAGACCTCGCCCTTGGCGGCGGCGGCGGCGATCTCCACCGCGGCGGCGAAATCGAGCCCGATAAGCGCCGCCATGGCGCCCTCGCCGACCGGCACCGCGGTCTGCATGGCGCTGCCGCGCAGCCTGACGAGGCGCGCGGTATCGGCGATGGTGAGCGCGCCGGCTGCGGCCAGCGCGGAATATTCGCCGAGCGAATGGCCGGCGACATATCTGACCGCCTCGACCGTCTTGACGCCCTTGGCCTCGAGAACCCGCACCACCGCGAGGCTGACCGCCATCAGCGCCGGCTGGGCGTTGGCGGTCAGCGTCAGGCGATCGTCGGGTCCCCGCCAGATGATGTCGCTGAGCTTCTCGCCGAGCGCCTCGTCGACCTCGTCGAAGACCGCGCGCGCTTCGCGGTAGGTCTCAGCCAGCGCCTGGCCCATGCCGACCTGCTGGCTGCCCTGCCCGGGGAATATGAAAGCTACCGCCATGTGCTCTTGTCTCTCGCTGAGGTTCGGCGACACGGACGCGCAAAGAGACTGGATGGAAACCGATGTCAAGATTGCAGCGCCGCACCGGCGCAACCGGCGAAACAATCTTGGGCCGGGATATGGGCGAAGATGTGGGCGCGCGATCGGGCGAACACGGCGCCCGCCCGCGCCGCAGCTAGCCTTCGTATGCCTGCCGCAGGCCCACTATGTCGAACTTCTTCATGCCGAACATGAAGCCATGGTCGTCGGGCGCGCGCGGGCCGCCCTTGAGCGCGGTGAATTGCCGGCCCGTGAGCGCGAAGGCCACGGTCGCGACCGAACCCGCGGGCTCGCCGCGATGTGCGAACCCGGCTTCGCCGAAGCGGGACTGGGAGGTGATTTTCCCGTCCTTGAAAATCGGCACGTAGACCCGCCGCTCACTTCGGGACGCATCGATATTGGCTGGGGATGATCGTATCCTTGTTTTCCGGCTGAAACGGCACGTCGCTGACATAGCCAATCGGACAGGTCGTAAACATCCACCAGTCGGAACCGATCTCATCGCGGCTCAAGCCGGAATCGAGCTTTCTTCCCGGCCCAAGCTCCACCTCGATGGCATGCTGATCGCGCTTGGCCATGAAGCGAACGGATACGTCCGTGTCACAGCTATTCGAGGTGCCCAGATGACCGGTGCCGTAGTCCCAGTTGGTGCAGTCCTCCAGATGCGGCACGGCTTGCTGCGCGGCGCCGGGAGCGGCGGCGGCCAGTTGCCAGAGGACGCTGGCGACGGCAATAAGGGAAATTTGCAGCTTCATTTCCACCTCCCGCCAAGATTGGACCGCGACTTGATGTCAAAATAGCGGCACGGCGAGATCGGGTAAATCCCTCGTCTTACGATCCACGCGAGCGCGCCGCTTCACGGCATCTTGTCGTTGACGAGGCCGATCATGTTGCCCTGCGGGTCGGTGAACATGGCGAAGGTCACCATGCCGGGTATGACCGTCGTGGGGACGCAGATCTTGCCGCCAAGCGCCTCGGCCTTTTTGAGATATTCGTCGGTGTCCGGGACCGCGACATAAATGGTGGCGTGACCGGGCCGACCTTCCGGCGCCTCGCCAATGCCCCCGCCGATGCCGACCTCGCCCTTTTCGACAAGGCCGTATTTCATCGGATTGTCGGCGTTGACCTTCCACTCGAAAAGCTTGCCGTAGAAGTCCTGGAGCGCGGCTCCGCTGCCGGCCCTACCCATGATCTCGAAATGAACGACCGGTGCGGCCATCGTACTCTCCCCTGCAATTCCCCGAATTGAGTTGACTTTTTACGTTGATATCAATATAATTACCCCATGTCAATCGACGATAATTTTCCCTTCGAACAGACCCGCCATGTGCGCGACACCTGCCTGTGCCTGCATGTTCGGCAGGCGGCGCGGGCGCTCGCCCGCCATATCGACGAGGTGTTCCGGCCCCTCGGCCTGACCAACGGGCAGTTTTCGCTGCTGATGTCGCTCAACCGGCCCTCGCCCCCGGTCATGGGCGAGGTCGCGGCGCTGCTAGCCATGGACCGCACGACGCTCACGGCGGCGCTCAAGGCGCTTAAGCGGCGCGGCCTCGTCGAGGTCAGGGCCGACGAGCGGGACAGGCGCGGCCGCCGCCTGCATATGACCCCCGGCGGCCGGGCCCTGCTCGGCAAGGCCTATCCCCTCTGGGTGGCCGCTCATGGCGAAATCGACGAGGTGCTCGGCCGCGCCGGAGCCGACAGGGTGCGGCGCGACCTCACGCGCATCGTGCAGCATCTCGACAGCGGCCGCAGGAGCGCTGCCTGAGCGCGCCCCCTTGCGCTGCGCCGCAAAAAGCTATAACTCACGCCCCGTTACGGCCGTCTCGGCCGGAGGCTGAACGGAAGGCCGCGGGGCTTTCGGGCGTCACGACGCCCGGAGGGCCGCGGCAGGGTCTTCGCGCCCGGCTTCCCGTGTCTCCGCTCTTTTGCGGTCCTCTTTGAGCCTTTCCGCGGTTTCGCCGGGCTTGAAAAGGGGCTTTGCGCCGGGACGGCGGAACGAAGGAAAGGCCGTTATCCATGCCGCATTACGAGCATGTGTTCCTGGCGCGCCCGGACGTGTCGGCGCAGCAGGTGGACCAACTTGTCGAGACCTACAAGTCGATCATCGCCGGTGGCGGCGGATCGGTCGCCAAGACCGAGTATTGGGGGCTGAAGCCCATCGCCTACCGGATCAACAAGAACCGCAAGGCGCATTACACCTTGATGAACATCACCGCGCCCCATACAGCCCTCGCGGAGATGGAGCGGCAGATGCGCCTCAACGAGGACGTGATGCGGTTTTTGACCATCCGCGTCGACGAACTCGAGGAAGGCCCCTCGGCGATGATGCGCCGGGAAGCGCGCGACGATCGCCGCGGCCCGCGCCGCGAGGGCGACCGCGACCGCGACCGGCGGCCGCGCGGGCGGCCTGCCGAGCGCGCCGAGACCGGGGCGGCGAAGCAGGCCGACGCGGAGGCCGGGAAGCAGACCAAGACCGAGACCGAAACGGACTCCGAGGCAGCGGCGGAAACCGAAAGCGAGACGGAGGCGAGCTGAGCCATGATCGATGTCGCACAGATGCCGGTCCGCCGGCCGTTCTTCCGCCGCCGCAAGACCTGCCCCTTCTCGGGGCCGAACGCGCCGAAGATCGACTTCAAGGATGTCAGGCTGCTGCAGCGCTACATGTCGGAGCGCGGCAAGATCGTGCCGAGCCGCATCACCGCGGTGTCGGCGAAGAAGCAACGCGAACTCGCCCGCGCCATCAAGCGGGCGCGCTTCCTCGGCCTCCTGCCCTATCTGATCCCGTAGGGCTGGAACCGAACGAGACTTGAATCTCGGTTGGGACGGGCGCCCGCGTCGGACGCGGGGGCCAGCGTCTCTAACCGCTTGGGGCGGGACAGCGCGAGGCATGGGCCATCAGATCGCCGTCGGATTTGTCGCGGGGCTTGCCGCCGCGCTGGTCTACAGCGCGGTGAGCACCGGGACGCTGGCCGCGTTCATATTGTTCTACGTCGCCTCGCTGCCGCTGTTCATCGCCGGCCTCGGCTGGGGCTGGGCCACTGCGGGCCTCGCCGCCATCATCGGCGTCGTCGCGACCGCGATTGCCATCGGGCCCTTGGGCGGCCTCGTCTTTCTGCTCGCCGTCGGCGCGCCGGCCGCCTGGCTCAGCTATCTCGCCGGCCTGTCGCACCCGACGCAGGGAGCGCCGGGCGCGCGACAGGAATGGTATCCGACAGGCCACCTCATTGCCTGGACATCGGCGATCGGCGGCGCCCTGATCCTGCCGACCGTCGCCGCCTTCGGCTTTTCGCTCGAGGCCTATGAGACGAGCATCCGCGCCGTCTTCGACCGGCTGATCTCGGATGGCGCGGCGACGCCGTCGGCCGAGCTGCCGCCGGGGTTCGACGCGGAACGGCTCGCCGCCCTGTTCGTGCGCTACATGCCGCCGGTTTCGACCATCTTGTGGATGGCGACGACGCTCGCCAACATGTATGTCGCGGCCCGCGTCGTGCTGATCTCCGGCAGGCTCAGGCGGCCATGGCCGCAGGTGATGCGTTTCGAGCTGCCGAACGGGCTTGCCGTGGCGCTCGCCGCGGCGCTGGTCGCCTCGTTTTTGCCCGGGCTCGCCGGGATGATCGCCGGCGCCTTCGCGGCGGGCTTCGTGTTTGCCTATGCGCTGCTCGGACTCGCGATCCTGCACGTGGTGACCCAACCGAGCCCGGCGCGGCCGCTGCTTCTCGGCGCCGTCTATTTCGCGCTGGTCTTTCTCGGCTGGTCGGAAACCGTCCTGAGCTGGACCGGCGCGGCTCTCGCCATGCTTGGCCTAGCCGAGCCCGCGCTCAATCTGCGGGCGCGGATATCCGCCCGCATGAAAGGACGCGGCGGCCCTCCGGCGCCGGGCAACGACAATTCCAATTCGGGGTCCGGCTGACGGATCCGCAGCCATTTCGGCGAGTGAAGGGAGAAACCAACATGGAAATCATACTTCTCGAGCGCATCGCCAGGCTCGGCCAGATGGGCGACGTGGTGCGCGTCAAGGACGGCTACGCGCGCAATTTCCTGCTCCCCCAGGGCAAGGCGCTGCGCGCCAACAAGGCCAATATGGAGCGCTTCGAGCGCGAGCGCGTGCAACTCGAAGCACGCAATCTGGAGCGCAAGACGGAGGCCGAGGCGGTCGCCGCCAAGCTCTCCGGGCAGCGCTTCATCGCCATCCGCTCGGCCGGCGAGACCGGCCAGCTCTATGGCTCGGTGTCGACCCGCGACATCGCCGACGTGATCACCGAGAACGGCTTTTCGGTGCAGCGCACCCAGGTGCAGCTCAACATGCCGATCAAGACGCTCGGCCTGCATGAGGTTGCGATCGCGCTGCATCCGGAAGTCGAGGCGATGGTCAACGTCAACGTCGCGCGCAGCCGGGAGGAGGCCGAACGCCAGGCGCGCGGCGAGGACGTGACGCTCGCCGGCGAGGAGGAGGTCGAGGCACCGGCGGCGGCGGCGCCGGCGCCGGAGGAGCTGCTTGAGGACGAGGCGAAGGCGCGCGAACTGGCCGCGGCGCTCGCCGAGGAGGCGGAAGCCGGCGAAGCCGAAACTCAAACCGAGGCGGCGCCCGCGGAGGCCGAGGGGGAAGCCGAAGAGGAGAAATCCAAATAAGGGGTGCAATTTGGCGCCGGAAGATATGGCGGGGGGCGGGTGAGCCAGATCATGATTGCTCCCCGGCAATTCGAGGCTCAATATTGCCGGGCGCGCGAAGTTTCGTAATATGCCGTCCGGCATTCTTGTTTTGGCGGCGATGGGGACGATATGCCCTTATTCTTGCTCGATCGGATATTGCGACACACGCTCCGCCACGGATCGCTGGAGATGGTCGTTCCGGACGGATCGGTGCGCCGCTACGGCACGGACGGCGCGAAACCGCGGGTGCGTATCGCGGTCGACCAGCCGGTGCTGGGGTGGCGGACGCTGCTGCATCCGAGCCTTTCGGTCGGCGAGGCCTACATGGACGGGCATTTGCGGATCGAGGAAGGCACGCTTACGGATTTCCTCGACATCGCGCTGTTGTCGCGGTCGATGGCCACCCCGTCCGGCCGCGTCGGCCGCCTGCTCGACGGCCTGATCTACGCCGCCAACTATCCCAAGGCGCTCAACTGGATCGGCCGGGCGGAACGCAATGTCCGCCACCATTACGACATCTCGCACGACCTCTACGAGATGTTCCTCGATTCGGACATGCAGTATTCCTGCGCCTATTTCCGCGACGAATCCGACAGCCTGAACCAGGCCCAGGTCAACAAGAAGCACCATCTGGCGCAGAAGCTGCTTCTTGAGCCCGGCATGCGGGTGCTCGACATCGGGTCCGGATGGGGCGGGCTGGCGATCGAGCTTGCCCGCAATTACGGGGTCGAGGTCACCGGCGTCACACTGTCGCGGGACCAGTACGAGGTGTCGACCAAGCGCGCCGAAGCCGCGGGCGTTGCCGACCGGGTCGAATTCAAGCTCCTCGACTATCGGCTTGCAAAGGGCCCCTACGACCGAATCGTCTCGGTCGGCATGTTCGAGCATGTCGGCAAGCCGCATTACGTGACCTTCTTCGACCACGTCTACGACCTGCTCAGGGATGACGGCGTAGCCCTGCTGCACACCATTGCGCGGATGGCGCCGCCGGCGCCGATCAATCCCTGGATCAGGCGCTACATCTTTCCCGGCGGCTATCTGCCGAGCCTGTCGCAGTTGGCGCCCATCCTCGAGCGGCGCGGCCTCTATCTCACCGATTTCGAGAACTGGCGGCTGCATTACGCCAAGACGCTTCGCCACTGGAGCGACCGCCTCGCCGCCCGCCGGGCGGAGGTGGAAGAGATGCTCGACGAGCGCTTCTATCGCATGTGGCAGTTCTATCTGAACGCCTGCGAGTCGGTGTTCCGCCACCAGGACCTCGCCGTCTACCAGATGCAGCTGGCGAAAAAAATCGACGCCGTTCCCCTCACCCGGGATTACATTTACGCCATCGTGCCGCCGCGAATCGGTGAGGCGCAGCCGCGCCGCATGGCCGGCGAGTAAAGGTCAAGCTTTTCGACCTCGGTGAGGGCGCCCAATTCCGGCGCCTGTGAATAGCGGGTATGAAGCGCGTTTTACCGCCCCTGCGCCTTGTTGCCGGGCGCCGGCGGCGCTATCGCTGTAAGAACCAGAATCGACAAGAATCATGGACAGCCCAAGTCAAGCCCGGACGGCGAAGCCCGAGGACGACCTGCCCTTCCGCCAGGCGCCGCACAATATCGAGGCTGAACAGGCGATCCTCGGCGCCATCCTGGTCAACAACGACGCCTATTTCCGGGTCATGGACTTCCTCGAGCCGGCGCATTTCTTCGACGAGGCGCACGGCCGCATCTTCGACATCGCCGGCCAGCTCATCCGCGCCACCAAGCTCGCCTCGCCGATCACGCTGAAGACCTTCTTCGAGGGCGAGGAGCTTGTGCCGGGCATCAGCGCCCAGGCCTATCTGGCGCGCCTCGCCGGCGCCGCGACCACCGTCATCAATGCCGCCGACTATGGCCGCGCCGTCTACGACCTCGCCATCCGCCGGAATCTAATCCAGATTGGCGAGGACATGGTCAATGTCGCTTTCGATTCGCCAGTCGAGGCGCCTCCGCAAGCACAAATCGAGGAGGCCGAGCAGCGCCTGTTCGAGCTTGCGGAAAGAGGCAAATACGGCTCGGGCTTCTTGAAGTTTGGGGACGCACTACGTCATTCAGTTGATATGGCGGCGGCCGCCTATCGACGCGATGGCGGCCTGTCGGGACTCGCCACTGGCTTTGACGATCTTGATGAGAAGCTTGGCGGATTGCAGCCTTCCGATCTGATCATCATTGCCGGCAGGCCCTCCATGGGCAAGACGGCGCTCGCCACCAACATCGCTTACAACATTGCTTACGACTACAAAGTCGAAACCGATGCAGAAGGCCACCAACAAGTTGCTAAAGGTGCCGCTGTCGGATTCTTTTCGTTGGAAATGTCGGCCGAGCAGCTGGCCACGCGCATCATCTCCCAAGAAGTCAATATCTCGTCAAACCTAATCAGGCGTGGTCAATTCAATGATGCAGATTTCCACAAGATCCAAGGCTTCGCCCAGGAATTGCAGCATGTTCCTCTATATATCGACCAAACCGGTGGAATTACCATCGCTCAGCTCGCTGCCCGCGCCAGGCGGCTCAAACGCCAGCGCGATGTTGGCCTGATTGTCGTCGACTATCTGCAGCTTCTGTCGGGCTCGAGCCGCCGGGCGGCCGAGGGCCGGGTGCAGGAGGTCTCGGAAATCACCACCGGTCTCAAAGCGTTGGCGAAGGAGCTTAATGTGCCGATCCTGGCCCTGTCGCAGCTTTCCCGCCAGGTCGAGAGCCGCGAGGACAAGCGCCCGCAGCTTTCCGACCTGCGCGAGTCCGGCTCCATCGAGCAAGACGCAGATGTTGTGATGTTTGTCTATCGCGAGGAGTATTACGACCGCGAACCCAAGAAGGACACGCAAGAACATGTCGCTTGGAAAGAAAAGAAAATTGAAAATCTCGCCGAAGTGATCATTGCCAAGCAGCGTCACGGACCGATTGGGCATGTTCCGCTGCAATTCGAGGGTAAGTTTACGAGATTTAGCAGTCTCGCCAAAGAGGACCGCACCCCCGAACGGATGGATTAGAGCGCTTGATCGTGGTCGCCTGAGCGGGCACAACAGCCGTCATGGCCATTTCAGCAATCGAGGAGGCCGGCGCCAGGCTGACCATCGACCTTAAGGCGCTCGCCGCCAATTACCGCCTCTTGGCCGAACGCGCCGGGCCTGCCGAATGCGCCGCCGTGGTCAAGGCCGACGCTTACGGGCTCGGCGCCGACAGAATCGTGCCGGCGCTGGCCAAGGCGGGCGCCCGCACCTTCTTCGTCGCGCTCGCCAACGAGGCGCGAAAGCTCCGCGCGGTATCAGGCAATTCCACGGTCTACGTCCTCAACGGGCTGACGCCGGGGGCGGCCGCCGCCTACGCCGAAATCGGCGCGCGGCCGGTGCTGTGCACGTCAGACGAGGTCGCCGAATGGGCCGCCTTCTGCCGGGCCGCGAATAAGCGACTGCCGGCCGCTCTTCACGTCGATAGCGGCATGAACCGGCTCGGCCTGTCGCTTCCCGAGGTCCGCGCCCTGGCGCAGGAGAAGAACGGCGCGCTTGAGGAATTCGAGCTTGCCCTGGTGATGAGCCATTTCGTCTCCTCCGAGATTGCCGACGACCCGCTCAACGCCCGCCAGATCGCCGATTTCGCCGCGCTCCACGCATTGTTTGCCGGCGTGCCGGCGAGCCTCGCCAATTCCTCGGGCATTTTCCTGCGGCAAAAGCCGCATTTCGACCTGGTGCGCCCCGGCTATGCGCTTTACGGCGGCAATCCGCTGCCGGGTTTGCCCAATCCGATGGCCCCGGTGGTGCGGCTCGAGGCGCGCGTCATGCAGCTTCGCGAGATCGCGGCCGGCGCCACCGTCGGCTACAACGCCCAGTGGACGGCGCTTAGGCCCAGCCGGCTCGCCACGCTGGCGCTCGGCTATGCCGACGGCTTTCCGCGGCCGGCCGGCGGCCTCGATAAGAAGCCCGGCGGCAGCGCCATCATCGCCGGCAGGCCCTGCCCCATCGTCGGGCGGGTGTCCATGGACCTCGTCGTCGCCGACATAACCGGGCTGGAGGAAACCGCGGTGCGGCGGGGCGACTGGGCCTGCGTCCTCGGTCCCGAGATCGGCGTCGACGCGCTTGGCGAGGCCGGCGGCACCATCGGCTACGACATCCTCACGCGCCTCGGCCGGCGCTTCGCCCGCCTCTATGTCGATGGCGCGTCGAGGGCTGCCTGACCCCCATGGCGCGGCGTCCCAATCCCTTTGTCTGCCAGAGCTGCGGCGCGGTGGCGTCGAA
>Ga0326597_10010138_pt1 | contig 12579 bp, 8 predicted proteins | sample RVTome_12_FD_203789 | JGI IMG/M metagenome (GOLD analysis project Ga0326597, IMG submission 203789) | Soil microbial communities from uranium-contaminated site in the Upper Colorado River Basin, Wyoming, United States - RVT100D185 | ecosystem: Environmental > Terrestrial > Soil > Contaminated >... | reverse complement strand
TCTCGACCGGGGTGGCACCGGAGAAGGCGCGGCGGCCGGTCAGGCATTCATACAGGATGAGGCCCAGCGCGTAGAGATCCGTGCGTTGATCGATCGACTTCCCCTGCGATTGCTCCGGCGCCATGTAACCGGGCGTGCCGATGACGGTTTGCGTGGTCGTGGTATTACTGCCGAGCGCGCGCGCAATGCCAAAATCCATGAGCTTTACCAGACCGTCGCGCGCTAGTATCACGTTCTCCGGCTTCAAATCGCGGTGCACCACCCCTTGCGCGTGCGCCTCACCGAGACCCGCCGCGATCTGACGCGCCAGATCGATGACGCGTTCTGGCGGCAACTTTCCGGCACGCTCGAGATAGTCGCGCAGGCTTTCGCCATCCACATACTCCATCGTGATATAAACCAGATCATCAACGCGATTGAAATCGTAAATGCGGCTGATGTTCTTGTGCGTGATTCGGCGCGCTAGCCGGATTTCATCCTTGAACCGCACCATCATCTCCGGGTCGCAGGCGATTTCCGGTCGCAGCAACTTGAGGGCCAGTATCTCGGTCGTTTCCCGGTCGCGTACCCGGTAGACCAGCCCCATGCCGCCCTCGCCGAGTCGCTCCAAGATCTCATAGCGCGGCGCCAGGGGCGCGAGTACCGGGTGGGTAGCAGCCGCCATGCCCTCCTGCGGCAGACTGATTTGCTGGGTTTTCTGGATTGGCTGCTTCACCTGGATCTCCAAGGATCGGAATATAGGCGCTCACTTGACATATCACTTAAGTATAATCAACGCACGCCGCACGCTACGGTAGATGCCGCAAATCGTTTCCCAACTCGGCTAATCTGAGAAAACTCATAACCGACGCCTTATCTCACTGACCCCTGAACAGCAACCCCCCTCGCAGCGGTGTTTTGGTATTATTTCGGCGGCGGCGCACCGCTGCCTGACCCGACCACCCCATATCGTGTCGATGCTCGTCTTCAACAGCGGCAGCTCTTCCCTCAAGCACCGCCTCTACGCCGAGGACCCCGACGGGTCGCTGCGGCTCATCGCGAGCGGGATGGTGAATGCCTTCGGCGATCAAGCGAAGTTCACCTGGCTAGCCAACGGGCAGCGCCGCGAGACACGTGTGGCCATTCACAACCACCGCGAGGCCACGGCGCGGGTATTGCGCTGGCTTCGAGACCTGACACCGGACGCCGCGGGGCGGGCGGTCACGGCGATCGGCCACCGCGTGGTCCACGGTGGCGAGATCTTCCGCGAGCCGGTCCTGCTCACGCCCGAGACGATCGCGCGCATCGAATCCTTGAGCGCGCTCGCGCCGATCCACAACCCGATTGCGCTTGAGGTGATCCGCGCCTGCCGATTGGAGTTGGAAGACACTCTCCCGATGGTTGCCGTATTTGACACGGCGTTTCATGCGCTGCTACCCCAGCCCGCGCGGACCTATGCCCTGCCCCAGGAATGGACGCGCGCGCACGGCATTCGCCGCTACGGCTTCCACGGCATCGCGCATCGATACATGTACGAGCGCTGCCTGGCGCTGCACGGTGAACCCGCGTCAGAACCGCGTGTGATCACCTTTCAGCTCGGCAACGGCTGCTCCGTCGCCGCCATCCGCGCGGGGCGCTCGGTCGAGACCAGCATGGGCTACACGCCCTTGGAAGGACTCATCATGTCGACGCGCAGTGGCGACGTGGATCCGGGCGTTTTGGTGCAGCTCATGGCCGCCGGCGGTCTGAGCGCTACCGCGCTCGCCCGCGGGCTCAATCACGAATCGGGGCTCAAGGGTCTGTCCGGCGTTACCTCTGACATGCGCGAACTGCTCAGGCTCGAGGCCGAGGGACACGCCGGGGCGCGGCTCGCGATTGATGCCTTCTGTCACCGCGCGCGCAAGTACCTGGGCGCCTACGCCGCGGTGCTCGGCGGCGCCGATGCGGTCGTGTTCGGTGGCGGCATCGGCGAGCATGCCGCCCCGATTCGCGCCCGCATCTGCGCCGGGATGGAGTGGTGTGGCTTACGCTTGGATGCCGCGGCCAACGCCGCGGCAGTAGGAACCGAGGGGCGCATCTCGGCACCGCGCTCGGCGCCGGCGGTTTATGTCATCCCGGTCAACGAGGAACTGTTAATCGCCCGCGATGCGCGTCAGTTGCTCGCGTCGCGGGGCGCCGGCTAACGGTGGCGCCGTCGTGCCGCGCACCACGAGCCGCACCGGCAACTCATGACAACGTGATACCGGCGCACCGGAGATCAACGCCAGCAACATGATCGACCCAATCCGGCCCATTTCGCCGGTTGGGAAATGCACGGTCGTCAACCCCGGGCCGATGAGCGAAGAGATCTCCATATCGTCGAAACCGGTGATGGAGACTTCGTGCGGTAACTCAACCCCGAGCTCCTTGCACTCAGCGATGGCGCCGATGGCCAGCACGTCGTTTCCGCAAACTACGGCGGTGGGACGGGGCTTCGTTCGCATGAGCGCGGCCAACCCCGCGCGCCCACTCGACAGCGTATACGGCCGTTCCGTCAGGCGCTCCCGAGGTAGACTCAAGCCGCGCGCCGCCATAGCCTCGCGCACACCCTGAAGGCGTTCACGGGCGCGCTCGTTATGCGCGGTCAGTCCCGAGATCATGGCAATCTCGGTGTGTCCGAGATCGAGCAAATGGTTGGTCAGCATGACCGCGGCATGGCGGTTATCGAACCCAACGCACGGGTGCCGGCCGGTCCTGTCGAGCGCCCAGGTCAGGACGTACGGGATTTGCATCGCCCGGATCAGCTCGAATAGCCCGGCATGGTGCTCGGTGCCGACCAGCACGATCCCGTCGATACCGCGCTCGATCAGCGTGCGCGCGAGACGCAACTCGTTATTAGGATCGAATTCGTGGAACGCCAGCACCAAGGCATAGCCGGCATCGTCGAGCGTTTTTTGCATGGCGTGGGTGGTGTTGGCGAAAATGGCGTTATAGAGAGTCGGAATCACGGCGCCGACGGTGCGCGAGCGCCGCGAGGCGAGCGCACGGGCCGTGCCGTGGGCGATATAGCTGAGCTCATTGACGGCGCGCTCGATGCGCGCACGCGTATCGGGTTTGACCAGGTGCGGCAGCGACAGCGCGCGCGAAACCGTGGCCGTGGACACCTTGGCCGCGCGCGCCACGTCACTGAGCTTTACCGGGCGCTTTTTCAAGCCGTCATCCTGTTTCGGTCTCACTTTAATTTATTGTTCGCGCGAATATGCGTCACGATGGGCACGATAATCGCAACCAGCGTCAGCACCATGACCACTCCGCTGACCGGCCGAGTGAAGAACACCGTCCAATCGCTGTGGAAGCTGATCATCGTTGTCGTAAACGAACTCTCGGCGAGCGGGCCGAGGATCGTGCCGAGCACGAGCGGCGCGATCGGGAAGCGGTAACGCTCGAACAGATAGCCGATGACTCCGAAAGCGACCATCAGCCACAGATCGCCGATATTATTGCGAATGGACAGCGCGCCGATGAAGCACAACAACATGATGAAGGCCGAAACCACCGCCTCCGGGAAATCGAGAATCTTGACAAGCGGGCGGATGGCGAAGAATCCCACGAGGCACATCGCAACGATGCCGAGGAACAGCGAGGCGATCACGGTGTAAATCATCTCGGTAGAGGTCAGGAACACCTGCGGCCCCGGCTGGATGCCGTGCAGCAGGAACGCCCCGAGGATCACGGCGGTCGCGCCGCTGCCCGGAATTCCGAGCGTGAACAGCGGGATCAACGCCCCGCCCACCGAGGCGGTCGCCGCCGCCTGTGGCGCCACGATGCCGTCCGGGATGCCGGTGCCCAACTCCTTTTTGCGCTTGTTGTACTGGCCCTCGAAGCCGTAGGCCACGAACGAGGCGATGGTGGCGCCGGCGCCGGGGACCACGCCGATGATGTTGCCGAGGATGGAGTTGCGCAGCAGCACGCCCTTGAGTCGCGACAGCTCGCGCCAACTTGGGAGACGCGTGCGCATCTCGCCGATCTGCTGGATGGGCGCACTCACGAACCCCTCGTGCAGCCGGATGAACACCTCGCCCAGGCCGTAGGCCCCGACCATGACGGTCAGGAACTCGATGCCGTCGAGCAGCAGCGGCAGGCCGAAGGTGTAACGCGTGCTGCCGTAGATCGAGTCCACACCCACAGTGGCGATCAGGAGCCCCAGGCACAGGCTGATGATGGCATTCGGCAGGCTGCCGCGGCCGAGCGAGACCACGCTCGTAAGTCCGAACAGGACGATCGCGAAGTACTCAGGCGTCGAGAAGGTGAGCGCGAGCTTTGCCACCGGCTCCGACAGCGCCACCAAGATCGTGGCCGACAGCAACCCGCCGACCAGTACCGCGATCAGCGTCCAGCCCAGGGCCAGCGCCGGCTGGCCGTTGCGCGCCATGGCGTAACCATCCCACAGCAGCGGCACGTGGATCGGTTCGCCCGGAATCTTGAACAGAATCGCGGTCGGCGCGCCGCCGTAGGTGCCGGAGACGTACATCGCGGTAAGCAGCACGATCGCCGGGGTCACGTCCATCGAGTAGGTGAAAGGCAGCGCCAGGATCACGCCCATGACGAGCGTAAGCCCGGGAAGCACACCGACGATCAGTCCGACGACGATCCCGATAAACAGCATCGCCATATTGACCGGCTGAAGGCAGCCGAGGAAACCTTGGCCCAGATTCGCGAGTATGTCCATTTCCGTCCCCTATCGAGCGCCGAGCAGCGCCAGCAGCGCGTAGCTCCAGGTCGAGAACGGCGCGCTCCCCATGGGGAGCGAGACATAGACGAAGCGCATGAAAATCAGCAGGAACATCAGGGTTCCGATGACGCTCGTCGCGACAACAACCCGGTGGCGGCGGTAGCGGCCGATATACATGAAGGCGGCCAGGTACAACAGCGTGCAAAAAATGAAACCGATGACCGGAAGCAAGGCAACGTAGGCAAGCGTAATCCCCATCCCGAGGAGCAGCCGGATCGTATAGGGTTTCTCTGGAGTCGCTACGGAGGCGCGGAACGCCGCCTGTTCGCGCCAGCACTGCAAGACGATGCAGACAATCTGATAGACGCTCGCGGCCATGGCCAGGACCAGCACCGCCTTCGGCCAGAGATCGGGTCCGATCTGGCCGGCCTTGCCGACATAGCTGATCTGGCCGGCGAGCATGAAGAGGACGATCGTAACCGCGAGCACGGCTACATACGGCGCGGTTCGCTTCAACATTTCGATGCCCATGCCTGATCCCCCGAGACGTTCTGACGGGTGACCCGGTCCGGCCGCCATCGGCCGGACCGGGTCTCTCCTCGAACTTTCTTGGTTATTTCTTCTTCGTTCCGGCCAGTTTCTTCATGGTCTCGAGCTCGCCGCGCATGAACTTGCGGGCCTGGTCAGCCGGCATGTAGCTGTCCTCGGCGGCGAACTGCTCCTTCAGAAACTCCTTGTACTCCGCGGTCTGGGCCACCTTGCCGAAGGCATCGGACAGCACCTTGATGGTCTTCGGGTCGGTCTTGCCGTGCACCACGACCGAGCGGAACTGCGGCAGACCGATGTCGTAGCCGAGCTCCTTGGACGCCGGCACGCCGGGAAAGTCGGCTGCCCGTTTGTCGCCGAACACGACGATCGGGAGCATCTGCTTGTTCTTGAGGAAGCTCGCGACGTCGCCAGCCTGCTCGTAGAGCACGTCCACGTGCCCGCCGAGCACCGAGACGTAGCGCTCGCTCGGTTTCGGGTACGGCACCTGGTTCAGCTTGATGCCCTTGCCCTCGAGAAACGTCAGCGTCATGTCATCGACGCTGCCGAAACCGACCGTCGCCACTTTAAGCGCGCCCGGATTCGCCTTCGCGGCTTTCTCGAAATCCGCCCAACTCTTGATCGGTCCGTCCGATTTCACGAACAAGTACGACGGCGCGGAGATCATGCGCGCGACCGGCGTGATGTCGTCTATGCCGTACGGCGGTTTTGAGGTTGCCAGCAGTGCGTGCGTGTCGGCGATGTAAATCGCCATGCTGTAACCATCCGGGGCCGCCGACACCAGCTTGGCGACACCGGTCGCCCCGGTCGCGCCGGGCACGTTGAGCACCGGCACCGATACCTTCAGTATCGATTCGAGCAGCTTGCCGCTCTTGCGCGCCAGCTGATCGGCACCGCCACCCGGCCCGAACGGAACGATGAACTCGATCGCCCGCGACGGGTAGGGTTGCTGTGCCAGGGCCGAGAAACCGACGGTCAGGGTCGCAACCGCGCACGCGAACGGTAACCAACAACGACTGCATTTTAGCTTGCTTATCATGATGCTCCTCCTGTGTGACTGGGTTTTACCGAGAATCGATCCCGTTATACGTAGGATTTGTACTTGTCGAGATACCGCACCGGCTTTTTGAGCGCGTCGCGGCGGAACGGTTCGCCGAGCTCGCGCGTGAGCTGCACATCGAGCACCGTGCAGCGGTTCGATTTGACCGCGGCCTGGAGCGCGTCACCGATCTGATCGACGTGACTCACGCGCACGCCCTCGGCCCCCATCGCCCGGGCAACGTCCGCGAAACTGGGATTGGTGAGGTTGGTGCCGACGAAACGATTTCCGTAGTAGTCGATCTGGTTTTTCTTTTCGGCGCCCCACTGCAAATTGTTGAACACCACGGCGATCGCCGGAATTTCCTCGCGCACGCAGGTCATCACCTCGGCCAGACTCATGCCCCAGGCGCCGTCACCGACGTAGGCGACGGCCGGGCGATCAGGCCGCGCGACCTTGGCGCCCATGACGGTCGGAAACGCGTAGCCGCAGTTGCCGAAGCTCATGGCGGCGAAAAAGCTCCGCGGCTGCTCGAAGTGCAAATAACTGTTCGCCACCGAGCAGACGTTGCCGATGTCGGTCGAGACCATGGCGGTCTTCGGCATGGCCCTGGCGAGCGCCGCCAACGCCTGGCGCGGGCCGATGCGCCCGTCCTCGGAGGGCGAAGGCCAGCCCGCCAACTCTTTGGCCCACTCATCCTTGGCCTGCCGGATCTCGTTGATGCGCGCCTCATTGCGTTTGGCCGGCAACGTAAACGCCTGCAACCGCTGGAGCAGCGCGGCGGCGGCCTGTCGGGCGTCGCCGCAGATTCCGACGGCGATCTTTTTTACCAGCCCGAGCATGCGCGGATCGGCGTCGACCTGGATGATCTGTGCGTCCTTCGGCCAGTAGTCCATGCCGTGCTGCGGCAGCGTGCCGAACGGCCCGAGCCGCGAGCCGAGTGCCAACACCACGTCCGCCTTGGCGATCAGCCGCATCGCCGCTTTTGAGCCCTGATAGCCGAGCGGGCCGGTCGCGAGCTCGTGCGAGGCGGGGAACGCGTCGTTGTGCAAATAACTGGTCACGACCGGCGCCGTGAGGTACTCGGCCAGCGCGCACGCCTCGCTCACGGCATCCGCCATGATCACTCCACCGCCGGCCATGATGACCGGGAATTTCGCCGCCGCCAGCAACTTCGCCGCCGCTTCGAGGGATTCGGGTCCGCCGGGTCCACGCTCCAGGTACTGTACCGGCGGGATTTCGGCCTCGATGTCAGCGTAGAAGTAATCGCGCGGGATATTGATCTGCACCGGTCCGCGTTCGTTGATCGCGTTGGTCATGGCGCGGTTCGTCAGCTCGGCGATGCGCGCCGGGTGGTTGATGTGCACCTGGTACTTGGTGATGGTCGAAAAGATCGGCATCTGGTTCGCTTCCTGGAAACCGCCGAGGCCGACGCCGAGGCTCCCGGTCTCGGGCGTGATGCAGACCACCGGCGAGTGCGCCCAGTAGGCGGCGGCGATGCCAGTGACGAAGTTCGTGATACCGGGCCCGTTCTGCGCGATACACACGCCGTGGCGGTTGGTCGCGCGCGAAAAACCGTCGGCCATGTGCGCGGCGTTCTGTTCGTGCGCCACCGAGATGAAACGGATGCCCGCGGCCGGAAAAATGTCGAGGGCGTCCATGTACGCCGAGCCGACGATGCCGAACACCGTGTCGACCCCGTGCGCAACCAGCGTCTCGACCAGTGCCTCGCTCGGTGTCATGCGCACGTGCCCGCCCGGCTGCGGCGCGGCCGTTGGTGGATTCTTTTGTGGTTGCCTGCTCATAGGGAAACTCCTGTGGATGGTATCTCGATCAGTTTAAGCCGTTGGACTTTGCCGGATGGCCCCTTGGGAATCGAATTGACGAAGCGAATGATTTTGGGCGTCTTGTAGCGTCCCAGCTCTTTCAGACAGAACGTCCGCAACTCGCCCTCGGAGCACCGTTGCCCGGGTTTGAGCACGATGCAGGCCATGATCTCCTGGCCGTAAGCCGGATCGGGGATGCCCACCGCGGCCGCTTCGAGTACCGCCGGGTGGCGGTATAACGCCTCGTCGATCTCGCGCGGCGCGATGTTCTCCCCGCCCTTGATGATCAGTTCCTTCAATCGCCCGGTGATGAAGAAAAACCCGTCGGCGTCGCGGTAGCCGAGGTCGCCGGTGTGCAGCCAGCCGTCGGGCTCAAGCGTCTCGGCCGTGGTCTTCGGGTCCTGGTGGTAGCGCTGCATCACGTTGTCGCCGCGCACCAGGATCTCGCCGACCGCGCCGCTCGCGAGCTCGCGACCGGCGCGGTCCACGACCTTGGCCTCGACCCCGAAGGCGACGCCGGGCGAGCCGACCTTGCGCTTGGCGGGATCGAGCGGATTTGAGAACACCGGCGCGGCGGTTTCGGTAAGTCCCATGGTCTCGATGATGTCGAAACCGAACTGGCGTTCGAACGCCTGGTGCAGGCTCGGCGGCAGCGGCGCGGAGGCCGAGCGCCCGAAGCGCAGCCGCTCGAGCGCCAGTTCGCGACGCGCGACACGCGGATCGGGCTCATTGAGCAGGTAGGATACGATCGTCGGCACCACGTTGAACCAGGTGCAACGATAATGCGCGAGCAGCTCCCAGAAATTCGAGACGCTGAACTTGTGCGGCATGACGATGCTGCCGCCGTGCACCAGCGGCGCGACGACGGTCACGATCTGCCCGTTGATGTGGTACAGCGGCAGCGAGCACAGTACCCGGTCATCGGGTCCGAGGGCGTGCGCCTCGCTCGTGAAGCGGCCGCCGGCGACCACGTTGCGGTGCGTGAGCAGCGCCCCTTTTGGCCGCCCGGTGGTTCCGGAGGTATACATGAGCAGCGCCTCGCCGTCTTCCGCTATTTCCGGGAGATCTTCCGCCGGCGACGCACCGGGAAAAATCTCTTCGGCGTCGATATCGATCTCGTGCACCGCCACCGGACGCGTGCAACCGGCGAGCGCGACCGTGAGCCGTTCGCGGTACTCCGGCGCGACGAAAATGACGCGCGCACCGGAATGTTCGAGCACATACGCCAGCTGCGATGCTTGCGCCAGCAGGTTGAGCGGCGCGACCACGCCGCCCGCGTACATCACCCCGAGGAACAGGTCGGCCGTCTGGTAACCGTTGTGCAGCATCAGCGCTACTTTTTCACCCGGGCGCAACCCCTGCGCGCGCAGCACACCGGCGAGCAAGCGCGCGTCGCGCTGCAGGCGGCCGTAGGTCAGTGCCCGTCCGGTTTCCGGGGCGATGAGATATTCCTTGTCAGGCTGTTCCCGGGCGCGCTGGTCGATGTAATGTCGGATCGTCTGCGGCATCGCCCGGGTTCCGATTATTCGATCCCGTGTTTCGACCGGTAGCGACCGAAGAGCTCGTCCTCGGTCGGCTCGACCGGCGGGATCGTGCGCACGATGCGCGTGATGTTGAGGAAGTGGCGGTAGTTCAAGTTGTCGTCAATGCTGTTGCGCCCCCAGGTCCCGCAGCCCATGGAGAGCGAAAACGGCAGCCCGTTGTCAAAGCTTCCGCCGGTGGCGATCGCGTGCGCCTGGTTCACGATCACGCGGCAGACGGGCATTTCCAACCCGAGGCGCATCACGTGCGCGTCTTCGCGCGTGTGGATGCCGCACGAGTGTCCGGCGCCCTGGTGAATCAGGATGCGGCGCGTGATTTCAAACGCCGCGTCGAAATCGTGTGCGCGGTAGACCGTAAGCACCGGGGAGAGCTTCTCCCGCGAGAACGGGTAGTCCTTCCCGATTCCAGTCTCCTCCACAAGCAGGAAACGCGATGCCTTGAGTTCCGGCCGGTCGAGGCCCGCGGCCGCGGCGATCGCCGGGGCGCTCTGGGCGATGATACGCGGATTGAGCCTGTCGTGACTCCACATCACCGCCTCCAGTTTGCGCTTCTCCTCGGCGTCAAGCAGTGCGCCGCCCGCTTTTTGCAGGACCGCGAGCGCCTGGGCGTAGACCGCATCGAGAATCACGAGGCTGTTCTCGGAAGAGCAGCTCGTGGCGTTGTCGAAGGTCTTCGAGCGTGCGATTTTGGCCGCGGCGTCGGCAAGATCGGCGGTCTGGTCGATGATGACCGGCACGTTGCCAGTGCCCACCCCGATCGCCGGTGTGCCGCTCGCGTAGGCCGCGCGCACGTTGCTCTGCGAGCCGGTGACAACCACGAGATCGACCTGGCGCATCAGCTCCTCGGTTAGCACCTTGGTGACGGGCGCGGGCAACTGCTGCACGAGGTCGACCGGCGCGCCGATGCGATTCAGCTCCGCGCGCACAAACTCGAGCAGACGCGTGCAAGTGCTGTAACCCTTGGGAGACGGCGAGAGGATGATGCTGTTTCGCCCCTTGAGCGCGTTCATGATCTTGTTGATGGGCGTGGCCACCGGATTGGTCGCGGGGACAACGGCGCCCACGACGCCGACCGGGCGCGCGATCTCGATAATTCCTTTTTCCGGATACTCGGCGATGACACCTACGGACCGGGCATATCTGAGATCGCGCAGTGTCCCCATCGTCTTGCGCCGGTTCTTCGCGATCTTGTCCGCGACGTTCCCGAGGCCGGTATCCTTGACGGCGAGTTCCGCCAGTTCGCGGCAATGGCCGGGATGAACGATTGCCCAAGCGACGCCGGTCACGACCTCGTCCACCTGCTCCTGGAGGTAGCGCTCGTACCGCGCCTGCGCACTACGCGCGCGCTTCACCAGGTCGGCAATCACATCGCGGACGGTGGGATCGATAACGCCGATAGTATTACCGGGGGCGTGGGGCACCACTCTCTCTCCTTCTATTGATTGGGGCATCGACTCACCGACCGCTGGCTCGGTTTGCCTCACCATGAACGCCGGATTTTTGTAAGAATCCAGCCACCGCGCGGCGCCGCATGCACTGACAAACAGCTGACTGAATGAAAGCGCTTACATTTTCAACACGAATGCAGGTACTTGTCAAACCGGACTGAACCGAGGGCAGTGTCGGTAATCACCCGCCGGCCTTAAGGACGACGCGTGGCCGTTTTTTTCCGCGCGCCGCCCCAATGTCAGGACCAGGAACTTTCCCAGTTCGCGGGCGATCAGCGACAAGGGCGCGAAATCGGCAGGTACATTAAATCCCGCTTACGAGGTTGTTGGTGCCGAGGAAGGGCGATTTATTTCCTGGTCGGCAAGGACATTTGCGGCGCGCCCACGATCAGCTTCAATATGGTTTTGCACGCCCCTTTCAGCGCTTCGTTATCCTGCTCCGCGCGCAAGCCTGGGCGCGCCCGCGCGGTGGCGCGAATGCTCACATGGCATGCGCGACTGCTCCGCCTCCCCCGGGGACTTGCCCGCGTCACAAATCGGTTCGGGTCAGCGTGCGTCCTTAGCTCCGTAGGCGGTACATCCCGGTACCACTTCTCGCTCGCTCCGCGGTCCACAAAAATCGTAGAGCGCGGCCCGAAGGGCAAAGCCCAAGGAGGGGCTTTACCAACCTGCTCCTGGCAGGTTTGTGCCACCATGCGATTTTGCGCATACTGGAGGAATCAACGGTTAATCGATATCCATGGCCCCCATGTCGTTATCAAAAAAAATCGCCTCATCGCGCACGACCAAGCCCGAGGAGTACCTCATCAAGGAAGAACCTTACTACGAACCGCTTGGCAAGGAAGTGGCCATATTCGAAGCGGCGTTCCGGCAGCAGTTGCCGGTACTGCTGAAAGGTCCGACCGGCTGCGGCAAGTCGCGCTTCATGCAACACATGGCCTGGCGCTTGAAGCGTCCGCTCATCACCGTTTCGTGCCATGACGATCTTACCGCGACCGATCTCATCGGCCGCTACCTCATCACCGCCAATGAAACGGTGTGGGTGGACGGACCCATGGCGCGCGCGGTGCGCACCAGCGCCATGCTTTATCTCGACGAGATCGTGGAAGCGCGCAAGGACACCACCGTGGTCATCCATCCGCTCGCCGATGACCGGCGCGTGCTCCCGATCGAAAAAACCGGCGAGGTGCTCACCGCCGGTCCCAAGTTCTGTCTTACCCTTTCCTACAATCCGGGCTACCAGAGCGTGCTCAAGGATTTGAAACAAAGCACGCGTCAGCGATTCGTCGCGATCGAGTTCACCTATCCCGCGGCATCACTCGAGCAAAAGATCGTCCGGCGCGAAACCGGGGTGGACAAGGACATGGCCGAGCGCCTGGTCAAATTCGCCGGGATGACGCGCAACCTGAAAGGCAGCGGGCTGGATGAAGGCGCCAGCACGCGCCTCCTGGTGCATGCCGGCAAGCTGATGTCCACGGGCATCGATCCG
>Ga0326597_10010137_pt1 | contig 12580 bp, 16 predicted proteins | sample RVTome_12_FD_203789 | JGI IMG/M metagenome (GOLD analysis project Ga0326597, IMG submission 203789) | Soil microbial communities from uranium-contaminated site in the Upper Colorado River Basin, Wyoming, United States - RVT100D185 | ecosystem: Environmental > Terrestrial > Soil > Contaminated >... | reverse complement strand
GTGGCTAAGGCATAGTCTCCAGCACCATCCCTATATATGATATTGGTAATTACGGCCGTAGTTAAGGATTCCAAACCACCTTGCTTTCCCCAACAAAGAGTAAGAGAACTACCACTAAAACAGGGTGCGCTTCCACTACAGGAAAGGACACTACCGTTCTCATCACGGGTGACAAAGGAAACAGTACCCGACTGACCCGACAAAAGCTCCACAGGATAGGCAAATTTAGTCAAGTCGGTTGGATACCTATCTATCTCAGCCGTAAAGGTACTAACAGTAGACTCTCCTGTGGGAGCTGTGGTGGTCAACTCGCGCTCAATTGGAATCGGTGTCGCCGCCGTCGCTATTTCTTGCTGACTGGCTGTGATTAGCCCCTCTTCCACTCCTGCCTCGGCAGCCGAGAAAGCTCGCAGCGATTCCTCTTCTCGGGTGGTGACTGCAACCTCAGATATCGAACGGGAGGCAACAGATAAAGAAATGGTTGCAAGCACAGCCATAGCTAGTAATACCAAAAGCAGAGCCTGGCCCTTTTGTGTTTCCATATAATCAGTATGCCCTAAGTGATACTCCAGTTTCAAGTCTTACAGATGTGTCTTCAACGCCTGAGGTTCCCTTGCTTCTACCTTCAACTGATATCCGAATCGCAGGAGGAAGACCAAGGCCTCCGGGGGCAGACTGGGGGCTACAAACAAATTCACAAGCTGTAATACAAACTGAATCGGAATTCGTAAGCCGCTCCTCAAGGCCTGGGGCAGATATGTCCGGGACATAGCCTATGTAAGTATTTCCTCCTACCGTGCATGTGCCTGGATTGCAAAAAAGGCGAGATTCTACTCCATCCTCGTTGATAAATTGTATTGACTGTTCCGGTGTGCCAGTACAGCTTGTGGTAATTTTGCTGGCCGAGCGAAGCCTCCGCTCGACAGCTGAAACAGCCAAGTTCAGGTTCTCACGTACTAAGGCTGAGGAGTCGGACTTTCTTGTACCAACAATACTAACCGCAACCGAGCGCGAGACGATCACCGAAATCAGTGCAAAAACGGCAATTACAACCAGAGTCTCAATGAGTGAGAACCCGGAACATCTCAGGGGCCTTTTGAAATTGGCTACTTTAGTCTTCATCGCGTCCTCCAGTTGGTAAAGTAAGTTGTTACTCTGGATTCATGAGCTCCTGAGCTGTCACTCCAGCTTACGACAACGTCTGCACGAACTGTCTCCAAGCTCTCCTCGGTAATCTCTACCTCTCGGCTGAAATTGGTGCCTGCTATAGGGGTGCACCCCACCGTCCAGCTCAAGCTTGGCAAGCAGTAACTCATACTACCTCCGTTGGCTCGAGCACGAAATACGCCCCAGCCAGCGTCTCGCTCGGCTCTTAACCACTCAGCCGCCTCCTGTGTATACTTAGAAACTTGCGTTCGCTCTCGGCTGAAAGTGGTGTTTCCTATAGAACGGGCGGCCAAGGCAACAAGCGCCACCAAAGTAATACCCACTACAAAAACAGCTACTAAAAGCTCAAACATAGATTGCCCTCTGTTCATTGTATTTCTCCTGATGCCTCTACAACCAAAGAGCTACTGCTTGACGAATTTGTTATATCAACTCTCATCCTCACACCTGCCGAAAGATTTGTACCACGGGCCAGTGGAAGAAATATCAGAGTACCACTGGGGGTGGGGGGTGACGAAAAGTTGACGGAAAAGGCAACATCGGGTATCTGGACTTGCTTGATGACTACCTCACTATCACAAACTGCAAATGTTTGATAAGCCGCAGGGGAGGAACTTGTAACTCTAAATCCGTAGCCTACGAGCGTACCGCTACAGCCGGGCGGTTTTCTGCCACTTACTGCGTCTGCCTGAGAAGATCGAATATCTGCTAAAAGTTGTCGCTTTGCGGAAACTACCGCCTGTCGGCGGGCAAAGCCGCGAAACTGAACCGAGCCCACGCCAAAAATAATACCCAACACAACAATAACAATTAAAACCTCAATTAATGTAAAACCCGGCAAGGCTGCGCCACGGGACGTACCCCTTTTCATGGCCTGGCAACCCTCCAATCGCAACCCCCAGGCCCATTACAACTGGCGCATCCGCTTGTGCTTACAGCAGGGTTGGGATCCTGCTCCAGGTTCGCGCATAAATAAAAAAGCGTACCTTGGGGGTTTGTCGCATAGGAGTAACTCCTTACCGAGGGAACGGGATCAACTGGAACGGTGGCAATATACGCCCCAGTGCAGGCCCCAGTCCCGTCTCCGTCTAGGCTTCCGCCAAACGAAAGGCCGGCCGGATAGCGGTTGCAGTCCGCACGATAAAGTTCAAGTCCAATAGATATTACCTCCAAGTCCGCTTTGCGCCTACCGTCCCGTGACGACCCCTGAACCTGTCGTAAACCGAAGGTGACAATCCCCACTAAAATCCCAATGATCATAATGGTGACAAGCAACTCAATAAGCGTAAAACCTTTTTTCATATTGGACAGTTGGCGCTACTTGGCGCACTTGTGGACTTTCCTACATTGCCTCCCGAACAAAGAATAAAATACTCCGTAGCACCCGCCGCATTCGGCTTCTCAAGCTTCGCCCATAAAACATAATCTGTCCCCGAGCCGTTTGAAATGTATTTATAATTTTCTCCGGAAGTTGAGTCATCCGGGCAGTTTGTGAGGCTTAGCGTCCCACAAAGGGCTGTGGCGATGTTGACGGTAGAAGTCTGAATAGGATAAAGGGAGTTGCTGCGGTTTGCATAAACCTCCAAAGAAGTTTGGTATTGCCTTATGTCGCTCTGGCGCCGGGTATCGCGGGCTCCCGCTTGGGAGCCAGTAAAGCTGATTACGACAAAAGTGGCCAAAAGCCCGAGCACCGCTATCACTATTAGAAGTTCAATCAATGTAAAACCCTTAATTTTCATTGAGTTTGCCTTGCATCCTTAATTCATTTTCGTATTCTTCTATGGATTTATCAAGGGGCGCTCCGGCAAAGCTCTTGCCATAATTGCATACCGATGTGCCACAAAATATGTTTCTGGACACAATTTGCTCATCGTACTCGGCCTCGTCGGTTCCTTCAAGGGCGGCATATATCTGAAAATAGCGGCCGTTTGAAATATAATAATAGCGGGCACCTTGGTTATGCTTCGGGTCAGTAGGAAGGCGCTCCAAAAACACGGTGCCTGTGAAAATATTTGTCAAGCTATCACCATACCAGCCACAAGCCACAGGTTGGGGGGTGCCGGCCTCATCAATTCCTCCGTGGCAAGCTACAATTTTACCTTCAAAAGATTGAGGGAAGGAGGCAGTATCTACGTGGAAAGCCTCCAGAGCTTTTACGATAGACTGAAGATCATTCTTTCTTTGAAAATCCCGCTCTCGGCGAAGAGATATCCTAAAATTGAAAATAATGGCCACAAGTATTACTACCAAAGTCAGGGCCGTCGCGATAATCTCTGTTTTGTTAAATCCAAAGCTACTCATTAGAAACCCCAAAAGGCCAATATTTCAAATCCGTATAATGCCGTTAACGCAAAACCTACGATTAAAAAGGGGCCAAAGGCAATTTTCTGATGGAGCTTTGCCCGCCCAAAAGCCATGAGGGCAAGCCCGAGGACAGAGCCTAAGATAAAGCTTGTGAACATGAAAACTACCGAAAGTGGAAAGCCAAGTATTGCTCCCAAGGCAATGGCCAGCTTGACATCTCCAAGCCCCATGCCGCGCCCCAGAGTCAGAAGATTAAGAAGCAACAAAAATACACTGGCACCGAATCCAGCGGCCAAGTAACTAAAAATTAGAGGGTTGGAGGTTATAAAAAACAAACCAATGACCAAAACCAAAAGACCAAAAACCAAAAAGTCCGGAATGTATTGATGTTCAAGGTCGACTATAAAAACAGAAACGGCAAAAAAGGCCATAGCCAAAACCACAAATAGTGCGGCGAAACTACCAAGGTCAAGAAGCCAGCCCACATTCATACTAATTCTAGGCATTAGTAAAAAGACAAAGGGGAATAGTAAAGCAGTTCCAACTTCTATAAAAAGGTCGCGTCTGGGGATAGGTTTTTTGCAGTCACGGCAGCGCCCCTTTAAAATTATGTAAGAAAAAATGGGGATATTGTCATACCAGTGAATAACATGATTGCAATGGGGGCAGCGGGAACGGCCATCAAAAATTGACTTATTCCTTGGCCACCTCCAGGTTAAGGCTCCAAGAAAAGAGCCAACAGCCGCCCCAAGGATAGAAAGAAATAAAAACACCATTGATTCATTGTACCAAAAAAAACGATTGTCATTCTGGAACGAGGACGGAGTCCGAAGTGATAGAATCATTACAAATGAAAGTTAGAGTTTATGCAGTCTATATAATGACAAATAAATACAATACCGTTTTGTATATTGGATTTACTAATAATATCGCCAGAAGAGTTTACGAACACAAAAACAAACATCATAAAGGTTTTACCAAAAAATACAACGTTACTAAGCTTGTTTATTATGAACTCTTTGAAGACGCTAAACTGGCCATCAAAAGAGAAAAGACACTCAAAAACTTGGTAAGAAGAAGAAAAGATGAGCTAATCAACAACATTAATCCAGAATGGAAAGACCTTTATGGAAAACTATTGGTATAAGATCCTATCGGCCTTCGGCCTCCAGGATGACCGAAGGTCAGTTCACAAATTCCTGGAGTCCCGGGGTGGGGAGAGCACAGACTATGTCTGTCCTATTTTCGGAAGATGAGTAAGTAATAAAAGCGGTACCATCTAGACAATACTGCCTCCAAGCCAAAGATTGGGCCTTAGTAAAAACCACATAACCGCTTCCACTTACTAAATAACAAGTTTTCTCGTCTCCCGAGCAGTTTGGTTCACTCAACTTGTAGGGGTTTGGTGTCCCGGCAGAAACACTCTGGTTAATCAAGCGTGCCATATAAGAAACGAGACCACTACTTTCTTTGTCTCTTGCGATAGCATCGCGCTCCGCGGGGTTATAGACCGCGACAGCCAAAACAAAAATCGGGAAGAGGGCCAAAAAGGCAATAAGTAAATCTTTAATGCTAAATTTTAATTTAGACAACACTTTCTATTTTACACCAAACAAACGCCAGTAGACACTATAGCTCACACTGGCGTTTGAATTATACTACTGTAACCAAGTGCTCCCCGTGTATCCGTTCACTCCAGGATCTCCGGGTTCACCGGCTCCTAGACAAAGTATTCCGCCTCCGCTGTTTGGGCTTGAGTATACAGCCCAACCGTTTGCGGTCCCCGCCGGGCACTTGCTATTCTCCGCCTGTGATTCAAGCCTCGCAAATACAATAAATCTTGTATAGTTGGTTCCAGTACCCCAAGAGCTATAACAGAAATTGCCCTCAGTATTAGTAGAGCAGTTAGCCCCACCTGCAGAATATGCCGGGTTCTGTGGTACACTGGCTATCTCGCCAGCGGTTCTCATAGCTGTTATCCAGCCGGCGGCTGGTGCAAAGTAAAGCCCGTTTCGCCCCGTACCATAAGCCTCCATGGCGTGCCCTAGTTGTGAAACAGTCGAGCGTCTACCGCCATCCCTCGTTCTTGCCAACTGCTGCACTGGATTTAAAGCAATAAGGACTACAACCGCGAGCGTACCCAAAATTGCGATAACAATTAATAGTTCAACTAGTGTAAAGCCATCCCTTAATTTAGAAGTCATATTGTTATCACCTCCTTTGCCTCGCCGAAGTGCTCGCACAAAGGCGGACTCTTCAACATATATATCCAGTATCGTCATATTACAAAGATGTTGTCAAGTTGTAGATTGGCATTATTACGCTTACTACCAAAAACGCCACACCGATCCCAAGAATTATCATAACTACAGGCTCAATTGATGCGGTCAAGGCCTTGACTTTCTGCTCAGAATCGACTTCAAAAACATGGCTAACCTTGGAAAGCACTTCCTCCATTTTCCCGGTTTCTTCCCCAACAGAAACCATCTGCGCCAAGATATAGGGAAAGGCATCCGGGTACTGAGCGAAAGCATAAGAGATGGGAAACCCTCTCTCAATTTGCTTCGCCGCGTTTACCAAAGACTCGGAAATAATTATATTTCCAACTACACCTGAGGTAACCGATAGCCCCTCAAGAATGGGAACCCCCGAGCCGACCATCAAGGAAAGAGTACGAGTCAGCTCCGTGAGAATTACTTCTTTTTGCAGCTCCCCAACAATGGGAATTTTAAACATGAAGCTTGCCATCTTTCTTTGACCGGCTTTTGTTTTGGAATAAGCCTTAAAACCCCAAAAAGCCGCTCCTCCGAAAACTACCACCAAGTACCAAAAATTAATAACAAAATTTGAAACACCAGTTAGTATTTTAGTTGTTAACGGTAACTCCGCGTCAAATTGGCTGTAAAGTTCGGTAAGCCTTGGCATTATAAAAACGACCATAATAATGGAGACCACAACCATGCCAACTACTATTATGGCCGGATAAATCATGGCTCCCTTAACTTTTCCACGAAACTCCTGGGACTTTTCCAGGTTGTCTGCAAGGCGAGCCAAGACCTTGTCTAAAACCCCTCCTGTCTCGCCGGCCCGTACCAAGGCAATGTAGGTAGGCGAAAACACTTTAGGATGCTTCTCAAATGCTTTGGAGAGGCTTTCGCCACTTTCAACGTCCGCTAAGATTTGGGTTACAACAGGCTTTAGGCCGGTTTTTGACTGAAGCCTCAAAATCTGGAGGGACTCGGTGACCGGAAGACCGGCATTTATCATAGTGGCGAGCTGTCTAGTAAAGGCTGTAACATCGCCCTTGGAGACCCTTAAGCCTACTTTGCTGGCAATTCCAAGAAGCCCTCGCCCGGAAGACCTAAGGTCAACAAGAATATAGCCTCTTTCGCGCACAAGCCGGGCAGCTACTGACTCATTTGAAGCCTCCACCTCCCCGGTGACAAGGTTCCCACCTTTATCCCGGGCTTTGTATTTGTATTTATTCATATAAAATTCAAAAACCCCGTCACTCCCGCGAAAGCGGGAATCTATGTAGATTATTTGTATAGATCCCGCATAAGCAGAGCTTGCGATTGCATCGTCAAGTGCGGGATGACATTGGGGGATATCATGCTAATTCTCATTCTCTGTGTACCATTCGGCTCAACTGCTCCGGGCGAATAGCAAACGATTTCGCCGTCTCCATAGTAACTTTTCCATCCCGGACCAATTGAGCCAAAGATGCCTCCAGAGTATTCATACCAACCTCGCTTGAGGTTTGAATAATAGAGTCTATCTGATGGGTTTTACCTTCTCTGATTGCCGTTCTTATGGCCGTTGTCGCCAGCATCATCTCGTGGGCCACAACCCTACCGCCCGAGATTGCAGGAATAAGTCGCTGGGAAACCACGGCTTCCAAGACATTTGAAAGCTGCAGCTTGACTTGATCCTGCTGCTCACTAGGAAACACATCCACTACACGATCAACTGTTTGGCTGGCGCTATTGGTATGAAGTGTGGCAAAAACCAAGTGGCCCGTCTCAGCAACCGTGAGGGCCGCCGCTATTGTCTCATAATCGCGCATTTCACCAACCAAGACCACATCCGGATCCTCGCGGAGCACCGAGCGCAGAGCCACGGACCAAGAGTGAGTATCGTTATTCATTTCACGCTGGCTGATAATTGCTCGTTTAGAGCGAATAACAAACTCAATGGGATCCTCGATAGTGACAATATGAACAGCCGCATTCGTATTAATCTCGTCAAGCATCGAGGCCAAAGAAGTTGACTTACCATGACCGGTAGGGCCAGTTACTAAAACAAAACCCTGGCGCATGGAGGTAAAGTTATGCAAGATTGGGGGCAGACCCAAGGCATCAATTGCCGGAATTTCCAAAGGAATTGAGCGAAAGGCGGCAGCTACCGTTTGTTTTTGAGTATAAACATTGACGCGAAAACGTGCGCGGTCGCTAAAAGAGAGCGAGAAATCCAACTCTTTATTGACCGTCAGCTGCTCAACCTGCTCCGGATTCATAACTGATTTAAGAAGCTTTTCTATTCGCTCCGGGACAAGAGGTCCCTCTGGGGAAATAGCGGCAAGCTCACCATCGACTCTTAATACCGGCGGAATCCCGGCAATAAGGTGAAGGTCGCTGGCGGATCTTGAGACAACCAAATCAAGCAGCTGGTTCATTTCGAGCTCCTGGACAGTATTGTTCATAAATTAAAAACTCGTGTCATTCCCACGAAAGTGGGAATCTACTGCGAAGCAGCAAGCCCCGCTTATACACATAATACTGTTTATATAGATTCCGTATCAAGAGGCTTTCGCCATCTGCGATGTCGGAATGACAAAGAATCACTCTTGTGCTACTCGCAACACCTCTTCAATGGTTGTTATTCCTTCAAGCACCTTTAGATACCCATCCTGCTTCATGGAAACCATGCCTTCCTTTTTGGCGACCGCCTCAATCTCGGATGCGGGGGACCGCTTTAAGATAAGCTGGGCTACCGTCTCGGTTACCGGTATAACTTCAAAAACCCCAATCCTTCCGTGGTATCCCGAATTATTATTCTCGGGAGTTGGACGGCCGCGATAAAACTTAACCTGACCACCACCGGGGAAAAGTGGACCAAGCACTACTTTCATCTCCTCAACAACTTTTGGGTCCGGGTCATAGGCTTCTTTAGTTGTCTCGTCAATTTTTCGAAGTACTCTTTGTGCCATTATAGCTGTCATCGAGCTGGCCAGCAAAAAGGGTTCCGCCCCCATGTCAAGAAGCCTGGGTAAAGCTCCTGGCGCATCATTTGTATGAAGCGTTGCAAAAACCAAGTGCCCAGTGAGAGAAGCCTGAATCGCCAGATCGGCCGTTTCGGTATCGCGAACCTCACCAACAAGGATGATATTTGGATCCTGGCGTAAGAAAGATCGCAACCCTGAGGCAAACGTAAGCCCTACCCCCGGGTTCACCTGAACCTGGTTTACGCCTGCAATTTTATATTCAATAGGATCCTCAAGAGTCATAATATTTACTTTCGGGGTATTAAGTTTTTGGATAATTGAGTAAAGGGTTGTAGTTTTCCCGGATCCCGTTGGTCCGCAAATGGTAATAATTCCGTGAGGGCGTAGGATAGCGTCTTCCAGATTCTTAAGAGCTCGACCACGAAGCCCAAGCTCGGGAAGCTCCGGCACACCACCGGTTTTCTTAAGAAGCCTCATGACAATCTTTTCCCCCCAAGAGGTTGGAAGGGTAGAAACACGAAGGTCCACCTCTTGGTCCGGGTTTTTAAAGTTAAACCGCCCGTCTTGGGGAATTCTTTTTTCGTCAATCTTCATGCCGGAGAGGATTTTAATTCTTGAAATCAAAGAATCATGAAGCTCCCGCGGAATAGTAAGCCTTTCTTGCAAAATGCCATCAATTCGGTAGCGCACACGGGTTGAGCGCTCCATAGGCTCGATGTGAATGTCGGAAGCCCGTGCTCGTGCTGCAAAATCCAAAATATGGGTGACTACTTCGGAAATTCTCTCCTGGCGTATAAGCCCGCCTTGCTGCTTTGAAGCATCAAGAACGTTTATTTTTCCCTCCCCGGATACCTCCTTAAGCGCCGCGGTAACCTCTTGGGAGAGTGTGGTTGAGTATCGCTTAGCTGTATACTCATCAATAAGCTCGGGAGAGGCTGCAAACGCTCGTACATGATATCCGGTCTTTTGCTCGATAAATTCAATAGTAGTCAAGTCAAGAGGGTCCGCCATCGCCAGACTCATTTCTTTTTTAGTAACGTCCGTGGCAATGGGGAACACTCGAAACTTCTTGGCAACCCCCTGAGGAAGGACAGATAAGGCCGCGGGGTTAACGGGCATATTTTTAAGATCGGCAAAGGGGACATTATAAAATGTGGCTCGAGCGCGAATTAAAGCTTCCTCGGGAACAACCCTCTGCTCTCGGAGGATGTCTTCCTGGGGTTTCCCTGTCTGGATCTCGGCAAATTTCACTTGTTCTGCACGCTCGGGAGACAAGTCCCCTTGAGCTACTAGAATATCAACAATACTATTTGTGGCATTGGGCAACTGGGCGGGCATATATATCATATTAAAGCATTTTTTGCATTGAGTCCACGTATGGGTTATACTATTCTCATGTTTACAATTAACTTTAATTCTAAGAAGAGCATGGCCTCCTAACGGAGAGTTGTGGCTTTTTTGGCGGCTCTCCGAACGGAGAGTTTTTTTGTGGAGGAAAGGAGGTACTTACTTTGGGTAAAGAAAACATTGCCAATCAACAAAGCGAAGAACAAATTCAAGCTGCGATTAGACGTTTTTCTGAAAACAATAACTTAACACTAACGACGGCTGAACGAATTGTCCGCGGTCCAAAAGTTAACTCTGATAATCCAATACTAAAAATAGAACAACAAATGAGATATACTTGAGGCAAACTATGTACTGGGCGGATAAAATTGCTGACGAAATAATTAAGTCTGAAAAACATAAACCCTACTGGATTGACGATATGAAGACCCCGTCGGGGTATGCCCATATTGGTTCGCTTTTGGGACCAGTTATTCATAGCACTATTTTTCGCGCTCTCAAAAGGCGAGAGATGGAGTCGACATTTACTTTCGTAATTAATGATTTTGACCCGGTCGACGGGCTTCCTGCGGAAATGATGGATGAATACGGCAAATACATGGGCTTCCCTCTCAAAACCACGCCATCACCGGACCAAAAATTCGAAAGCATGGCAGATTATTATGCTAACGACTTTACAAATGCATTCAGAAGTCTCGGAGTGGAAGCCGAGCTCCTTTCTTCCTGGAGCCTGTATCACGAAGGTAAATTTGACGAGGTAATAAAGACTGCCCTTGATAAAGCCGAAAAAATTGCCGACATTTACCAGAAAGTTGCTGGAAGCCAAAAAAGACAAGCGGATTGGCTTCCTTTTCAAGTAATTTGTGAGAAGTGTGGGAAGCTTGGGACAACTCGTGTTTATGACTGGAATGGAGAGAAGGTTAGTTATAAATGCGAGCCTAATCTGGTTGAGTGGGCCGAGGGCTGTGGGGTAGAGGGGAAAATCTCACCCTTCGGGGGAGCCGGAAAACTTCCCTGGAAAGTAGATTGGGCAGCTCATTGGAAAGTGATAGGCGTTACCATTGAGGGAGCCGGTAAAGACCATGCTTCAGCAGGAGGCTCATATGACATTGCTATGGTGCTATGCAAAGAGGTATTTAACTATCCTCAGCCCTATAAGCTGCCATACGAGTTTATTTTGTTTGGTGGCCGCAAAATGAGCTCCTCGAAAGGCATTGGCTTAAAGGCTCATGATTTAGTTAAAATTGTTCCACCTTCGGTTGGGAGGTTTTTACTAATCAAAGGAGATATTAAAAGCCAGTCTAACTTTGACCCGGTCGGAATGGCAATTCCAAATTTATTTGACAATTACGACAAAGCAGCAAGTTCTTTTTGGGAAGGGAAGGATGATAATCTGGCAAAAGCATTTGAATATGCCCAAGTTGATGGGAAGATGCCAAAAAAACATTTTCTTCCAAGATTTGTTGATGTGGCAAGGCACTTGCAAGATGCAAAAATTGAAGTGAACGAAAAGTTTGAAGAGATAAAAGGAGAGCCTCTTTCTTACGTTGAAAGACAAACTCTAAAAGAGCGAATAAAGTATGCCAGAGCCTGGCTTACTGAATATGCTCCAGAGGAAGAAGTCTTTGCTATTGGCAAAAAGCCCCCCGATGAAGCACAGGCACTTACAAACGAACAAATGGAATATCTCAAAAAAGTGAGGACACTTTTAGGACAAAAGTGGACTAGTCCTGAAGATCTCCAGACTGCCTTATACAACGCGGTAAAAGAGACGGACATTCCCGCAAAAGAAGCATTTGCGGGAATATATTTAGTATTAATCGGCAAATCCCACGGCCCCAAAGCAGCATGGTTTCTGACGGAGAATCTAAAAGAGGCCAAGAAGAGATTACGTCAGTTTTAAATACCAAGAGCTAATGCATGCATACCTTCTAATTACCGACAATGCCACAGAGGCTAAGAAGCGCGCTTACGAAGTTATACCCAAGGAGGTACGTTTTATCCCATTCGGTGTTGCCAAGGTGGCAGACGCACGAGAGCTTGCCCGGCTGGCGGCTATTTCGGCATCCGAGAAAACAGCTTATTTCCTTGAGAACTTTGACAGCGCTTCAGTAGAGGCCCAAAGCACCCTCCTGAAAACTCTGGAGGAGGCGCAAGAAAACATCGTTTATGTGCTCACCGCCAAAAGCGAAGAGGCGGTGCTTCCGACTATAGTTTCCCGATGCCAAGTCGTAAGAGTGAAAGGCAAAAGAGTAAAAGATGAAAGAAATATTGTAATTGATTTTGCTGCAATATCAAAAATCACAAAAAGGCAGGAGGCGAAAGAGTATTTGGAAAGCGCTGTAGAAAGCCTTCATAGGAAACTCCCTGAAAAACTAGAGCTTGCACAAACCGCAAAATTAGCAAATGAAACCCTTAAGCGCATTAACGCAAACGCCAACCCCACCCTTCAATTGACAAATTTCATCCTGCAAATTTAGCTTGCAGTGGAGCTCGCTTTAGGCTAAAATGGAATGCTGGGCTAAAGGGGCAAAAATA
>Ga0326597_10010136_pt1 | contig 12580 bp, 7 predicted proteins | sample RVTome_12_FD_203789 | JGI IMG/M metagenome (GOLD analysis project Ga0326597, IMG submission 203789) | Soil microbial communities from uranium-contaminated site in the Upper Colorado River Basin, Wyoming, United States - RVT100D185 | ecosystem: Environmental > Terrestrial > Soil > Contaminated >... | reverse complement strand
AAAATCCCGCTGATTTTTGATGCCGCCCACGCCATGGGCAGCCAGTGGAACGGCAAGCGAATCGGCGGGTTTGGCATGGCGGAAGTCTTTAGTTTTTCTCCGACGAAATTGCTGGTGGCCGGAGAGGGAGGGCTTGTGACAACAAGCGATCCCCAACTGGCTGCGAGCCTCCGTGCGGGGCGCAACTATGGAGACCCGGGCAGCTACGACCCGGATTTGATGGGTTTGAACGCCCGGATGAGCGAACTCCATGCAGCGCTTGCGCTGCGAGGGCTGGATGAATTGGATGAGCGGATCGAGCGGAGGAACCAGATCCGAAGATCGTACGAGGAGCGACTGCAGGCCGTACCAGGGCTGCGCTTTCAAACGATCCGCCCGGGGTGCCGGAGCACCTGCAAGGATTTTTCCATTCTCGTGGAGGAGGCCGAATTTGGCGCATCCCGCGACTGGCTTTTGGAGACCTTGCTGAAGGAAAACATAGAGGTGAGACGGTATTTCTGGCCTCCCGTCCACCAACAGAAGCTCTATCGCGACGTCTGGGACGGCCGGCCGCTGCCTTGCACGGAAATGGTCTCAACGAGCGTGATCAGTCTCCCGATTTATTCCTCCCTGCCGGACGCGGCCATTGACCGGGTTTGCGACGCCATCGTCCGGGCACAGGGTAACGCGAAACAGAACAGTTCGAGAAGGAGTTCGGCATGAGCGCAGCGGGAACGGCAGGGGTTTGGGAGCGCCTTCAGTTGGAGTTTCGCGCGTTTCCATGGCGGGACACGCTCCCGCGGATGGGGGCCGATGTTCTTCTGGTCAATGCCTCCATGGTCTTGGCATTCGTGTTCTGGTTTTTCTTCTACACGGTGGTGCTGGAAACGCCCTATCCGGAACAACTGTCGGCGACGTTCCGGAGCTTTGTGAAGGTCTACTGGGTGTTCTGGTCCTTGATGGCCCTTCTGATATTTCATCTCAACGGATTTTATCTGCGCACGCGGGGCTACGCCAGCAAATACAAGGCGTGGGTGATTTTCCGGGCTGTGACGCTCTTCATTATCCTGTTTGTCTTTACGGACTACTTTCTGTTTCGGGGAAACCTGCTGCCCCGCGGGGTGGCGCTCACGAGCTGGCTATTCCTGTTGGTTTCGGTGGGAGGAACGAGGCTGGCCAAAGACACTTTCCTGAAGAAATACCGGCTGCAAGCGACCATGCCGAACGAGAAGGTGGAGCGGGTCCTGGTGGTCGGGGGAGCCGGCTATGTGGGTTCGATCCTGACCCGTCTGCTGCTGGCCCGAGGTTACAAAGTGCGCGTCCTGGATTCATTCTTCTGCGGAACGGAGTCTTTGGAGGGAGTGACGACCCACCCGAACTGCGAGATCATGTCCGGGGACATCCGCAACATCGAGGTAGTGGTGCAGGCGGTGCAGGACTGCGACGCGGTCATCCACCTGGCGGCGGTGGTGGGGGACCCATCCTGCGAAGGGAACAAGGATCTGGCGAGCGAGATCAACAAGGCGGCGACCCGCCTGCTGGTGGAAGTGGCGCGGGGATCGGGCGTCAAACGGTTCCTGTTCGCTTCGACGTGCAGCGTGTACGGGGCGTCGGACTTCCTCATGGATGAGCATACGCAGATCGGGCCGGTCTCAGCGTACGCGCAGACCAAAGCGGAGGCGGAAACGGTTGTGCTGGCCTCCCGGCGGCTGGATTTCCATCCCACGATCCTGCGCCTGGGGACTTTGTTCGGACTGTCGCCGCGGCCGCGGTTCGACCTGGTGGTCAACCTGCTGGCCGCTCGCGCTGCGATGACGGGGAAAATTACGATCTTCAACGGGGAGCAGTGGCGCCCGTTTGTCCACGTGCATGACGCTGCGCGCGTGTTTGTTTCCACGCTGGAAGCTGACGCGGCGGTGGTCTCCGGGGAGATTTTCAATGCAGGCGATTACAGCCTGAACCACCGGCTTTCCGAACTGGGAGAGAAGATCCAGAAGCTCCTGCCCAATGTCGAGCTGGAAGAGATCAAGAACGACGACGTCCGGAATTATCGAGTGTCGTTCGACAAGCTCCGGACGCGGGTGGGATTTTCCTGTGAAAAGACGCTCGAAGACGGCATTCAAGAGGTCTACGATCTGGTTCGTTCCGGGAAGATTCCGGACATCAAGGCGGAGCAGTATCATAACCACGCGTTGGTGGCCGCGTTCATGCCCGGACCGGATGCCGAGCGATTGAGCCTCACTATGCTGGAAACTCTGGCGCGAAACGAGTGACACAGCCAGCTTGGAACCCGCGATCCATGCGTCCCCAAAGGGTTTCCGGCCCCGCCCCGCAACTGCGAGCAGGCTTTGCCGTGTCCGTAGGCCCGTTCCCAATTTGGAGTTTCAGGCGGCTTCGGTCCGCGTCCGCCGGGCTAGACCGAGTCCGGCCTGTAGCTAGATACAAGGAGAGCCGTCGTTGGAAGAATTAGGGCGGGGGTCTTCGGCAGAGGGAAGCAAGGCCGGCCCGGCGCCGGATGTCCTCCGAACGCGGCGCCCCGCAAGTCACGCCATGGGCGCCATGGCCTTCGCTGCCGCCAACCTGGCGCTCAAGATCGGCAGCCAGGCATTGCTGATCCCGCTTTCCTTGAAATATTTGGGAAAGGAAGAATACGGATTCTGGATCATTCTCCAAGCCGTTGGAGGATATCTTTTGCTTTCCGACATTGGAATGGGGCAGACCGTTCTGAACTTTCAGGGGGAAGCGTTCAGCCGAGGCGAGTCCGATCAGGGAAACCGCATTCTGGTCACTGCGTTCGGCCTGTATTGGTGCATTATCCTGTTCGTGTGGGTTGGGTTTGCGGTGGTTCTTCTCACGCAACCTGTGGGGGCGTGGCTTCTGAAGGATGTCCCTCCCTGGTTGCAAGCGGTGGTCACGCCGTACTTGCTTCTCTATGGAACACTGGCCCTGGTGCGCGTCCCCTTCAACGTGTTCCCCGCGACGATGCTCGGCATGCGGGAACTGGTGCTGCGGCAGATCTATGAAGCTGCGCTGGTCCTCTCCTTGTTCGCAGGAACGCTCGCGGTTTTTCTCCTGGGAGGAAGGACCCACTCCCTGATCTGGGTTACGAACGTTGCCGTGCTGATTCTTTCCATTGCAAGTTATCCCTTGCTGCAGCGGTTTCATCCGCAGGTGCGCGTCGGCCGCCGGTACTGGACTCCGTCGCTGGTGAAACCCCTGCTGACGAACTCGTCCTTCTTTTTTCTATACGCCCTGGGGTTTCTGTTTCAGAGACTGATGGGGAATGTGCTGGCAGGCCGTTTGGGTTCGTTGGCCGAGGTTCCCCAAATGTTCGTCCTCTTGACCCTGTTTCGGGTCGTAGGGTGGTCCTTGGCGGAGATTCCTTCCCGCACCATCCAGCCCTACGTGATCAACCTGAACGTCGCGGAGAGGAAGGACCGAGTCGCATTTTTCGCCGGCCTTGCGACGAAGACCACGTTTGCCTTTGCCGTGGTTTATACCGCCGCGATCTGGGTTCTGGCCGATTGGGGTCTGGGTTTGTGGCTGGGCCCGGGACTGTTTCTGGGCTATGAGCCGCTAGCCTACCTGGCGGGTTCGTTTCTGATCGATGTCCTATTTCTATCCACCTGCAACTTCATGCGGGCGCTCAATCGCCATGAAGGACTCTCCGTTGCCATGGCAGGCTATGCGATTGTGACGTTTCTCCTGGGAGTTGCGGGCGCCTCGTGGTGGAGGCCGCAGGAGCCGCTCACGGGTCTGTGTGCCGGATTTTTCGCCGCCAGCCTGCTGACCCAAGGGTTCGTTTTGCCTTGGATCACCCACGGCTGGCTACAGGTCCGCTGGCGGTCATATGCCGACCACTTCCTGCTCCGGCCGTTCCTCCTGGCAGCAGCTGCCGTTGCATCACTCGTGTTGTTGGGCTTGCCCGCCTATCTCAGCACCGCCACGCGGATCGGCTGCTTTTTTTGTATCGCAGTGCTCGTATTGCTATTAGAATGGCATCTTGTGCTGGATGAGCGGGAACGGGAATGGGTGATTAATCTGAAGAGGGCCTGGGCTGTATGACAATGAGAAACCCAAACCCCCGTGCGGCTGATGCCCCCCGGGCGACCAGGCGGCAAGGCACTGGTGTGAGCCCGACCGCTGCATTTGCAATGGGGATTCTGACGGCCGTCCTCGGCGGATTCGCCCTGACCAATTTGTCGATGAACACGGAGCGAGTCTTCTTTTTGACAGTGTTGGTGGCTTTCCTGCTGATTCTCCTCTCTGCCTGGTACGTTGGATGGAGAAGAGCCGGGAAAAACTGGCTTGCTCCGTTCCCGGTTTTCGTGATGGGTTTCGGATTGTACGCATTGGCTCATCCGCTCAATTTGGCGTTGGACCTGCCTATCTTTGATGTACGAATCAGCCATCTGTACGACCTCGGACTGAACGAAAAGGTGATGCTGATTTATCTGGGATCCTTCCTCGCTTTCCTGGTTGGCTATGCTACATCGATTGGTGCCCGCCTCGTCCCGCGCCTCCGTTTTATACCGGCGGGCTGGAACGTGTTCCGCTTGAAACTGTCCACTTCCTTTTTCCTGGCTGCAGGGGTGGGATTGTATGCGGTGTTCCTCTATCGCGTGGGCGGCCTCAACTCGTTTCTGGGCGCTTCCTACGCGGAAAAGCACGCCATGATGGACGGGTTAGGCCCATTCGTCTCCGGCTACATTCTGGTGCAATTGGCAGTCATCTTTCTCTTTTTCCACGCGCTCAGGAATCGCTCCCGCAAATCGATCTGGCTCTTGTGGGGTCTTATCCTATCTCTGTACGTTCTCTTTGCCTCCAGCGTCGGAAAGCGCCTGATGTTAATCGTCATTGTCACCACTTGCATGGTCGGGTACAACTACTGTGTCAAACAACTCACCTGGAAGCCTCTCGTCGCAGTTGGTGTAACCGTGTTTTCCATCATGCTTGTCATACGAGTCACGCGAAACTTGCAGAGCTATTCTACACAAGAGCGTCTGAATGTGGCTGAGAACGTGATCGTTTCAGTTAACTCAGCCCAGTTCAATCCAGCGAGCTTCGAATTTGGAGGGCCGTTCATTGCCTGCCTGGATGTAATCGCCTACATAGATGGCACCGGTGACTACCTCTATGGCGCTTCCTACGGTACCGCCCTGCTGAACCAGATCCCGCGGATGTTGTACGAAGACCGCCCCGTGGGAACATTGGAGTGGTATCTTGTGAAATTTTATCGTTCCGTGTGGGAAACGGGGGGCGGACTCAGTTTTTCACCGATTGCTGAGGCCTACATGAACTTTGGGTGGGCCGGGCCCTTGCTCATCTTCTTTCTTGTCGGCATCGTGGTCAAGTTTTTATCCCATTTTTTGACGGTTTACCCCAAAAGTCCGCCGATCGTACTCGTGTATGGCGTTTCACTGTTCTTTTTTGTGTACATGCATCGTTTGGACACAGAGTCCATTCTGAAGATGATGCTGATCTCCGTTTTGCCCGCTTTCCTTGGAATCCTCTTTTCGGCTGACTGGAAGCAAGTCAAGGCGAGTGCGACGGCCCAGCCGACGGGAGTTTTGCTTGGGTCCCGCCGTCGGCCTGAGGCGTTCGCACCGGGTTCTTACACGGCCTCGATTCCCGCCAGGCGATTCCCGCCTCGCTTTGCGAACCAATAGTTCAGATGCGAGCCTGCTTCTTTGCCAGAGTCAAGGATCGGCCTACGCTGGAGCGGGTCGAGTTTTACAAGCAGGACATTGACGTCCTGCGGGACTGCGGATTCGACGTTACAATCGCCACTCGCTGGCGGGAGATTTCCGGGAACGCAGACCTGTATTTCATATGGTGGTGGCAGTGGGCCTTCCTCCCATTGCTCAAAGCAAGGCGGTCCGGGAGGCCTTGCCTGGTCACCGGAACGTTCAATTTTGAGACTCCGACGCGGGGCGCATATTTTAGCCGTCCCGTCTATGAGCGGGCCCTGATGGCCTATGCGCTCCGGCACGCGGCAGCTAATGTGTTCGTGTCCGAACTGGAATGCCGCCAGGTAACGCAAGCCCTTCGGGTGAACAACCCCTCCTACATCCCGCACGGGGTGGACACTGACGTCTACTGTCCCGGCACTCCAGTTCGCGAAGACTTTCTGCTATCGGTGGCATGGCTGAACCAGGGGAACGCACAGCGGAAAAGCGTTCCGGAAACCATCAAAGCATTCGCACTGCTCCGGGACAGATATCCTCGCCTGCGGCTGCTGGTGGTAGGGGAACGGGGAAGCGCGTATCCGGAGCTGGCGCGACTGGCGCAGGATCAGGGTCTGGGTTCCGCGGTGGAGTTTCTCGGGGCAATCCCGCGCGACGAGAAGATCAGCCTGATGCAGCGATGCCGGGTGTATGTCTCTCCAAGCCGTTACGAGGGCTTCGGTCTGGCGGTTCTGGAGGCCATGAGTTGCGGGGCCCCGGTCGTCAGCAGTCCGGTCGGGGCCGTCCCGGAGGTCGTAGCGGATGCGGGCCTGCTCGTGGATGGGACCTCGCCGGTTGCGATTGCCGATGCGGTAAGCCGCTACCTGGAAGACGATGCCTTGGCCGCAGAAATGGGAACCCGGGGTCGGCATCGCGCGGAACAGGAGTTTCCTTACACGCGCCGCCGGGATGAGATGAAGAGAGTAATTCTGCAGATCATGTGAATGCGATCCAAAAGGCTTCGCAGCGGATCGTCCCGCGCCCGGATCATTGCGCCTTCCCCGTGCAAAGAATATAATTCTACCCTTTAGAGGGACATGTACATTGAGCCCGCAATCCACTGAATTATGAAGCAACTCGTCCAGTCTCTCCGGACCGGAAAATCCGAGGTGCAAACCGTACCGGCGCCATCGTTGGCGCCCGGCGCAGTGCTCGTGCAGGCGGCTGCCTCCCTGGTCTCGGCAGGGACCGAGCGGGCCTTGGTCGAGTTTTCCAGAAAAAACTTGTGGGGAAAAGCGAAAGCACGGCCCGACCTGATGCGGGAGGCATGGCGGAAGACACGGCAGGAAGGCTTCCTGAGCACGTGGGAGGCGGCGTGGAACCGCCTGGACCGCCCGTTTGCGTTGGGATATTGCAGTGCAGGGACGGTCCTGGCAGTGGGAGAAGCCGTCAGCCGCTTCCAAGTAGGGGATGCGGTTGCCTGCGGAGGCGGTTCTTCGGTCCATGCGGAAATCCTGGCCGTGCCTGCCAATCTGGTCGTTCAAGTTCCCGCCACAGGCAAAGACGGAGAGGCGGTTCCGATTGAGGGAGCGGCCTTCGCAACTCTGGGGGCGATTGCCCTCCACGGCATCCGCCTGGCCGACGTGAAGCTGGGAGAGGTCGTCGCGGTTCTGGGACTGGGTTTGGTGGGGCAGTTGACCGTGCAGCTTCTCAAGGCCTCCGGGTGCCAGGTGGTCGGCCTGGACCTTCTGCCCGACCGCGCAGCCTTAGCGCACCGGTTGGGCGCCGATGCCGTTGCGACGTCGGCCGAGGAATTTGCCGGCCTGGTGAATCATGCGTCCCGCGGAGCCGGGGCGGACGCGGTCCTGATTACGGCGGACACCGCCAGCAACGAACCGGTCGAACTCGCGGGCCGGGTTGCGCGGCTGCGCGCGGAGGTCATCTCGGTGGGCGCTGTCGGGCTGTCCATCCCGCGCAAATTGTATTACGAGAAGGAACTGTCCTTTCGCGTTTCCCGGTCCTACGGCCCGGGACGGTACGACCCGGCTTACGAAGAGCACGGCCAGGATTATCCCATCGGCTACGTTCGATGGACCGAAAACCGGAATATGCAGGCGTTTGTCCATCTTCTGGCCGACGGCAAGATCCAGGTCCAGCCGCTCATCACCCATCGGTTCCCCGTGGAGGAAGCGACCAAGGCCCACGACTTGATCACAGGGAAGAGTCACGAGCCGTTCCTGGCTGTGCTGATCACTTTCCCCGATGCTCCGGATGCGGCCCAGCGAGTGGACTTGATCTCTGCTCCGGGAAATTCCAGGGACCGGGCAGCAGGGCCCTCGGCCGGAAAATCCGGACAGGAGGTTTCGGTCGGAGTCTTGGGCGCGGGAAACTACCTCACCAATGTGTTTCTCCCCGTCATGAAACAAGTGGGAGGAGTACGGCTGGCGGGCGTGGCCGCAGCCACCGGCGTCAGCGCGCGGTACTGCGGCAAGCGGTTTGGTTTCCAATACTGCACAACGGAAGAGGACGAGATTTTTCGCGATGCGTCCGTTACGACGGCCGTGATTGCCACGCGGCATCATTTGCATTCGGCGCAGGTTCTCAAGGCCCTGCGTGCGGGGAAGCATGTTTTCGTGGAGAAGCCGCTTGCATTGACAGAGACGGACTTGGCAGAGATTGAGCAGACAGCGGGCGAGCATCCCGGCCGGATCGTTATGGTGGGGTTCAACCGCCGCTTTGCTCCTCTGGCGCAGGAGATGAAAGAATTCTTCTCGCCGGTTCACGAGCCCTTGTTGATCCACTATCGTGTGAACGCGGGGTTCCTGCCGCCGGAGCACTGGGCCCACGATCCGAAAGTGGGAGGAGGCAGAATCATTGGGGAAGGCTGCCACTTCATTGACTTTGCGAGCTGGCTGCTGAACGCAGCGCCTGGTTCGGTGGATGGGCGAGCCCTTCCGGATGCGGGCCGCTACTCGCAAGACAACGTCGTGATGACCATTGGTTATCCCGGCGGAAGCATTGCCGTCATCACCTATCTTGCCAGCGGCGACCGTGGCCTTTCCAAGGAGTACGTGGAGGTGCACGGAGGCGGGCGCAGTGCGGTGCTGGAGGACTACCGCCGTCTCGTGCTGGTCAAAGACGGCCGGCAGCGAATCGTGCGGAGCTGGTGGCGTCAGGATAAAGGCCACCGCAAGGAGTGGGAGGCGTTTCTCGAGGCAATGCGGTCGAACGGTCCGTCGCCCGTCCCGTTGTCGGAAAGCCTCGCCAGCATGCGCGCCACTCTGGCTGTTCTGGAATGCCTGTCCGGGTCGGCCGCGCCGGGCACGGATCCCGCGGGCGAAAGCTGAAGCCGGTAGCCGGTCTCAAATTGCGCATGGAATCAGGGGAGCGATGACAGGGAAGAAGTCCGGCCGATTTCGGCGAATCGCGAGTGAACTGAATCCCCTGGTCTGGCCGTTGGGCGCTTTGGTGGTTCTCTATGACTCAGTGCAGCTGCGTTGGCGGCAACCCCCGACGCCCTACAGTTGGGCCGAGATCGGTGTTCCGACGGAACAATCTTTGGCCTTCGTGATGCGCTGGATCGCGGCAGCGCAGGACGCCTCGCCCGATGGAGGGATCTCAGCCTATTATTCATTGTATGGCGGCTTTGGGCCATCCTACCCGGAAACGACGGGCTATTTGATTCCCACTCTGATTGACTATGGGACTGTCAGTCAGGACCCGCAGTGGACAGAGCGAGCGGTTCGGGCTACGGATTGGCTGATGCATCTCCAGTTCGATCAGGGGGCATTTCCGGCCGGGTTCGCCAAATCTACGGACGGGCCATCGGTATTTAACACGGGGCAAATCATTTTCGGTTTGCTCGGCACCTACCGCTTGACGGGAAACAGCGCCTACTTACAAGCGGCTACCCGGGCGGGCCATTGGCTGGTCTCGGCTCAATCACCCGATGGTTGTTGGCGGCAGCACACCTACGAAGGAGTTCCTCATGTGTACTACACCATGGTGGCGTGGGCACAGGCGGAACTGTTCCAGGCTACGGGGGACGACTGCTTCCAGCAATCGGCCGCACGCAATCTGGAGTGGGCATTGAGCCATCAACAACCCAACGGCTGGTTCGAGGGATACAACCTGGGTGGGCGGCCTATTTATCTCCATTTCATTGCTTATACACTGCAAGGCGTGTTGGAAGCGGGAATCCGCATTGGCTCGGACGCGGCTCTGCAGGCGATGCAACAAACGGCGGAGAAGCTTCTCCGGATGTTTGAAATCAAGAAGCGGTTGATGGGTGCGTATTCTTCCGCAGGAAAAGCGACGATCGGATCAGCCTGCCTGACGGGCGACGCACAAATTTCCATCGTCTGGCTCCGCCTGGCAGAGCTCACGGGAGACTTGCGCTTTCTAAATGCCTCTCTCAAGATGAACGAGCTGATCAAGTCCGGGATCTGGTACCGGGGGCCAACCGGGCTGCTGGGGGGGGTGAAAGGCTCCGATCCGGTATGGGGCCGTTATTTGTGGCTTCGCTATCCTTGTTGGGCCGCCAAATTTACGGCAGACTCGTTCATGTTGGAGCTCTCTAGTTTAGCAAAGTGCGCCGCCAGGCTTTCCCCATGCGGATCATGATCTTGGCCTCCAGCTTATACAGCGAACGCGCCCTTGCCGTGCTGGTCTCCCTTTGCAGCGCCGGCCACAAGCCGGTGGCCTGTGTTTGCGTCAAGACCATTCATCTCCAGAACATCCGCCGTAAGCTGGCTCAGTATGGATGGCGTGATTTTTTGGGCTACGCCTGGCGGCGTCTGCGCCCCCCGATTGCGGGCAAGGATTCTCCCTCCCGGACTGCTTCGTCCCTCTTTGCCGATTGGCTGAAAGCTCACGGGGTGGAAGTGTCGAACCTTTCCCAGGCGTGCCGACACTATGGGATTCCGCTGCGATTGGTGAGCGATGTAAATCAGCCCGCCGTGCTGGAGTTCCTCCGGCGGTCCAATCCCGATCTCATCGTCTACACGGGCGGGGGAATACTCCGTCCGCCCCTCCTCGCAATCCCCAGGAAAGGTGTTCTGAACGGCCACGCGGGCCTTCTCCCCCGGTACCGTGGAATGAATGTAGTCGAGTGGGCTCTGCTGGAAGGAAACGAGATCGGCGTGACGGTTCACTTCATCGATTCCGGCATTGACACCGGCGCCATCGTTCTGACGAAGGCGGTGACACCGGCCATCCAGGATACCTCGCTTTCGGCGTTGTCTCAGCGCATCGTTTACATCACGGTGGATGCGCTGGTCGAAGCTGTGCGGCAACTGGCCAAGGAGGAAGCCGGCGAAATGCGCCAGCCGGCCGGCGGCGGGAAACAATACTTTGTAATGCATGAAAAATTGCGATCCCTTGCCGAACAACAGTTGACAGATCGCCGGAACCGGTATTCAGCATGAGTGTTCCCAAGCAATTGGCTCGAGCGATCCGCTTTGCGCGAGTTATCCCGTCCCTGGGGATGAGGCGTCTCGCGCTGCGGTTTCGATACGAGCTCATGCGAAGGAGCGGCTGGCTGAAGCTGCGCTTTCCACCACAGGATTTGCGACGGTGGGAACCGGAGGAAGTGGAACCCATTCTGCGGCGCGTACGGCTCCGGCGAGGCCTGTTGTTTGGCTCCGGCCGGAATCACTTTGCCGCGACGTATCGAGCGACTTTCCCGGATTCGGCGGCAACTCTGTTGGCCAATGCCGACCGGATTGTCGCGGGGGAACAGCCTTACTTCTCCCGGCAGTGGAGCCGCTTCGACCGGGAGTCCGACTGGTTCCGAAATCCCTTTACCGGCCAGGTGGTGCCGAACCGGCATTGGAGCGAGTTGGACTTTCATTCTCCGGAGTATGGCGACTTGAAGTTCATGTTGGAGCCGGCCCGGTTTGAGTTCGCCTATACTTTGGTTCGCGCCTATCACTATTCAGGCCGGGAGGAGTATTCCGAGGCGTTTTGGACCCTCTTTGATTCCTGGGCCTGCCACAATCCTCCCTCTGCGGGTCCGTTGTGGATCTGTGGACAGGAGTCGGCGTTCCGCATCCTGGCCTGGTGTTTTGCCCTGTACGGTTTCTGCGAGTCACCCCATTCGACACCGCAGCGTGTCCGGAGGTTGGTGGCAATGGCGGCAGCCCACGCGGACCGCATCCAAGGAACCCTCGACTATGCTCTGTCGCAGAAAAACAACCACTCGCTCAGCGAGGCAGTTGGTCTCTGGACGGCAGGAACGTTGTTCCCGGAACTGCGCGGCGCCGCGCTCTGGCGGAAGCTGGGCAGGAAGTTTCTCGAGAAAGAACTCGCCGAGCAGGTTTACGATGACGGAAGTTATGTGCAGCATTCCACCAACTATCACCGCCTGCTGTTGCAGCTCTTGTGTTGGAGTCTCCGCTTGGCTGAGGTGGAGAACCACAGACTCTCCGAAGCCAGCTATTCCCGCTTGGAGAGGGCCGTCCGGTTTCTCTCTGCCATGACCGACCCTGTGACCGGCCAGGCCCCCAATTGCGGTTCGAACGATGGAACTTTGCTCTTGCCCTTGAACAACTGTGAGTACACAGACTTCCGGCCCGTGCTTCAGGCGAGTCACTATCTTCGCCGGCGAGAGTACCTCTTTCCAGCCGGACCCTGGGACGAAGACTTGCTTTGGCTTTTCGGCCCGGAGGCCCTGGAGCGAAAACGGAGCCGATCAGGGCACGTCCCTTTGACTCACGGACACAACCCGGATCGTTCCAGTCCAGGCCGACGGGAGTCTTTTCCTAGTGGCGGCTACTACCTGTTAGGCGGTGACGACGGTCGAGCAATGATCCGCTGCGCCCGGTTCCGCGACCGCCCCGCCCACTGCGACCAGTTGCACCTGGACCTGTGGCTGGGGAACGTCCCTGTGGCCTGCGACGCGGGGACCTACCTCTACAATGGGGAGCCTCCCTGGG
>Ga0326597_10010135_pt1 | contig 12581 bp, 11 predicted proteins | sample RVTome_12_FD_203789 | JGI IMG/M metagenome (GOLD analysis project Ga0326597, IMG submission 203789) | Soil microbial communities from uranium-contaminated site in the Upper Colorado River Basin, Wyoming, United States - RVT100D185 | ecosystem: Environmental > Terrestrial > Soil > Contaminated >... | reverse complement strand
GCCGCCGTTGTCGCCGCGCCAGCCGGCCAGGAAGCCGATCCCCGGCGCGCGCTCGAAGCGCGTGATGAAGTCCTTGTAGCCGGCGTAGCGCGGGCTGCCGTCCGCGTTCACGAAGGCCGGGAAGCCAAGGCGTCCGGCCAGGTCCACCATCACCTCCTGCCACGGCCGCACGTCTCGATCCGGCGCGAGGACCGGCGCGCGGATGGAGTCGCACACCGAATCCGCGTCGGAGATGGGCCGGTCCAGCAGCGAGATGCAGTCGTAGCGCTCCAGGTAGGTGGTATCGGGCAGCACCAGGTCGGCGAACGCCACCATCTCCGAGTCGAAGGCGTCGATCACGATCAGGAAGGGCAGCTTGTATTCGCCGTCCTCGCCGCGCTCGATCAGCATGTCGCGCACGCTGGCGGTGTTCATGCTCGAGTTCCAGGCCATGTTGGCCATGAACAGCATCAGCGTGTCGATGGGATAGGGATCGCCGGCCACCGCGTTGGTGATCACCATGTGCATCATGCCGTGGGCGGCCAGCGGCGCCTCCCACGAGAAGGCCTTGTCGATGCGCAGCGGCCGGCCTTCGTCGTCCACCACCAGATCCTCGGGACCCTTGGGGAATCCCAGCGGCGGCGAGGTCAGCGGCTGCCCCGGCGTCATCGCGCGGGCTGGCTTGATCGGCGGCGGCACGTGCTTGGGGTACGGCGCCTTGGCACGGTGGCCGCCCGGCACGTCCACGCTGCCCAGCAGCACCTGCAGCAGGTGCAGCGCGCGGCAGGTCTGGAAGCCGTTGGAGTGCGCCGACACCCCGCGCATCGCGTGCATGGACACCGGCCGGCCGATGAAGCTCGCGTGCTTGCGCCCGGCCCAGTCGGTCCACTCGCAGGGCACCTCGATGGCCTCCTCGAACGCGGTGTGCGCCATCTCCAGCGCGAGGCGCTCGATGGTGGCGGCGGGCACGCCGCAGATCGCCTCGGCGCTGCGCGGCGAGTATTCCTCGGCGAGGTAGCGCTCCGCGATCAGCGTCATCGCGGTTTTCACGGGCCGCCCGTCCGGCGCGGTCCAGGCGCCGAACAGCGCCGGCTTCACGCCCGCCAGCGTCGCATCCACCCAGGTCTGGCGTTCCACGTCGAACGCGAGCGGGTGGCCCTGCTCGTCGCGCAGCACCAGTCCATCGCCGGGCTCGCCGGGGGTGCATACCACGGCCCACGTGGCATTGCTGTAGCGCACCAGGTACTCGTGGTCGAACAGCTTGCGGGCGAGCAGCACGTGCACCATGGCGAGCGCGAGCATGCCGTCGGTGCCCGGCTTGATCGGGATCCACTCGTCGGCGATGGCCTGATAGCCGGTGCGCACCGGGTTGATCGCGACGAACTTGCCGCCGCGCTTCTTCAGCGTGTCCAGCCCGAGCTTGATCGGGTTCGACGCGTGATCCTCGGCCACGCCCCACAGCATGAAGTACCTGGTGCGCTCCCAGTCGGGATCGCCGAACTCCCAGAACGAATGCCCCAGCGTGTACAGGCCGGCGGCGGCCATGTTCACCGAGCAGAATCCGCCGTGCGCGGCCCAGTTGATGGTGCCGAACTGCTGCGCCCACAACCCGGTCAGCGCCTGCATCTGATCGCGGCCGGTGAAGTACGCAAGCTTCTTCGGATCGCTCTCGCGGATGTGGCGCAGCCGCGCGGTGAGCAGGTCCAGCGCCTCGTCCCAGCCGATGCGCTCGAACTCGCCCGCGCCGCGCTCGGAGCCGGGCTTGCGCCGCAGCGGCCCGTCCAGCCTGGCCGGCGACACTTGCTTCATGATGGCGGCGTTGCCCTTGGCGCACAGCACGCCCTTGTTCACCGGGTGATTGGGATTGCCCTGGATGAAACGGATCTTGCCGTCGTCCAGCGTCACCTTGATGCCGCAGCGGCACGCGCACATGTAGCAGGTGGTGTACTTCACCTGCTGGGCATCATGATCCTCGAAGGCCGGAAGACCTCCGGATGCGGAAGCTGGGGTCATGTCAGCAGAGCAATGGGCGCTTTTCGTGACTGATCGACCGTTGCGGAACGGTCGCCGAAGACACCATGGGCGGACGACCCCGCCATCCTAAGCGCAACTCCCGCGCCACTCCACCTCCAGCTTGCACGCGATGCCGGCGGATCGCGCGCCGGCACGCGCGCCGTGTGACGATTGCGTGCGCGCGCCAGCTCCCGACGCCGGACGCTGGCACGCGCGCAGGGGCGCGGCGGCACGCGATTTACATTATCGTGCGGCCAACCCGATCCCACAGGAGTCCTGCCATGACTGACGCCACCGCCAAGCGCCGCGCGCTGGCCGCCCGCGTGCGCGAACGACGCTTCTTCGTCGCACCCGGCGTGTTCGATCTCATCTCGGCCCGCCTCGCCGACGGCATGGGATTCGACTGCTTGTACATGACCGGCTACGGCGCGACGGCCTCGTACCTGGGGCTGCCCGACGCCGGCATCGCGACCTATACGCAGATGGCGGACCGCGCCCGCGCGATGGCCGAGGCCTGCGCGACGCCGCTCGTCGCCGACGCCGACACCGGCTACGGCGGGCTGCTCAACGTGCACCACACGGTGCGCGGCTACGAAGCCGCGGGCGTGTCCGGGATCCAGATCGAGGATCAGGAGTTCCCCAAGAAGTGCGGCCACACGCCGGGCCGGCGCGTGATCCCGCTCGAGCAGATGGTGAACAAGATCAAGGTCGCGGTGGAGGCCAGACGCGACCCAAACTTCCTGATCGTCGCGCGCACCGACGCGCGCACGGGCCTTGGCCTGGACGAGGCGATCCGCCGCGGCCAGGCCTTCGCCGCGGCCGGCGCCGACGTGGTGTTCGTGGAGTCGCCCGAATCGGCGCAGGAGTTCGAACGCGTGGGCCGCGAGATCGACGCGCCGCTGCTGGCCAACATGGTGGAACAGGGCCGCTCGCCGCTGCTCGCGCGCGACACGCTCACGCAGTACGGGTTCACGATGGCGATCCACCCCGGCGTCGGCTTCATGGCCGCGGCGCAGGCGCTCGAGCAGGTGTACGGCTACCTGCTCGAGAACGGCACCACGAAGGGCATGGCGCAGCCGCTGTACAGCTTCGCGGACATGAACCGGCTGATGGGTTTCGAGGAGGTGTGGGCCTTCGACCGCAAATGGGCCGACGAGCAGCAGTGAGCGCACGCGACGGGTCGCCGCGGCTCTTCAGAACAGCCATTGCGGCGCCAGCAGCAACGCGATACCCAGCAGGCCCACGGTCACGCCGCTGAGCAGCTCGAGCCAGCGCCCGGCCCGTTCCTGCACCTTGGTGCGCCGCAGCGTCCACGTGACCACGGCCACCATCAGCGCGTCGTCGAACATGTAGGCCACGTTGTACAGGCCCAGGTAGGCATGGTAGCCGGCGGTGCTCGAGCCCTGCCGCGACAGCACCTGCGTGTACAGCGCCGGCAATCCCGCGGTGCACAGCAGCTCCAGCATGTTGACCAGCAGCGCCAGCACGATCACCGCCGCCACCGCGCCGGCCAGGTTCTGCGCATGCACGATGGCCCGCACGCGCGCGTACAGGCCCGGCTTGGCGCGCGCGGGAATGGACAGCGACACGCCAACCCCCGGCGCCACGAAATCCTTCAGGTTGATCGCGCCGACCAGCAGCGCCGCCAGTCCCAGCGCGACCTGCAGCGCGCGCGAGAAGCCGATCACCAGCGTCCCGCACAGATCCAGCAGCGGCACCCCGGCGCTCACGCCGGGCAGGCGCTGCATGCGATCCCTGAACGCGCGCTCGGCGCCCGCATCCTGGCGCACGTCGCGCTCGATCACTTGCAGCGACGGGAACTCGCGCCCGAGCGCGGCGAGAAACGCGCGCACGGCGGCGCAATGTGGGCAGCCGGGCGTGTGGAACACCTCGACGCGCGCGCACGCCGGCATTGCGCCGGCGTCAGCCGCCGCCACCGTGGCTGGCAGCACGGCGCCCAGCACCATCACCATCACCATCGCGGCGAGCGCGCCGCGCGCACAGCCGTTCAGTCGGGACGCGCCTCGAATTCGATGATGAGTTCGACCTCGTCTCCCACCCAGCCGTTGTCCACCGCGTAGGTCATGCCGAACGCGCTGCGCAGGAAGCTGCCGCGCGCGGACACCCCCATCGCGTAGGGGTTGCCGCCGAAGGGATATTTTCCGCTCTTGTTCCACGCCGCCTCCAGCGTCACCGGGCGGCGCGTGCCCAGCAGTTCCAGTTCGCCCTCGATCCGGAATCGCCGCCCCGGCAGCGCGCTCGCGCCGCTCGCGGTGAACACCAGCGACGGGAACTCGCGCACGTTCAGGAAATCGGATCCGCGCAGGTGCTCGTCGCGCTTGGCGTGATTGGTGAACACGCTGGCGGCGTCGATCTCGATGCGGATATCGCCCAGCGCACCGGTGGCCTCGTCGAAGGTGAAGCTGCCGCGCGCCTCGCGGAACTGGCCCAGTACCTTCGCAAAGCCGATGTGGTCGACCAGGAACGCGATGCTCAGATGCTCCGGATCGAGCGCGAAGCGGCGCGGCTCGGCCGCCGCGCCGCGCACCGCGACGCCCAGCGCCATGGCACACGCGAGCAGCAGCAGCGTAAGGCCCGTCAGGGCGCGCAGCGGCGAGTCAAGACCTGTCATGGGCGTACTCCGCAGTTGGCGCCGCGTGCGGGCGGCGCGCCAGCCAGTGGATATCGATCGCGAAGGACGCGCCCAGCGCCGTGAGTCCCGCAGCAGCCAGCAGCGCGCTCGCGGGGTACGCAATCACCGGCGTCGCGCACGCGATCAGCGCCACGGTCTGCACCACGCACACCACGCGCCTGCGCCGGCTGGGCGGCAGCGGCCGGCGCAGCCACGCCAGCGCAAGGGCCGCCGCGACGAAGCCATAGCGCGCGAGCCCCGCCAGCAGCACCCACGCTCCGGCTTTGCCCCACTGCCAGGCGAGCAGCGCGAGCACCAGGATCATCACGGCGTCGGTCTCCATGTCCAGGCGCGCGCCGCCGGGCGTTGCGGTGTTGCTGCGCCGGGCCACCCAGCCGTCGACCCCGTCCAGCACCGCGGCCACGCTGGCCAGCACGACCACGGCCCACGCCAGCGCGCGCGCGGGCGGCTCGCCCAGCATCGCCGCCACCAGCACCACCAGCGCGGCGCGCAGCAGCGTGATCTGGTTCGCGGCACCCAGACCCGACGCCGCCTCGCGCGCGCGCAGCCACGGCCACGCCAGCGTGCTCGCCGCGGCGCCGATCAGCAACGCCTTGACGGCGAAGCGTGCATCGAGCGGCAGCCACACCGGCAGCGCCGCGGCCACGCCCACCACGCCCGCCAGTGCGAGCAGCACCTGCGCGCGCGCGTTCACGCGCGCGGCCCGTTCGCGGCAGCGCGCTCGCGCGCGCCTGCCGTACCATGCGCGCTGCGCCTTCGGCTGCAGGATCCGCGATGAGTGGTGAACATGCACAAGCCTTCTGGGTTCGCGAACCGGGTCGCGGCGAGATCCGCCACCAGGCGATCGCGCAGGCGGCACCGGACCACGTGCTGGTGCGCACACTGTACTCGGGCATCAGCCGCGGCAGCGAGGCGCTGGTGTTCCACGGCCGCGTGCCGGCGTCGGAGTACACACGCATGCGCGCACCGTTCCAGGAAGGCGACTTCCCGGCACCGGTGAAGTACGGCTACGCGAGCGTGGGGCGCGTGGCCGAGGGGCCGGCATCGCTGCTGGGCCGCGACGTGTTCTGCCTGTACCCGCACCAGGATTGCTACCGCGTGCCGGCGCACAGCGTGGTGCCGTTGCCCGCGAGCGTGCCGCCGCCACGCGCGGTGCTCGCGGCCAACACCGAGAGCGCGCTGAACGCGCTGTGGGATGCACCGCCGCGCATCGGCGACCGCGTCGCGGTGGTGGGTGCCGGCGCGCTGGGCTGCCTGGTCGCGCGGCTGGCGGCGCGGGTGCCGCAGGTGTCGGTGCAACTGGTGGACGTGAACCCGGCGCGGGCCGCGGTGGCCGCGGCGCTGGGCGTGGACTTCGCGCGCCCGGACGCGGCGCGTGGCGACGCCGACCTGGTGGTGCACACCAGCGCGAGCGGCGCCGGACTGGACACCGCGTTGAACCTGGCCGGGTTCGAGGCCACCGTGCTCGAGTTGAGCTGGTACGGCACCGCCGCGGCGCACGTGCACCTGGGCGGCGCGTTCCACGCCAGGCGCCTGCGCGTGATCAGCTCCCAGGTCGGCGCCGTGGCCGCGGCGCGGCGCGCGCAACGCACGCACCGCGAGCGTCTCGCGCTCGCCGTCGCGCTGCTGGCCGACGACGCGCTCGATGCCCTGATCACCGGCGAGGACGCGTTCGCGGATCTGCCTGCGGTGATGGCGCGCCTCGCCGGCGATGGCGCGGATACCATCTGCCATCGCATCCGCTACGCCTGAACGAGGAGCCAGCAACCATGTACACCGTGTGCGTGCGCGACCACGTGATGATCGCCCACAGCTTTCGCGGCGAGGTGTTCGGGCCGGCACAGCGCCTGCACGGCGCCACCTACGTGGTGGACGCCGAGATCAGCCGCGATGAGCTGGACAGTGACGGCATCGTGGTCGACATCGGCCGCGCGCGCGACGCGCTGCGCGAGGTGCTCAGCGCATGCGACTACCGCAACCTGGACGAGATGCCGCAGTTCGCCGGCCGCAACACCACGACCGAGGTGATGGCGCGCTGGGTGTTCGATCGCCTCGCCGAGCGCATGCGCGCGGGGGCGCTGGGCGCATCGGCGCGCGAGGCCTGCACGCTGCGCGTGGTGTTGCGCGAATCGCACGTGGCGTGGGCCGCGTACCAGGGCGATCCGCGCCAGCTGCCGTGAGGGAACTCTCGCTGCTGCTGCCCGGCGATCCGCACACCCGCACCGGCGGCTACCGCTACGACCGGCGCATCGCGCACGGGCTGGGCGACCTGGGCTGGCAGGTGCGTGTGCAGCGCCTGCACGATGCGTTTCCGTTCCCGGACCACAGCGCGCTGGCGCACGCGCAGCAGGTGCTGGCCGCGCTGCCCGACGGCGCGCTGGCGATCTGTGACGGGCTCGCGTTCGGCGCGATGCCACGACAGGCCCAGCGCGAGGCGGCGCGCCTTCGCCTGGCCGCGATAGTGCACCACCCGCTGGCGCTGGAGAGCGGCCTGGAGCCCGCGCGCGCGCAGGCACTGGAGCGCTCCGAGCGCCGCGCGCTGGCCGCGGCGCGGCTGGTGATCACCACCAGCACCCGCACCGCGCAACTGCTGCACACGCGCTACCAGGTACCCGCCGCGCGCATCACGGTGGTGGAACCCGGCACCGACCCGGCGCCGCCGGCGCGCGGCGGCGGCGCCGAGGTGGTGCTGCTGTGCGTCGGCACGGTGACGCCACGCAAGGGCCACGACCTGCTGGTGGACGCGCTGGCGCGGCTGCAGCACCGGCACTGGCGTCTGATCTGCGCCGGCAGCCTCACGCGCGCACCGGCGTGTGCGCAGGCGCTGCGCGCGCGCATCGTCGCGGCCGGTCTGGCGCAGCGGGTGCTGCTGCTGGGCGAGGTGGACGCGCCCACGCTGGCGCGCTGTTACGAGCAGGCCGACGCGTTCGTGCTACCGACGCGGCTGGAAGGCTATGGCATGGCGCTGGCCGAGGCGATAGCGCGCGCACTGCCGGTAGTCACTACCGCCGGCGGCGCGGCCGCGGACACGGTCGGCGACGCGGCGATACTGGTACCCGCCGAGGACGTGATGGCGCTGGCCCATGCGCTGCAGCGGATCACCACGCAGCCGGCGCTGCGCGCGGCGCTGTCGGCCGCGGCGCGCCAGCGCGCACTGGCGCTGCCCACCTGGGACCAGGCGGCACGGCGCATGGACCAGGCGCTGCGCGTGCTCGCCGCCGCGTGAGCGGGTTCAGCCGCGACTGGCTGGCACTGCGCGAGCCGGCCGATGCCCGCGCGCGCAGCGGCGCGGCGGCGGGCGAGCTGCTGCGCGCGTTGCGGCAGCACCTGCGCGGCCGCCGCGTGCGCGTGCTGGATCTGGGCTGCGGCACCGGCGCCAACCTGCGCTGGCTCGCGCCGCGGCTGCAATGCGCACAGCACTGGCGGCTGCTCGATCGCGACGCCGGCTTGCTGGCGGCCGCGCCGCGCTGTCTCGCGCGCTGGAGCGAGGCCCACGCGCCTGGCGTCGTGCGACACGCAGCGGGATTGCGCCTGGGCGACTGGCTGGAGGTCGGCTTCGAGCAGCACGACCTCGCCACCAGCCTGCCCGATCTGCGGCAGGTGGATCTGGTCACCGCGGCGGCGCTGCTGGACCTGGTCTCGCGCACGTGGCTGGATGCGCTGGTGCACGCGTGCGCGGCGCGCGGCACGGCGCTGCTGCTGGCGCTCAGCTACGACGGACGCATCGCGTTCGCGCCGCGCCACCGCGACGACGCCCGCGCGCGCGATGCGCTGAACCGCCACCAGTTGCGCGACAAGGGCTTCGCGGCGGCGCTGGGTCCGGGCGCCGCCGCGGCAGCCGGCGCGGCGTTGCAAGCCGCCGGTTACCGCGTGACGCAGGTGCGCAGCGACTGGTGCCTCGCGCGCGACCGTGACGCGTTGCACGATGCGCTGATCGGCGGCTGGAGCACCGCGCTGCGCGAGGAATCAGGTGCCGGCGACCACGACTGGCTGCAGCGATGGCACGGCTGGCGCCTCGCGCACCGCGGCGCGCTGCGCGTGGGCCACGTCGACCTGCTCGCGCTGCCGCCCGCGTGAGGCTGCACGCCGCGGCACGCTTGGGCGCCAGTGCGGCGCTGCTATGGCTTGCCTGGCAGCTTGCCGGTGGCGAGGCGGTGCTGGCCACGCTGGCCGGCGCCGATCCGGTGTGGATCGCGGCCGCGCTGCTGCTCAGCGTCCCCATGCACGCGATCTCGGCCGCGCGCTGGGTGTTCACCTGCCGCCGCATCGGGCTGCGCCTGGGCTACCGGCGCGCACTGGCCGACTACTACCTCGCTGCGCTGGCGAACATGCTGCTGCCCGGCGGTGTAGGCGGCGACGCGGCGCGCGTGTGGCGCCATGCGCGCCGCGAGCGTGAGCACGCCGGCCTGCGTGCGGCGCTGACCGGCGTGCTGCTCGAACGCGCGGCCGGCCAGGTCGCGCTGGCACTGCTGCTGGTCGCGGGCATCGCCGGCAACTGGCAGCGGCTGCACTGGCTGGCCGCGCTGGCGGCGGCGATAGCGATCCTGGCCGCCGCGGCCGTGGCCGGACTGTGGCTGAGCGCGCGCTGGCCGCGCGCCGCGCGCACGCTGGCCGCGCTCGCCGCGGACGCGCGGCGCGCGTTCCTGCCAGCCGGCGTGCTGGCCCAGCAGGCGGCGATGTCGGCGGCGGTGGTCGCCACCTATGTGGCGGCGTTCTGGTGCGCGACCTGGGCGGTGCATGCGCCGCTGGCGGCGCAGGACGCACTGCTCGCGATCCCGCTGGTGCTCACCGCGATGACCATCCCGGTGTCGGTGGGCGGACTGGGACTGCGCGAGGCGAGCGCCGCCGCCGTGTGGCCGCTGCTGGGGCTCACCGCCAGCGCCGGCGCCGCGGCGGCGCTGCTCTACGGCCTCGCGATGCTGGCCGGCTGCGCACCGGGCGCGCTGGTGCTGCTGTGCGACCGCGCCTCGCCTCGCCACGGACACGCCTGAGTTGCCGCGGCGGCGCCGGCATCGGCGCGCGCGGCGCGCGGATCAGACCAGGCGCGGCGCGTCCGGCGGCGAGGCCGGCGCGACGGCGGCGGCGCGCAGATCGCAGTCGTAGAGCAGATCCTGCCCCATGCGGAACACGCGATGGCTGGGACGCAGGCAGTCGCGCAACGCGCCGCGTGCCGGCACCTGCAAGCCGGCGCGCCCGGCGCCGATCAGCAGCGGCGCGACGGCGATGTGCAGCCGATCGAGCAAGCCGGCAGCGAGGAAGCGCGACACCGTCACGCCGCCGCCTTCCACCAGCACGCGGTGACAACCGCGCGCGTGCAGCCCCGCCAGCACCGCCGCCAGATCCGGATGTCCATGGGCATCGGCGCCGACTTCCAGCAGGTCCACCGCCCGGCCGGGCCGGCGGCGCGCCCCGCGCAGGCACACCACCAGCGTGGGCGCCGCGCCGTCGGTGAACATGCGCAGATCCGGGCCCAGTTCCAGGCGCGGATCGATGGCCACGCGCAACGGGTTCGGGCCGGGCACCAGGCGCGTGGTCAGGCGCGGATCATCCTCGCGTGCGGTCGCGCCGCCCACCACCACTGCATCGCACAGCGCGCGCAGCCGGTGCAGGTGCTCGATGTTGGCGCGATCGTTGACGAAGCAGGAATCGCCGCTCGCGGTTGCCACGCAGCCGTCCAGGCTCTGGCCGAGGTGACCGAGAGTCAGCGCGCCGCCGGCGCGCGGCGCGCATATCGGCAGATACAGCGACAGGAACTCGCGTGCCTGCGGCGCCAGGCCGGCCGCGGGTGCCCAGGCCGCGCCGTCGGGCGCGAGCACCGCGACCGCGTCCGCATCGCCGGCATCGGCATTGACCGCGGCACCGGCGCGCAACGCCACCGCGGCCGGCGGCGCGGCCGTGCGCAGCAGTGCCGCGCAGGCCTGCAACAGCGTCCACAGTGCCTCTGGCGGGTGTGCGCTCGCCACCATGCTCGTGCACTCCATCGGGCGTCAATCCAGGACTGACGGTACCGTATCAAGTACCGTAGCAGCCGCGTCGTCGCGGCGGGTCGGATACCGCGGACAGCAATGCAAGAGGATCGGCCCGGCGACGCCAGAGATCGCATCGCCGTGACCGAGCAGCGGAACGGTCCTGCCCACGATCCCGTGCCCGCCGCGGATGCGCAGCTTCAGTCATTTTCAGGAGATGAGCCCGGTGGACAAGTCCCCCTCCGGCACGGGGTGGTACCTGGAAGGCTCGGTGGACGGCGTTGCCAGCCCCACCCGCTTCCGGCTCAAGGACTTCCCGATCCGCATCGGACGTCGTGCCAGCGTGGACATCATGCTGCTCGGCTCCGAGGTATCGAGCCTGCACGCGGAGATCTTCGAGCGCGACGAGCGCCTGTGGGTGCGCGACATGGGCAGCATGAACGGCACGCGCCTGAACCAGGAGTTGCTCACCGACGCGGCGCCGCTCAGCGATGGCGACATCCTGCATTTCGCAAACCTCGAGTTCGTGCTCGAGCGCATCGGCGCCGCGGCGCCGCGCCCGACCGCGATGCTCGCACCGCGCTCGGGCCGGCTCGTGCAGGGCGCGCGCAGTCAGGCCGTGACGCTGCGCCAGATGATCGACAGCGCGCGCGTACAGGTCGTGTTCCAGCCCATCGTGCAGCTGAGCGATGGCACGCGATTCGCCTTCGAGGTGCTCGGGCGCGGCGCGCACGGCGGCTTGCCGCAGTCCCCCGGTCCGCTGTTCGAGATCGCGCAGGCCGCGGGGCTCGCCGCGCCGCTGAGCGCGCTGTTTCGTCAAGCGGGTGCGGCCGCCGCCGTCGGCCTCGCGGGCGCGCCGAGCATCTTCTTCAACATCCACCCCAGCGAAATGGTCCAGCCCGGGTTCCTCGCCTCGCTCGAAGCGATGGGCGAGCAGCACCCGTCGCTGTCCGTCGTGCTCGAGGTGCACGAGACCACCGTGACCGACCCGCGCAGCATGCGCGAACTGCGCGCCGCGCTGACCGCGCTGGGCATCGGTCTCGCCTTCGACGACTTCGGTGCCGGTCAATCCCGTTTGCTGGAACTCGCCGAATCGCCGCCCGATTACCTGAAGTTCGACATCCACCTGGTCCGCAACATCCACAACGCGCCGGCGTCGCGACAGTCGATGGTCGAAAATCTGGTCAACATCGTCAGGAACATGGGGGTGTACTGCCTGGCAGAAGGCATCGAGTGCCAGCAGGAACTGGACACCTGCGTGCAGATGGGCTTCGAGTTCGGGCAGGGTTACCTGCTCGGCCGGCCGCAACCGGTGCGGGCGTGGCAGTCCGCCGGCGCGTGAAGCCCCGGGGGCTGGCGCGTGCCGTGCGGCGATCCTGCCCGTGCGGCGATCCTGCAATAATGACGGTACAGTGATGGCCCTTCCGGTCACAGTCAGGAGCCATCGTCAGCGTGACGTCCAGGGAGGCTACCACCCGCGCCGTGAGCGGCGCATTCACGGCCATCAATGGTGAGCCGGACCTGCTCGCCGTGGAGCGCGCACTGAGCGAGTTGCGCCGCGGACGCGCCGTGGTGGTGCGCGGGGCAGGCCCGGCGCTGCTGGTGCACAGCGTGGAAGCGCTCACCGACGACGCGCTGGCGCGCCTGCGTGCGACGGGCGTGCCGCCGCTCGCGCTGGCGGTGTCGGCACAACGTGCCCAATCGCTCGGACGCTGCGCGAGCGGCACCGCCGCGGTCGCCGTTCCGGCCAGCATGGCGCTGGACACGCTGCGCGAGCTGGCGGGCATCGGCGCGCCGGATCGCGAACCGGTGCACGAGCCGCTGGCGGTGTTGCCGTGCAGCGACGCGCTGGAGGCGGCGGTCGCGCTGGCGCGCCACGCGCGGCTGGTGCCGGCGGTGGTGGCCGTGGCGATGGATCCCGCGCTGCCCGACGCGACCTTGCTCGAGGTCGGCGCGGCGCAGATCGACCG
>Ga0326597_10010134_pt1 | contig 12581 bp, 13 predicted proteins | sample RVTome_12_FD_203789 | JGI IMG/M metagenome (GOLD analysis project Ga0326597, IMG submission 203789) | Soil microbial communities from uranium-contaminated site in the Upper Colorado River Basin, Wyoming, United States - RVT100D185 | ecosystem: Environmental > Terrestrial > Soil > Contaminated >... | reverse complement strand
AGTGGGAGAGAATCTGCCGCGGCATGGAGTCGGCACTGGCGCGCGGCGCGCTCGAGGAGGCCATTGTCGACGGCATCAAGGAGGTTTCGCTGCTGCTTGCGCGGCACTACCCGCCGCGCCCGGGCGGCCGCAACGAGCTGCCGGACAAGCCGGTCGTGCTGTAGCTCCAGGGGCCGATTGCCGGGCATGCGCGAACCATGGCGGCGCGCGGCGGTCGAACAATCGATTGACCGGTCGCCGAACTCGCTGCTAGCCTGCTTGCCGAATGCGCAGAGCACTTGCTCTCCTCCTCGCCGTGACGCTGGCCGCCGCGTTGCCTGCGACGGCGCGGCCTTCGGACGCTGGCGCGCCTTGCGCTGCGGGGGCGAGCGCGAGCGGCATGGATTGCTGCGGCAGCGCTCCCGCGGCGCTCGGGTGCCCGATCACCGACTGCGCGGGCGCCGGCGCGGCGCTCCCGATGGCCGTGCCGGGCCTCGGGCACGCCATCCGGATTTCGGACTCGCCCGGAACGTCGGTCGCGCGGCTGATCTGCCCGCCCGCCCGCGCGCCCGAGACCGCGCCGCCCAAGCCCGTCGTCTGAGCGCCCGGCGCCCGCACGGGCGCCGGGCAACGACCCGATCTTGGGTCATGACGATGGAGGTTTCTTGAAGTATTTTCCAACGCGCCCGCCGCACGCGCGGCGCCGCTTTCTCGCCGGACTGGCCGGACTCTCGGCGCTGCCGCTGTTGCCGGTGCGCGGCAGCGCGGAAAGCACGCACGAGCCCGCGCTGGTGCAGGCGCGGCTCGTAGCGGCGGCAAGGAACGTGCAGCTCGTGCCCGACAAGTATCCAGCGACCGGCGTTTGGGCCTACAACGGCTCGGTGCCCGGGCCGGTGCTGCGAGCGCGGCAGGGCGATCGTCTGCGCGTGCACGTGAAAAATGCACTGGAGGAGCAAACCACGGTGCATTGGCACGGCATCCGCCTGCCGAACGCGATGGACGGCGTGCCCTACATCACGCAGCGCCCGATCGAGCCGGGCGCGAGCTTCACGTACGAATTCGCGCTGCCGGACGCCGGCACCTTCTTCTACCACCCGCACCAGAGGAGCTACGAGCAGGTGGGCCGCGGGCTTTCGGGCGCATTGATCGTAGAGGAGCGCACGCCGCCCGCGGTCGATCGGGACGTGCTCTGGGTATTGGCGGACTACCGCCTGAATGCCGACGCCTCGATCCGCGGCGGCTTCGGCAACTTCATGGATGTGAGCCACGCCGGGCGCATCGGCAACACGGTGACCCTCAACGGCCGCGTCCCCGAGGCGTTTCGCGTGCGCGCCGGCGAGCGCATCCGGCTGCGATTGATCAATGCGGCGCCGGCCCGCGCGTTCGCGCTCGAGTTCCGCGGCCACCGCCCCTGGGTGATCGCGCTCGACGGCCAACCCGTGGAGCCGCACCAACCGGACGGCGGTGCCGTGGTGCTCGGACCGGCGATGCGCGCCGATCTGATCCTCGACATGACCGCAGCGCCGGGCAGCCGGCATGCCGTCCACGACGGCTTCTACCGGCGTCTCGCCTATGATCTGGTGGATCTGGAGTACGGCGACGAGGCGCCGCTGCGCACGCGTGCGGGCGACCCGCCGCGCCTGCCGGCCAATCCGCTGGCCGAGCCCGAGGTGCGCGGCGCCGAGCGCCACGAGATCGTGTTCACCGGCGGCATGATGGGCAACATGCGCGGGCTGCCGCGGGGCGCCGCCTGGGCGGTGAACGGGGCCGCGAACGGCTGCGGCGACGGGGGCCTGCCGTTCGAGCCGCTCCTCGTACTGCGAAAAGGACGCAGTTGCATCCTGCACCTGGTGAACGACACGGCATGGCATCACCCGACCCACTTGCACGGGCATTCGTTTCGCGTCCTCTCGCGTAACGGCAACCCGACTCGGTACCGCGAGTGGCTCGACACGGTGATGCTCGAGCCGCGCGAGCGCGCCGAGATCGCCTTCGTCGCCGACAACCCCGGCGACTGGATGTTCCACTGCCACGTGCTCGAGCACCAGGCGAGCGGGATGATGTCGTGCGTTCGCGTGACGTGACCGGAAAGCGCAGGTGCGTGGCCGTGCTCGCGATGGCGTTGGCGTCTCTGGCGGCGGGCTGCACCGAATCGTCCTCGCAATGGGACGATCCGCGCGCCAACGCCGGCGATGCCGCGCGGGTGGCACTGGGCGCGCGCGTCTATGCGCAGCAGTGCGCCTCCTGCCACGGCGCGAGGCTCGAGGGTCAAGCCAACTGGCGCAGCCGGTTGCCCAATGGCCGACTGCCCGCGCCGCCGCACGATGAAACCGGGCACAGCTGGCACCACCCGGACCGTGTGCTGTTCGCGATCACGAAGAACGGTCTCGTGCCGCCTTACGCGCCACAGGATTACGCCTCGGACATGCCCGCGTTCTCGGGGCGGCTCGCCGATGATGAGATCTGGGCGGCGCTCGCCTTCGTCAAGTCGCGCTGGACTTCGCGCGAGGTGCGCGAAGCGCGCGCGCAGATGTCGGCGAGCGCCGCGGCGAAATGAGCGCGACACGACGCACGACGCGGCGCCGGAAAGCATCGCGCATGACCTGCGGCTGCTGATCGGCCGGGGAACGGGCTGACGCAATGCAAATGAAAACCCGCGCGAACCAGGTCATCCTATGGCTGGCCGCAGTCCTGGCTGCCGCGCCCGTGCTGGCGGCCGGCGACAAGGAGCGCGGTGCGCGTGCATTCGGCGCCTGCGCGGCCTGTCACACTCTGGAGCCGGGGCGGCATCTGACCGGGCCAAGCCTCGCAGGGCTGTGGGGCCGCAAAGCGGGCACCGCGCAAGGCTTCCCAAGGTTCTCCGCGGCCCTGAGGAGTGCGGGAATCGTCTGGGACGAACGCTCGCTCGACGCCTGGCTCGCGAATCCCGAAAAGGCGGTGCCGGGCAACTTCATGCTGTTCGGCGGGATCGCCGATGCGAAGGTGCGCGCCGACCTCGTGGCGTACCTGCGCGCGGCGTCCGAGGGCAAGGCACCCCCTGCGCGGCGCGTCGCTGCGCTGCCCGACCTGAAAAAAGCGCCGCCGAATGCGGTAGTGCGGGAGCTGCGCCACTGCGGCGACACCTATTTCGTAACCAACAGCGAAGGGGTGACCCTGCCTTTCTGGGAATTCAACCTGCGCTTCAAGACGGATTCCAGCGCGAGCGGGCCGGCGCCGGGGCGGCCCGTCCTGGTCGGCCAGGGCATGCAGGGCGACCGCGCGCAGATCGTGTTCGCGCGACCCGAGGAAATCTCGGCTTTCGTTCGCAAGGATTGTTCGAGATCATGAGCAGTGGGTGGAAGTGAGCCTGATCCGGGGAGGTGTCCGATGAAGCGCGCCGCCGCGTTCGCGCTGCTGACCGTTCTGGCTACCGCCGCAATGGCTGACGAGGCCGCGGTGCGCCGGCTGATTAAGTCGCGCATCGGCGCCGACGCGCGCATCGAGCAGATCGGGCGCGTGCCCGGCAGCAGCCTCTACGAGGTGGCGATCCGCGGCCCGAACGGGCCGCAGCTCTTCTACGTGGACGAGCACGCGCGCCTCATCATCGTCGGCGAGGTGCTCGACGGGGAATCCGGCCGCAATCTCACCGAAGAGCGGCTGCGCAAGCTCAACGCGATCGACTGGGCGTCGCTTCCCTTCGCTGACGCCATCACCACGAAGCGCGGCAACGGCCGGCGCAAGATCGCCGTCTTCTCCGACCCGAACTGCCCCTACTGCAAGCGCTTCGAGAAGGACCTCGCCAGGCTCGACGACATCGCCGTGCACATCTTTCTTTTCCCGGTGATCCGGCCCGAGTCGGTTCCCCTGACGAAGTCGGTGTGGTGCTCGGCCGACCGGGCAAAAGCGTGGAATGACCTCATGCTGCGCGACATCACGCCCACGGCGTCCCCCGATTGCGCGACGCCGGTCGAGAAGCTGGTGGCGCTTGGGCGCAAGCTCGGCGCGAGCTCGACGCCGACCTGGTTCGTGGAGACCGGCGAGCGCTTTTCGGGGGCGATTGCGCTCGAAGACACGCGGCGCATACTCGATGCCGCCGCGCGCGCAAAACCTTGACCCATCCTCCCGAAAGGAAAAGCATGACGCGTTCGATACGGAATCTGGCCGCTGCGCTGCTCGCCGCCGTCGCGTTCGGCGCCTGCGCCGAGCAGACCGTCACCATCACGCACGTCCACGGGCTTTCCTACAGTGCGGACGGAAAGCGGCTCATGATCCCGAGCCACCACGGCCTCGCCGTGTACTCGAACGGCAAGTGGTCGAAGGCGCCGGGACCGCAGCACGACTACATGGGCTTTTCCGCGACGGCGAAGCATCTCTACAGCAGCGGCCACCCCTCGCCTGGGTCGGCGATGGTCAATCCGTTCGGGCTGATCCGCAGCCGCGACAGCGGCAAGACCTGGGAGAAGCTCGGCCTCGAAGGCGAGACGGACTTCCACCTGCTCGCCACGAGCTGGAACACCAGCGCCATCTATGTCTGGAATCCCGCACCCAGCTCGCGCATGAAGTCCCCTGGCCTGCATTCGACGCGTAACGACGGCTTCCTATGGAAGCCTGCGCGTGCCGCAGGCCTGGAGGGCGCCCCGCGCGCGCTCGCCGTGCATCCGGACGACGCCGCCACCGTCGCGGTCGCGACGGAAAAAGGTGTCTACCTGTCGCGCGACTCGGGCGAGCGCTTTAGTGCGCTTGCCTCGGGAGTCGACGGGCTCGCCGTGGACTTCGAGCTCGACGGCCGGCACCTGTGGTACGGCGCGTTCGACGGCCAGCCGATCCTCGCGCGCGCGGCGCTCGAGGGCGGCAACGCCGAGCGCCTGCAGCTGCCGGCGCTCGCGCGCGACGCGGTCGCCTACATCGCCCAGAACCCGGCGCGCCGCGACGAACTGGCGATCGCCACGTTCCGGCGTAACGTATTCCTGAGCCCGGACCGCGGCCGCACGTGGCGCCAGATCGCGGCGGAGGGACAGGCGCGGTGAGCCTGCGCTGGACCCCCGTGCACCTCGCCTGGGCGCTGTTCGGCGCGGCTGCGCTCGTCGTGGGAGGCGCGGGAACCTACCTGGCGTTGAAGCAGGGCGGCGAAGCGATCGCCGGAGATACCGCGGTGCTACGCATGCACGCATCGCCGCGCGAGCTGCCCGAAATCGCGTTCGTGGACGGTGCGGGCAAGCCCCTGACGCTCGCGGATTTCCGCGGCAGGACCGTGCTGCTCAACGTCTGGGCGACCTGGTGTCCGCCGTGCCGCGAGGAAATGCCGTCGCTCGATCGCCTGCAGAGGGCGCTCGGCGAGCCGGCGTTCGAGGTGGTGGCGCTCTCGATCGACGCGGGCGGCGCGCCGGTCGTCGACCGGTTCTACAAGGAGATCGGCATCGCCTCGCTCGCGATCTACGTCGATCCCGGCATGCGCGCGGCGAGCCAGCTCGCAACGCCCTGGGTACCGACGACGCTGCTCATCGACCGCGAGGGGCGCGAGCTCGGCCGCCACGCGGGCCCGGCGCAATGGGACAGCCCGGAAGCGCTGCGCGTGATCTCCAGTCATATGGGGCGCTGATGGAAGCGGGTGCGATCGGGCTCGGCGCGGCCTTTGCCGCGGGCATGATCTCCTTTCTTTCGCCGTGCGTGCTGCCGCTCGTGCCCGCCTATGTCTCCTACGTGGCGGGGCAGTCGAACACTGCGCTCGCGCGCCGGCGCGAGCTGCACGAGCGGCTCTCCGCACTCGCCTTGAGCGGCGTATTCGTGCTCGGCTTCGGCGTCGTATTCGTCGCTCTGGGGGCGGGCGCGAGCGCGCTCGGCAGCCTGGTCCTTCGCTACCGCTACGAGGCGAACCTCATCGGCGGCGCGATCGTGCTCGTCTTCGGCCTGCTCATGATCGGCATGTCGCGCGGCATGCCCTGGCTGCAGCGCGAGTGGCGCTTTCATCCGCATCTGCCCGGTGGCCGGCCGGCGGCCGCGTTCGTGCTCGGGCTCGCCTTCGGCTTCGGCTGGACGCCGTGCATCGGGCCCGTGCTCGGCGCCATCCTCACCTTGAGCGCGACGCACGCCCCGGGCTCGAGCGGCATGGGACTGCTCGCGACCTACGCGGCGGGACTGGGCGTGCCGTTCCTGCTGGTCGCGCTCTTCACGCGCGAGCTGGCGGCGCGCATGCGGCTGCTGCGTCGCGTGGGCTGGATCCTGCAGATTGCCGCCGGGGTCGTGCTCGTGGCGATGGGCGTCGCCATGATGACCGGGCGGCTATCCACGTTCGCGTTCTGGCTGCTTGAGACCTTCCCCGCGCTGGGGCAGATCGGCTGACGGCCATGTGGACCCGACGCAGGGTACTCAAGACCTTCGGCGCCGCCGGCGGGGCGCTGGCGCTGCCCGCGGCGCTACGCGGCGCGTTCGGCGCCGAGGACGCGGATCTCGTCCTCAGGATCGTAGCCGCGCCGGCCGCGATGGCGATGCGCTCCGGGACGACGACGCGCGGCCTGCGCTATACGGGCGAGGTGCTGCGCGGGCGGCGCGACGCGCTCGGCGCGGCGCCGGGAAATCTCGGCCCGACGATCGAGCTGCGCCGCGGCGAGCGCGTGCGCATCGAGGTCGTGAACCGCGTCGGCGACGAGACCGTGATCCACTGGCACGGCATGATCCTGCCCGACGCGGCCGACGGGCACCCGCACCAGGCGGTGCCCTCCGGCGAGAGCTACAGCGTCGAATTCACGGTGCGCAATCCGGCGGGGACGTACCTTTACCATCCGCATCCGCATCGCATCACCGGACGTCAGACCTACGGCGGCCTCGCCGGTCTGATCGTCGTGCGCGAGCCGGCGGAATTGGAAATGGGATTGCCGCCAGCGCGGCGCGAGCTGCCGCTCGTCCTGCAGGATCGCCGTTTCCGCGAGGACAACCAGCTCGTGTTCAAGCGGATGATGATGGACGATATGAACGGCGTGCTCGGCGATCGCGTGCTGGTGAACGGTGTCGAGGACGCCGCATTCAAGGTGGCGCCGCAGCCCTACCGGCTGCGAATTGCCAACGTGTCGAATGCCCGCGTCTACAAGCTCGCCTGGTCCGACGGCCGGCCGCTGCGCGCCATCGCAGCGGACAGCGGCCTGTTCAGCCGTGCCGAGGGCGTGCAGGAGCGGCCCTATGTGACGCTCTTTCCTTTCGAGCGCATCGAGCTGCTCGAGGACTTCGGCGCGCGGCGCGACGGCGCGGAGATCGCGCTCGTCAGCCGGGCGTTCTCCGGCATGGACATGATGGGAGACGAGAACGGCATGATGGGCGGCGGCGGCATGATGGGTCGTGGAATGATGGGTGGAGGCATGGGAGGCATGATGGGGGGCATGATGGGGCCGTCGCAGGGCGACGAGCTTCATATCGCGCGCTTCACCGTTTCGCCCGGTCCGCGCACGCGCGGCGAGAAGCTCGCGCTTCCCGAAGAGGAACGGCGCGCGCCGGAAGGCAATTACGAATTGCGCACGCAGCTCGCTTTCCGCCATATGCGCGGCTTCCTCAACGGCCGCAGCTTCGACACCCACGACATGATGGCGGTGGCGGACGACGAGCGGCTGCCCGTGGGCAAAGCATCGGTGTGGACTTTTGCAAATGACGGCCGGGGCATGCCGATGCCTCACCCCATTCACATCCACGGCGTCCGGTTCCGCGTCATTGAGCGCAGTGGCGGCGAAATCCCCGCTGACCTGCGCGAAGGCATCATCGACACCGGGTACAAGGACGTGTTCGGCATCTTCCCCGGCGAGCGCGTGCGCGTGCGGATAGCGCCGACTGTTGCCGGTCTTTTCATGGTCCACTGCCACAACCTCGAGCACGAGGACGGCGGCATGATGCGCAATGTTCTGTTCCAGGCTTGATCAAGGACAAAGCTCAATGGAGAACGTGAGAAACACAGAAGCGAATCCTGCCGCGGCGCAAAGCTGCTGCGCGCCGGCTGCGAAAGGCGGATGGCTCAGCTCCCGCAACCTTCTAATCGGTCTGGCAGTCGTAGGCGGCGGGGCGATGTTCCTGGGCTGGGACTGGCTGGTGGCTGCTGGGGCGGCGACGTTCATCGTCGCGCTGGCGCCCTGCGCGGCGATGTGCGCGCTCGGCCTCTGCGCGAGCCGCATGGGCAGGAAGGACGCCGGCACTGGCGCTCAGGCGATTCCTCCGCAGGAGGCTCAAGCCCCGGCTGCCGAGACGGCGGCAAACGTCCAACCCGCCGCCGTCGAGGAAGCCAAGTCGGCTCGATCGCTGTGAAGGATCTGGGGAAAAGCGGCAAATACGGCGACCTGAAGCGGCGCCTGCCGTTCTGCCGGGGCCGAAACGACTTCGATAACCGTGGACGGGCCGGACGCGTTTTTTTCTTGGAGCATTGCGGCGCGATGAGCGAATCGCTAACGAACAGGTTTCTCCGGCCCTCGGCCCATGTACGCATCCATGAACGCTGCGAGTGCAGCCTCGTCAAACGCGTCCAAGCGCAGCCGGCATGAGATTTGCACGTCCCAGACTCCGCTCTTGTCCAATACGAGATCCATCTCGTGCCAAGGTCTTCGATACCGCGATGCTACCGGCCCGGCTTGACCGACTGTGCCGTCGCCAGGTCGCGCAAGCGCGCTCACCTTCGCCTGCTCGACATAGGCGAGCGTCTGCGAAAGGAGAGCAGAATTGCCAGCCTTCTCACTGCCGGCGCTCCTCGGCGAGCAACGCCGTCACGTGCTTCACGATCAGCGCGCTCAGAGGAGGGGCACCTTCAAAATTGGTGGACAAATACCAGCGCCGCCGGCCGGCCTGGTCGATGACGAAATTGGCCGGAGAATGCGCCTTTTCGTCTGGCCTGTCCGGCTTTGGCAGGCTCGATGCCACCATGCCATAAGCGCCCCAGACGGCCCGAAGTGCCTCGGGGCTGCCGGTGAGGAAATGCCAGGTCGGGATCTCGTCCACGCCCCACTTCCTCGTCGCGGCCATCACGTCCTCCACCGAGGTCTTCTCGTCGTTCGAATTGAAGGCGAGGAAGGCCACCCTCGCCGCATCCTGCCCCAACGCTTGATAAGCCAGCCGATAGTGGTAGGCGTAGATGGGACAGATGTCGGTGCAATCGGGATCGAGCAGGCCGAGGACCACCACCTTGCCCCGGAAGTCCGCAAGGGACACGGAAGCCCCCTTCTGATCCAGCAGGCGAAAGCCCGGTGCAGGGCCTTCCAGCCGATCGAGGCTGGTTCCCTCGTAGGAGGAGGGCAATCCCTGGAAAGCGGCGGGGCGACCCGCCTGGTACCACTGGTACCACGCTACGAGTGCAAGCACTGCAAGAAGCACCCCGCCGAAGACGCCGAGGCCGACCGAGCGCAGAGACGCGTGAAACTTATTCTCCCTTCTCAAGGTCATTCAGTCGAAGCATTCATTCTGCAGCCTCATGGAGTGGTGAGCGGGAGCCACAATAAAGGTTCCAGCGGCGGGAAGCTCTACCCGTCGGAAGCCCGGCTGCCGTGATAACGTCGCAATGGTCGAATGCGCCGCAGCGTGAAACGAGATCGCCAGATATGCCACCTGCCAGCTTCGGCGGCGACCGTCGTCGTTCTGTGCGCGGCGTGGTGCGACGCCTGCCGCGCGTTCCGGCCGGTGTTCGAGCGGCTCGCCGACGCGAGCCGCGACACCCGGTTCATCTGGCTGGACATCGAGGACGATGCCGCGCTCGTGGGCGACATCGACGTGGAGAATTTCCCCACGCTTGCGGTGTTCCGGGGAGACGTACCGGTGTTTTTCGGCGTCTGCGAACCGCAGCGGGCGGTGATCGCAAGGCTCATCGCCGCATTCATGCAGGACGAGCCGGTCCGGACCGCCGTCCCGGACGCCGTGGCAGCCCTGCCGCGTCTGCTGCGCATGTAAGGATCTCGCCGCCGGCGTCGGCCGCCACTACTTCTTGGTGCGCAGCATCGGTCATGGCTGCTGCGGCATTCGATACAGGGACCACCCTGACTGCGTGATGCACCGTCATTTCGGCTGCGCAAGATAACCACGCGCGCGCCCGCTCTGCAGAATGCGGCGGCATTGCTCCGGCGCGAGCTCGGTGTTCTCGGGAGCCGTTTCGTCGCGCATCAGGTTGCCGGGGTGCGGGGAGTGCCTGCCGTCGTCGGTCAGCACGTGCACCAGCTCATGCGCCAGGGCGATCCCCGGGTGGGGCGTGCTCCGCACGACCCACACGGTGTCGGCGAGCGAGGGGTATCCAGCAGAGTTGGCCGGGGCGAAGGCCTCGGCATCGTACGGAACCGGACGCCGCGTATCGGCCACAAGGTAGGCGGCCGGCTTCGCATAGGCGCGCGCCGCGACCACCGCCTGCGCGGTTTCGGCGGTGAAGTACCGCAAGCGCTCGGGGCCGGAGAGGTAGTGCACGGAAACCTTTCGCAGCGCGATCCCGCACTGCCCGAGAATCGCCGCGGCGCCGCGCAGCATGGCGCGCACGGCCGGCGGCTCCCAGCCCGACTCCGCCAGGGCGACGACGCTCAGGTCGAGCGCCGCGGCAGGCGCCGGGCTGTCGGAAGAGCGCGGCGCAAGCTCGGCGGAGGCTAGCGCTTCGGACCAGCGCTCCGAGACCGCGGTTTGCGCGGCGGGACAGGCACCGCGTTCGCGGGCGACCGGATCGAGAAGGAATCCGTGAGCGCTCCAGCGCCGGGCGTCCGGCGATTGGGCGCGCGCCAGGATCGCCTCGCGCAGCTCCTTCGCATGCCACTGCGGATGTGCGGCCAGGAAACATGCGGCAAGAGCGGCGACGCGGGCGGCCGCGTAGCTTGCGCCGGATGCAAAGATCCGGCGACCGTCGAAGCCGGTCACCAGGATCCTCTCCGCCGGGACCAGAAGATCGACCGAATCCCGGCCCCAGTTCGATCCCCTCGCCAGCGCGCCGTCGTTCTCCGAGGAGCTTACGGTGAGCTGGTTGGCGAGCCTGAGCGCCGCGGGATACACCGGGTCGCGATCGAGGTCGCGCCCGTCGTTGCCGGCGGAGACGATGAAGAGCATCTCCGGATGCCGGCGCACGGCTTGCGCGTAGGTGTCCCACTGCGTGCGGTCGTTGCTGCCCATCGCCAGCATGACGATTCTCGCACCCGCCTTCGCGGCGGCCTCCACGACGGCAGCCATGCGCGACATGTCGGCGCGCGGGTAGCGGTACGGGATCAGGCGGGCGAAAGGCGCTTCGTCGAGCAGAAGGCTCGCCGTGCGGGTCCCATGCCGTTGCGGGAAAAAGGTCGAGCGCGACGGATCCTGATCGAAGGGCCGCGGATCCATATCCCACCAGTCGTAGCCGAGCGCGGCGCCGTCCGCGTCCCGTGCGAGCCGGGACGCGATCGCGGGCAGCAGGTAGTTGACGCCCGAATCCACCTGGGCGACGGCAACGCCGCCCGGGTCTGGCGCTGCGGGAACCGGAGCATCGAGCAGCTCGCCGGCACCGCTCGGCGAGAGATCGGCGTGGAGGAACTCGATCGCCCGCGGCGGGCCGTCGCCCGAGTACTCGAGGCTTCGCCCGTAGCGCATCGCGCAGTCCGGCCCAGCGAGTGCGAGCATTTCCGGGCGGGTCCCGCTTGTGGTCGGCGCTTCATAAGCCGCGCGCACTTCGCGCAGTCGTTGCCGCGGCGCAAGGCGCGTAACCGCGAGCTCGCCGCCGTCTTGCAGAGCATAACGCCGGTGCCAGCCCGCTTCCCCGCCACGCGAGAGCGCTTCTTCCTTCAGCAGGCGCACGGCGCCGAGCTGGGGGCCGAGCGCTTCGGCATCGGCTTGCGGGTTCGCGCACACCGCTGCGATCGCCTGGCGGAGAACGGAGGCGGGATCGGGAGGCGCGCCGGCCGCGAGCGCGCAGAGCGGCAGCGAGGACAAGCAAATCCCTTTGCTGACGCCGAGCACCAGGGCTCTCACCGTGCTATGCCAAAGCGTGTTTGAGCTCTGCGACGAGGTCGTCGACGTTTTCGATGCCGACGGACAGCCGCACCAGCCCCTCGGCGAAGATCGAGCCCTGCGGGTTGGCGAGCACGATCTCGGTCTGTGGTGCGGTATCCGCGAAAAAGCGCGACAGCCCGGTGAGGGTGCCGCAGGTGCCCACGCCCGCCACTACCGCAGCGACGTCGTGCTGCATCTGCGCCCAGATCTCGGGCCCGGTACTTTCCTCGTGAGCCCGTGGGTTCGCGGGGTTGGCGAACTGGTTGACGTAGAACGCGCCGGGCGTGGCGCGCGCGATCGCGGCGGCGCGGTCCTGGTAGTACTCGGGATGGCCCTTGGAGACGTCCGAGCGTGTGAGCACGATCTCGGCGCCCATCGCGCGCAGGTGGAAGATCTTCTCCTGGCTCATCTTGTCGGGCACGACGATGAGCAGGCGATAGCCCTTCTGCACCGCGACCAGCGCCAGGCCGAGCCCGGTATTGCCGGCCGTGGCTTCCACGATCAACGAGCCTTTCTCGATGCGCTGCTCGCGTTCCGCGGCCTCGATCATCGAGAGCGCGATGCGGTCCTTGATCGAGCCGCCCGGATTATGGTGTTCGAGCTTGAGGAACAGGCGGCAGCGCCCGGCATTCAGCCGCGTCACTTCCACCAGAGGGGTATTGCCGATCAGCTCCAGA
>Ga0326597_10010133_pt1 | contig 12582 bp, 4 predicted proteins | sample RVTome_12_FD_203789 | JGI IMG/M metagenome (GOLD analysis project Ga0326597, IMG submission 203789) | Soil microbial communities from uranium-contaminated site in the Upper Colorado River Basin, Wyoming, United States - RVT100D185 | ecosystem: Environmental > Terrestrial > Soil > Contaminated >... | reverse complement strand
GACCGTTTCCGCGACCCAGCAGAATGCGACCAAACCGCGGCTGGCGGAGGGCGTCGTTAAGCAGAGCGGAGTAAACAACAGGGACTCGTACCTCAGCCATTCTTCGAATGACGTGAAGGTGGTTGTAGGCGTAGACCCGCAGTATCGCTATTTGATCTCTAACGATGGTGAGTTCCAGGACCCCGGCCTCCTGAGTGTCGAATGGGAGACCGTGGCCTACCCGGAGGCTTACCGGCCGACGATCGGTGATCGTGTCTCAGCCTTCGGCATCTGGGCCCACGACTGCGCCGACGACGACTACCACACCGAGATCCACCCGCCCGCCGGCATCGCCGTCCACCGCGCCCGGCCCGTGCACATCCCGCCGGGTGAAGGGCTCGGCGAGAACGTCTACGTCCCCGGCATCGTCAGCGACGTCTTCTTCAGCCCTGAAGACGGCGATGCGACCGCTTGCTACGAGACTTCGCTCCACCTGCCCGCCGAGGACAACCCGGACGGCTGCGTCAGCGGAGTGTATCTTCCCAACCACACCTATACCTACCGAATCTACCTGCCGCCCAGCCCGGAGGACATCCTCCGCAAGGCCGGCCACGACAACCCGCCCGACATCGGTCTCTACATCGAAACGATAGGCGTCGCGGACATCGATTCCGTCACCCCCGTCACGACGCCAGACGGCGTCACCTACCTCGAAGTCACCGTCAGTCCTGAGGGTGAGTGGCACGGCCGGATTAGCGCCGCCTGGAAGTACCCTTCCCCCACCAACTGGGACCTCGAGGAGTACGAGCTCAAGATCCGCCGCATGCACGTCACCGAGGACGCCGACGCCAGCATCTGTGCCCCGTTTGTCGGCTGCAACGACGGCGACTGGCACCTCTGGGCCAACGTCCAGAGCATCGAGAAGGAATGGACGCGGATGTACGCCTGCGACGGCTGCATTTCCGACGGCGGCACGTACGACTACACCTCCGACCCCTGGCAGACAGGCCGCTCCGGCGTGCGCAACCTCGGCCCGCATCTCCTGTACTTCCCTGAGCAGCTAATGCACTTCGTGATGACCGGCTATGAAGACGACGGCATCGAGAGCGGGGATAGCCTGGGCATGGTCTACGGGCTGATCCCGCAGCCGCAAGATACTCTCCACCGCACCCTCTATAACTACTGCACGGAGGACATCACCCTCAGCGATCCGCTGTTCGATGTCACGATCATCGGTGCCACCTGCGCCAACTATTCCGTCGACCTGCAGATCACTCCTTTCGGCAACGCTCCGGCCGTACTCTCTCCGGCGGGGCAGGCCCTGTATGACGCTTCGCTCGTCCACGCCAGCGACCTCAACCAATGCTTCTCCCATACCATGAAGATCCCTTGCATTGACGACCGCACGATTGTTAGCGGGTGGGACTCCTATCCCGATGGCAAGCACCCCATCGGTCCGATTGACCTGAGCAAGTTCGACGCCCTCGCGCCCCAGGGCATCGACGAGTTCGGGTGGACGGACATCAAGCCGCTGGACCTCAAAGAAACGCTGGAAGACGCTTCCGGGGCGAAGGTCGATCTGCTCCTCGAGGACGTCAAGGGGACGCTCTGCCAGGAACTCCGCACGTGCCCCGATGGCCTCTGGACCCTTCTCGTCCTCGAGACCGTCGTATCACCCTCTAAGTTCGAGCAGCACTTCGGCGACACCGGCCTCGACGACGCCCGCCCCATGTTCGGCGACATGGACTGTGACGACGGCATCGGCGGCAGCGACATCGTGTACTCACTTAAGGCCGCATCGAAACTGCCGGTCCATGCGCCCTGCTTCAACATGGGCGACACGAACTGCGACCGGGCCTACGACACGAAGGACACGCTGACCCTCCTGCGCTTTGACGCCGGGATAAGCGTTGCCTCGCCCGCCGGCGGCGCGTCCTGCCAGACCGTCGGCGCGGACGTCCACCTCAAGCTCCTGGCCCAGGGCCCCGGCACCGCAACCCCCGGCCCCACGCCCACGCCCGTCGTGACGTCGACCGTGACGCCTACGCCCACCACCACGCCCACGATCACTCCCACCCCAACGGCAACCGGCTCGGACACAGCGACGCCAACGGTGACGCCAACGGTGACGCCTACCGTGACGCCTACCGTGACGCCTACTGCCACCGCCACGCCAACAGAGTCGCCGACACCGACTCCGTCACCGACGCCCGACTCGACCGGGCCTACGATCACCAACGTCACGGAGAGCGCTGATCCGATCTATGACAACGGGAACCTGGCCCACTGTTCACCCACCACTGTCACCATCAGCGCAGATATTACCGATCCTTCGGGCCTCAACATCGTCCAAGTCAGGTACCGGTTTCTCGATGGCGTGACCCCAGCAGGTGGATTTAGCGGCGTTGCGCCCGGCTCACAGATCGACGCGGACACATGGCAGGTCACGTTAGACCCACCAACAAATCCGCACTTCGATGCAGTAAATGGTCGGATCGATTGGTTCTGGCAAGCATATGACTCCGCGAACAATAATCTGACTCAGTACCCAAGTGGGGGATCAGGTTTTACTTCAACCACCGTGAACGACTGCGAAACCATCAGCTGATCGCTGCTGAGGGCATCGCGTTGTGGTCGGCGACTGCAACGGGAAATAAGCCCAAAGTTGATTGACGCGCCTCCCCGCGCGGTCGTATATTCCTCGCCATCCTCCACGTCGATAAGGGAGTCCCAGCCACGCGAAAACTGGCCGTCCCGCTTCTTATTCTGCTGCCGCTGCTGGCGCTCGCCGTCTATTCTCCGCAGGGTACCCAGGGCCTCAACAACCAGGGCCCGGACGGCCTCCCCGAGGTCACCTGCGCATCCGGCAACTTCACGGAGATCTACCTCAACCCGCCGCCACCCGTCTCCATCGGCAAGTACTACACCACTAAGCAAATCAGCATTCAGGGCGTCGGCCAGGTCCACGTCAGCTCAAGTACCGGCCCCAACCAGCCCTGCATCCCCATGGTCGCCGACATCACCGACGCCAGGTGGGCGCTGGTCTCGAAGCCGCCCGGCAGCAACGCTACCATCTCCACCAGCGGCATCTTCAACGGCAAGTTCACCCCGGACATCGACGGCACCTACGTCGTCCGCTGGACGGTCTGCCCCAACTTCTGCCGCATGGTCTTCCCCGGCCTGACGGCCTTCGACATTGAGGGAGTCGACCGCGAAGCCACCTTCGTCACCGCATCCGCGCTGCCCTTCCCGCCGCAGCTCGATCCGGTTGTGCCTCCATACGATGGCGGCTGCGGCATCCCCGGCCGGTTCCCGTGCGATGAGCAAAGCGACTTCCCGCCGGACGTGCGCAACTTCAAGTGCAACGATGGCGGAGGTGTCGTCGACCCACAGTGGGTCAGCGTCGGTAACTGGCAGAACGTCTTCGACTACGACCTGCTCGAGGGGAGGGTCCAGAAGGCGCGTATCAGCCGCAAAGACTCCCCCATGAACCACTACTCGCAGGACTTCAACTTCAAGGTCCTGGCCGACCCCGCCTACAGGTACCTCGTCTCTACGGACCCGGAGGACGCTCCGGACCCGGAAAGCATTGGCGTCGAGTGGGAGGTGGACAGCTACCCCGAAGGCGTACGCCCGGTCGTGAATGACCGCGTCTCCGTCTGGGGATACTGGATCCACGATTGCGGACACGACCCGTACTACACCGAGATACACCCGCCCGTCGGTGTCGCAGTGCACAAGGCGAGGCCCGTGCATCTCCCGGAGTCGCTGGGCCTGGGCGCGAACGTCTACGCCCCGGGCGTCGTCAGCGATGTCTGGTTCAACCGCCAGGCCGGCGAGATCACGGACAACTGCAGCTGGACCGGCCTCCACCTGCCCGCGAATACCAGTGACGACGCCTGCCTGCCTTCGAAGACCAGTGGCCTCAACCCGATCGCCGGACGCGGCTACGAATACAACATCTACCTGCCGCCCAACCCCGCGGACACCCTGCGGGGAGCCGGCCATGACAACCCGCCTGAGGTGGAGATGTACTACGAGGCGGTCAGTTTCCCGGCCGGCTTTGAGCCGAACATCTTCGTCATCCCGGGAGACGAAATCACGTACCTCCACGTCGAGATCGACCTCACGGGGTACCCGGCCGAGACGTTCTTCGGCGAAATCATTGCCGCCTGGAAGTACCCCGCGCCGGACAACTGGGGCCTCCGCTCCTTCGAAGTAGAGGTCAGCAGCATCGATGTCCACGGCGATTCCGACATCACCTGCAACGACTTCTACTGTCCGCTCACCCTGGGTGGCGATCCGCGGATGTGGGTCAGCATCCCCAACACCGATCAGGAATGGACCCGCATCCTCAATTGCGACGAGTGTGTGTTCGACGACAGCAACCATTCTTTCGGCGGCCGGCCATGGCGTACGTCTTCCAACGATTCCAGCCGGGACCTCGGCCCAGACGTGCTGATGTTCCCCGGACAACTGTTCACCGTCTCGTTCTCAGGCTACGAGGACGACTGGGTCGAGACCAGCGACGACGCCGGCTTCATCCAGCTCGTCTTCCCGCCGCCGGAGCAGGGAAGCCTGCCTCTTTGGCCCAACAACGTCTGCAGCGACTCTTCGCCGGAGATCGAAGTCCCCGTCACCGGCACCGACATCGCGGCTTCCCACTGCATGGACTACAACGTCAACTTGCGGCTCATCCCCCAGGGAGCCGTGAACTCAGCACTTACGCCGGCGGGCCAGGCGCTCTACAACTCCGCCCTCGTCAACGTGGCGGACCTCGGCTGCGAGGCGCTGCTAAAAATCCTCTGCTGGGACGATAGGCCCGCCATCCTCGACTTCGCGGAGATCGCGCCGGCAGGCACCCATCCCCCCGGACCCGTGCGGGAGGAAGACATCGGCTTCTTCAAGCCACAGAGCGTAGAGAGCTTCACCTGGGCGGATATCCACCCCCTGGACCTCAAGCGGGAGTTCCTCAACGCTTCCCAGGCCAAGCTCGACCAGTTCTTCCTGGAGTTCGGACAGGAGATGGACTCCTTTCACAACGACCATCCCGCATGGGAGTTCGTAGTGCTGGAGGGCGTACTCCCGCCCGGCCGCTGGGAACAACACTTCGGGGACCTCGACCTCATCTGGCCCGTCTGGGGCGACGGTGACTGCGACGAAGACGTGGACGAGATGGACGTCCTGCGCTCGCTCATGGTAGCGGGGCGCATCAAGCCGGGCGCGCCCTGCCTGCTCCAGGTCGATGCCAACTGCGATGCGTCGTACGACACGCGGGACACGATCGACATCCTCTTGTTCGCCGCCGGCTTCGATGTGGCCAGCGCCGCCGGCTCTTCCGGTACCGCGGAGGGCTACTGCGGCACCCTCGGCGAAGAAGTTCACATGCAGTTCGACCTCCCGCCCGCCAGTCCAACACCGACCGTGACGCCCACGCCAACCCCGACGCCTACGCCTACACCCACGCCCACGCCCACGCCGACACCAACGCCGACGCCAACGCCGAGCCCCACTCCAGACACAACAGGGCCAACCTTCACCGACGTCACCGAGAGCGAAGAACCTATTTGCGACGACGACTCCGGCGGCGACCCCCGCTTCTCAACGATTAGCGCGACCATCACTGACCCATCGGACGTGGCCAGCGTGAGGTTCTTCTATCGGGACAACCCCGGCGGCCCTCTGGAGCCTTTGACAGAGCTTAGTCCTACCTTCAATGCAGGCACCCAGAAGTGGGAGGTCGTGATTGAGGCAGACGATCTGTACAACCCATTCCCAGAACCCGATGGCACGGGTGTGGACTGGTATTGGGAGGCGGAAGACAACGAGTCTAACGTCGGGCGCTTCCCGGAGGGCGCCCCCATAAATATGAGCACCACGTTCGTCATCAACTGCAACAACTAGCCGCACGACGCCTCAACTCGCAACTTCATTGACGCCTTCGCCGCGCCGTCGTATAGTCCGGCGCAACCGTAATGCACACACCACGGCGCTACGTCGTCCTCCTCCTGCTCGTCCTCGCCGGGCTGCTCATCGCCGGCCGCGGCCCTGACGCTAGCGAAGGGCTTCGTGCTGAGCCGCGCGATGGCTCTCCCCCCACCATCAGCTGTGGCGAGCTCACCCGCAACAACGTCTACGCAGAGAAGCCCCCCGGAGTCGTCGGCGATCTCTACTTCACCGGCCGCAAGCTAGACCTCACCGGCGTCGCCCAGGTCACCCGCGGCGTCCCGGAGCCCGCCATCCAGTCTTGCCTGCCGCAGATCATGGACCTGCCTTCCACCCAGTGGGGCATCGTCTCCCGTCCCGGCGGCAGCAGCGCCAACGTCCAGACCATCGATAACCACCACGCGTCGCTAACCACGGACGTCGAGGGCGACTACATCGTCCGCTTCACCGCCTGCCCCAACACCTGCGCCCTCAACTTCCCCAACAACCTGCCGGAGACCCTGCAGCCCATCGAAGTCCAGCTGACCATAATGGCCCGGGACGACCTCGCCTTCCCGCCGCAGTACGACCCCGTCGTTCCCGACCTCAGCGATCAGTGCGGCTTTGCCCAGGACGCCTTCCTCGCTTGCGTGCCCAACGACATGAGCCAGGCCGTCGTCGAAAACAAGTGCGCCAACGGCGGCGGCATCATCGACCCCCAGTGGGTGACCGCCAACGAGTGGTTCTCGCAGGCCGACTACCACAAGGTCGAGGGCAGAGTGTTCCGCTCGAACATCTCCCGGACGGATGCGGACGTCAACCACTTCACCCACGACTTCAACCTGCACATGACCCCGGACCTGCCCTACACCTACCTCGTCCGTAAGCAGACCCCCCTGCAGGACGAATTCGAGTTCGAGCTGGAAGCGGAGGACGGCTCCACTCCGGACTGGGCGCAGCCAACGGCGGGCGACCGCGTCGCCGCCTGGGGTTACTTCATCCTGGACTGCGGCCACGCCCCCTTCCACACGGAGATCCACCCCTACGTCGGCACCGCTGCCCAGCGCCCCCGCCCCGTCCTCATCCCGGAAAGTGAAGGCCTCGGCTCCAACGTCTACTCACCCGGCATCGTCACCCACATCTGGTTCACTAATGACGGCGGCGAGGCCACCGCCAACTGCAGCGCAACCGGCCTCCACCAGCCCTTTGCCGGCAACTTCTCCAACCGGGAGGACTTCTGTCTTCCGCAGCCCGGCGGTGGCCCGAACCCAATCAACCGGGAGTACAAATTCAACATCTACCTGCCCCCGAACCCGGAGGACATCCTCACCGAAGCCGGCCATCCGGACCCCCCGGACATCGCGCTCTACCGTGGCCTCCAGATGATCACCGGCGGGCCCGAACCGGTGATCGAAGAGAAGGTGTCGGACGATGGCATCACGTACCTCGAGGTGACGATCAACCTGCCGCCCGGTACCCAGGAGTACGGCGCTCGCATCGACGCGGCCTGGAAGTACCCCTCGCCTGACAACTGGGGCCTCAGGGAGTACAGGGTCCGCCTCAACGAGGTCCAGGTCCGCGAAGACTCCGACCTCTCGCCGCCCTTCGTCGCCACGGGCGACTGGCGGCTGCTGATGAACATCCAGAACGTCGACCAGGAATGGACCACCCTCCTCGACTGCGACGGCTGCGTCCAGGACGGCACCACCATCCTCGACGACCCCCCGTACCGCACGGAGTCCGGCGGCCAGCGCAACCTCGGCCCTCACGTCAAGCTCTTCCCCGGCCAGATGGTCTTCGCCAAGATCGAAGGTTGGGAGGAAGACCCCGACCCTGACGTCAGCGACGACATCGGTACCTTCACCGTCATCGCCCCGCAGCCGGAGACCTTCATCAGCGCTTTCGGGCGCCCTTACTGCGTGGAGGACGTCAACTTCGAGATTCCCGTGGTCGACCTCAGCATCCTCGCCATGCACTGCGCCGACTCCTCCATGGACCTCGAGATCGTCTTCAACGGCACTCTCCCGGCCCAGCTGTCTCCGGCAGGCGCGGCGCTTTACGATGAGGCGCTGGTCAACGCGGACGACATCCCCGGCTGCCTCGGGCCCCTCGCCCACATCATCTGTTGGCAGCAAGACTGGCTTCTCACGCTCGACTGGGCTCCGGACGGCAACGACATTCCGGAGCCGAAGGACCCACGGGAGTTCGAACTCTTCAAAGAGCAAAGAGGCACCTTCGAGACGCTAGCCTGGACCCGCGCGGACCCCGGCTACATCAAGGGAATCCTGCTCACGGGAAGCGCCGCGGATGTCGACACCATCCTGGAGGAGATGCGAGAGGAGATGGACGATGACCACGAGTTCATCCGCTGGGACCTCCTCTGGCTGGAGGCAATGCTGCCGGACGGCGAGTGGGAGCAGCACTTCGCGGACGTGACGTTCGACCGGCCCATCTGGGGCGACATGAACTGCGACAGGGAGGTCGATGAGAAGGACGCGGGGCTCGCTCTTAGGGTCGTGGCAAAGGTTCGCCTTGATGCCACCTGCTACGCGCTGGGCAACGTGGACTGCGTCAACGGCTTCGATCCCCGGGACGCCCTGGCCATGATCCGCCACCGCCTGGGTTTCGCCCCTGCCACCCCCTCCCTGGTGGGATGCTTCGCCGTCGGCGAAGAACTGCATTTCGAAGTCGAGGCAATCCTGCCCAGCCTCACGCCAACGCCCACCGCCACGCCGACGCTCACCCCTACACCAACCGTGACGCCTACGCCGACGCCCACGCCGACGCCTACACCCACGCCTAGCCCCACCCCCTCGCCCACTCCAGACACAACGGGGCCAACCTTCACCGACGTCACCGAGAGCGAAGAACCTATTTGCGACGACGACTCCGGCGGCGACCCCCGCTTTTCAACGATTAGCGCGACCATCACTGACCCATCGGACGTGGCCAGCGTGAGGTTCTTCTATCGGGACAACCCCGGCGGCCCTCTGGAGCCTTTGACAGAGCTTAGTCCTACCTTCAATGCAGGCACCCAGAAGTGGGAGGTCGTGATTGAGGCAGACGATCTGTACAACCCCTTCCCAGAACCCGATGGTACGGGTGTGGACTGGTATTGGGAGGCGGAAGACAACGAGTCTAACGTCGGGCGCTTCCCGGAGGGCGCCCCCATAAATATGAGCACCACGTTCGTCATCAACTGCAACAACTAAGCCCCACCACACCATCACCGCCCGGCACCCGAATCCCTCTTGCCCGCGTCGACCACCGCCATTTCCCCCTGAGAGATCCCGCCGAAACCCGCTATCCTGTACTCAGCCCCTTAACAACAGCCGTACCCCCGCGCACCCGCCTGATTGATCGCAACGGCCACACCCCTGAACGACGCACAATCAACCGAAACACCCCCAAACGCGCCGGATAGCCTATCTGGAAGTCACCGCAGCAAACTGAAATTCACCAGCGCGCAATCAAACACCAAGTAGAACCCGCCCCGCACAATCAACCCCCAGATATAAAAAACGACCCAAGACCCAATGATTGAACGTAACTTCCCCCTTTCACTATTCACCCTTCACCCTTCACTATTCCGCAATGCGGTTGAACCCACCACAGGCGCCCGATAGCATAGACTCAGTGGGTGATATCGCCGTTCCGTGGGCCGCGACGGCCCGCATGAGTCGCAGGAGCACCGTTTGCGCGTAGTCCTCGCCGCCGACCACAGGGGTTACGAACTGAAGGACGCGCTCGCCGTCCACATCCGCGACAACGGCCACGACGTCACCGACCTCGGGACCAGCTCCGCCGAGTCCGTCGATTACCCGGACTCCGCCCTCGCCGTCGGCCGCGCCATCCAGGACGGCGGCGCCGACCGCGGCATCCTCGTCTGCGGCAGCGGCGTCGGCGCCTGCATCGCCGCCAACAAGCTGCACGGCGTCCGCGCGGGCGTCACCCACGACACCTACTCCGCTCACCAGGGCGTCGAGCACGACGACATGAACGTCATCTGCCTCGGCTCGAAGATCATCGGCGAGGAACTGGCCCGCGAGATCGTGGACTCCTTCCTCGCCGCGAAGTTCAACCCCGAGCCGCGGTATCTCAGAAGGCTGGAGAAGGTGAAGGCGATGGAGGAAAGACATGACTAACAACCCGCTTCGGGACCTCAACAAGCAAGGCCAGAGCGTCTGGTACGACAACCTCAACCGCGACCTGGTTCGCTCCGGCGAACTCCAGCGCCTCGTGGCTGAAGACGGCGTCACTGGCGGCACCTCCAACCCCTCGATTTTCGAGAAGGCTGTCGGCGCCGGCGACGCCTACGACCAGCACCTCGGCGAACTCGTCGAGGCCGGAGCCGATTTCGAGGCAACCTTCGATGAACTCACGACCACCGACGTACGGCTTTCGTGCGACGTCATGGCCCCGGTGTATGGGCGCACGAACGGCGCGGACGGCCTCTGCTCCCTCGAAGTCTCCCCCACGCTCGCCAACGACACCGAAGGCACCACCTCCGAGGCGAAGCGCCTCTTCGCCAGGCTCGACCGCCCCAACGCCATGATCAAGATTCCCGGCACCCCCGCCGGCCTCCCCGCTATCGAGGAATGCCTTGCCGCCGGCCTCAACATCAACATCACCCTCCTCTTCGGCGTCGAGAACTACGAAGACGTCGCCTGGGCCCACATCCGCGGCCTCGAACGCCGTGTCGCCGCCGGCCAGCCCATCGACCGCATCGCCTCCGTCGCCAGCTTCTTCGTCAGCCGCGTCGACACCCTCGTCGACAAGAAGCTCGAGGAGCTTGGCCGCATGGACCTCTCGGGCAAGGCCGGCGTCGCCAACGCGAAGATCGCCTACGCAAAGTTCCTCGAGATCACGGCCTCCGACCGCTGGAAGGTCCTCGCCGCGAAAGGCGCGATGGTGCAGCGCCCGCTCTGGGCCAGCACCAGCACCAAGAACCCCACCTACCGCGATGTCATCTACGTCGAGGAACTCATCGGCCCGGACACCATTAACACCCTGCCCGAAGTCACCCTCAACGCCTTCCGTGACCACGGCGCCGTCCGCCGCACGATCGATGAGGATGTCGACGCCGCGTTCGCCGCCATCCGCGCCCTCGAAGACGCCGGCATCGACTTCCGCGCGCTCACGGACGAACTGCAGGTGCAGGGGGTCAAGGCCTTTGTCGACTCGTTCGAAAAGGCTCGCGACACCGTCCGCCAGAAGCGCGACGACCTGCTCGGCGAGGTCAAGGGGAGCGTCGGCGCGCGGACCGACTAGCTTGATGACGGTCCTCGACACCCTGCGCGAAAAGAACTTCCTCGACCGCCTGCGCCAGAAGGACCCGGGCCTATGGTCCGAAGACCCGAAAGTGCGCCGCCTCATCGCCGACCGGCTCGGCTGGCTCACCGTCCACCGGAGCATGCTGGCCAGCGTCGGCGAACTCCAGGAACTGGCCGCGTGGTCGCGCGACCTGCACTTCAGCGCCGCCGTGCTCCTCGGCATGGGCGGCAGCTCCCTGGCCCCCGAGGTCTTCCAGCGCACGTTCGGGCCGACGAAGGGCTACCCCGAGCTCCACGTCCTCGACACCACCGACCCCACCGCAATCCTCCGCCTCGAAAACCGCATCGAGATCGAGACCACCGTCTTCATCGTCTCCAGCAAGTCGGGCACCACCATCGAGACGGCTTCCCTCCAGCGCTACTTCGAGGAGCGCATGCGCGACGCCACCGGCGAGACCATCACGCTCGATAACTTCATCGCGATTACCGATCCTGATACAGTCCTCTACCACCAGGCCCGGGAGGACGGCTACCACCGCGTCTTCGTGAACCCGCCCGACATCGGCGGCCGCTACTCGGCGCTCTCGTTCTTCGGGCTCGTCCCCGCCGCCATCATCGGCGTCGACGTCGAGCGTCTCCTGCTCGAAGCCAACGCCCTCAATCACGAGGAGGGTTTCGTGCTCGGCGCCGGCCTCGCCGAACTCGCGCTCGCCGGCCGCGATAAGCTCACCTTCATCCCCTCGGCCGGCTTCGAAAGCTTCGGCGCCTGGGCGGAGCAGCTCATCGCAGAGAGCACCGGCAAACAGGGCCTGGGCCTGGTCCCGGTCGACGGCGAGCCGGTCGGCGCCCCCGCCGTCTATGGTAACGACCGCATCTTCGTCCACCTCGGCGCCGGAGAGCCCGACGCCTCCATCGCCGCGCTCGAAGCTGCCGGCCACCCCGTACTCCCGGTCACTGTCACGGACCCCTACCAGGTCGGCCGCGAGTTCCTGCGCTGGGAGATCGCCACCGCCACCGTCGGCGCAGCGTTCGGCATTAACCCCTTCGACGAGCCCAACGTCCAGGAGTCCAAGGACAACACCCGCCGCGTCCTCGAAGAATACGTCCGCTCCGGCCGCATGCCCGAATCCGAGACCGTCGCCGAAGACGGCGACCTCACCCTTCACGCCGGCGCCGAAACCCGCGCGCTCCTCGAAGGCGCGGAAGACCGCTCGGTCGCCGGCCTGGTAGCCGCGCTCTTCCGCTCAGGTGCGCCCGGCGGCTACGCCGCTGCCATGGCCTACCTCTGGCCCAGCGAGGAACACGGCCGCGCGCTCGCCCAACTGCGCACCGCAGTGCGCGACGCGACCCGCATGGCCACCACCGTTGGCTACGGGCCGCGGTTTCTGCACTCCACCGGCCAGTT
>Ga0326597_10010132_pt1 | contig 12582 bp, 11 predicted proteins | sample RVTome_12_FD_203789 | JGI IMG/M metagenome (GOLD analysis project Ga0326597, IMG submission 203789) | Soil microbial communities from uranium-contaminated site in the Upper Colorado River Basin, Wyoming, United States - RVT100D185 | ecosystem: Environmental > Terrestrial > Soil > Contaminated >... | reverse complement strand
AAACGCAAGAGGAGTGTCGCAAGGTGGCTTATGCGATCGCGCACTCGCCATTAGTGAAAACCGCTTTTTTCGCTTCCGACCCCAACCTCGGACGCATTCTGGCGGCAATAGGCTATGCCGGGATCGCGGACCTCGATGTCGAAAAACTCGATCTGTATCTCGACGATGTGCATGTCGCGACCCGAGGCGGACGCCATCCAGGTTATCGTGAGGAAGACGGTCAGCGAGCGATGGCGAAACCGGAATTCGCTGTTCGCGTACAGCTACACCGCGGCGGTTGCGAGGCGACCGTTTGGACCTGCGATCTTTCTCACGATTACGTAAGGATCAACGCCGAGTATCGTAGTTGACCGGATGGTCTAGTCAAGGCAAGCCCGGGCGACGCAAAACCCGACCGGCCGAACGCGCTTGACCCGCAAACAGGACACTAGCATGGCGTATACAACGAACGATATTTCCGGCCTTCTGACCCGCGTCGACGGCTTAATGGAGCGCCTCGAGCGGGTTCTGCCGCAGGCCGCACCGGCGACGGACTGGAAACGTTCAACTGCTTTTCGCTGGCGCAAGCGCGCGAATCAGGGGTACTTGCAGCCGGTTGCAAACTTGCACCGGATTCGATTGGGTGACTTACGCGGGGTCGATACGCAAAAGCGCGTGGTGGAGCAGAATACGCGTCAGTTCGTGCAAGGCCTGCCGGCAAATAACGTGCTTCTAACCGGTGCGCGCGGGACCGGCAAGTCATCCCTCGTCAAGGCGCTGCTCAATAAGTATGCCGCGCGTGGTTTGCGGCTGATCGAGGTGGAGAAACATGACCTCGTCGATCTGGCCGAAATCGTCGAGCTCGTAGGCGACCGGGCAGAGCGTTTTATCGTCTATTGCGACGATTTGTCTTTCGAGGCCGATGATCCCGGATATAAAGCGCTCAAGGTCGTACTGGACGGCTCGATCGCGGCGGCAAGCGATAACGTGCTGATCTACGCGACGTCTAACAGGCGTCACCTGATGCCCGAGTATATGCACGAGAACCTCGAATACAAGCATGTTGACGAAGAGATTCATCCCGGAGAGACTACCGAAGAGAAAATCTCTCTCTCGGAACGTTTCGGTGTCTGGGTGTCGTTTTATTCTTTCGACCAGGACGACTATCTGGACATTGCCGCTCATTGGGTCAGACATTTCGCGCCGCGAGCCAAGATCGATGACGCGGTACGCGCAGAAGCGTTGCGATGGGCGCTTACGCGCGGATCGCGCAGCGGGCGTGTAGCTTGGCAGTTTGCACGCGACTATGCGGGACGAGTGGGGCTGCAGCAATCCAAATGACGGTATTGTTACCGAGGCTTGCTCGGTGAAGGCGCCAGAGTCGTTGGGCCCTCGAACGCCTCCCCATGGAGAATCGACTCCCATTGTGCCGGTGGTCGCGGCGGTGATCGTCGGTGGCGATGGTCGCATCCTTATGGCACAACGCCCGCGCGGGAAGGTCTACGCAGGATATTGGGAGTTTCCGGGCGGCAAGATAGAGCCCGGCGAGACGGCCGCGGGAGCGCTTGCACGAGAACTGCACGAGGAGCTTGGGATCGAGGTCGAGCGCGCCTACCCATGGATTACGCGTCGCTATGCGTACAGCCATGCCACCGTCGACCTCCATTTTTTTCGCGTTGTTAAATTCCGCGGCGAGCTCGACGCACGCGAAGCGCAGACTTTTCTCTGGCAGAGCCTCGCGGCGATAGACGTCGATCCGATTCTTCCGGCTAATGGGCCGATCCTCGCGGCATTGCGTTTGCCGTCGGTCTACGCAATCACCAATGCAGCTGAAGTCGGACAAAAGCCTTTATTGCGTGTCCTAGCACACCGGGTGCAAACAGGACTAGGGCTGATTCAAGTACGCGAGCCGCAATTGTCTGCGGAAACGATCGCGCCATTCGCAACTGAAGTGGTTGCGATCGCGCACGCTGCCGGCGCGCGCGTGCTCGTTAACGAAGATGCAGACTTGGCCGAGCACTGTCGCGCCGATGGTGTGCACCTAAAGGCTAAGCAGCTTCGAACCATTACACAACGTCCACCCTTTCCGCTCGTTGGTGCATCCTGCCATGACGCTCGCGAACTCGATCTGGCGGTTCGTATTGGAGCGGATTTCGTCGTACTCGGGCCCATTGTTCCGACATTAAGTCATCCGGGGGCGACTACGCTGGGATGGCAAGGACTCGAACGACTGATCCGCGGATATCCGCTGCCGGTGTTCGCGCTGGGTGGTATGCGAGTCCGCGACCTCGACGCGGCATGGGCGTGCGGCGCGCATGGCATCGGTATGCAGCGCGGCGCCTGGCTATAAGCAATGCGTAGTTGCAACCCGGCTGATGTTCTGGACAGGCATGTGGAGCAACGCGGCGAGTTCAGAGGATTTCAGTTTTGGTGGTCGTCTGGAAACTCGGCGCCCTCAGGCTCTGATTCGACTGGGACTCGATACTGCTCGCTGGCCCATCGACCTAAATCGATCAGCTTGCAGCGCTCAGAGCAAAATGGGCGGTAGGGGTTATCGGTCGACCAGCGTAATGCGTGGCCGCAGTTGGGACACATCACCAAACGCCCTGCAGGCTTATTTCCGAATGCGGCCGAATCTGCGTTTTTCATACGGCATTTTAGCGCCCCTGTGGCGGTCGGATGCAACTGACCGATTACCGTACGGGGACTGGCATCGGCGAACCCGCGCAGATCGCGGGCTGAGTCAGCCGAAGCCCCAAAACGATTGCTTGCCGTCGCACTTTGGGGAGTCTGCTCCGGACCTCTAAAGCGGTTATCTTGTCGCTGGAGATGATTCCTTGCCGTTGTCGCCCGACGGCTTTTTCGTGCCCGCTTATAGGGACATCGAGGAGATTTAGTATTTCTTTTGCCAACACGGATGCCAGCTGCTGTTGCGTTAGCAATCGCAGATGAATTCTCGGGACATCGCGCCCCGCGTCCGGGAATCAGAGTACGCTCGCATTGATCCTCGTTTAGTCTGGAAAGGGAGAGCAACATGGCGTTCTACAAAATTTCGGAAATGGTAACGGCGCGCTCCTCGGTCGGCGCCGCGATGAGAAAATCGGTTGCGGGAGAGCTCATTAAAGTGGGCATCACAACCTACCAGGCGGGCGAAGGTCCGCCGCCCCATTTTCACCCGAATGAGGAGCAGTTCATGCTCGTGCTCGAGGGCAAGATGAAGATGGTGGTCGGCGATGAGGAGCGGATCATCGAGCCCGGCGACCTCGTTCACATCCCGCGCAACACTCGTCACGGCGTCTGCGCGATCGGCGGCCCAGCGGTTTTTTTCGCGGCAAAGAGCCCGGTTGGGTCCGGCGACATGGCCCAGGATTACAACAAGGCCACGGACGCCGACGAGGTGTGGACGCGGCTTTCTACCGCGTGAGTCTGTGGGTCCCCTGCCGTTGTTGTGCCCCAAGTGTGTTGGCGGGAAACGCCTCGTTGTCTAGATCACCGAGTTGCTGCTGGCGAACGGAATCTCGTGCATCCGGGCGCGCGCACCAACGCAACGAGGGCGCCGCGCTAGTCGGGCAAGGTGTACAGTTTTAGGGCGTCCTTGGCCATGCTCGGCGTAGCTCGTGGGGGCGACTGACTTCCCGTATGCCGACTCGTCATGTTGCTCAAGAACGACCCAATAGCGGCCACGCATTCTGGTCAGCATAGGACTGAACTTCTCAATGGGACAGTGAACTGGAGAGAGCGACCAGACCCGGCTGGACAGCAAGAAAACCCTACAGATTACAGAACGTCAACTCGAACCTCACGTCGAAGTCGGCGCTCTTCGCGCGCGCTTTGCCCGCCCTGGACACAGTCATGAACCGAATGTTTAGAGCATATTTGTTAGCGCTGATTTCCGGCACGCAGGCGTAGTCGCGTGCGAGCCGGATCCGCAGCATCTGGGCGACGCGGCCCGCCATCATCTGCTGATAAACCCCTTGGGCCGCATATTGCACGGCGGATTTTCCGCTTTCACGCAGCAGACGAAGCACGATGGCGATCGCGTCATAGATCGGTCGAAATTGGGCGAGCCAGTTCTCGATGTCGCCGCGCCTGGTTTCTGCACTTTGGTTCAGCCAGTAGTGATAGGAGGGCAGATCAAATTCGCACGCGCCGCCGGGAATACTGGTGCGCTGCTTGATGCCCATCAGCCATTCGTTCTCGCGCAGGTCTTGTCCGAATTTTCCGGACATCTGGAATAGCCGCGTTGAGGTCTGATCGATTTCTCGCACGACCTGGTCGAGCGCTGTGACCGAGATCGTCGGATTGTCGCGTAGCCCTTCCAGGGCGTTGCGCTGGCGCTCCAGCTCCTGCAGCAAATCGGATTTCAGGTCGGCGCGGCCGGCAACTTCGACAATATCGAACAGCGCGGTGAGCGCCACATGGTTCTCGATCGGCTCGGATTTCGCGGTGAAGAAGAGTGCTTTTTCGTATAGATCTTCGAGGCGCAGCAGCGTTCGCACGCGCTCGCCAAGCGGGTACTCGTAACTGATCAGACTCGAGCTGACTGGTGACGGCACGGTTCCGTCCCGAATAGTTGCGCCTTCATCGTTTGTTCAACCGCAGCTAGGGCGAAATTCTGTTTTCGCAGCGGACACCGCTAGAACGCGCGCAGGAAAAGCTGCTCTCCGTCATCGGTCCTCCTCCGATCTGCCGGTAGAATGGGAAATGCAGGTCAACAATCATTAGTATGGTTGAACAGCCCGAAAAAATAAAGGGTCATTCGGCACGTTGCGGATTTGATCGTTTGGCCTGCGCCAGCTCGAGGTAGCGCTCGTGAAGGCGACCCACATTTTTCGCTAGAGAATCGAGTCCAGCGTCGTTTTCGATGACGTCGTCGGCGATGGCGAGTCGCGCCTCGCGCGTTGTTTGGGCGGCCAGAATGCGTTCAACCTCGGTCCGGCTCAGCTGACTGCGGGCCATGGTGCGCTCAATCTGGACCGACTCCGGACAATCAACTACGAGGATACGATCGGCGATATCGCGATACGCGCCCGTCTCCAACAACAACGGAACAACCAACACGACGTAGGGACGAGATGCAGCAGCAACCATTTCGGCGGCGCGTGCGCGAATCATAGGATGCAGGATTGCTTCCAGATCGCCTTTGACCTGTGATTCACCAAATGCGCGCGCGCGCATTCGGGCGCGGTCCAGGCTGCCGTCGGGGGCGAGCACGTCAACACCGAAGCGGGCGACGATGTGTGGCATTGCTGCACCGCCTGCTCCAGTAAGCTCGCGCGCGATGATGTCAGTATCGACGATTTCGGCACCAAGCTGTTGTAACTGATCCGATACCGCGGTCTTTCCGGATCCTATGCCACCGGTAAGTACTACGACGAAGGCCACGCGTTCCCCTTAGAAAGAATCCAGATACTTGGCAGTAATCGTCGGTCCCCAGAACAGGGCGATTAATCCTGCGATCACCAAATACGGACCAAACGGGATTGGAGTATCGCGGCCCTGACGACGCAGGACAATAAGCGCTATTCCGACGAAAGCGCCCACCATCGAGGACAGCAGGATTACCAGGGGAAGAGCCGTCCAGCCGAGCCAGGCCCCGATCGCCGCGAGCAGTTTGAAGTCACCGTAGCCCATGCCGTCTTTACCCGTGGCGAATTTGAACAGCCAAAATACTGACCACAGGCAGACGTAGCCGGCGACTGCACCGATGACGGCGGCGGCGAGGCTGACATGAGGAAACAGCTGGAACACGTGCGTGAGCAGACCGGCCCAGATCAGTGGCAGTGTAATGCTGTCAGGCAGAAAAAAAGTATCCAAGTCGATTATAGCCAGCACGATCATGGCCCAAACGAAGCACATCACCGCTAACGCAGTCCAGCCGAAGCCGAAGCGCAAAGCGGCATACCCAGTAAGCCCGGCGCTCAAAGCCTCGACCAAAGGATAGCGAACGGAAATTCTTGTGCCGCAGGCTGAGCATTTTCCGCGCAACCACAGGTAGCTCAAGATCGGAATGTTTTCGAGCGCGCCGATCTTGTGGTCGCAGTGGGGGCAGGCCGACCCCGGGGTAAGGAGGTTATAGCGCGCCGACTCGGGGGCAGGTTGACCTTGGAGCCCGGCGCATTCGGCATGCCACTGACGCTCCAGGAGCTTTGGCAGCCGATGGATGACGACGTTAAGGAAACTGCCGATCACCAACCCAAGCAGCACGCCTAGCGCGACGAACGCATGCGAATTTTCCGAAAGAAAAAGCACGATGGGGTCCGCGGAGAATGGCGTGGCAGCACCCGCGCCAATATGCGCAACCAAGCTGCGACGGCGGTTGCTTTATTGGCGCGGTGTCGCGGCGCAAGGCCTTGGCAGTGGTTATACGACCTGTCCTAACTTGAAGATCGGCAGATACATAGCGACCACCATACCACCAATGAGTGTGCCCAGAACGACCATGATGAGAGGCTCCATCAGGCTTTGCAGGGCGTCGACTGCGTCGTCGACTTCGGCCTCATAAAAATCGGCAACCTTAGAGAGCATGGAATCCAGTGACCCCGCCTCCTCACCAATCGACACCATCTGCACGACCATGTTCGGAAACACATCCGAATTTTGCATCGCGATCGTCAGGCTGGTCCCGGTAGAAATCTCGGTCTGTATTTTCTTGGTGGCAGCAAAGTATTCGAAATTGCCAGCTGCACCCGCGACCGAATCCAGTGCTTCCACCAACGGTACGCCGGCAGCGAACATAGTCGCAAGCGTGCGGGTCCAGCGCGCGATCGCGCTCTTACGCACCAGGTTGCCAAAAATCGGCACACGCAATAACAAGCGGTCCATGACCATCTGCATCTTGGTCGAGCGTTTCCATGTGGCAAAAAACGCCCACGCGGCACCGCCGATCCCGGCCGCCATAAAGAACCAGTACTCGACAAAGAAGTCCGAGATTGCCATCACCAGGAGTGTCGGCGCCGGGAGGTCTGCACCAAAGCTGGCAAAGACGTTCTTGAACGCAGGGATCACGAAGATCATGATGACCGCGGTGATGACGATCGCGACCACGATCACGGCACACGGATAGAACAAGGCCGACTTGATCTTGCTCTTGATCGCGAGGATCTTTTCTTTGTAGGTCGCGAGCCGCTCGAGGACTGTATCGAGAATACCGGCCTGTTCGCCCGCGCCGACGAGATTCACAAAAAGTGCGTCGAACTGAAGCGGGTACTTCGCGAATGCCTGCTTGAGGCTTGAACCTGTCTCCACTTCGGTCTTAAGGTCGAGCAGAAGCCGTTGGACGGCTGGATTTTCGTGGCCTTTGCCGACGATATCGAATGCCTGCAGCAGAGGCACTCCGGATTTCAACATCGTCGCCAGCTGGCGGGTGAAGAAGGTGATGTCCCGTTCCGTGATTGTTCCGCCACGACGCGCTGACTGTTTGCGAACTCGGACGATCTTGATACCCTGACGGCGCAGAGTGGCGGTGACCTGCGATTCGCCCCCTGCGCGCATTTCTCCGCGCACAGTTTTGCCAGCTTTGTCCTGTCCGACCCAGCTAAACGTTGCTTCCTTGACGTCTCTTTTCAGTGCAGCAGCTGTTGCCGTTGCCATTTTTAACCCCGCTGAATCTAACCGAGCAATAATGCCTTGCCCGGAGCCTGTTTGTAAAGAGAAGTACTTAAAGGTTAGCGTCTTTATTCGAGACCTTATTGTCCTTTCTGCGCGGGTAGATACGGACTGCTTTTATTGCTTTTTCCTGCGTTTGAACAATCTCCAGCGGGTGGCCGGAGATCAAGACCGTGGTCCCGGGCTCAGGAATGTCCTGCAAGTGCTCTAAAATCAGACCATTGAGCGTTTTTGGGCCGTCCAGAGGAAATTCCAACTCGAGTTTGCGATTGAGTTCACGCAGGAGTGAGCCGCCCTCGACCAAAGCGCTGCCGTCGGGCTGGCGATGTATCGCGCCAGCAACTAAAGGCGAGTTAGTCGTGAACTCACCAATTATCTCTTCCAGAATATCATCGATGGTAACCAAGCCCATGAGTTCACCGTATTCATCCACAACCAGGCCCAGACGATCCTGATTTTCTTGAAATTGCTGCAACTGGCTTAACAGCGGTGTCGCCGCGGGGATGAAATACGGTGTGCGCATGACTTCTGATAGATTCTCCGGGTTAAGCTCTTCAAGTTTTCCGAGATTGAGTACCGAGCGGACATGCAACACGCCGACAATTTCGTCAAGCCGGCCCCGGTACGCAGGCAGGCGCGTGTGGTAACAGGTCGCGATTTGGCGCCGCGTAACTTCCGCGGGGGCATCCAGATCAATGGCTTCGATCTGACTGCGCGGGGTCATGACGTCATCGACGGTGATCGATTCCAGTTCGAACAGGTTGAGCAGAATGCTTTGATGTTTTTGCGGAATGTAGTGGCTTGCCTCGAGTACAAGAGTACGTAATTCGGGCAGACTCATCTTCGGTTCCGATTGTTTTGATCCGTCCGACAATCGGCATAGCTTCAACAGGCCGCGCACGAATAGGTTTGTAAACCAAACCATTGGGTAAGCGAACTTAAGCAGGGGCGCAAGCACGAACGCGGCGGGAAACGCGATCCGCTCCGGATAGGTGGCGCCAATCACCTTCGGCGTAATCTCGCTAAAGACAAGAATCAGAAAGGTAATGAATCCGGTACCGGCGGCGAGCGCCAATTTTGTCTCGCCGAACAGCTGTACCGTCACGATCGCTGTCAGCGTTGCGGCGGCAGCGTTAATGAGGTTGTTTCCGAGCAGGATCACCCCGAGCAAACGATCTGGCTGTGCCAGTAAGTCTTGTGTAAGTCGCGCACCCGGGCGCTTGGTTTCAACAAGGTGTTTAAGGCGATATCGATTGAGCGCCATCATAGCGGTCTCGGCTATTGAAAAAGAGCCCGAGAGCGCGAGCAGCACAATCAAAGCGATTACGATGGTACTAGGGGGGATTTCGTCCAAGCTAGGAGGCGATGTAAGAAATGACTACGGCAGTATCGTAGCCTGCTCAGAGCGGTGTCAAGCGCCGCGCTGCAAGATGAATTCGACAACGAAGCGACTGCCAAGATACGCCAGCACCAACATAAGAAATCCGGCCAGCGTCCAGCGCATCACCGCGCGCCCGCGCCAACCGTAGCGTGCCCGCCCAGCGAGCAACGCGCCGAATATCAGCCAAGACAGTACCCCGAACACCGTTTTGTGGTTGAAACTGAGCGGGCGCCCGAAGAGTTCCTCGGAAAACAAGATGCCGGATGCGAGGCTCAACGTAAGTAGCACAAATCCGGCCGCGATCAGCCGAAACAGAATGCTTTCCATGGTGAGAAGGGGTGGTAGTGCGTTGCGGCCCGTGCCGAGGTGACCGCCGTGCAGGCGTTTTTCGAGCAATGCCATCAACAGGGCATGCAACGAAGCAATCGTGAACAGGCTATAAGCCAGCATCGATATGATCAAATGGGCTTTAAACGCTAACAGCTCGGTATTTGGCAACGCGCGAGCGCTTGGCGCGATGAGTGGAAGCAGGCAAGCGAATGCGGCAATCGGCATCACCAAAGCTTGCAAGCCTTCGAACCGATGTACGAAGCTGCCAAGCCAATAGATGAACACGCATAGCCATACGATGATTGAGACCGCGATTCCCACTCCAAGGGTGAGGTCGGAACCGGCCAAAACTACGGAATAAAGCAGCCCCGCGTGCAGAATCAAAGGCAGTACAACCGCGCCCCGCTCCCATGCCGGAGTGGCGGCGATATAGTGCTGCTCGTTCCTCGCTGGCGACCAGCGGGTTTTCCAAAAATAGACGGCCAGCGCGCCATACGTGAGCGCGGTCGCAAGGTACGCTAGAATCGTCCAGTTCATCCGATGGGCTCTTTGCTGCCTTGCAATAGCGGATAGCGCACGCGAGGTAGGTGATTATGTCGCTGGCGGCGTTTGCCGCGGCGACCGGTCAGCTAGGGCGAATTATACGGCGCTCAGTCGCAGAAACTCTTTGACACTATGTTCGATACCCTTACTAACCGGCTTGCCAGCGTGCTCAAGACGCTGCGCGGCGAAGCGCGGCTAACCGAAGCGAATATTCAGGACGCCATGCGCGAGGTCCGCATGGCGTTGCTTGAGGCCGACGTTGCGCTCCCGGTCGTGCGGGACTTTGTCGCGCGCATCCGCGAGAAAGCCTTAGGTCAGGAAGTCCTCACAAGTCTTACGCCAGGGCAGGCAGTCGTCGGCATCGTGCATCGCGAGCTCGTCGAGCTGATGGGGGCCGAAAGCGCCGGACTTAACCTTGCGGTACCGCCTCCCGCGATCGTGCTGATGGCGGGATTGCAGGGGTCTGGAAAGACCACATCGAGCGGTAAACTCGCGCGGTTTCTGAAGGAACAATTGCGCAAGAAAGTTCTGCTCGCCAGTGTCGATGTCTACCGTCCGGCAGCTATCGAGCAGCTGCGCTTGCTCGCACAGCAGGCAAGCGCAGATTTTTTTGAAGCTGAACCTGGTCAGGACCCGGTCTCGATCGCTCAGGGCGCGGCACAATACGCGCGCACCCACTACCACGATGTGCTGATCGTTGACACCGCCGGGCGGCTCAGCATCGATCAAGAAATGATGGATGAAATTCGCCGGCTGCATGCGGCGCTGATTCCTGCAGAGACGCTATTCGTCGTCGACTCGATGCAGGGTCAGGATGCGGTAAATACGGCCAAGGCCTTTGCGGAAGCCTTGCCGCTCACGGGTATTGTGCTGACCAAACTCGATGGCGACGCACGCGGAGGCGCCGCGATTTCCGTGCGTCAAGTCACCGGCAAGCCGATAAAGTTTGCCGGCGTGAGCGAAAAACTTAATGGGCTGGAGACCTTTCACCCGGATCGAATGGCGTCGCGCATCCTGGGGATGGGTGACGTGCTGTCGCTGGTCGAGGAAGCACAGCGCACAGTCGACCGGGACGAGGCGGAAAAATTTGCCAAGAAGGTCAAATCCGGCAAGGGCTTCGATCTGGACGACTTTAAAAGTCAGATCGGGCAGATGCGTAAAATGGGTGGGGTGAATGCGTTGATGGACAAGCTCCCGGCCCAGTTCGCGCAGGCGGCTCAGGGCGCGCAGATGGACGAGAAAACCGTGCGCCGAATCGAGGGCATAATCAACTCGATGACACCGCGGGAGCGCACCAAGCCCGAAGTGCTCAAGGCCTCACGCAAGCGGCGTATCGCCGCAGGCGCGGGGGTTTCAGTACAGGAGGTTAACCGCTTGCTCAATCAGTTCGAGCAGGCGCAAAAACTCATGAAGTTGGTGGCCAAGGGCGGGATGGCGAAGATGATGCGAAATTTGCGCGGCGTGCTTCCAGGAATGCGATAGCCGAATACCCACGCTCTATGGGTCGTGCCCGCATGCGCTTTACTCCAAGCCGAAGCGCTTGCGCCGCACGAAGGCGCCGAAATTATCACGCTCCGCTACGCCGTATTGGCGCGCCTTGTCCTCCGACCAGCCGTAGAACTCGACTGTCCCGAAGCGGTTTACATCGCGTTGTTTCAAATAAGGTTGCAAGCCATGACGCCGCCGGTCATAGGCTTCGATTTGCGCGGGAAGCGGCGACTCATCGTAGCGGTCCGTGTGTATGGTCACCTCCAACGGCAGTCTTGGCGTGATGCGATTGGTGCGCTCCGGATAGCCCACACATAACCCCGCGAACGGAAAAACCCAGTCAGGAAGCTCTAGAATCTCCGAAACGCGCTGGGCATCGTTACGCACATGGCTGATCGGGCAGCAGCCCAGTCCCGTGGCTTCGGCCGCTTGAATGAAGGTAGCCATGATGATCGCGGCGTCACACGCTGCATTGAAGAACTGATCGAGATGGTCGTTGGGGAACGGTTTTCCGCGCCATTGCGAGACCAACCGCAATCTCCGGTTGTTGCCGCAGAACACCAAGAACACAGGAGCGTGCATGATCCATGGCATATCGTCGATCAGGTTGACGATGGCTTGCCGCTTGGTTCGGTCGGCGACATGGATGATGTCGGTTTGCTGCAGATCGCTCTTCGAGGGCGCGGAGAGCGCACATGCGCTCAGCAGACGCAAGAGCTTAAGGTCGACGCTACGCGCATTCCACTTGCGGTGGCTGCAGTGCTCGAGCATGCGCAGCATTTCATCCAAACCGGGCGTGTTTGGATCGACCTCAATGCGGCGGCCGAAGCGCTGCTCGATCACCTGCTCAATCCGGCTTGCAATGGTCACTTGATCATTCATTCGATTTCCTCTTCGATATCCAGTCACTCGTCGTCTAATTTTATGATTTGCTTGCCGATCTTGTCGCCCCGCAGAAGGGCATAAACGCTTTCGGGGCCTTGTCTAGACCCTGCGCGACAGTTTCTCGATACTTCAACTGACCTGCGGCATACCAGGCCGAAAGCTCGGCGGGCGCCTGCGGCCATCGCTCCATATGGTCGGAGACGATAAAGCCTCTCAGACTGACGCGGTTGACGAGCAGCGAGCGCAGGTTGTGCATAACATAAGGCTGGGATGCGCTGTATTGGGAGACCACACAGTGCGATTCGGGCAAACGGGTTGAGCAGCCCCAGCACGGCGCAGTCGTTGCGCGGGAACAACGCCATAGAGTT
>Ga0326597_10010130_pt1 | contig 12582 bp, 10 predicted proteins | sample RVTome_12_FD_203789 | JGI IMG/M metagenome (GOLD analysis project Ga0326597, IMG submission 203789) | Soil microbial communities from uranium-contaminated site in the Upper Colorado River Basin, Wyoming, United States - RVT100D185 | ecosystem: Environmental > Terrestrial > Soil > Contaminated >... | reverse complement strand
ATCCGCCAAGCAGCAGCGCGCGACGATCGACCGAGTTGTCTGTGGCGAGCGCGGGTTTCGATGCGGTTGTCTTGGAAGGACTCATAAGGTTCCTTTCGCCGAAGCAGCCGCCAGCGCGAGCAAGGCGAGCTTGTACGGTGCTCGATCCCGACAATTGGTACGACCGTAGGCCGACTCCAACCACAAGCCGGCATCGGCGGGGCGTTGATCGTGAGCCGACAGCCCCAGCACGCCCCAGCACAACGAAGCGGTGGCCGTCCGCGCTGAAAGTGCTTGCTTTAAATACGAAAGCGATCGGTCAATCCGTCCCTGCTCGTCCGACTCACCAGCCAGCGCCAGCATCGCCAGCCCGGTCGGCTGCTCGTGTGGCAGCAACGCTTGGCCTAGCACTTCTGTGTTTCCGTAGTTGCAGCCACCGGCTGGAAGTTGGCGGTCGATCAATAGCTTGATCGCCTCTCGAGTGCGCGGGTGCGAGCTGTGCCCGGCCGCTTTCAAGGCTCGCACGTGCAACGCCGTCGGCTCGACCCACGAGTGCGTCCCTTCGATCCATGGCCAGGCGATCAACTGTGTATCGTGACCCATATCTTCGGTCGGTTCGATTCGTGCGCCTTGCGTCGACAGCGTCCAGTTGATAGCGGCGGCAATCTGTTTCGAATAGCGGGCCGCATCCACCGTGATCCAAGCGAGGATCGCGAGGCTGGTTTGCCAATGCGGCGTTGGCTCGCCCAGCCGGATGCGGCGCTGAGGGGGTCGGGAGTCTTTTTCGGTCAATCGACTTCCCATTCGCGGAGTCTGATTGCCGAAAAAGACTCCCGACCCCGTTCCGTCCGCGAGTGAACCTTCTTCTGTTTGCAACGACGCAAGCCATTCGGTGGCTTGGTCTGCCGCATTGCGTTTACCGTGTATCGTGAGAGCAATCGCGGAAAGCGCTGTCGGCTCGGTCGCGGGGGGCGCGTCCGGTCGATAGCCACAGCAGGGCGTTTGGCAAAGTTCGTCGATGATTGAGTCGAGCCAACGCATTTCGTCGCCTGTCGCTACGATCCGACTATTCCGCAGAACCAATTCCACATCTCAACATCATTCCCCCGCAAAGATAGCTCGCGCGACAGGACGTCGAGAATCTACCAGAATATCTTTCGACACTAAGCGACCGAGTTTTGGATTATCTCTATAGTGAATGAATCGAACGAGAAAGGGGACATTCGACTTTTACGTCGTTCCATTCCATGGTCGTATAGTAGCTCTTTGTTTCGGTGGTCCCGCGTTCCGCGACGTCGATCGCAGTGGTCCGTCCACTCAACGGGCGCTCAACGGGGACAGGCACCGAGTCGGTATGTGGGTGCTCGCTTCATGCCTTTTAGCAGACTCGGAACCAGTCCCCTTTGAGCGGACTCGCGAGGAGGAGGTTGCATGACGTCCGTTCCGTGGGATCCTTCCTTGGCACGCCTACCTGCTGCACCGTGCAAACTTCTTCAGTGAGGGCAAAGTACTTGTGTCATCGCCAACGGATTTGGCGGCCGCTGCCTGGACCTCCGCAGTGTAGACATCTCCCGCCGAATCGAGGTACACATCGTGAGGCGCGTAGAACTCCTCGGGCGTTGTGGGAAAGCCGCTGCCTCCCCACCGAGTCAGCAGGTTTCCGTCGCGGTCAAAGATGCTCATGCGACCGCTGGGCTTGGACGTGTCGGGCGAGTTCCACGGAAAGATCCCCGCGTGGAATCCCAGCTCGAAGACGTAAACGAGTTCGTCTGGAGCGACATGAACCTGCGCCGGCCGCGCGACGTCGTCCCAGACGGCGAGCAATTCGCCCTCGGACGAGAAAATCTGCACGCGGCTGTTTTCGCGATCGGCCACATACAGCCGTTGGCCGTCCGAGCTGATTCCGTGCGGCACGTTGAACTGCCCAGGTTGTACTCCCGGCGAGCCCCACGACGACAGCAGCTCACCCTCCACGGAGAACCGATGCACGCGCGCGTTGCCGTACCCGTCCGTAATAAAGAGGTCTCCGCCGGGGCCGACGATCAAATTCGTGGGCAGATTGAAGGGCGGTCCCGCTGCCGGGCGGATCGTGCGGTAGTCGAAGCCGTTTGCTCCCGTGTCCGACGCCTTGCCGGACGGTCCAATCGTGCGAATCAATTCGCCCGCGCCGGTGAACTGCCGGACCGAATGGCCCATGTCGTCGACCAGGTACAGCGTGTCGCCGGCGCCGATCGAGATGCCGTGCGGCCGAACGAACAGGCCTTCGCCCCATCCTCGCAGGAATGTGCCATCCGCCTCGAAGACGAGTACCGGGACGTCTCCCCGCGCGAATACATAGACGCGATCGTGCGAGTCCACGGCGACGCCGACGGCCTCGACAAGCCCGGCTTGCTCCGGCACGTCAGGCCAGCACGGCACGGCTTCGAATGTGAGTGAACCGGTACCGACAGTCATGGAGAGTCCTCATGTAGTTCATGTAGTTTCAGGGAAATCAATTGATAACGGCGGCCTCGATCAGTTCCATTTCAACTCCCACCGACGCTGCCGCGTCGACGATCTGAGTCCATGTTGCATCGTCCAGTTCGAGGCCGTTACGTCGTGCCGCGCGGTTGCGATCTTCGATCTCGCCGGGAACGAGGACTTCTCCGCCGGGCGTCGTCGGTCGCGAACTCTTGACGAAGTCGACGTAGCGGCGAATCTCGTCAAACAACGGCCCCGGCGAACACAGTCTATTCGGGTCAAGGTAAATCGACAGCATTCCCTGCTCGAGCAGCGTTTTGCCAGGCGCACTGCAACCACCTCCGGTCAGGGCACCGGCGAGGATCTCAGCGACCAAACCGAGGCCATAGCCCTTGTGTCCGCCAAACGGAAGGATCGCTCCGACCGGTCGCCCACCGGCGGGACCGTAAAAATCGTTGGCGTCGTTCGTGGGCTTGCCATCGGCATCGACGATCGTGTTGTCGGGGACGGGGACGCCTTTATTCCGCGCAACTTTTAACTTGCCCTCCGCTGTTGCGGCGGCGGCGATGTCGAGGATGATCGGCTCGCGACCGGCGATTGGAATCCCAACGCAGACCGGGTTGACCGACAGCCGCGCGTCGCGCCCGCCGCTGGGGACAACGAACATTCCCAGTCCCGACGTGTTGACAAAGTGAAGCGAGACGAGCCCCTCGGCCGCGGCGAGTTCAGCCCACGTTCCGATGCGTCCCAGATGAGCACTGTTGCGCAGCGCGACGACCGACACGCCGTGTTGCCGGCATCGCTCGACGCCAATCGCCACCGCCTGTCGCCCGGTCCACTGCCCGAACCCGAGCCCGGCGTCCACGACAATCAAGGGGCCGGAATCGATAACGATCTCCAGGGACTTTCCTGCGAAGACCTTCTGCTGGTTCATCCACTGCAGATAAATCGGCGTTCGGATGACTCCGTGAGAATCGTGCCCGGCCAGATTCGCCTCGACAAGATGATCCGCAATGACGGCCGCTTCTTCGTTGCCGCACCCGGCCCGAGCAAACAGATCGCCGACGAACGTCTTCAAGGCTTCCGGTTTAAGCGTTTTCACGCGGGCCTCCCTTTCTTCCTCAACGGAATGGCAAGTCGACCGACTGCCGAGAACGAATCGTCCTCGTCACGACGACTTGCCAAGGTACCACGCGTCGGAGTGCCGCACCACTCGTCCTGCGTTGACGGGCTATCGCGACGAACCTAAGATAAGACAACACGATCAGCCGCGATCTTGGCGCCTGAAGTCTGCGAGGAAGTGCCTGTCGAGGGCATCGCGTCGATTATGGACCCGCTCCACCTCTGTATCGCCCTGTCGCCGCTGTCCGTCTATTTGCTGCTGTTGGGCGTGATCAATCTGTCGCGCCGGCCATTGGTGACCAACGGAGCGCGAGACGCGGCGGCTCTCGGCGTTGGCATCTCAGGGTTCGTTATTGTCGGCCCGATGGAGTTGTTCGTCCCCGAAGCGACGGTGCTGCGACTCGGTGCGTTCGTGTGGTTGTTATTACTCGCGTTCTACGCGATGTGTCTGACATTGTTTGTGCTGCTCATGCGACCGCGGCTGGTGATCTATAACATTCGGCCCGACCAGGTCCGACCGATGTTGGCTGATTTGGTCAACGAGTTGGATCGCGAATCGCGTTGGGCGGGTGAGTGTTTGATCATACCGAGCCTCGGCGTTCAGCTTCATGTGGAAGCGTCGGCAGCGATGCGAAACGTGCAGCTCATAGCTGCTGGAACGCATCAAAATTACGAAGGCTGGTATCGATTGGAGAAGACTCTTTCGTCTTCGCTACGTCAGGTGCGTTCCGTTCGTAATCCGTATGGATTCAGTCTCGTATGCTTCTCGCTCCTGATGATCGGAGCTGTCACCTTCTGGCTCGTTCAAGACGCCGACACGGTGGCTCACTCGCTGCGCGAGATGTTGCGACTGTAGCTGCATCGTTCCGTGCGCGATTCGAATCTAGTATACTCGCTGACGTCGTCGAATCATTCCCCGATGAAGAATCCTTCCACCAACAGGCAGACTGGACCATGAGCGCGGACAAACGAATTGAAGAATTGGGTCTTGAACTTCCACCCGCGCCGAAGCCACAAGGTGTTTATAAACCGGTCGTCATTGCCGGTAATATGGCGTACGTCTCGGGGCACGGACCGCTCACGTCGGACGGCACGCTGCTCAGCGGCCGCGTCGGCCAGGACGTCGATCAACAGGCGGGTTACGATGCGGCCCGTCAAACGGGTCTCGCCATTCTCGCAACTCTCAAAGCCAACTTGGGGAGTCTCGATCGAGTGAAGCGAGTTGTGAAGTCTTTGGGAATGGTCAATTGCGTCGCGGATTTCGCGAATCATCCGGCCGTGATTAACGGCTACAGCGAGTTGATGGCGGAAGTGTTCGGCGACGAGAACGGCATCGCCGCACGCAGCGCTGTGGGGATGGGGTCGTTGCCTGGAAACATCACGGTCGAGATTGAAGCCATCTTTGAAATCGAGTAGGAGTAGGGGGTCGGGAGTCCTTTTCGGTACGACGGCTGTCCATGGCAAACAACACCTCGCCGAAAAAGACTCCCGACCCCCTGAAGCCCGCGATGAGCAAGCTGACCTTCAATTCGAATGATCGCCCGACCGTTGGTATCGAGTTGGAACTCGGCTTGGTCGATGACCAGACGATGGCGCTGTCCAGTTCCATCGAAGCGGTTCTCGCCGAGTTACCCGACGACGCCGGGCCATGCTTCAAGCCCGAGTTGATGCAGAGCGTCATCGAGATCAATACCGGTATCTGCACGACGATCGACGAGGCCGAACGGGATCTGCGCGGCAAGCTGGCTGTCGTCGAAGGGATCACGGACCGGCTTGGATTACGGCTTTGGTGGGGCGCGACACATCCTTTCTCCCGCTGGCGCGATCAAAAGGTGACGCCGGACGAGCGGTATCAAAGCCTCGTCGATTTATTGCAAGAGATGGCGCGCCGGCTTGTGACGTTCGGACTGCACGTGCATGTCGGTGTTGATTCGGGTGACAAAGCGGTCATGATCTGTGACCGGATAATGCAGCACCTGCCGACGCTCCTCGCGCTGACTTGCAGCAGCCCGTTTTGGGAGAACCGCACGACCGGTCTCCAATCGCATCGCTCGAAGGTGATGGAAGGCTTGCCGACCGCGGGCTTGCCGACGTTGATGCGCAACTGGAGCGAGTACGTGTGGCTGGTCAATCATATGGTCGACACGGGCTTTATCAACACAATCCGCGAGATCTGGTGGGACGTCCGGCCGCATCATAACTTCGGCACGGTCGAGGTTCGCGTGTGTGATATGCCGGGCAATCTGGTAGATACTCTGGCGATCGCGGCGTTGATCCAATGTCTGGTGCAAGCTTTGTCCGACGAGATCGATGAAGGGACGTATCAGCATGACTGCCACCCGATGATGGTCCGCCAGAATAAATGGCGCGCCGCTCGTTTTGGCACGCAAGCCCAGTTGGTCAACTCCGAAACCTACCAGGCGCTGCCGCTGACCGAAGTGCTGCGAACGCTTACTGACTGGCTGCGACCGACCGCCGAATCACTCGATTGTGCCCCCTACTTGGATCGCGCGAGGCAGCTCGCGGTCGGTCCCACCTGGTCGGATCGCCAGCAAGCGATTCTGAAAGAAACCGGCAATCGTGCCGAAATCGTGCGGCGTTTGACGGCGACCTCGCGGGTTACTTAGTGTTACGTGGCCGTTTGCTCCGCAAAGCGGCCTCCTTTCGCGGGAGCGAAAGGCGACGTACTTTGCTGGACACGGGGGTTCGCCCGTCGTACGATCAAGTCCCAGATCGCGAACTTTCTTCAACGACTCAACGATGGAGAGACCTGAATGCCAAACACACCTCGTCGCTTAACCGCTTCCACGAACCAACTCTCACGCCGCACCTTCCTCCAAACCACGGCGGCCGCTACCGGCGCGGCGGCGTTCTCGGCACCGGCGATTCTGCGCGGCCGAAACCTCAACGAGAAACTGAATATCGCGATCATCGGCTCGGGCGGGCGGGGTGGTTCTAACCTGCGCTCGGTCGAATCGGAAAACATCGTCACGTTGTGTGACGTGAACGCGTCGAGTTTGAACTTCGCGGCGCAGCGTCATCCCAACGCTCGCCAAGTCGTCGACTTTCGCGAAGTGTACGATCACGCCAACGAGTTCGATGCGGTCGTCGTCAGCACTTGCGAGCATACCCACGCCTTCGCGACGCTGCCGGCACTGCAACTCGGCAAGCACGTCTATTGCGAGAAGCCGCTTACGCACGGCATCTGGGAAGCACGAGTGATTCGCGAGGCGGCGGCCAAGGCGGGCGTTGCGACACAACAAGGGACGCAGATCCACGCGGGGGACAACTATCGCCGAGTTGTGGAGCTGATTCAGACAGGAGCGATTGGCGCGGTCACCGAGGCACACGTCTGGGTCGGTCGCGCCTGGGGTTGGCAGCCGAGTGAAGAAGCAGCAAAAGCTTCCGGCGACATCGTGTTCGTTCAAGATCGACCGAAGACAGCCGATCCGATTCCCGAGACGTTGAATTGGGATCTGTGGCTTGGTCCAGCGCCCGAACGCCCCTTTAACAACGTCTACTTCCCTGGACCCAAGTGGTATCGCTGGTGGGATTTCGGCAACGGCACGATGTCAGACCTCGGCAGCCATTGGGTGGACCTGCCGTTCTGGGCGTTGAAGCTCGATCACCCGTTGACGATCGAAGCCGCCGGTCCGTCGCCTCACCCGGAGATTGCTCCTGCTTCGATGCAGGTCACCTATCAATACGGCCAACGTGGCGATTTGCCGCCGGTTCAGCTGACCTGGTACCAGGGAACGCACAAGCCGCAGATCTTGAAAGACGGCGGGATTCCCGCTTGGAACAACGGCGTGCTGTTCATCGGCGAGAAGGGAATGCTGCTGGCCGACTACGGCAAGCACACGCTGCTGCCCGAAGACCAATTCGCGGATTTCAAGCGTCCCGAGCCGTTCATTCCGCCATCGCTCGGGCACCACGCCGAATGGATTCACGCCTGCAAAACGGGCGATCCGACGACCTGCAACTTCGAATATGCCGGCTGGTTGACCGAGGCCAATCATCTCGGCAACGTGGCCTTCCGGGCTGGCAAGAAGCTGGTGTGGGACGCCAAGAATCTCAAAGCGACCAGCGCGCCCGAAGTCGATCTGTTGATTCGTCGCGAGTATCGAAAGGGCTGGAAGCTGGTTTAACTCGTCAATCCAAACACGCGATCCATATTCTGCGAGATCTCGCGCAGCCGATCGGGTCCGCCGCCGCCAACTTCGGCGGCGGCCCAGCCGGTGTACTTGATCTCGGCCAAGGCTTTGCGAACGTCGGCCCAATCGAGATCGCCTTCGCCGATTTTGGTGAACTTGTCTTCTTTGCGCGAGAAGCCTTTCAGGTCCAGCTTCACGATGCGTGGTCCAAGCTCACGGATCCAATCACCCATACTCCCGTACTTCCAGTGGTTTCCGATATCGAATTGCATCCCTACCCACGGCGAGTTGAACTCGTCGACGTACTTGACGAACTTGTCGGCCGTTTGGTCTGGGCCGCCGCTGTGGTCGTAAAGAAACTCGTTCCACACGTTCTCGATGGCGATGTACATCCCTAATTCGGATGCCAGCGGGAGCGCTTTTGAAATGTTCGCGACCGAGCGCTTCCAGCATTCTTCCTCCGAACCGTCTTTGCCGTGCCCGACAACGAGCAAGACCGTGTTGCCACCAACCGCCTTGGTGTCGCGAATCGCTTGCTTCAACGTTTCCAAAGCCTTCGCTCGCTCAGCGGCATCGGGACTCGTGTGACGGATCTGCCAATGCTCAGCGCAAACGGTTCCATCGACGAGGAACTCAGTATCGGCGATAGCCTTGTTGACCTCGGCGATGTCATAGCCCGGTGCGCTCAGTTCGATGCCGTGAAAGCCAGCCTCCTTCGCGGCGCGGAATTTGTCGGCCCACGAACCCTCAACCTTAACCATGCCGATCTTCAGCGTCTTGTAGAGCCGGCCTTGAAGATAACCGGAGTTTTCATCCGCTCCGGATAATTGCGATAACAGCGGCTGAGCGGCCAGCATAGCGGCAGTTCCTTGAATGAACCGGCGACGTGAAAGACTTGTGAGATTCGGCATCTCTTGATTCCTTGTTTGTGCGAATGTTTCGAGCGATGACGCGCACAAGCAGCGTAGACTGGCGAGCCGCTAGCGTCAAGCGTTTGTGGGAGACCCGCGTAGCGCGGCGGCACCGCAAATCCGAAATCGCAAGCACCAAATCTCAAACAAATCCAAAACTCATAACTCCAACGACTGATCGCACGCCTTAGGCCCGGATTGGTTTCGATTTTGAATTTGGAGTTTGTTTGGAATTTGTCATTTGAAATTTGGAATTTGCGACCGAAAACGCATCACACGCAGGGATAACTGATGTAGAGCCGGCACCAAATTGGCGTTGTCCAATTACGCGGCGGCAACCCTGCGACCCGCAAAGTAGCGTGCGATACCGTCCACGACCCGCTGCTGCTCTTCACTCGTCAAGCCAGGGAAGACCGGAAGACTTAAGACCTCAGCAGCAGCGCGTTCGGTTTCGACGAGACTACCGGCCGCGTATTCCACATGCCGGAAGCACTCTTGCTGGTGCAGCGGGATCGGATAGTAGATCTCACTCGCGATGCGCTGCTCGGCGAGATGCGATCGCAAATCGTCTCGGCGCGAGTTCGAGACGCGAATCGTAAACTGGTTCCAAACATGCGTTCCGTTCGCGTCATCCGTTGGCAACGTGATCTTGTTCGTGAGACCAGCGTGGGCGAACAAATCATGATACCGAGTGGCGTGCCGGCGGCGTGATTCCGTCCAGCGTTCCAGGTGCTTCATCTTCACGCACAAGGCAGCCGCTTGGAGTGTGTCTAGCCGGCTATTGACGCCGACGACTCCGTGAACATAGCGCGGCTTCATCCCGTGGGCGGCGAATAATCTGAGACGCTCGGCCAGCTCGTCACTGGACGTCGTCAACATTCCGCCGTCGCCACATCCGCCCAGGTTCTTCGTTGGATAAAAACTGAAGCAGCCAACGTCGCCCCAAGCTCCCGCTCCTCGATCGCGATGTTTCGAGCCAATGGCTTGAGCGGCATCCTCGATGACTTGGATTCCTGCTTCGTCGGCGATTCGTTGAAGCTCGGTCATGTTGGCCGCGCGACCAAACAGATGAACAGGAATCACCGCTTTCGTGTTGGGCGTGATCGCTGCTTCGACGATGGCGGGATCGAGATTGAATGTCGTGGGATCGATATCGGCGAACACGATCCCGGCCCCCACGCGTTCAACGGCGCTGGCAGTGGCAAAAAACGTGAAGCTCGGGACGATGACTTCGTCTCCCGGCCCGATGTCCATTGCCAGCAGCGCTAGTAGCAACGCGTCGCTTCCCGATGCACAACCGACCGCGTGTTTCGCGCCGGACAATTCAGCGACGGCGTTTTCTAGTTCCGTGACGGCCGGACCGTACAGAAACCGCCCCGACTCGAAGACTTCGCGAATGACTTCGAGTATTTCGTCGTGAAGCGGACGATTTTCGCCGACGATATCAAGCAACGGCACGCTCTGCGGATCTGGCCCGATTTGTGGATCATTGGTGCGGCTGTCGGACATTTCGAGCAACTCCTGATTGCGGGCCTGGGCAGCTGGACTCCGGGCCGTTAGCGACGGCGCACTCCTCGCCACAAACTAACGGACGGAGACGATAGGCTGCCCAGCGAAATCGGTCAAGGTCGTTCGATCAACCGAACAGCAGTCCCTTGAAACAGCTCTTCCAGATCCTTGGTGCTCCACAGTTCGATGCCGTAGCCCGGCGTCGGATCCGCGACCTTGAGGCTGCCCTGCGCTCCCTCGCCGAGCAACAAGACGGAGTGTCCCTGTCCGGGGCGCCAACCCCACTCGGCAAATCGCGGTTCGTCTCGCTCAGCAACGTCTGCTCCCACACCGACACTCAGAATCATCGGCTCGGTTGGCGTGCGCGGAATTTCGGCGGCGCCGCACTCAATCACCTCGACGTCCCAGCGGGTTCCTCGTGTCTTGCGCTTCAGCCCACGATAAAGCCCCATCCACGTCGTCCCTTCGCGAGTCAAGCAGAGTTCCGCCATTTCGGCTTCCGTGGCATCGATGCCGTGCAATCGCAAGAGCGTCGCGGCCGAGGCCGCCGTACAAGTGTGCTGCGTTGTTTGCAGGCAAATTCCATCGCCATCCCACTGGTCGTAACACAGGGGCGGCTCGCCGAGCATCGGCAATATGGCCGCATAGCCAGCTGCGATAGCGAGCGCCGACGTGCAGAGTGTCTTGCGAACAACGCGCCCGTAGATCCGTCTCCACGCGAACCCAGCCAACAGACCGGCCAGCGGTGGCAACCAATTACCAAGAACAACTAAGTTGGAGAACGGCAGGATGGCGGCCAGTTGAACGCTGTACCAGAGGTGTCGGATGTAGCAGAACATCACGGCCACCACCAACACGGCGAACACGTCGCTCATCACGCGGCTGATGCGATGCGAACACCACAACGAACCGAGAAACATCGCAAGCGTAAGCCCGCCAAGGATGACGAGCCCGACGTAGAGATCGGCCATCGCTACCTCCTAAGTTTCAGGACGTGCGTCGATTCTACACAATTCCGGCTGCGGGTTGCAAAAAAAAATCGGATAATGATCGACATCGCGAATGCCCACACCGGTCACACCGCAAGGGGGTGAGTACGCCGACTGTCAAATACTCCTCCACGATAATAATTCAACAGCGGCGCATAAATGACAAGTTTTACGCCGCGCTCAGTTGGCGCGAAGCTTGAGCCCACTGGACCCACTCCGTTACTTCTACTAGGTCCGGTGTCTTGCCATTGCGGATGATACGTTTACCTTCCTTTGTTTCGACCAACGGCTCGACCAACGTCCACAATTCTTGTGGATCGCTAGCGGCTAATTCTTCGGCGTCGGCGATGCCAAGCGCCACCAGAATCTGAGCGTCGTGGCCGCGCAGTTGCGGGACTCGGCAAGTCAGCTCTGTCTGCTGTTGCCATTGGGTAACAACTTTGGCCGTGAAGCGTTTGACTTTAAGCCGTTCGGAAACCAACTCGGGATCGGCTTTCAACAAGTCGGCAACCGTTGTGATGCCGATCGCTTCCAATCGCTCGGCGGTTCGAGCGCCGATCGAAGGTGCGTCGACAACCGGGTCGTTTCGGCCGAGATAGAACGTCCACTTTGAATTGACCGATTGCATTTTGACAACATCGGGATCTTGACCGGAGCGATGGCCTTCGGAGCGTTCACGACTGTGCTGATCGCGGTCGCTCGAAGATCGTTGGCCGCGATTTGGTGAACGATCAGGGCCGCTGGACGAGCGAGAATCAGCGGCGTGGGATCGCCTGCGTTGTGTCCCAATCCAATCCGCGACGCGAGACAGCTCGAATTCAGTCCCGGAAAGCAGCAGGGCCTGGCCGTTGCTGCTGGCTGCCATATCTTTCACTATCGCACGCAGCTCGGCAGGACTCAATTGGTAAAGTTGCTCGGGTTCGGTAATGCCACACGCGACGAGAATCCTGGCGTCATAGCTGCGCAATCGAGGGACTTCGCACAAAAGTCTCGTTTGTGCTTTCCACGACACGATCTGCTCGACGCTGATCCCATACTCCCGCAACTCGCTGGCGGCGGACTTCGCCGACAGACGCAAAAGGTCGCCGACTCGCATGACACCGATTTTCCGAAGTCTGTCGACATTCGCAGCATCGATCGCGGGAGCTTCTTCGATCGAACTGTGTTCCGAAAGCGTGAACGTGTCACTCGCTGCATGATCTTCGTCGACCGTCGACTCGAACTTGATGTCGTCAGCCTGTCCGCGAGCGGTCTGTGGCGACTCGTCTTTCGCAAGTCTGGCCGATGGCAAAGCGACGGGTTCTAGCGTCCGAACCGGGACGTTCAACAGGCGAAACACGCTGGCTACGTGTTCGTGACGCGTAAACAGCAAGATCTGGTGACCACGCGTCGCGAAGTCTCGCAACAACTCGGCGGCTTCCGGAATGTTTTTGGAATCGACGTGAGTGAAAGCTCCGC
>Ga0326597_10010129_pt1 | contig 12583 bp, 11 predicted proteins | sample RVTome_12_FD_203789 | JGI IMG/M metagenome (GOLD analysis project Ga0326597, IMG submission 203789) | Soil microbial communities from uranium-contaminated site in the Upper Colorado River Basin, Wyoming, United States - RVT100D185 | ecosystem: Environmental > Terrestrial > Soil > Contaminated >... | reverse complement strand
GGCGGGGCACGCGATTGGGGGTCGTTGTCCGATGCTTTCGGTCGCGCGGCGCCGCGCTGGCCGGCGGGGGAGGGCCCGCGCCTGCTGGTGTACCTCGAGGGTGCACACCCGTGGCTCGCCGAAGTGCTCGAGGCCATCGAATCAATCGGCGCGCGGGCCGCCGTCTATGCGCCCGGAGTCGCCGCTCAGATCAAGGCCGCTCGCAATGCTGCGTAGTTCTGGTTCTCCGATGCGCCGCTCGATATGGTCGCGGCGGCGGCCGAGTGCGACGCGGCGGTGCTGAGCGCCGGCATCGGTAGCGTTGCGACGCTGTTGCGTGCCGGCATGCCGCTCGCGCTGATGCCGACTCACGTCGAGCAGGCGATCACCGCGCACAACGTGGCACGGCTCGGCGCAGGCGTCGCGCCGGCGGACGGGCCGCGCGAAGTCGCCGAGCGCATCGTGAAACGCATCGGCGAGCTTGCCGCCTGACGCTCAGCCGGCGAGTTGTCTCGCGGTGCGCCCGACTTCGGCGAGCGCCTTTTCCATGCGCTCGCTCCAGGGGTGGCCGACGCTGATGCGCATGCAGTTGCGATAGCGCTGGGTGGCCGAGAACATCGGCCCCGGCGCGATCGTGATGCCGCGCCCGAGCAGCCGCTCGAACAGCGCCACCGAATCGCAGCCGCCCTTCTTCTCGGGCGGCATCTCGACCCACAGGATGTAGCCGCCGCTCGGGCGCGACACCTTGGTGCCGCGCGGAAAGCTTTCGGCGATGACGCCGCGCGCCGCGTCTACATACGTTTCGAATTTGCGCCGCAGCTGGCGCAGCGAGCGCTCCAGCCCGCCGGATTCGAGCAGCTCGGCGACGGTCAGTTCGACGATCTCGGTCAGTCCGCCGCTGCTGACGAACTTGAGCGTGCGGATCCGGTCGCGCCAGCGCCCGGGCTCGATCCAGCCGACCTTGAGTCCCGGGGCGAGCGTCTTGGAGAACGAGCTCACCAGCATCACGTTGCCGCTGCGGTCAAAAGCCTTTGCGGCGCGCGGCGCTGGAGCGTTGAAGTACAGGTCGGAGTAGATACTATCCTCGATCATCGGCACGTTCTTCGCTGCGAGCATGTCGACCAGGCGTTTTTTTGCCGTGTCGGCCATGGTGGCGCCGATCGGGTTCGAGATGTTCGGCATCACCAGCACCGCCTTGACCGGGTGCTCGGCAAGCGCGAGCTCCAGCGCCTCGAGCGAGATGCCGCTGCGCGGATGCGTCGGAATCTCGAGCGCGCGCAGGCCCAGCGACTCCAGGATCTGCAGAAAGCCGAAGTAGGTGGGCGACTCGAGCGCGACCAGGTCGCCGGGCTTGGTGACCGCGCGCAGGCACAAGTTGATCGCTTCCATGCAGCCGCTGGTGGTGACGAGGTTGCGGTGATCGATGCGGCAGCCCCAGTCGAGCGCCCGGCGCGCGATCACGCGGCGCAGCGGCTCGGCGCCGGGCGGCAGGCCGTAGCGACCGAGCGCGGCGCGCTCGCGCCGCGCGCGCGAAGAGAGCACGCGCCGCACGCGCTCCAGCGCAAAGAGCTCGCCGCTGGGGCAGGCGGAGCCGAACGAGACCACCTTGGGGTCGTTGGCCGCGGAGATCACCGCCTCGGCAAGCGCGTTCACCTCGACGGTGAGCGCGCGCTGCGGCGGGCGCGAGGCCTCCGGCTCCTCGACCGGGGCGAGGGCGCGGCGCACGTAGTAGCCCGACTGCGGGCGCGCCTCGATGACGCCGATGTCCTCGAGCCGCTGGTAGGCCTGCAGCACGGTCGAGACGCTGACGCCCTGCTGGTGCGACAGGCGCCGCACCGAGGGCACGCGATCACCCGCGCGCAGCGTGCCGGCGCGGATCAGCTCGTGCAGCTGATCGGCAACCTGGCGGTAAAGGGGGGCGGTGTCCAGCATGGCCTGATCCTCGCAAAGCGACTGTGCTGCAGCCAGATACAGTTCGGCCGCGCCGCGACCCTAACAGTCTAGTCGCTGCGCGACTGTGATGGGCACAGTAGGTGCAACGTGAATCTGTTCTGGGCCGCGGGGCGTCCCTACGATTGCTCCCATGTCACGCGAAAGGAGCCAACCATGATCGTGCAGCTCAGGGCCAGGGATCTGCTGCGGCTGAAGAAGGCGCGCTTCACCAAGGTGGAAGTGCGCAGCGGCCGCGTCTGGATCACCGAAGAGGGGCGCGCGGGCGACCACCTGCTCGGCCCCGGCAATCGCTATCGGGTGCAGGGCGACGGGCTGGTTCTGATCGGCACCGAGCGCTACGTCGAAAGTAGGTCGGCGACCGAGCTCGTCGTCACCCCTTACGAGGCGGTGCCGCAGTGGGTGAGCCCGGTGCGGCTCGGCACGCGCGCGGTGCACGGCGAGCTCGCATAAGGGCGCCGCGCCTAGAGCTTCTTCAGCCGGTAGAGCAGCTCGAGCGCCTCGCGCGGCGAGAACTCGTCCGGGTTCAGCTGTGCGAGCGTCTCGCGCAGCGGGTCCTGGGCGGGCTCGGGCTCGGCGCTCGCCGGTTTCGCGAAGAGGTCGGCCTGGCCGCCGCGCGCGAGGCTCGCCTGCTCGAGCAGCTCGAGATATTTTTTCGCCTGGCGGATGACCGGCTTGGGCACGCCGGCGAGTCCGGCGACCTGCAGCCCGTAGCTGCGGCTCGCCGGGCCTTCCTCGAGCGCGTGCAGGAACACGATCGAATCCTTGTGCTCGACCGCGTCGAGGTGCACGTTGGCCGCCTCGCGGTACTCGAGTGCGAGGCGCGTCATCTCGAAGTAATGCGTGGCGAACAAGGTCAGCGCGCGGTTCTTCTCCAGCAGGTGCCGGGCGATGGCCCAGGCGAGCGCAAGGCCGTCGAAGGTCGAGGTGCCGCGTCCGACCTCGTCCATCAGCACGAGGCTTTTCGCGGTCGCGTTGTGCAGGATATTGGCGCTCTCGGTCATCTCGACCATGAAGGTTGAGCGCCCGCCGGCGAGGTCGTCGGCGGCGCCGATACGCGTGAAGATCTGGTCGATCGGGCCGATCCTGGCGCAGGCCGCCGGCACGAAGCTGCCAGCGTGCGCCATCAGCACGATCAGCGCCACCTGGCGCATGTAGGTCGACTTGCCGCCCATGTTCGGGCCGGTGATGAGCAGCAGTTGGCGGGCCGGCGAGAGGCGCGCGGCGTTCGGGATGAAGCGCTCGATGCGCGACTCGACCACCGGGTGGCGGCCCGCCTCGATCTCGATCAGCACCTCGTCGACGAAGCGCGGGCGGCAGTAGTTGCGCTTCGCGGCGATGGCCGCGAAACAGCAAAGCACGTCGAGCTGCGCGAGCGCTCGGGCGAGCGCCTGCAGCGCGCTCAGGTGGCCGCCGAGCGCCTCGATCAGCGACTCATAGAGCGAGCGCTCGAGCGTGAGCGCGCGGTCCTTGGCCGAGAGCGCCTTGTCCTCGAAGGCCTTCAGCTCCGGCGTGATGTAGCGCTCGGCGTTCTTGAGCGTCTGGCGCCGCCGGTAGTCCTCCGGCACCTTGTGACCATGCACGTTGGTCACCTCGATATAGTAGCCATGCACCTGGTTGTACGCGACGCGCAGGTTCGGGATCGCCGTGCGCTCGCGCTCGCGCGCCTCGAGTGCCACCAGGAACTCGCCGGCATTCGACTGCAGCCGGCGCAGCTCGTCGAGCTCCGCCGACCAGCCATCCGCGATGACGCCGCCGTCGACCACGCGCGCCGCAGGTTCTCGCTGCAGCGCGCGCGACAGCAGGTCGAAGCAGTCGGGCGGCACCAGGAGCTCGCGCTCGAGCTCGGTGAGCAGCGGCGCGGATGCAGCCGGCACCGCGGCGGCGAGCGCCGGCACGAGCGCAAGGCTGTCGCGCAGGCTGGCGAGATCGCGCGGCCGGGCGCTTTTCAGCGCGATGCGCCCCGCGATGCGTTCGATGTCCGCTATGCGCCGCAGGAGCGCGTGCAGCGTGGCTGCGGCCTCGTCGAGCGCTTCGATCGCGTCGTGCCGCGCGGCGAGCAGCGCGTGATCGCGCAACGGGTGGTGCAGCCAGTGGCGCAACTGCCGGCTGCCCATGCCGCCCGCGCACTCGTCGAGCAGCGAAAAGAGCGTCGGTTCGGGCTCGCCGCGCAGCGTCTCGGTCAGCTCGAGGTTGCGCCGCGTGGCGGCGTCCATGCGCAGGTAGCGCCCCGCGCGCTCGGCGGTGATCGTGGTGACGTGCTCGAGCGCCCGGCCCTGCGTCTTTCTTGCGTAGTCGAGCAGCGCGCCGCAGGCGCCGATCGCCGGCCCGAGGTCGTCGCAGCCGTAGCCGGCGAGCGTCGCCGCGCGGAGCTGCGCGAGGAGCCTGGTGCGTCCGGATTCGAAATCGAAATGCCAGTCGGGCAGCCGTGTCAGGGTCCAGCCCTCGAGGTGGGCGGCGAGCACGGCGCCGTCGGCCACCAGGATCTCGGCCGGCGCGATGCGCCGCAGCTCGTTGGCGAGCTGCTGCGGCGCGATCTCGGCCACGCGCAGCTCGCCGCTCGCGAGGGTGAGCCAGGCGAGGCCGATCGACTTGGGCTCGATGGCGAGTGCGAGCAGCACGTTGTCGGCCTTGTCGTCGAGCAACCCTGCGTCAGTCAGCGTGCCGGGGGTGATAATGCGAGCCACCTGCCGCTCGACCGGACCCTTGGCGGTGTTCGGGTCGCCGATCTGCTCGCAGATCGCCACCGACTCGCCGAGCCTCACCAGTCGCGCGAGGTACTGCTCCACCGAGTGCGCCGGCACCCCCGCCATGACGACCGGCGCCCCGGCGGAAGCGCCGCGCGAGGTGAGCGTGATGTCGAGCAGGCGCGCGGCGCGCTCGGCGTCCTCGTAGAACATTTCGTAGAAGTCGCCCATGCGGTAAAAGAGCAGCACGTCGGGGTGCTGCGCCTTGATGCGCAGGTACTGCTGCATCATTGGACTGTGCTCTAACTTGCTGATTTTAAGCCTCTTTCTTTTGCTATGTTGGAGTAATTCCCAACGGGCACGCGGGCTGTTGGTACAATGTCCAACATGCCAGCCGAACTGCTGCTCGACGAACGCCACATATTAGGCGAAGCGGCATTCGCGGAGCTGGTGGTCTGGCGGGTACCCGCGCCGGTTCGCGGCTCGGCGCACGAGTATCGCTACCGGCTCGCCTTGGTTGTCGATGGAACGTGCGTGCTGCGCTACGACAACGAGGCGGGCAAAGGCGATCATAGACATGTAGGCGACGAGGAGCAGGAATACCGCTTCAAGAGCGCCGAGCAGTTGCTCGCCGATTTCTGGACGGATGTCGAGGAGATGCTGAAATGAAAACCGTGACCCTTTCAGTCGCCAACCGAGAAGCGGTGAAACGACGTACGCTCGAAGCCTTCTCCGGAAAGCGTCGAGGAGCGCATATCTCCTTCGCATCCGCGGACCTGCTTTGGAAAGTGCTGACCGCCAAGCGTTGGGAATTGCTGAAGGCCATGACCGGCGGCGGGGCGATGACGCTGCGCGAAGCAGCGCGCCGCGTAGAGCGCGACGTAAAGGCGGTTCACGGCGATGTGCACGCACTGCTTGCAGCAGGCGTGTTGCGCAGGAATGCGGACGGAAAGATTGAGTTTCCGTTCGACGCGGTACATGTGGATTTCATGCTCGAAGCGGCGTAAAGCCTGAACCGGCGACAACATGGAAGGGAAAAAGGAGCGGCCCATGGCGTAGCTATCCCCAAAAGGAGGCTCGTCATGTCACGTACTTATCGTCGCCGCGGGCAGCGGCATGAATACGTCTGGGTGTTGCGCTATTCCCGCTGGGTCGGGGGCGCGCTGGTTCCGTTTCTCATTGAAGCGAGTTCAAAGGAAGGACGACGCGCGATCGCCCGATTTCATTCGGACGCGTATTGGACGCTTCGAAGTACTGCACCGCGCTGGTACCGGCGCATCTTTGATCATCGGCTGGGTACGCTAAACACGAGACAGCTTCGCCGCTGGCTCGACGATCCCGGCTACGACCCCGTATTCGAGGGGCGACACCGGCGCAGCGCGAATTGGAGTTGGTGGTGACCGGTCCCCGCTCGACGGGACCCGGGCGGCGCGCAGCCTCTCCAGCCAGCGGGCAGACGGTTTCCTGGTGGCACTAGACAAGCCCTGTGGTTTAGAATATGATGAACATCATATGACGATTAAGGCCGTCTCCAAGAAGGAGGAAACCCGCGAGCGGATTCTGCGCGCGGCGGCGCGCGCTATTCGCAAGCACGGCTACGAAGGTGTCGGAGTCGCCGACGTGATGAAGGAGGCCGGGCTTACGCACGGCGGGTTCTATGCGCACTTCGAGTCGCGCGACGCGCTCCTGGCGGCGGCCGTCGATCAGGCAGGTGCAGAATCGATAGAGAACCTCACGCGGGCGATCGCGGCGGCGAGCCCGGGCCAGGAGTTCATGGCGCTCGTCGACGCCTATCTTTCCGACGGGCACGTGGCCGCTCCGGAGCAGGGCTGCGCCATCGCTGCGGCAGGCAGCGAAGTGCCGCGCCAGCAAGCGGAGGTACGCCGCGCCGCGAGTCGGCGCATCAAGGATCTCATCGGTCTCATCGAACGCCAGTTCCCCGAGTGGGGTAGGAGCGCAGCCCACGACAAGGCGATGGGCATCGCCGCGACCCTGGTTGGGGCGCTGGTCTTGGCGCGAGCAGTGGACGATGCGCAGCTCTCCAACCGCATCCGCAAGGCAGCGCGCGAGCTGATTTACGCGCCGGCCGGCTAGTTTTTTTGACTTCGTATATGACGATCATCATATTCCACCTGCCGCCGAAGCTGCGTCCGGCCATCGCGTTTTAGGAGTGCCATGGACCCTCGCACCCGTGTCCTGCTCGAGGCGCCGATCGCCGCGACGTTGCTGCGGCTTGCAATGCCCAACGTTCTCATCATGCTGGCGCAAGCCGCCGCGGGCCTCGTGGAAACTTACTTCATCGGCAAGCTTGGTACTGATGCGCTTGCCGGCGTCACGCTGGTCTTTCCGGTCGTAATGCTGATGCAGATGATGTCCGCCGGCGCAATGGGCGGCGGCATCGCCTCCTCGATCGCGCGGGCGCTGGGCGCCGGACACCGCGCGGACGCGAACGCGCTGGCGTTACATGCTCTGGTTATCGCGCTCGGCCTTGGCGCGGCCTTCACGATTGGCGTGGTCGGCGGCGGGCCGTGGCTCTACCAGGCGATGGGCGGAAGCGGTCGCGCGCTCGAGGCCGCGCTGACGTACTCGAACTGGGTTTTCGCCGGCGCGGTGCTGGTGTGGCTCTTCAACTCGCTCGCCGCCATCCTTCGCGGTACCGGCAACATGGCGTTCCCCGCTGCCGTTACCTGCATTGGGGTCGTGATCCTCGTACCGGCGTCGCCGGCGCTCATCTTCGGTTGGGGGCCGTTGCCGGCGCTCGGGATCGCGGGCGGCGCGGTGGCGCTCGTTTCCTACTATGTCCTGGGTTGCGTCGCGTTTGTCGCCTACCTGTGGGGCGGACGGAGCGTGCTGCATCCGTCGCTGCGTGCCGTGCGCTTCCACTGGCCGCTCTTTTGCGACATCCTGCGCGTCGGTGCGGTGGCCGCGCTTGTCACCGTGGCGACGAATCTCACCATCATCATCGGCACCGCGTTCGTCGGTGAGTTCGGCCCGGCCGCGATCGCCGGCTACGGCATTGGCGCCCGGCTGGAATATTTACTAGTTCCGCTCGTCTTCGGCCTCGGTGGCCCACTGATCGCCATCGTCGGCACGAGCATCGGTGCAGGACAGCGCGAGCGAGCGTTGCGTACCGCGTGGATCGGCGCGGCCATGGCCTTCGTCCTCACCGAGGCGATCGGGCTTTGCGCCGCTGCCTTCCCGATGGCGTGGCTCTCACCCTTCGACACCGATCCGCAGATGCTCGAGGCCGGAGCGACTTACCTCCGGACGGTGGGGCCCTTCTATGGAATGTTCGGCCTCGCGTTGTCACTTTACTTCGCCTCGCAAGGCGCAGGCCGGTTGCTGTGGCCGCTCTTCGGCACTGTGGCGCGCCTTGCGATCGCGGCGCTCGCCGGCTGGCTCGCACTGCGCTGGACCGGTGAGCTCTCGCACGTGTTCCTGGCGCAAAGCGCGGGGCTCATCGCCTCTGGCTTCATCACTTTGGCCGCCGTCGCGGGCGGCGCCTGGTTCGGTTCGTTGACGTGGCCGTGGTCCGCGGCAGGCGCGCTGCGAAGGAGATCGCCAATATGAGCGGCAAATACCTCGTCGTTACCTTCATCGGTGTGTTGCCCTTCGTCCTGGCGGCATGCACTGACGCCACTTCTTCCTCTGCTGACCCGCGGATGCAGCCTCCGCTGGTGCGAACAGAGACGGTCGAGATTTCCGTCCAGTCAGGGCGTTCCTACACCGGAATCGTCGCCGCCCACGTGCAGAGCGACCTGGGATTTCGAGTCCCCGGGAAGGTCCTTGGACGCCTGGTTGATGCCGGGCAGACCGTCAAGCGCGGCCAAGCGCTCATGCGTATCGATCCTGCGGACCTGAGGCTCGCCATGCGCGCGCACGAGGAGGCCGTTGCTGCCGCCAAGGCGCGCGCGCGGCAAAATACGGATGAGGAGGCGCGATACCGCCGCCTCGTCTCCGCGAACTTCGTTTCAGCAGCGGCCTACGACAAAGTGAAGTCTGCCGCCGAGGCGGCAAGCGCGGAGCTCAATGCCGCCGAAGCCCGGGCCGACATTGCCCGCAACGAGACGGGCTACGCAGTCCTGTTCGCGGATGCGGACGGCGTGGTAGTCGAGACTCTGGCGGAGCCGGGGCAGGTCGTTGATGCTGGCCAAGTCGTCGTGCGTGTGGCGCGTGCCGGGCGCCGCGAGGCGGTCATCGAGCTCCCCGAAACCCTGCGTCCGGCGATCGGATCCACCGGCCGGGCGACCTTGTATGGAAGCGGGCTGACGGGCGCTGCGAAACTTCGCCAGTTGTCGGGCGCCGCAAACCGTCACACTCGGACGTTCGAGGCTCGGTACGTGCTGGAGGGCGCTCTGGCAGACGCGCCGCTCGGCTCGACCATCTCCGTCCAGATATCGGCCGGCCGGTCCGCGCCGGCGCTGCAGGTACCGATCGGCGCGATTTTCGATCCGGGCGAGGGTCCCGGCGTATGGCTGGTCGAGGGCGAAACGCCTCGGGTCACCTGGCGTTCCGTGCAAATCGCCGGCATGAGCGCCGAAGCAGCGTCGGTCGTCGGCAATCTCGAGGCCGGCGATCGCGTCGTGGCGCTCGGTGCGCATCTGCTGCGCGAAGGCGAGCACGTGCGACTCGCGCAAAGCGAGGCCGCACGAAGCGTGGCCGTCGACGGCGCGAGGCCGCGATGAGCGGCTTCAATCTCTCCGCCCTCGCCGTACGCGAGCGCTCCGTCACCCTGTTCCTGCTCGTGGCGATCTCCATCGCCGGCGCCGTGGCCTTCCTGATGTTGGGCCGGGCGGAAGACCCTTCCTTCACAATCAAGCAGATGACCGTCGTCACGGCCTGGCCGGGAGCGACGGCGAAGGAGATGGAAGAGCTGGTCGCCGAGAGGCTGGAGAAGCGGATGCAGGAACTGCGCTGGTATGACCGCAGCGAGACCTTTACCCGACCGGGCCTGGCGTTCACCACGGTGTTCTTGCTTGACAGCACGCCGCCCGCGGATGTCCCGGAGCAGTTCTATCAGGCGCGGAAGAAACTCGGCGACGAGGCGCAGCACTTCCCGCGTGGCGTCATCGGTCCAATGGTGAACGACGAATATTCCGACGTGACTTTTGCGCTGTACGCGTTGAAGGCGAAGGGTGAGCCTCATCGGCGCCTCGTCCGCGGTGCGGAGGTCTTGCGCCAACGGCTGCTGAACGTGCCCGGCGTCAAGAAGGTGAACATCATCGGCGAGCAAGCGGAAAGGATCTTCGTCGAGCTCTCCTACGACCGCCTCGCGACGCTGGGCGTGTCGCCTCGAGACATCTTCGCCGCGCTCAACAGCCGCAACGCCATGACGCCCGCCGGCGCGATCGAAGCCAAAGGCCCGCAAGTCCTCATCAGGCTGGACGGCGCTATCGACGACCTGCAGCAGATCCGCAATACCGCCGTTGCCGCCCAAGGCCGTACGCTGAAGCTCGCCGACATCGCCGAAGTGAAGCGGGGCTACGAAGATCCGGCGAGCTTCCTGATCCGCAACAACGGCGAACCGACCTTGCTGCTCGGCGTGGTCATGCGCGAGGGATGGAACGGCATCGACCTCGGCAAGGCGCTGGGGGTGGAGGCGGCGGCGATCAACGCGGAAATGCCGCTCGGCATGAGCCTCTCCAAGGTCACGGACCAGTCCGACAATATTCGCACGGCCGTCGACGAGTTCATGGTCAAGTTTCTCGTCGCCCTCGGCGTGGTGATGCTCGTGAGCTTTCTCAGCATGGGATGGCGCGTCGGCATCGTGGTCGCAGCGGCGGTTCCTCTGACCTTGGCCGCGGTATTCATCGTCATGGCGGCCACCGGCAAGGACTTCGACCGCATCACGCTCGGCTCGCTGATACTGGCCCTGGGACTGCTGGTCGACGACGCGATCATCGCCATCGAGATGATGGTCGTGAAGATGGAGGAGGGTTACGACCGCGTCGGCGCAGCGGCGTATGCGTGGAGTCATACCGCCGCGCCCATGCTCGCCGGGACGCTGGTGACCGCGATCGGCTTCATGCCGAACGGCTTCGCCAGGTCGACCGCAGGCGAGTACACCAGCAACATGTTCTGGATCGTCGGCATCGCGCTGATCGCATCCTGGGTCGTCGCTGTGGTGTTCACGCCCTATCTCGGGGCGAAGCTCCTCCCGAACACGGAGAAGCGCGAGGGCGGGCACGAGGCGATCTACAACACGCCGCGCTACAACCGCTTCCGCCGGCTCCTGGGACTTGTGATTCGCCGCAAATGGCTGGTCGCGGGCAGCGTGGTCGGTGCGTTCTTCGTCGCGGTGATGGGGATGGGCGTGGTGAAGAAGCAGTTCTTCCCGACCTCCGATCGACCGGAAGTGCTGGTCGAAGTGCAAATGGCGTATGGCACTTCCATCGAGCAGACGAGTGCCACGACTGCCAGGATCGAGGCTTGGCTCGCCAAGCAACCGGAAGCCAAGACGGTTACCGCCTATGTCGGCCAAGGCGCGCCGCGCTTCTACCTGGCCATGTCACCGGAGCTGCCCGATCCCTCGTTCGCGAAAATCGTCGTATTGACGAAGAGCGAAGAGGCGCGCGAGGCACTCAAGCTCAGGATGCGACAGGTGGTGGCCGAGGGCCTGGCACCGGAGGCCCGCGTGCGAGTCACTCAGCTGGTGTTCGGCCCGTACTCGCCCTTCCCCGTGGCTTTCCGTGTGATGGGCGCCGACCCGGACAAGCTTCGTGACATCGCGGCGCAGGTACGCACCGTGATGCAAGCCAGCCCGTTGATGAGAACGAGCAACAGCGATTGGGGCGAGCGCGTGCCCACGCTTCGTTTTGCGCTCGATCAGGACAGGGTGCAGAGCATCGGCTTGACGTCGAGCGACGTGGCTCAGCAGATGCAGTTCCTCCTGAGCGGCATCCCGATCACCGAAGTGCGCGAAGACATCCGTGCGGTGCAGGTCGCGGCCCGTTCTGCCGGAAACGCCCGGCTCGACCCGGGCAAGATCGCCGACTTCACGCTGGTTGGAGCGGCCGGTCAACGGATTCCGCTGTCGCAGATCGGAACGGTGGAGATCCGCATGGAAGACCCGATCCTGCGTCGCCGCGATCGCACGCCGACGATCACCGTGCGCGGCGACATTGCCGAAGGCTTGCAGCCGCCGGATGTTTCCGCCGCGGTGTGGAAGGAGCTCCAGCCCGTCATCGCCAGGCTGCCGTCGGGCTACCGGATCGAGGAGGGCGGTTCCATAGAGGAATCCGGCAAAGCAAATCGCGCCTTGGCCCCGCTGTTTCCCATCATGATTGCTCTGACGCTGATCACGATCATTCTTCAGGTCCGCTCGATCTCCGCGATGACCATGGTGTTCGCCGCCGCACCCCTGGGGCTCATCGGCGTCATCCCGACCTTGCTGTTGTTCCAGCAGCCGTTCGGCATCAACGCGCTGGTCGGGCTGGTCGCCCTTTCCGGAATCCTGATGCGCAACACGCTCATCCTGATCGACCAGATCCGCCAGAACGAGAAGGATGGATTGGCACCGTTCGATGCCGTGGTCGAGGCCACCGTGCAGCGCTCCCGCCCGGTCATTCTGACGGCGCTTGCCGCGATGCTGGCGTTCATTCCGCTCACCCACTCGGTTTTCTGGGGAACGCTGGCGTACACGTTGATCGGCGGAACCTTCGGCGGGACGGTTCTCACGCTCGTGTTCCTGCCGGCCTTGTATGCCATCTGGTTCAAGATCAAGCCGGTCGCGAAGGGCGTGCACGCCGCTGGCGAGATTCCGGCGGAGCCCGCCCTGTCTAGCAGAAGAAGCCAGCTTCGAGCGTTATCGGAATCGCCTTCATCGCAAATCGCACAGGAGAGATGACCTTGAGTGGACACAACCCTTTCGCCGTCAAGCGAGAGCCTTCATGAGTACTTCCAGAGTTGCCATCATCGCGGGCGCGCGTACGCCGTTCGTGAAAGCCGGTCAGGCGTTCGCCGGGCTC
>Ga0326597_10010128_pt1 | contig 12583 bp, 14 predicted proteins | sample RVTome_12_FD_203789 | JGI IMG/M metagenome (GOLD analysis project Ga0326597, IMG submission 203789) | Soil microbial communities from uranium-contaminated site in the Upper Colorado River Basin, Wyoming, United States - RVT100D185 | ecosystem: Environmental > Terrestrial > Soil > Contaminated >... | reverse complement strand
ATCCCACTTCGAATCAGAACCATTCCTCTCTCCTCCGACGAGGGACGCGTCCTCGTCGTCCGTCACCGGGTCCCCTTCCCTCCGATCGTGTTGGTGAACGGTCACTTCTTCGGGTATGGCCGGATCTCGCGACGAAAGCTGGAGCGACATCTCGCCGAGACCACGAACGCTCTGGAGGTATAGGCATGGAAGGGCTCTTTCTCGGTGGCAGCCTCCTCGCCGCGTTCGTCGCCGGGTCGGTCGCCTTGTTCGCCCCTTGCTGCATCGTGGTGATGTTCCCCTCATACCTGGCGGCGGCGGTGCGACACAACCGCTGGCGTCTCGTCCCTCTCACGTTCGTGTTCGCAGCCGGAGTGGCCACCATCCTGGTGCCGGTCACCCTTGGACTCGGCGTCCTCACCTCTGGGCTGCTCCGCTATCACTCGGTGTTGTATGCCAGCGGAGCCGTTCTCCTCCTGGCGATGGCGATGATCTCTGTCACCGGCGGGACCTGGTCGCTTCCGTTCCTGCGCAGTTCGCCCGACCTGTCCCGCACCGACTCGGGCGGGGTTTACGCGCTCGGGGTGTTCTCGGGGGCGGCGAGCGCCTGCTGCGCTCCGGTCCTGGCCGGAATGCTCACCCTCTCCGCCGTCTCCCCCAGCGCGATCGCCGCCACCGGCATAGGCCTGGCGTACGTGTTCGGGATGGTTTTCCCGCTGGTCGTGATGACCTTGATCTGGGATCGGGCGCGGCCAGAGGGCTTCAACCCGGGGAGCCGATCGGTCACCTGGGGCATCGGCTCTCGCCGGTTCACCACCACCGTCGCCGGCATAGTCACCGCCGGCATGTTCACCCTCATGGGAGTCATACTGGCATTTGTCGCCGTCACCGGATCCTCACTCCCCTCTTCCGTTCAGGCCAGGATCGGGTCCGGGATCGAGGACGCCCTGGCCCCGGCGCTCGATCGCCTCACCTGGATCCCCGACCCTGTGATCGGCCTCGTGTTGGTTGCGTTTGCGGTCGGCGCCGTCATGTTGTCCGGTCGTCGCCGAGTCAGGAACGCCGAGCAGTCTCTCGAAAGGAATTGCCATGAGTAATCGATCAGGACACCCGTCACATCCCAGCCAACGGCCGGCAAAGACGTCGATCTGGCGATGGCTTGCATTCGGGGCGCCGATCCTGTTTCTTGCGGTGTTGCTCGCCGCCTCCATCGTCAGTGAACCAACCCTCGACGACCCCGGATCGGCGCCAGCCTTCGAGTTGAGCACCACGGCCGGCGAGCCGGTCTCCCTCGACGAGGCACTCAACACAGGCGACACCCTCCTCTACTTCTCCATGGGCGTCGGTTGCGACGGCTGCTTCGCCCAGATCCCCGAGATCGAAGCCACCGTGGCGGAACGAGGACTGACGTTGCTCCCGATAATGGTCGACCCCGCTCCAATGGTCGCCGCCGAAGCCGCCCGCTTTGCCATAAACACGCCGATCCTCATCGACCCTGGCGCCAAGGTGGCGGAGGCCTACGGGATGGTCGGCGTCTACGGGCATGCCGACCGGCCCAGCCACAGCTTTGCCCTGGTCCGACAGGACGGCACTATCGGATGGGTCCGCCACTACGCCGAGATGTTCGTGCCCTCCGATGCGCTCTTCGATGAGCTCGACCAGGCGATGGGAGCATGACGACGAGCGCACCGCGCCGAGAGGGCTCCCCCTTCGCCGCGGCCTCCGTGTCCGGGTACGAGAGGAGACGTCAGTGGTGGTGACCGGCTGGAATGGCGTGGAGGTGCTGGGTAGTGGCGTCGTGTGCCGAAGCGTCGCGATGGTCGGTGATGCTGATCGTCTGACAGCGGTTTGGATCGACACACTCGGCAGGGTCGAGGTTGCGAGCCCGCTGGGTGAGGTCGGCAAGCTTTCGTCGGGTCGCACCGAGCACGGTGATGTGCTTGTCGAGGGCGGCCAGGTGACGTTCCAGCAAGTCGATCACGTGGTGGCAGGTGGCCTCGCCTTGGCTGCGGAGGTCGAGGATGGAGGCGATCTCGGTGAGGGTGAGACCGGTGGCTTGAGCGTCCCGCACGAAGTTGAGCCGGTCGACGGCGTCCTCGTGATAGTCCCTGTAATCGTTGGCGGTGCGGTCAGGTTCGGGGAGAACCCCGATGTCCTCGTAGTAGCGGATGGTCTTGGTGGTCGTGCCCGTCCGTTGGGCCAACTCTCCGATTCTCATGATCGCGAGTATAGCTACTTGACATTCCAGTCCACTGGAAGGTGTACGTTGTGACTGAGAGACAGCTCACCGGCGGTTGCCGGGGGGCGCCGAAAGGGCAAGCGTGATGGAGACAGCATACGGATTGAAGACGGCGACCCGGCTCGACATGGCGGGTGCGGAGGCCAAGGTCAGAGAGCTTCTGGCGGCTGAGGGTTTCGGGATCCTGACCGAGATCGATGTCGCCGAGACCCTCAGGCTGAAACTGGGTGTGACGCGTAGCCCGTATCGCATCCTCGGGGCGTGCAACCCCCAACTTGCTGCCGAGGCCTTGGAACATGAGATTGATGTGGGGCTGTTGCTGCCCTGCAACGTGGTCGTGTATGAGGACGGTGAGGGGACCGTTGTGGCGGTGCTGGACCCGGCCACGATGGTCGACCTGACCGACAACCCGGCATTGGGGCATGTGGCCTCGGAAGCCCGGCTGCGCTTGGAGCGGGTAATCGATGCCATGAGCGAAGGGGACCGTGATGCGTGACCCGGTATGTGGGATGAGGGTTGGCGAGAGTGCCCTGACGGTGGACGGACACCCCGAGGTCGGCTTCTGCTCCGAGTACTGCCGAACCCAGTTCATCGCCAATCCCGGCAGGTACTCAGACCGGGCCGCCGAGCCGCGGAGTACCGCGAAGGCCAAGGCCGGGTCGGATAGCCGAGCCACCCGTGCGGTGGGATCGAGCTCGATCCACCTTGCCGTTGAAGGGATGACCTGCGCCTCCTGTGTGGCCACGGTCGAGTCCGCCCTGAGCGCGGTTCCTGGTGTGATCGACGCCCGGGTCAACTTCGCCACCGAGGAGGCGACGATCGATGTGGCGGGTGGGTCGCACCTCACCGACGACCTCTTGGCGGCGGTGTCGGCGGCCGGCTACAACGCTCGTCAACTCTCGAACGACCCCGACGAGGACGGTGAGCAGGGGAGACGGCAGCGACTGTATCGGACGCTGCTCCGCAAGTTCTGGTTCGCGGCTCTGGTGTCGCTCCCGGTCATCTACTTCTCCTATCCGGAGATCTTCCCCGGAGTGCCGGAGAAGGGGTCGACGGCGCTGAATCTGATCTGGGGTGGGATGGCGTTGGTCACCCTGGCGGTGATGGGATGGTCCGGCTCCCAGTTCTTCACCGGAGCGTGGTCGGCGTTCAAGCACCGGTCGGCGAACATGTACACGCTGATCGCCATCGGGATCTCGGCGGCATGGCTGTACTCCACGGTGGCTCTGCTGTTCCCCGGGTTCTTCCCTGAGGAGAAGCTCCGAGACGTGTTCTTTGACGTCACCGCGGTGGTGACCGCCCTGGTGGTGCTGGGCTCAGCTCTCGAGCTCCGGGCACGGGCACGAACCTCTGAAGCGTTGAAGAAGCTGATCGGCCTCCAAGCCAAGACGGCACGGGTGCTTCGTGATGACACGGAGCGTGAGATCCCAGTCGAACGAGTGGAAGTCGACGATGTGGTCGTGGTCCGGCCCGGTGAGAAGATCCCTGTCGATGGGGTGGTTGTCTCAGGCGGGTCGGCTGTCGACGAGTCGATGATCACCGGCGAGCCGATCCCGGTCGAGAAGACGGAAGGCGACTCGGTGATCGGCGCCACCATCAACAAGACCGGGTCGTTCCGGTTCCGGGCCACCAAGGTGGGGCGGGACACCATGCTGGCCCAGATCATCCAAATGGTGCGCGACGCTCAAGGGTCCAAAGCACCCATCCAACGGACGGTCGACAAGGTGGCCGGATACTTCGTGCCTGCGGTGATGATCGCCGCCCTACTCACCTTCATGACCTGGTTCACCTTCGGACCTATCCCGGCTCTGGTCTATGCGGTGATCACTGCGGTGACCGTGTTGGTGATCGCTTGCCCCTGCGCACTCGGCCTGGCAACTCCCACCTCGCTGATGGTTGGGATCGGCAAGGGCGCCGAGAACGGGATCCTGATCAAATCCGGCGACGCGCTGGAGACGGCACACCGGATCGACACCGTAGTGCTCGACAAGACCGGAACGGTCACCAAGGGGGAGCCGGCTCTCACCGACGTCGTCACCTTCGGTCCCTTTACCGACGACGAGGTCATATTCCTCGCAGCCTCTGCTGAGTCGGGCTCGGAGCATCCTCTCGGAGAGGCGATCGTGTCTGGCGCCAGGGCTCGCGGCCTCAACCTCGCCGATGCCGACGATTTCGATGCGGTCCCCGGCCACGGCATCGACGCCACTGTGAACGGCCGGCGTGTGGTGCTGGGGAATCTCAAGTTCATGGCCGACCGGGGTGTCGCCGCCGGCACCGCCGAGGAGCGCCTGGAGCATCTCGCCAACGAGGGCAAGACCGCCATGGTGGTCGGCGTCGATGGTGAGCTGGCAGGCGTGATCGCCGTGGCCGACACCGTCAAGGATGACTCGGTGGCAGCGATTCGACGACTCCACGACCTGGGTATCGAGGTGGTGATGATCACCGGCGACAACCACCGTACCGCGGAGGCCATCGCCCGCCAGGTGGGCATCGACCGGGTGTTGGCCGAGGTCCTTCCGGAGGACAAGGCGACCCAGGTGAAGTTGCTCCAAGCCGAGGGCAAGTTGGTGGCGATGGTCGGCGACGGGATCAACGACGCCCCCGCCCTGGCCCAGGCCGACGTGGGGATGGCGATGGGCACCGGCACCGACGTGGCCATGGAATCGGGTGATGTCACCCTGGTGAAGGGCAGCCTCACCGGGATCGTCACCGCCATCGAGCTTTCCAAGGCCACCATCCGCAACGTCCACCAGAACCTCGTGGGGGCGTTCGCATACAACACGCTCGGTGTCCCGGTCGCCGCAGGGGTGCTCTACCCTTTCTTCGGCATCCTGCTGAGCCCGCTGCTCGCGGGGGCGGCGATGGCGTTCTCGTCGGTGACCGTGGTGTCGAACGCCAACCGGCTTCGCCGCTGGCGCCCCTCATTGATCCAGCAAGGAGTGAGCAGATGAGCGCTGTCATCGTCAACCTGGTCGGGCTGAGTCTGATCGGTCTCATCGTCTGGTATTTCTGGCTCTCCAAGCCACAGGGCTCACTGGCCGCCGTCGGGTCGAGCGGGGCACAGGAGGCCTTCATCGTGGTCAGAGGCGGGTACAGCCCGGACACGATCCAAGTCAAAGCGGGTCGACCGGTACGGCTCGTTTTCAACCGACAGGAGGCCGACCCGTGCTCCGAGAAGGTGGTCTTCGACGCCTTCGGGGTATCCGCCGACCTGCCCGAGGGTGCGAACATCCCGGTTGAGTTCACCCCATCTGAGCCAGGCGAATACGAGTTCGCCTGCCAGATGGGAATGCTCCGAGGCAAGGTGATCGTCTCATGATCTCCGGATCGCATCACCGCCGAACCGGCCCGGTGATGTGGGGAACCATCGGGATCACCTTCTTTGTGTTGGCATTGGCGGCTGTGCTCAGCCTCGATCCCCGCATCGCCGGCTACGCCGTTGGAATCCTGTTCCTGGTGTGCCTGGTCCTATGTGGAGCCGCTTTCTGGTTGGACTCACGGGCATCGCGCGCTGGCGCGCAGCTTGCCGGCGAGCTTCGCAACCGATCTCAGACGTCATAGACAATCGCGGTCCGCGCGTGGCACCGATCAGGGATTAGCCAACGCAGTCCCGCCAGCCGTCGCTGGGCAGACCCCGGCACCACATCGTCAGCCCAGCCGGATTTTGGGACTTTCGACCCTATTGACCTTCCAGTCGACTGGAAGGAGTACGTTGGGACAAAGCAGGAAAAGATCACACACCAAAGGGGCAGAGATGGACACCATCAGTCGAGACGCCGAGCGTCCGCCCGTGACCAGTCTCACAATCCGAGACGACGACAGCCTGGAGTCCCACGGCAAGCATCAGGTCCAGCGATCGGGCCATGTGCTCGACGCCACAGGGATCGTCAAGAGCTTCACCCGAGGTGTCTGGCCGCGACGAAGGCCGGTGCTGCGTGGGGTTGATGTGGTCCTGCGGCCGGGTGAGATAGTGGGTCTTGTGGGAGAGAACGGTTCGGGAAAATCGACACTCATGAAAATCCTGGTGGGGAGCATCGACCGGGACGCCGGCATCGTGGACAGGTCAGGGTCGCTGGGTTACTGCCCCCAAGAGCCGATTCTCTATGAGCGACTGACCTGCGACGAGCATTTCCACCTCTTTGGGAGGGCCTACGGGATGGCCGATTCTGATATCGACCGGGCTCGCGACGCCATCTACCAGACGCTCGGTTTCGCCGAATGGGGCGATTCCCGAGTGGAGGAGCTGTCGGGGGGGACCAGAGCCAAGCTCAATCTGGGTCTCGCCCTTCTCCCGGATCCTGACCTGCTCTTGCTCGATGAGCCGTACTCCGGTTTCGACTGGGACACCTATCAGCGCTTCTGGCAGCTCACCCAGGAACGCCGCGACGCCGGCCGCGCCCTGCTCATCATCAGCCATTTCATCACCGATACCCAACGATTCGACCGCATCTACGACCTGGTCGGAGGGAAGGCGGTGCCCCGATGACCGCCCTCCTCACCTGGCGCTATCTCAACGAGTACGCCCGAAGACCCCTCAACCTGGTGCTGCTCGGGGTGGTGCCGGTCATCTTCGTGGCGCTGTCGGCAGGGGCAATCGCCGACTTCGCCCGCATCCTCGGCGGGGAGGCGAGCCTCGGCCAGTTGGAGGCCGCCACCGCCGGCTGGGCGGCCGGGTTCCTCGCCGGCGTGGCAGGGTTCTTCCATGTGACCGGCTCGAGAGAACCCGACCGGCGTCTGGCGGCCGCCGGCTCGGCCACCGCCAAGGTGGTGGCCGCTCGGGTGATCTCGTCGCTGGCGTTGGCCGCCTTCGCCTCGGCGGGGGCGCTGATCGCCCTGGCAGTCCGCACCCAAGTCGCCGACGTGACTCGTGCGGTTGGGGCGACGATCATGTTCGCCGCCATCTACCTCGCTATCGGAATCACCGTAGGGGCACTGGTCCGCTCCGAGGTGAACGGGTCGCTGCTGATCGTCTTCATCTGGATGTTCGATGTGTTCTTCGGCCCGGCGATGGGCCGTGCCCAGTCCGTGATCACCCGCTTCTTCCCCTCCCATTTCCCCACACTGGTCATGCTGGACGCCACAACCACCCACGCCGGTCCCCTTGGCGACCTCGGGGCTTCGCTTGCTTGGACCCTGGGCGGGCTGGCCGTAGCCGTCGTGGCCCTCCATTCGACCACCCGTCCCGTCCTCATCGCCCACGCCCACCGAGTCATCGGTGGCTGGTCTCGCATCGGAACCGGGCTGCGATACGCCTGGCGGGAGTATCGCCGCAACATCGCACTCTGGGTGCTCCTGGTTGGACTGCCCGTGTTCTTCATCTCACTGTCCATCGCGGTCACCCCCGATGACCCTGCCCCCGTCGAACTCGTCGAGAATGGGCGAAGTGCCATCTCGATCGTGTCCATGACCGACGCCCACGGCGCCATCATGGTCCCAATCACCGTCGCCTTTCTCGCCGGGCTCGCCGGTCTCTTCGTCGTCATCGGCTCTGAGGAAGGCGACCGACGTCTGGTCCTCGCCGGGTTCAAACCTAGAGAGGTCCTCGCCTCCCGGCTCGGGGTCATCACGCTGGCGGCTGTTTTGGTCAGCATCGTCTCCCTCGCCGTGACCGCGGGCAGCTTCCAACCGGCATCATGGCCCACCTTCGCCCTGGCCACCCTGGCAGTGGCGGTCACCTACGCCATGATCGGAGTGGTCATCGGACCGCTGGTGGGGCGTCTCGGTGGCCTCTACCTCATGTTCCTGCTCCCCTTTCTCGATGTCGGTCTGGCCCAAAACGTCATGTTCGACGCGGCACCCCCAGCATGGGCGACATGGATGCCCGCCCACGGCGCGGTGCGTGTCCTCATCGACGGCGCTTTCACCCCCGGCTTCGACGAAACGAAAGGCCTGCTCCTCACCGTGATCTGGCTGGTAGGGGTGACTGCCGCCGCGGCCGTCGTGTTCCATCACACCTCCGCCCCACGGAAGGCATGACACGATGACCACCCAAAAGGACCACCCGCTGCTGATCTTCGACAGGGCGGCCATTCCTTGAGTGCCGATCCTGCCCTTGCCCTGGCTACCGCCTACATGCGGATCAACGGCTATTTCCTCATCACCGAACAGGATCTCCATGTCCGGGAATCGAGCGGCTACCGCAGCCTCACCGACATCGACATCATCGCCCTCCGCCCCCCAACCGCCCCGGGACCGGCACATCACCATCTCGGTCTGGCCGTCGAGGAATGTCTGATTGTCACCGACATCGACCCCGCCCTCGACATCGACACCACCCGATTCGATGTCATCATCGCCGAGGTCAAGACCGCCGAGGCCAGCCTCAACCCTGCCCTGCGCGCACCCGGCGCCATCCACGCCGCACTACGACGGACCGGCGACCTCTACGCCACACCCCTCGACCAGGTCGTCGACCAGCTGGTTGTGGATGGCGCCGCGGTGACACCCACAGCTCGGGTCCGTCTCGTCGCCATCGCCGGATCTGGTCACATCGGCACCGGAGCCACAATCCACCTCGGCGATGCCGCCCAGTTCATCCGAAGCCACCTCCACACCCACCACGATCTCTACCGGGTGACCCGATTCGCCGACCCCGTCGTCGCTCTCCTCGAGCTCCTCGAGAAGCTCCCCCACTGACACGATTCTCAAAACGAAAGATCGCCCGCGCCTCCTCCGACTGCCTCGATCGGGTCGGCCGCCTGTTCCGGCGCCATTGGCGGCCTGACCTACATCGCCACCGGCTCAGGATCAAGCAGTTCCTGAGCGACTCGCCACACGCCATCCGGCTCTTTACGCCATACGATGACCAGGCGCACGGTCGTGATTGTGGCCGAGCTCGTTTGCGCACCGCTCACCCAGGATGCTTGTCCGTAGACAGCGGCGACATTGCTGGATGCTTCTGTCCGCAGCGGTGTGATCACTACGGAAGAAAGCGGCCGCATGGCCCTCGCCATTTCGAGCAGTGCGGCACGTCCCTGAACCGCCGGCGTACCCGGACTGACGAATACGGCGTCTTCGGTGTAGTGGTAGACCCAGGCCGTAGGGTCCGAAGACTCGAGGGCTCGCACCAGGGCCTTTTCCGCTAACCGAATCTCGCTGTCATCGAAAGAGGTCTGCATCAAGGTCCCTTCCCTTGTCCGCAGCCAGAGAGAACGGCCCGGGGAGCGCAAGGAATGCCCCTGTCAGCCCTGACCCTCCAACCACAGATTCCAAGCTTCGTGGGTCTAGATCTCTGAGAAGTGGCATTCGAAATCGTCAGTATCGACATGATCAGATCCCGAAACAGGCGACCCCTGCCCCGAAGGGGGTCCACATTTCGACGCTACGGCTCGCCCCTCTCGTCCCGCCCCATGCCTTTCCGTCTTGGTCCGGTTCAGCTGAGGCTGAATGGAGGGTATCGGTCGGTGACCAGCAGAAACGCGTAAGCATTGACACGTAGTCCCCACCGACCAACCCCGACCATGAAATCGAAGAGCCCCCGCGGATAACGTCCGGTGAAGAGGATGGCAAACCAAGCAATGACCCAAACGATCACCCCGATGGCCACAAGTATGGCGAGCACGATGTAGTGCGGGATGGCCAACAACCACTTCACCAACGGCAGCCAGCGATTGAGGTCTCGTTCGACGTCGGGGTAGTCGATCTCGAGATGCACCGACTGCTCGTCGACGGTCGAGGGATACCGATCGGTGAGCAAGAAGAGGTAGGCACCAACCCGTGCCGACAAGCGGGTCAGTTCTCGGGCGAAGTCGAACCACCAGCGTGGGTACCGCATCCGGAAAACGATCATCAGCATCGTCGCTAAGGCGAGCCCGGCGGAAATACCCCCACCGGTCCTCCGGATCTCCTCACCGGTCTCGGTGACCACGGTCTCGTTCCCAGTCGCGGTGAGCAGGGAGAGAATTATGACAATTGGCACGATCCAGATAAGGCGGAAGAACGTGGTAACCCTGTCAAGCGTCTCGGGATAGTCGATGTCGAGGCGGGCGGCATAGGGCTCTTGCGGTGTGGTCACGGTCTACCTCGTCGTGCTGTGGGACGGTCGACCCTACCCGCCAAGTTCCTATGGCGCTCATCAGGGCTCTCTCACTCCCTAGCGCGGGTCGGAGCTCAAGGCAATAACCGGCAGGCCATGCCGGCCAGGCGGTGGCCAGCTACATCGGAACGCGCAACGGGACCGGTGCATCTTCGGGGAGGCGCACCTGTGATCTCAGGACGCTCGGCTGGTGCTGGCCTAATAGCCGGCAATGAACTCGTCAGTTGCAGCCCGTATCTCGTTCGCGTGTTCCGTCGCGACCCAGGCCGTTGTCGTCGGTCCTACTGTTGGTATCCCTCGACCGTGTCCTCGTCCCGAGTCGACGATTGGTCGGGATCCATGCCGAATTCCCGTAGAGCGCGTCTCTGGTTCAGGAGATCCCAGCATTGATCGAGCTCGATCTCGATCTCCTCCAGCCGACTCCTCTCTTGCTCCTCGAGAGGCGTGCCGAGGTGACGGTTGCGGAGTCGATTCTCCTCCCCTATCAGCTCACCGATTCGGGTGAGTATTTGTGGATCTGGGGCAGTCATCGAAGATCGAATCCGTGTTCGGCGGTCATCTCTCAGCACCTCTCCAGTTTGGTGAGGGATTCACCTGATGTCTTGCAGGTCACGATACCCATTCACCTTCCAGAGGTAGGCCAACCTTCTCCCACTCTGTCAAGCCACCGGCGTATCGGCGGACATGTGGATAGCCGCGATCCACCAGGGCGTGGTAGAGGGCGATACTGGCATGGCAATCCTCGCTGGTGCAGTAGACAACGATGTCATCCTCGGGACTCAGTGATGAGAAGAGCTCCTCTGGCGTGTTGAAATGCTCAGACTTCGGAATGTGTTTTGCGCGGAACGCCCACTCGTTTAGGGCCATCACCAGCCTGAACCCGTCATCCCATCTCTCCATCATCTCCATCAGCTCATCCCGGGTGATTGTTCTCACGTCCCCTGAAGCGTCCGTCGGGCTCATGACCTGACCTTCTCTCCCGCATGTTTCGAGTACTGACCCGTGATTATGTCAGTGGTCCGGTCGGCACGGCACCCCCCCTCGCCCTCGAGTCCGAGAAAGAACAGCGTTGCGAACTGGGCGGTCACGAAGGCACGTCGCAGAATCTCCGCACGGAATCGGTGTAGCGGCGGCACCGCCGTGATACCCAAGGTGAGGTGGTAGCAGGGGCGGGATCTGAACCCGCGACCTTTCGCTTATGAGCCCGAGAGCAATCATGTCGGTCACCTGGGGAGACGCGCGAAATGCCTGGTTAGCAGGCGTGTTCACTTCGCGTCGTTTGGCGTTCGGTCTCCTCCCATCACACCCTCTCGCGCGATGAAGGTGGGGAGACCGAGCGCGGCACGGAGTCGTTTCGAGAGTTCAGATGCGGCGTCTGAGCCAGTTCTGCTCGAAGAGGAGTTTGCCCAGGTGCCAGCGGCGTGATGGGCGGTGGAGGGTTATCTGCGGTACGGGTTCGGCGTAGAAGTCGCCGGCGCCGAAACCGGCTTTCCCAGCGCCGGTCTCGATGAAGCACTCGCCATACCCGTCGAACGACGCGGGTTCGCCCTTGCCGGTGATCGTGTAGGCGATGTTGTTGGCGACGACTTCGGCCTGGCGTTCGGCGAATACTCCCGCCATGGGAAGCGGCTTACCCATGGTGAGCGGGATACCGGTGACGTCTCCGATGGCATACACCGCCGGGAAGCGGGTGTGCAAGGTGTGGCGGTCGACGGGAACCCATCCCGAGTCGTCGACCATGCCGGCGTCGCGGATCACCTGTGGTGCCCGGTGAAGCGGCACATAGGCGAGGAGGTCGAAGCCCGCGGTGGCGCCGTTGGCGAAGGCGAGCGTCTTGGCTGATCCGTCGACTTCGGTCACCTGGTGTTCGGGGTGGTAGGTGATGCCTTGGTCTTCGACCATCCGGCGCACCTGTGCCGACACGTCGGGGCCGGTGACACCCATCGGGCTCGGTTCGGCGGCATACAGGTCCACCTGGGTGCTGTCACCGATACCGCGCCGGCGACAATCGTCGAGGAGGAGCATCGCCGCCTCGTAGGGTGCCGCCGGGCACTTGTAGGCCGGTGTCGCCGTCAAGACGACGATTCGTCCCCCGTTGAAACCGCCAAGGGCGTGGCGGAGGCTCTCGGCTCCCGCCAGGGTGTAGAAGTTGTGGCCGGCTTCGGCCAGACCGGGGATGGTCTCAGGCGCCAGATCCACACCGAGCGACACGATGAGATGGTCGGCCTCCAAGTCCCTGCCGACGCCGCCGAGGCGACGCGACAGCGGGTCGCCACCATCGGGATGCTCGACGACTCGGACACGGCGGGTGTCAGGGTCGATCTGGCTGA
>Ga0326597_10010127_pt1 | contig 12584 bp, 12 predicted proteins | sample RVTome_12_FD_203789 | JGI IMG/M metagenome (GOLD analysis project Ga0326597, IMG submission 203789) | Soil microbial communities from uranium-contaminated site in the Upper Colorado River Basin, Wyoming, United States - RVT100D185 | ecosystem: Environmental > Terrestrial > Soil > Contaminated >... | reverse complement strand
CTACGTGCTGGCGCGCGGGAGTACCTTCTGCCAGGGCACCGGGCGCGCGCTCCTCGAGGACGCGCAGGTCCAGGCGCTGTTCCTCGGTGGGCGAAAGGGCGAGGGCTGGCGATGAAGCTTGGGGTATTCCTGATGCCGCAGCAGCCGCGGACCGATGACCCCGGTCCGGCGCTTCCGCGAGTGCCTCGAGCAGACGCGACTCGCGCGCGACGCGGGCTTCGACGCCTCCCGATCATGACGTCATGGGCCATTTGCCCCATAAGAATGATGTCAGGGGCTCATTGTCGATTTACTGAACAGCCAGTAGATTTTCGTCCTCTATGAAGATGCGCACAACCAAGACAAGGAAGACCGCCCACCTGACACGAGAGAAGATCCTGGCGGTGGGCGGTCGCGTGTTTAACCGCCACCGCACCCCTCCGCCCGCTTCTTGACCGCGAGCCCGTGGCGGCGCTGACCCAAATGGCGTCAAAGGCTGCAGGAGCGCCCGGTCTCTGTGGAGGCCATTCGGAGTCAGCGAGGAGGCGGAGCATGGGCGCGACGACGAGACTGGCAGAGTTCATCGTGAAGTCCCGCTGGGAGGATCTGCCATCCGATGCCCTCCACGCAGTCAAGCGTGCGATTCTCGATAGCGTCGGAGTCATGCTGGCGGGCTCGGTCGAACCGCCGGCGCGTATCGTCCAGCGCCTTGCCGGCGCCGAGGGGGGAGCTCCCCGCTGCACGATTCTCGGCACTCCATTCCGCACCAGCGGCGTGTGGGCTGCCCTCACAAACGGTACCGCCGGACATGCACTCGACTTCGACGACACCAATTTCGCCATGATGGGCCACCCCAGCGTCCCCGTCCTGGCCGCTGCGCTGGCGGCTGGCGAGCTCAGCCCGGCTAACGGCCGAGCGTTCCTGCACGCCTTCCTCCTCGGTTTCGAGGTGGAGGTCGCGCTCGGTGAAGTGGTGAATCCGGAGCAATACCGTCGCGGTTTTCATGCGACATGCACGCTCGGCACCCTGGGTGCCGCTGCGGCAGCGGCGAAGCTCCTGGAGCTCGATCCGGTCCAAGCGCGCCACGCCCTCGCCATTGCCGCTTCGCAGGCCTCGGGGCTCAAGGAGAACCTCGGCACCATGACAAAGCCGTTCCACGCCGGTCATGCGGCACGCAGCGGGGTGCTCGCGGCGCTCCTTGCCCGGGAGGGCTTCACGGGCTCGGAGGTGGCATTGGAAGGACCGCAAGGCTATCTACGCGTGCTGGGGACTCGAACCGAGGATCCGACGGCCGCGCTTGATCGCCTCGGGGCCCCGTGGAAAATCCTGACGTCCGGTGTCGCGGTGAAGCTGTATCCCTCCTGCGCCGCGACGCACGCCCTCATCGACGCCGTCGTCGATCTCAGGGGCGTTCACCGTCTGCGCGCAGAGCAGATCAGCGAAATCATACTTGGAGCTGCTCCAGCGGTGCCCAGCCTTCTCATCTACCACAACCCGCGGACCGGGCTCGAGGGGAAATTCTCCGCCGAATTCTGCGCGGCCGCGGCGCTGGTTGACGATGACGTGGGAGTGGCCACCTTCACCGATGCGAGGGTGGCCGATCCTCGAATTCGTGCCGTCATGGAAAAGGTGCGCTTGATGGTTGATCCCACGATTCCTGTTGAGGGAAAACGCGATGCCTGGGGAAGGGTGACCGTGAGGTTGACCGACGGTCGCACTCTGGAAGTGCCGCCTCGGGAGATCCGCGGGCACCCGCGGCTTCCGCTCTCCCAAGAGGCGCTGCGTGCGAAGTTCGAACAGTGTGCGGCAGTGGCACTCCCGCCCGACAGAGTCGGGGCGGCGGCGCGAATGCTCGAGACGCTGGAAGACTGCGGTGATCTCCGCGTCCTGACCGCCCTCCTCGGCGCCACTTCAGAGAGTTGACGGATGAATACGGCCTACTACTTCACGAAGGCCGCAGCCCGTTTCGGTGACCGTCCGGCGTTCGTCGATGCGGCCGGATCATTCACCTACGCGCAGGTCGAGGAGCGCATGAACCGCGTGGCGAACGGCCTGGCCGCCCTCGGGCTTCGGCCGGGCGACCGCGTGGCCGGGATCCTCAAGAATCGGCACGAGTACGTCGAGGCCCGCTACGGCGCGCTCAACGGGGGATTCGTCTACGTTCGACTAAACGTGAAATCCGCGCCGGAGCAGAACGCCAGGCTCGTCGCCGACGCCGAGGCTCGGGTTCTCTTCGTCGAGGCGGAGTTCCTTCCCCAGCTCTCGCTTTCCACCGCACAATACCGTGCGCCCGAGCACGTGGTCGTACTCGGAGGGAGCGGCCGCGGGGCGCTCGAGTACGAAGACTTCCTCGCACAAGCCTCGCCGGCCCCGCCCGCGGACCCGGGGGTATCGCTCGATGGGCTCGCGACGATCAATTACACATCCGGCACCACCGGACAGCCAAAGGGCGGCATGCTCTCGCACCGCGCGTGGTACATGCGCACGCGCAATTTTTTGTCGCTGATGGACCCACCGGAACCGGACGACGTGATGCTCCACGTGACGCCTTTGTCCCACGCGAGCAGCATCTTCCTCGAGCCGTACGCGACTGGCGGCGCCTGTCAGGTGATGCTCGACACCAGGGAGATCGAGGCGATCCTGGACACCATCGCACGCCACCGTGTGACATCCGTCTTTCTGGTCCCGACATTGATCTATCGTCTTGTGGACTCGCCATTGACGGCGCGCTACGACCTCAGCAGTCTCCGCACCATTCACTACGGCGGTTCGCCCATCTCGCCTGTGCGTCTGGCCGAAGCCGTGAAGAAGTTCGGCCCCATCTTCGAGCAATTCTATGGTTCCGTCGAGGCCCTGCCGCCGCTGTCGTTCTTCTCCAAGGCCGATCACGCGGCGGCCATGGCGGAGCCGAGCCGACGGGGGCTTGCCTCGGCGGGGCGGATCCATCCGCACCTAGAGGTCCGCGTCCTGGACACGGCCGGACGACTCATGGGACCCGAGGAGGAGGGTGACATCGTCACGCGCGGTGATCACACCATGCTCGGCTACTGGAAACGGCCCGACGCGACCGAGGAAAAGGTCACGGGCGGGTGGCTGCGCACCGGGGATGTGGGGCGCGTGGGACAGGACGGCCGCTTGTATATCGTGGATCGCCGAGACGACGTCATCATCTCTGGGGGCTTCAACGTGTATCCGTCCGAGGTGGAAATGGCGCTGGCCCAGCATCCTGCGGTGGGGGAGGTCGCCGTCGTGGGAACCCCCGACGCCGAGTGGGGGGAGGCGGTGACCGCCTTTGTGGTGCCCCGCAAGGGGATGGACGTCCAAGGAGAGGAAATCCGGAAGTGGGCACGCACGGTCGCCGGCGGCCACCAGGTCCCGAAGATCGTGCACGTCGTGGCGGAATTGCCGAAGAACGCGTACGGCAAGATCCTGCGGCGCGACCTCCGAGAACCCTACTGGGCCGGTCGTGAGCGCCGCGTGAACTGACGAAAGGAATGAACACCATGGCTATCAAGCGCTGGTTGGGGACGAGCGTGGCCGTCGCGCTATTGCTGTTGAGCGTCGGTGATGTTGACGCGAAGAGCTACCGGTTCGGAGGTCTGCTACCGCTCACGGGCAACAGCGCGACGGCCGGCGAGTGGATGCGAAAGGGTGCCGAGCTGGCCGTCGTCGAAATCAACGCTGCCGGCGGAGTCGACGGAGTACCCCTCGAGATAATTTTTGATGATAACCAAACGCTGGCGCGGGCGGCCGTCAGCGCCTTCACGAAGCTCGTGACGGTTGATCGGGTGCCGTTCTCCCTCACCGCGCTGACCGGAGTGAGCTTGGCCATCGCTCCGATTGCCGAGAAACACAAGGTGGTGCTGATGAATGGGGGTGGCATCTCGCCGACGCTCGGGGGCGCGTCGTCGATGCTATTCAATCAAATTCCGCTCGGCGATTTTCAGTTCCGCGTCCTCGCCCGGTACGTGCGCGACGAGATGAAACCGTTACGCCTGGCCCTCCTTTATCGCAATGATGACTACGGCAACGGGATGTTGGACTTCGCGAAGGCCCAGCTACCGCAGATGAAGGTCACTCTCGTGGCAGCGGAGAGTTTCGAGCCGGGAAACCAGGACTTCCGCAGCCAGCTCGCAAAGCTCCGCGCCGCGAACGTCCAAGGCATCTTCCTGGCCGCGTTCGGCCTCGAACAAGCGAACATCCTCAAACAGGCCAGCGAGATCGGAATGAAGATCGTCTGGCTGGGCTTCACGCCCTTCGAGTCGCAAGATATCGCCAGGATCGCGTCGGGACCGGCCGAGGGAAGTCGCTACACGATGCCACAAACCGTCGGCCCGAAGTACGAGGCCTTCGCGAAGGCGTTCACCGCGAAGTACAAGGTGGCTCAAGTCGACTATGTGGCCGCCGGGTACTACGACGCGACCCAAATCTTCGCGGCAGCCGTCGGCTACGCCAGCCGGAAGGGTTGGGAGTACACGGGAGAGAGTGTCCGAAGGGCGCTCCTGGAGATGCCTCCGTACGAAGGGATATTCGGGAAGACTCAGTTCGCGCCCGATGGGACGGTTCGGAAGGCGATGAGTATCAAGACCTTCCACGATGGGAAGCCGGCCGTGGTCAAGACGTATTCGCTGGAAGAGATTCTTCACCCGCGATAGGCGAGGACAATCATGGACTTTCAATTGACAGCGGAGCAGCGCCAGCTCAAAGCGGTCGTCCGCGAGTTGGCAGAGAAGGAGTTTGCTCCCAAGGCTGCAGCCTGGGATGAGACGGGAACGGCCGATCTTGGTGAGATCGCCGCACACCTTCGGGGAATCGGAGTTCTCGGCATGACGATTCCCGAGGAATACGGCGGGATGGGACGGCCGTTCCTCGATTTCATTCTGCTGCTGGAAGAACTGGCTCGGGTTGCCTATCCACCGGCCTTCGTACTCCTTTCCACCTGTAGCGGGCCGGTCTCCATCATCCTGCATCTGGCCTCGGACGAGCAGCGCCGGCGCTACCTGCCGCGCTTGGTGCGCGGAGAGATGTTCTGCGCACTCGGCATGACGGAGGCAAACGCCGGCTCGGCCGCCAGTGACATTGCCACGACGGCCCGCCTCGACGGGGATCACTACGTCCTCGACGGCCACAAACTGTTCGTGGGCGGTGGAGGACAATGCGAGCTCTACGTCATCTTCGCCCGGTTCGGGCAGGTGCCCGGACCGCGAGGTGTCGGGGCGCTGATCCTCGAGAAGGGGACCCCCGGGTTCACGTTCGGACAACAGATCCAGTTTATGGGCACCCGCGGGACGCCGCGACAAGAGTTGCTCTTCAACAACTGTCGGGTGCCAGCGGAGAACGTGCTGGCCAGCGAGGGCGGCTTCGGGCGCCTGATGAACGCGTTCAACTATGAGCGCATCCACAACGCCACCCTCTCGCTCGGGTTGGCGCAGGGAGCTTTTGATGCGACGTGTGAATACGTGAAGCAACGCAAGCAGTTCGGGCGAGACTTGTGTGAGTTCCAGGGAGTGCAGTGGATGATCGCCGATATGGCCACGGAGCTGGCAGCGGCACGGCTCCTCATCTACCGCGCCGCCGCCAATGCCGATGCAACAGGGCACGCCGATCCCTTGGAAACCTCCCTGGCCAAGCGGTATGCCAGCGAAATGTCCGTCAAGGTCTGCGACACGGCGCTTCAGCTCCACGGTGCGTACGGCTATTCGAAAGAATTCCCGCTGGAGCGGATCTATCGTGATGCCAGGGGTATCGCCATTGCCACGGGCACGGTGCAGATCCACAAGAACAACATAGCCGCCCACGTGCTCGGACGGAAGTTCAACCAGCGCACCCCATAAGACCATGGCGCTGCTACTCCAACTCTTGGCCAATGGGCTGGTCGCCGGGAGCAGCTGGGCCATGGTCGCGCTCGGATTCGGACTGATCTTCCGGGTGACGGGCACATTCCATTTTGCCCACGGGTCGGTCTACGCGGCCGCGGGCTACTTGGCGTACAGCGGTGTGGCCGATCTGGGGTTGCCCTGGGGCATCGCGTTCCCCCTTGCCGCCATCGGCGCCGTCCTGCTGGGTTGTTCGATCGAGGTGTGGATTTACCGGCCACTCCGCCGTCTCGAGGCCCCACCCCTGGCGCTGCTCGTCAGCTCCCTGGGCGTGGCGGTCTTCCTCAACAATCTCCTTGGCCTCGTCTGGAGCTACCAGAGCCGGAACCTGCCCACCGCTGCGGGGACTGGCTACGTTCTGGGGCCGGTGGACTTGAGCAGTTTCCAGGTGGCGACGGTGGCGGTGGGGCTGGTCGTGACGATTGGTCTCATCATCTACATGAAATACTCCTCGCTCGGGCTGACCATGCGGGCGCTGGCGAACACGCCCTTCATGGCGCGTATCGTCGGGATCCCGGCGGAACGGGTGACGGTCCTGACGTTCGCCGTCGGGTCGCTCCTTGCGGCGCCGGCAGGAATCCTCACGATGCTTGACACGGGGGTGCTTCCGGACATGGGGACGCCCGCGGTGCTGATGGCGACAATTGCAGTGTTCGTGGGCGGTATCGCCAGCCTCCCAGGCGCCGCGCTGGCAGCGGGACTCCTGGGGCTCCTCGTGAACGTCGGCATCTGGCAGTGGTCGGCCCGGTGGCAGAATGCGATTGCGTTCTCCCTGCTCTTGTTGTTCATGGTCTGCCGGCCCCGGGGACTTTTTGGGCTGAAGCAGCGCCAGGTGAAGGTGTAGAGGTTGGAATACATCCTCCACATTCTCATTTTCATGGGGATCTACGGGATCGCCGCGGCCTCGTTCAATCTTCTCATTGGCTATGCCGGTCTCTTCTCGCTCGCGCACGCCGCCTTCTTCGGCGTCGGGGCCTACAGTTCGGCGCTTCTTACCCTCCGGCTCGACTGGCCTCCGCTCGCCGCCGCCGCAGCCGGCATGGCCATCGCTGCAATCCTGAGTTCGGTGGTCGCGCTGCCCTCTTTGCGCGTGTCGGGAGACTACCTCGTCGTGACCTCCTTCGGTATCCAGGTGTTGCTCTACACGGTCTTCCTCAACTGGACGGGGCTCACCCGTGGCGCGATGGGGCTTCCCGGGATTCCGCCAGCGTCCCTCCTCGGCCTCCAGGTCACGGGCCATCTGGGCTATGTCGTGCTGACGCTCGCGGCCCTGGCCTTCACCGTTTGGGTGCTTCGACGCGTGGTGCTCTCACCCTTCGGCCGTGTGCTGAAGGGGATCCGCGAAGACGAGGTGGCGGTGGAGGCGCTTGGCAAGCACGTGTACCGCTTCAAGGTCCTGGCCTTCGTCGTCGCCGGGTCGCTTGCCTCGCTGGGGGGCAGTCTCTTTGCCCACTACGTCTCTTTCATCGACCCGTACAGCTTCACCCTGGACGAATCGGTGTTCCTTCTCGGGTCGGTCATCGTGGGAGGAACGGCCACGCTGCGCGGTCCGTTCGTGGGCGCGGTGATCCTGGTGGGCATTCCCGAGTTACTCCGCTTTGTCGGCCTCCCGCAGAACGTGGCCGCGACAGTCCGCCAGATGCTCTTCGGTGCCCTGCTGGTCGTCTTCATGCGCTTTCGACCCCAGGGCATCTGCGGCGAGCAGGCCTAGGTGGGCGTCATCCTCGAGGCGCGGGACGTCTCGAAAGCGTTCGGCGGACTTCGAGCGGTGAACGGCGCGTCCGTCGCGTTCGCCGCCAGGCAGATTACCAGCATCATCGGTCCCAACGGCGCCGGCAAGACGACGCTCTTCAATCTGCTTACCGGGTTCGTCGCGCCGGATGCTGGCCGCATCGTTTTCGAGGACACCGACATTACGGGATGGCCACCCTACCGGGTGGCCATCAAGGGGCTCGCGCGGTCGTTCCAGGACCTCCGGGTCCTGACCCAGATGACGGTCCTCGAGAACCTCTGTCTTGCGCGCCCAAACCAGGCCGGCGAGCAGCTCCTCGCAAATTTCTTTTCCGGGCGCAGGGTGCGGAAGCAAGAGGCCGCCGAGCGAGAGCGCGCGCTGGAGGCGCTCGAGTTCATCCGCCTCCGGGAAAAGGCCGACGAGCCGGCGCACCGGCTCTCCTATGGCCAGCAGAAGCTTCTGGTCATCGCGCGCCTGGTGGCGATGGACGCAGAGGTGATGATGCTCGACGAGCCTACTGCGGGTCTCGATCCTTCGATGATCGAGCGCGTGAGTGATGCGATCCGCCGACTCGTAGAGCTCGGCAAGACCGTGGTGTTGGTCGAGCACAACCTCGACGTCGTGCGGGCGCTGTCCGAGGAAGTGGTGTTCATGAACGAGGGTCGAGTGTTGGAGGTGGGACCGCCAGCCCGGGTCCTGTCCGATCGCGACCTGATCAACGTGTATCTGGGGCTGTCCGCGTGATACCGCTGCTCGAGGGTCGAGACCTGAAGGTCGGCTATCGCGGCAAGATGGTCCTCCACGGGGTGGCGCTTCGGGTCGGCCAGGGCGAGATCGTCGGGCTCATCGGCCACAACGGCGCCGGGAAATCAACGCTTCTGAAGGCGCTGTTCGGGCTCGTGCCCGTGGAGGGGGGCGAGGTACATTTCCGGGGGGAGCCGATCACCAACCGCGACGCGGCCCTCAACGTCGGCAGCGGCTTGTCATTCGTGCCGCAGGCCCGCGGGCTCTTCACCGAGCTGAAGGTCGAGGAAAACCTCCGGGTAGGGGGCTACGCGGTCCGCGCTCCGGAAGCTTTCGAGGCGCGCCTCGAAAACGTTTACTCGCTGTTTCCCGTGTTGCGTGAACGTTCAGCTCAGATGGCCGGATCGCTGTCGGGCGGAGAGCAGCAGATGGTAGCCCTCGGGATCGCGCTCATGCAGGCCCCGGCCGTACTGCTCCTCGATGAGCCCTCGCTCGGGCTCTCTCCCCTGCTGATCGAGCGAGTCCTTGGTTGTGTCCGGAGCATCAGGGAGCAGCTGGGTACCTCAGTGCTGATCGCGGAACAGAACGTTCGCCAGTTGCTCCAGATCGCCGACCGTGTCTACGGCCTGAAGGTCGGCCGCGTCGTGCTGGAGGGCCGCCCTACCGAACTGGATGGCGCTCGGTTCAAGGAGTTATTTTGACCCTCGGAGCGTTCCTCGACCGACAAGCAGCCCGCTTCGCCGAACGTCCCGCCGTCGTCTCGGGCACGACGCGCTGGAGTTACGCGGAGCTTGCCCGGGAGGTCTGGGCTCTTCAGTGGGCGCTCATGGAACTCGGCCTCGGTCCAGGCGAGCGTGTCGCGATCTGGTTGTCGAGCTTGCCCGAATGGATCGTCTATCTGTTCGCGACCACGCGGCTGGGTGCCATTCCAGTCCCGATCAACACGCGCTTCGGCAGCCACGAACTTGGTTATATCATCGCTCACTCCGAGAGCGCCGTGCTGATGTCCATGGGGCGCTACCTGGACAGGGATTATGGCGCGATCCTGGCCGAAGCCGCTGGTGCCCTGCCGGGATCGACAGCTCGGGCGGGGAAACTTCCGACGCTTCGACGCGTCATCGGCATTCGGGGGCTCACGGGGCCTGGCGTCATCGATGGTGCCGAACTCCGGGTTCGGGGCTTCCGACAGCTGGCCCGAGCCGGCTCGCCCCCACCGGCGGTCGGCGATCCGGAGGACATCGCGATCCTCTTCTACACCTCGGGAACCACCGCGTTTCCCAAGGGTGTTCCGCTCACTCACCGCAATCTCTTGCCCCACGCGATCGGCTGCGGGACACTTCTCGGCCTTCGGCCTGAAGACCGGGTGCTCTCGCTCTATCCGTTCTTCGGGATTTCGGGCGGGACCAACAAGATATTGTCGACGCTGGCGGGGGGTGCCGCTCTGGTATTTCCTGACGCTTTCCGTCCCGAGGAGGCGTATGACCTCCTGGAGAACGAGGAGTGCACGGTCGTGCATGCCGTCGACGTGCAGGTGCGGGAGATGATCCGGGTCGCCCGGGCTCGTGGACGCGGCACGGCGCCGGCGCGGCGCGGGACCATCGGTTTCATGACAGGGCCTGATGCGGCCCTCGCGCACGAGATGGGAGAGGCGCTCGGACTCCGCCGCTTCGTCCACGGGTACGGCATGACCGAGGTCAATCCCATGGTCCTGCGGAATGCGTTGGACGATCCCTTCGATGTGTGCCTGCGTCCGGGCGGCCGGATCGCGCCGGGCGTGGAGGTCATCGTCGTAGACCCGGAGACGAGGCAGAGGCTCGCCGCGGACGAGCCCGGCGAGCTCATGGTGCGAGGAGAGACAGTGATGGGCGGATATTACCGCGACCCTGAGGCGACAGCCGAGGCCTTCGACACGGACGGCTGGTTTCGCACCGGCGACCTCGGGGTGCGCCTGGGCGACGGGTTCATCTTCTATCTCGGTCGTCTGAAGGACACGATCAAGACGGGAGGGTTCAACGTCTCTCCTCAGGAAATCGAAACCTTCCTTCGGACGCACCCGGCTGTGGAGGACGTGGGCGCGACCTCTGCGCCGGATCCGAGGCTGGGGGAGATCGTCGTCGCCTTCGTGAAGCGACGTTCTGGGAGCGAAATCGCCGCGGCAGACCTTCACGAGTTCTCTCGCGGGCGGATCGCCAATTTCAAGACTCCGCGATGGATTCGGTTCGTCGAGGAGCTTCCGTATCGGGTCGGACCCCACGGGTCAAAGCTGCGGCGGGAGGTGCTCCGGGAATGGGCCAAGAGCGGAGAGGACGCATGCAATTCCATGTGAGCCTGTCGGGCAGCGATCTCCGGGCCCTGGTAGCGGCGGCGATCTCCACGGAACGCATCCAGCTCGGAACCTCCATCGCTCTGGCATTCACCCGGAGCGCATAGGGCTACTACATCTACTCGGTCGTCAAGCAGGGCTCGATCAACCTGGCGTTCGAGAGCGAGCGGATGGCGATTCCCAAGGCCAAGTTCATCGGGCTGTCCAGCGCCGATCCCGACGCCTACGGCCTGCTGCGCAACGTCGGCATCAAGCTCAACGACAAGGACGTGAGCCGCGCCAAGGAGCTGCTCAAGTACCGCTGGTTTCAGAAGAAGCCCTGGCAGGAGGAGATCAAGCGGATGCTTGCCTCCGGGCTCAAGTACGAGCTCGACACGCAGGCCAACAAGGACTTCCGCTACCTGACGAAGACCTACCTGCCCCGGAAGCTCAAAGAGGAAGACTGGCTGGACTGGGTCTGGCTTTCTGCGCCAGGGGATGCAGGACGTCGATCGCCCAGACCACATCCAGTCGCTCCCCGAGCCAGCCGGCGCACGCCGTCCGCGCGTCAACGCGAAGGCCCTGCGAGTCGTGACAAGCGCGGAGAGCCTTGATGGGATCCCCAGGCACTGCAGCAGCCGGCGGCACCTCGGGCAGCGGGCGGCCGTCCGGCCTCTGGAACCGGAGCCCTCCGTCGGGGCCGCGCGCGACCTGATAGCCCTCCTCGTGCACCGCGCGGTGATGCCGGCGGCAGAGCATCGCGAGGTTCGACAGCGTGGTCGGGCCCCCATGGGCCCAGTGGTGGATGTGATGCCCCTGGCCGAAACGGACCCCGCAGCCCGGAAACCGGCAGCCCCGGTCCCGATGGTGGAGCGCCCGGCGTAACGCCGGGGGAATGGTGCGAGTCCGAGCCCCGATCTCCACCACGCGACCCTCCTCATCATGGCGCATCACGACTCGGGAGGCGTCGCACGCCAAGCGCTGGGACGTTTCTGCAGAAACGCGCGCGCCGTCTTCCAGGACCGACTGCCCCGGCTGCTCTGGATCAGCGAGCACGGGGGCGTCGACGTGGACCACCACCTGATAGCGCTCTCCCGGGGCGCCGGGATCGAGCCCGTGGTGCAGCGCCGTCTCCGCGAGCAGGGCCAAGGCATCGGCCTGCCGCTGGGCCAGGGAGGGCGTTTCCTCGGAAACGCCTCCGCGCCCGGCATCCCCGTCAGGCACGCGGGCCCGCTGGTACAGGGCCTCGCGCGCAGCCGCGAGCGCCTGCACGAGCAGCGCGCCCACTTCTGGTTCCAGCCGCCCTCGGACGACCACCATGCCGTCCTCGTCCTGGTAGACGCGGAGCGCCCGGCCCGCATGCCGGAGCGCGGTCTCCCGCGCCTCGGCCCGGCGGTCCACACAACGCCAGCCGCGGATAATCCGCTCGACGTGGGCGGCCGTACCCGCGCGGCCCACACCGAGGAGCCGTGCCTCGGTCTCCGGCGTGGCCACACGAGTCAGGGCGCGGACCTTGGCATACGAGAGCTCCCCGCGGGCCAGGGCCTGGGCCAGGAGCGGCAGCGAGCCGAGGGCGCGGGCGACCCGGACCCGTTCACGGGCGGCGCCCAGGTCGAGCCCGACTCGCCAGCTCAACCACGCGGCGCAGGAGCGGAAGCCCGTGTTCCATCCCCCTCGGGCGTCGAACTGCCGGATCAGGGCAAGCAGGCGCGCGGTGGCGGCGTCGAGGTGCGCGGAGAGATCGGCGATCTCGTCGCCGAGCCGGTCCAGCTCGGATGGGGAATGGATCTGCATGGCGAGCCCTCCTTCTTTAATGAGGCGACTCTACACCCTGATTTTCGGGCTCTCGGAGAGCGCCGGGGACGGGCGATCGGAGGACGTGAAATCATTTCTGACTGGCACGCGTCCGATCGCGTACCGGTGGACGCGTGCGTGCGCCTGGGCCTGCGAT
>Ga0326597_10010126_pt1 | contig 12585 bp, 9 predicted proteins | sample RVTome_12_FD_203789 | JGI IMG/M metagenome (GOLD analysis project Ga0326597, IMG submission 203789) | Soil microbial communities from uranium-contaminated site in the Upper Colorado River Basin, Wyoming, United States - RVT100D185 | ecosystem: Environmental > Terrestrial > Soil > Contaminated >... | reverse complement strand
TGGCGCATCCCCGCTACAAATATTTTCCTGAAACTCATGAAGAGCACTTTCACTCATTCCTCGGCGTGCCTGTGATCGAGAAGAAAATGCCGTTGGGAGTCCTCGTCGTGCAAACATCGCGGCGACGCCGTTTTTCGCGCGATGAAATCCGCCTGCTCACGACAATCTCGGCCCAAGCATCGAGCATCATCATTCAGGCAAGACTGGCCGAGACCCTCAAGCACAAAGAAGAGGAACAAAAAAAATTTCAAATACGCATGAACGAAGCGATGCGCAAGCTTCGTTCCTACGAAGGCAGCCGGCACCAGCGGACGGCCAAAACCAAACAGCGCTGGCACGGACGCTTAGACGGGCTGGCTGCGTCCCCGGGGTTCGGCCGTGGCAAAGCATTCGTTTTGGAACCGCGCATGGATCTCAATGCGATTCCCAAGAATAAAGCGCGCAAACCCGGGCGCGAAATAGAACGCTTCCGCGGCGCGGTGGAACGTGGCATTGACCAGATCGCCGTGGTCAAGAATCGTATGAGCCATCTGATCTCCGCGGAGGAAGGGGCGATCTTCGATGTCTACCGCTTGATCCTCGAGGATCCCGCCATCATTCACCAGATCGAACATCATATCCTCAAAGAAGGTTACACCGCCGAGTACGCGGTGAGACTGGTCTTCGAGGGGTATTTGCAAACCATCGCGAAAATCGATGATAGCTATCTGCGCGAACGCACCACTGACATCAAAGACGCGGCCCAGAGACTGTTGGAAAATCTCTCAGGCAGCGATGGCCAACAATACCACATTCCCGACGACGCGGTCTTGGTCGCTCAGGACCTATCGCCCGCCGACCTGAGTATGCTCGAAGGCGACAAATTCAAAGCCATCGTCTTGTCCACCGGCGGCGTCACTTCCCACGCTTCGATCTTGGCCAAGTCGTTTGAGATCCCAAGCGTCGTCGCGGTCGAAGGCTTGATGGACAACGTCCATCAAGGCGATCTTTTGATTGTCGACGGCAATTCGGGCGGCGTCCATGTGAATCCAAAGCAGGAAGTGATTCGTGAGTACGACCGCTTGGAGCGCGATTACGCCAAATTGAATCGTGAGCTAGGCGAATTGAAAGACTTGCCCGCCGAGACCACCGACGGTCACCGCGTATCGCTTTACGCCAACATCGGACTTCTCAGCGACGTGGCGTTCGCCAATCTGCACGGCGCCCAGGGCATCGGACTCTACCGAACCGAGATTCCGTTCCTCTCGCATCGCGACTTTCCTAGCGAAGAGGAGCAATACGCACTTTACAAACGCGTCGTCGAGGGCATGGCAGGAAAGCCCGTGACGATTCGCACTTTGGACATTGGCGCCGATAAATATCCGACCTATATGCGCAGTATCGCCATAGAACCCAATCCGTTTTTGGGCTGGCGTTCGATCCGAATTTCTCTTGAGATGGAAGAAATCTTCAAGACCCAGCTGCGCGCGGTTCTGCGGGTTGGTGACTTAGGCCGAGTACGCATGCTCGTGCCAATGATTTCAAGCCTTGAGGAAATTCAAAAAGTCAAAGAACTTTTCGCGGAAGCAAAGAACGAATTGCAACGCGAAGGCACGCCTTTCGATCGGCAAATGGAACTGGGGATCATGGTAGAAGTGCCCGCCGCAGTCCAGCTCGCCGACCGCTTCCTGCGGGAAGTCGATTTTCTGAGCATCGGAACCAACGATCTGATCCAGTATTTGCTGGCCGTCGACCGCAGCAACCGCAAGGTGGCCAGTCTCTATGAGCCCCTCCACCCCGCCGTGCTCTCGGCGCTAAACGCCACTATCGAAGCGGGAAAACGGCAGGGCAAGCGCGTCGGCTTGTGCGGTGAAATGGCCGCCGATCCGCTTTGTGCGCTCGTGCTCCTCGGAATGGGTCTCGAAGAATTCAGCATGGGCTCGCTCTATCTACCCGTCATCAAAAAAGCGCTCCGCTCGACCAGCTATCAAGCCGCCAAGACCACAGCACAAATCGTCCTAAAAATGGACGCCGTGGGAGAAATAAAGCGCTATCTGTTCGAACAGGTGCGCCAGCTCGGCATCGTAGAGCTGCTGGAAATGTATCGGTAATTGGCGACGGCCGTGACCACCGCTTAACGGAGGCCATTTCGACTGGCCCGGAACGCTTGATTTTCGCACTCTAAACAGCTATAAAATAATTCGAACGAGCGTTCGAATTTCCCAGGAAAGGGACTTTCCATGGTTAAAATCTCAACCTTTGATGACTGGATTGAATATTTCCGTGAGTGGCAAAAGGACATCGGCTACGATCCGGCGCTTTTGGGCGACTACAAATTCGAGACCAAACTCGGCGAGCTTCATGCTCCCGAGATAGAGTTTGGCGACTTCAAGGGACAGCCAAAATGGCAACGGGTCACGCAGATACCCAATCAATCCATCCGCGACGCCTTGATGAATTTGATTGTCTATCAGGGTGACACTGAGTTCGCGTCGGTTGAGCAGCAGAAGAACTTGCTCGACACCGCGCCGACGGAATACGACCGCCAAGCGCTGACCCGAGTTAATAGCGAAGAGATGCGCCATGGCTGGCAGATGTGTTATCTGCTGGTCAATTACTTTGGCGATTCGGGCAAGCTCGAAGCGCGCAAAATGTTGGAGCGTCGGGCTTTTCGCGGTGATCGCTTGCTCGGCTCTTTCAATGCGCCGGTCAATAACTGGCTCGATTTTTTCACTTATACCGAGTTCGTCGACCGCGACGGCAAATACCAGCTGACCATGCTCTCGCACTCGGCGTTTGCGCCCCTGGCAGAGAGCGTAACGGCGATGCTCAAGGAAGAGTTTTTTCATATGTTCACCGGCCACACCGGCCTCACGCGCATCCTACGAGCTGGCGAGATTCCAATTCCGATCGTGCAGAAGTATTTTAATAAGTGGTTATCGACGGCCTACGACCTGTTCGGCACCGACCATTCCTCTTCAGCCCACTGGGCCTACACCTGGGGATTGAAGGGACGCTATGACGAGCATGACGCCAAAGTTCCGGCTGATAAAGACAAGCTTAATGACCTCGCTCGTGAGCACTACATGGGTGAATCGCAAAAACTGATCGACCAACTCAATCAGCTGATCCCCGAGGGTCAGCCGAAACTTCGCGCGCCCGACTTGAACTTCAACCGTTCCATCGGCGAACAGGTAGGCAAACCCTACAGCGTCACCGGCGACCTGTTGTCCGCCGAGGCTTACCAGCAACACTTGCTCGAAGCTTTGCCCACGCCACAAGACGAAGAGATTCTGGCCGACATTATCAAAGGCAAAGACTGGGTAGCTCAGCTGCAGATGAATTGAGCGCAACCCGAACCTGTTGCATATCAAAACGGACGCTAGTAATTAGCATTCAAGGAGAAAGCCGTGAGTCAAGCATGTTTGGTATGCCAGAATATCGATTGTAAGTCGCGTGGATCGGAGCCGCTGATGGCGGCGCTCCAAAAAAAAATCGCCGCTAAAGGGCTGACCGACGTCGAAGTGAAGTCCTACATGTGCTTTGGTGCTTGCCAGGAAGGTCCCAACATCGTGATCTACCCGGAAAAGAACTGGTATGCGCGCGTGAAGCCAGAAGACCTCGACGATATTGTCGAACACCTCGCCGGTGGCCCTCATGTGAAACGCTTGGACACGATCGACTCCTCCTTGAAGGAACTGATTTACCAACTTCTCGATACGGGGGTTTTTTAGGTCATGGAGGGGATCCTTTTCCCCCGCGCGGTTCCTGAAGGACGCGAGGGGTTGAAGGAATACCGTGCCCGAGGGGGTTACGAAGCGCTCGTCCACGCCATCAAGGGCGATCCCGGAGCTATCGTAAAAATCGTTTCGGACGCTGGCCTACGCGGTCGCGGCGGCGCCGGATTCCCAACTGGAAAAAAGTGGCAATTTACCCGCGAAGCGAAGGAAACACCCCGCTATCTGGTCGTGAACGGCGGCGAAGACGAACCGGGCAGTAAGAAAGACCGGGTGCTGCTGGAAAATTTGCCGCACCTGGTCATTGAAGGGACGATCCTCTCAGCCTACGCCATCGGCGCGAACAAGGCTTACCTCTATATCAACGCCCAATACGACGCCGCGATTAAAAGCATCACCGATGCGCTCGCTGAGGCGAAGGCCGCAACTTATTGGGGTGAAAAAGTTCTCGGCTGCGATTTCAATCTCGCTATAGAGATCTTTCCGGCGCCGCACAACTATGTCGCGGGTGAAGACACCGCGGCGCTGGAAGTGATCGAAGGTCGCAAACCGCAGCCACGGCAAAAACCTCCGTTCCCCGTCACTGTCGGCCTGTTCGGCAAACCGACATCGGTCAACAACGTCGAAACGCTCGCCAATGTCGCGCCGATATTGCTCAAGGGTGCCGAATGGTACCGAAAATTCGGCACTGCTGAGAGTCCCGGCACGATGATTTTTTCGCTCAACGACGACGTCAATCGGCCGGGTGTTTACGAGCTGCCGTTTGGTACGCCGCTGAGATATCTGATCGAACAATGTGGCGGCGGACCGAAGAGTGGCAAGCCGATCAAGGCGATCATGCCGGCCGCCCCGTCTTCGGCCTTCTTACTGCCGGAGAAAATCGACACGCCGCTGGACCATAATTCCATGCGCGAGGCGGGCTCTGCTTTAGGCTGCGGCGTCGTCAAGCTCCTAAGCGAAGGAACTTGTATCGTCGAAGAAGTGCTGAGCATCGCCGACTTTTTCACCGCGGAATCCTGCGGCAAGTGTCCGGCCTGCCGCATGGAAACCAATACGCTTTCGATGATGATGAAAAAAGTTCAAGCCGGCCAGGGCGGCCAGCCGATCCTCGAACAGTTCGGCAAAATTCTCGCGTTTAATAAAGGTAAAGGATTTTGCAACTTGATCGCCATGCCCGGCCCGCCAATCGAAAGCGCGCTCAAACTTTTCCCGGCCGACTTCGAGGCTCATCTGACGACGGGCAAATGCCCGGCGAGTTGACCAGGCGTTCCCCTCCAAACGGACGCCTTGTGGCATCCCGCTCTTTTTTTTCCACGCCAGCGAGGCTGTGCCCTCAGTTAGTCCTCGCATCGTGTTCCCGCTCATCCTCGTATCCGCAGCGTAGCAAGCGTCACCATGGCCAAGGAATACTTTGCGGTCTGCAACTCTGGTTCACGACGGACTGGCGCAAAACCACCTGGATGGGGCCAAAAAGGGATCCCTCAAGCTATCCCTTCAGGGAACGATGCTGGTTGTCTTCAGGATCCTCTCCGATAATCTTCTTCCATCCGATCCAGGCGCTTTAAGGCTCCAAGCGAGCGACTTCTTTTTCGGTTCGCCACACCGATGGCCAAGGCATTCAGCAATGCCATATGTGCGACGAGAGATTGCGTGCGGTCATCACGCCTGCGAGCGACCAGGCAAACGGCCGCTTTGCGCGCAATCTCAGACGTCGATGAGTGCGTGATTCCGAGGATGCCGACCTTGCTGGCAATTGCATGATTCATAGCTGTGCTAGTTTCCTCTGGTATGCGGTCGAAACCGATACTCACTAAGAGGTCTCTTGAATCCATCAAGGCGAGCTGCTCCAAAAGCGAAGTTCCGCCGGTCATCAGAATTAAGTGGACGTCCAGTCCAAGACGTACCAAGCGAAAATTTAGAAAATAGGCCAATGAAAAAGCGGATCTGAAGCCGATGATGAAGGTTCTGCGGGCTTGCCAAAGAAGATCAATCGCACGGGAAAAGTCTTCGTAAGACAAGTGGGTAAGCGTCTCCTCGATTAACTCAACGTCCTTGCGAAACAAGGATTCAACAAAACCCTGTTCCGGCAAGTCATTCACGGCTCTCTGTAGTCTGCCGGCACCTCCTATTTTTTTCTTAGACTCTTCTTGAAGATCTCGACGCAATTGTGGATATCCATCGTATCCGAGAGCCTGCGCAAAGCGCACCACAGAAGACTCGCTCACCCCTACTTTCTTGGCTAGTTGCTTAACGGAGTCAAAAGACACCATCGCTCCGTTTCTGCCAATATACTCCGCAACTTTTTTCTGGTTTTTACTGAGGCCAGCGAAGCCTTTATGTATTCTTTCTAGAACATGCATTCCATTATCTCGCTCCCGTACGACCCAATTTACGATCTGATACCGGGCACGCGTCAAGGTCCTTTTATATATGAGCTTTAATCATTGCGAAATCGTGACACATATCAGCCACATATCAAGTCCCTTGACAACATGTGGAGCAAGTGATATCGGCAAACCTAATTGCAATTAAATATGCAACAGACGGACAGTTTGCAATAAAGTTATCACGATTACGGTCCGCGGTTTTTTTCGCCTATGCGGGCTGCGTGTAGCTTCTCGTGCGCTCGCATCATTTTATTTACGAATCTGTTCGCAACAGAATCTGGGCCACGTCCAGGCTTGAAACAGAAACCAGAAATACTTCAATTGCCGCTTATATGAATTCGGAAAACACGAGGATATCTTATGGAGGAGCGAATCTCGACGGCTGCTCAAAAAACTGACACAGCTAATTCCAAATGTTGGATCTATGACATGGACGCCCACATCATAGAGACCGATGACGATGTCCAGGCTTTCCTGGAGGAGCCCTATCGCAATCGTCGGGGGGGCTTATTGGCTATAGACGAATGGCACCGGGGCGGCGGGGCCCGACGGCCGCGCGCGCCGCAAAATCTGGAGGACCGTCTGCGTGTTATGGAGGAAGAGAACGTAGTTTGCTCCGTCCTCTTTGCCACACGAGCGATGGATGTCAACGCGATGCGCGATAGAAACTTTATTACCGCCTACTGTCGAGCCTACAATGAATTCATCGCCGATTATTGCCAGAGGGCCAAAGCTTTGAAAGCTATGGCGGTACTTCCCTTCGACAACGTCCCTGCTGCAGTGGAAGAATTAAATCGTGCAGTAACAAAGCTGGGCTTGGTCGGAGTGATCATGTCATCCTACGGTCTACAAGAACATATCGGCGCGCAGAAGTATTGGCCGATTTATGAAGAAATGGAGCGCCTCAATGTTCACATGGGAATCCATAACTCTATTCAAGGGGGCCCCATTGGGGATTTGCGTTCCGATACCTTTATGCAACAACACACGGTAGGTCGCCCGACCGCTACCATGATGGATTGTACTGCCCTAATTTACAGCGGTGTCGTAGAGAAATTTCCGAAGCTCAGAGTATCATTTCTCGAGGCAAGAGTTGCGTGGGTGCCATACTGGATGGACCATATGGACATAAAGTGGTCGAATCGCCGCTCCGATGCTCCTTTACTCAAGGCCAAACCGAGCGAATACATGACCAATGGGAATTTCTTCTATTCAGCAGAGCCCGATGAGAAAGCACTGCCTTACGTCGTTGAGCGCATTGGTGAAGATCTGGTTATCTTCGCTAGTGATTATCCCCACACAGGCTCCGGCTTTACTGGCGATCTGCTCTGCCGGAAAGATATCTCAGAATCGGTCAAAAGAAAGATTCTCGAGGGAAATGGTATTCGACTTTTGACCGGAACTAACCAGAGGAAAAGCGCTAGAAACGCTTAACGGGAGCAAGCCGTGGCAGGCACACAAATCATCGACGCTAACGCGCATCTCGTCCAGCTCACCGACGACTCCGATATTCGGGCCCACATGGAGAAGCCGTACAGTGACGTCCTGCGTTCGATTTTCCCGGGTACCGGCTGGGATCCCAGTAATTATGGTCGCTTGGGTTGTCGCGAATGGAACTTAGAGTCCCATCTTAGGGCTATGGACCAAGAAGGGATAGACCTTTCCGTTCTTTCCCCCACGCAGGGCCTACTCGTGAGTCAGATACCGAGGCAAGGGTTACCCACCGGTTATCGGGCACAGATACGGGACCGAGGCCTCGCCGCGGCTTACTGTCGAGGCTACAACAACTACGTCACGAAAATCTGTAAGCAGAGCCCACGGCTTGAAGCCGTTGGGCTGGTCTCATTTCAGGATGTTTCCGCTGCCGTGGCCGAGACCAACCGGGTGATAACCGAACTTCATTTGGCAGGGATTATCGTGTCCTCATTGGGCCTTGCTGAGCATTTAGGATCGCAATTGTACTGGCCTATTTTTGAAACGATCCAGCGTCTCGGTGTACCACTATTTGTTCATAATCTGTCCTATCAGGTACCGTTGTGGCACCGTTATCCGGACACCTTCTTGTTTCAGGATACGGTGGGCGGATCCGTGGAAACACTTCATGCTTTTACGGCATTGATGTATGCCGGGATCCCAGAGAAGTTTCCGGAACTCCGTATCGTTTTCTCTAACATTGGAGTTGGCTGGATTCCTTACATGATGGAGAGAATGGACAGCGATTTCGAAAGAGGCGGCGCAGAACAAGCGCCACTGCTTACGCACCAACCGAGCGAGTACATTAAGAAGGGCAACTGGTATTACACAACCACCGGCAACGAAAGTACTATCCCCTTCGTGCTCGACTGGATCGGCGAGGACAAAATCATATTTGGCTCTAGTTATCCCGACGTGGATAGCCCCTTTCCCAATGCCGTTTCAGGCTTTCGGCAACGAGATGGTATATCGGTGCGGAGTAAAGGGAAAATACTGGGAGAAAATGCCGGCCGGCTATTTGGGCTCAATTCCTAGAAACCGGATGAGCCTGAAAACCACCATCGACAAGAGAAGTGGAAGACGGGTTGCCCTCAACGCTTGAGTATCTTAGGAAATAAGATTTTCTTCGGTCTATTCAAAGGAGGTACCAATGAAGCTCCAGTATCGACTCCAGCCCATACGGTCAATCCTTTCATCGCTCATTCTTTTGCTGTTCTCTTTTCCTGCTTTTGCCGACAGCTCGCTTTACGAGAAAGCTCGACAGGAAGGACAATTACTCGTCTATTCCAGTTCTACCGTGTCCGAATTTAGCAAGCTGAAGGCATTGTTCGAGATGAGGTATCCAGGGGTCACCGTTGAGCACTTACGTTTATCGGGCGCGAAGCTCATGCAAAGAATTTTAGCGGAGCACCATGCAGGCAAGAATCTCGCGGATTCCGTCCAAATAAAGGGCGAGGCTATGTGGGTCTTGGCACAAAAGGGGTTGCTGGCTAAATATGACCCTGTAGAAGAAGAACGAGACGCGGTCGATAAGATGTTTAAACATCCGGAGCGCCTCTATACAACAGTGTACTTGACGGCTCATTCCATCGTCTACAATACCAAAACGGTCGGGGCAAAGGATATTCCCCATCACTATACAGACCTTCTTCGACCACAATGGAAGGGTAGGATTGGAGTCAATACGACGAAGTTCAGCATCCTTTATGGCCTTATGGACTTCTTTGGTAAAGAAAAAGGTATGGAGTTCTTAAAGCAGCTTGCCGCCCAAGAGCCAGTTGCCCGCGCCGGTGGAACACTAACAACCCAGTTGGTGGGTGCAGGGGAGTTTGCCCTGGGATTTTCCATAAACGCGGACTCTGTAGAAAACGTAAAAAAGAAAGGGGCTCCGGTGGACTGGGCTCGCCTGGACGATCCATCCTACGGCGACATCCAAGCGATTGGTGTCCTTGCCAACGCGAAGCACCCAAATGCCTCTCGGCTCTTTGCCAACTTCCTATTATCGAAAGAAGGACAGACCAAGCTTAGTGACCTCATGAATACCCCGATCCGCAAAGATGTTCAGCCAAAGATTGACGTCGACCGCTCGAAGCTCAGAGTCATCCCGCCTTCTGAAGGCAACAGGATAGATTACTACATGGGTTTAATGAATAAGCTTTTCGTCAAAGGCAAATGAAGGATTACAGGAGGAAGTCAAATGGAACCGACATTTTTCTCAGCAGACTCGCATGTTAACGAACCGCCAGAAGCTTGGGAACGGATTCCCAAGAACCTGCGCGAGCATGGACCGCGTTTCGTCAAAGACCCGCCCGGCAAAAAAGGACTCTTCATGGTCTTCGACGGCCATGAGCCGGACCCTGTAGGCATGACCTTCACTGCCGGCAAAGACCAAAGCGGCGGTGCAATTCGCAAAATCATCGAAACTTTCACCTGGGAAGATTGGCGCGGCCCATGGGACGCCAAGGCGCGTTTGGCCGATATGGATTTGGACGGTGTTAAGATGGAAGTGCTCTATCCCAGCATGGCGCGTAATTTTTACAGCCTCAAAGGCGAGGAAACACCGCTGCAAAAGGCCGGACTGATTTCCTATAACGACTGGCTGCTCGATTATTGCGCCGTGGCACCCAAGCGATTACTCCCTTTGTGCCTCCTCTCGGCACTCGATGTCGAGTGGTCCTTGGAAGAAATGAAACGGTGCGCCAAGCGCGGCCATAAGGGCGTCGTACTGCCATCGGCATTACCGGAAGGCATGAGTTACTCCGACCCTGAGTTCGATCCGCTTTGGACCCTCGCTCAGGACATGAACTTCCCGATACACTATCACGTCAACATCGTCCAAGGGCGGGATCGCATGGCGGCGCGGCTTAAATCCATCAGCCAACTACAACAAGGGCGCAACTCGGTCAACCGCGGGATTCTCGAGCCCCTCAAGCTCACCACCGACCTGGTGTTCGGCGGCGTATTGGAGCGTTTTCCAAAGCTACGCGTCGTGCTTGCTGAATATGAACTGTCATGGCTCCATCCCTTCATCAGCAAGATGGACGGCAGCTTGCAAAGATCCCGCTCAGAATCGCCGGGCTCACCCACCGTTTCACTGCTTCCCAGTGAGCTAATTCGGCGACAAATGTACATCACGTTTCAGAATGACCGGGTGGGGGTTCTTGGGACCGAGGCCTTAAATATGGCCGACAATTACATGTGGGCCAGCGATTATCCACATGGCGGTTCCACTTGGCCCAATTCACCCAACATCATCGAAGGCCAATTCAAAGGTGTACCAGGTCAAATTAAGCAGAAGCTAATCTGGGACAACTGCGCTAAGTTCTACGGGGTGTCGTAAAGCAGATGAAAAGGAGCGTGTCCCCGACAGTTTATTGATGAGCGATACGACTATTGATGACGACTACAATGCTCTAATGCCTGATGAATCAATTGTAGGAGGTTCATGATGACGCTCGTTTTTGTCAAGTGTCTGACTATTATTTGGCTTTCGGCCCTAGCGACGGTGAACTTTAGTGGGCGTTTGGCGGCACAAAGCTCTGCATTGGATAAGGCCAAAAGCACGGCGGAAGCCAAGGGCTACCTGTTCGAAACCGATCACGATGCAATCGTAGCCAAGGCTAAAAAAGAGAAGGGATTTAGCTTTCTCAGCAGCTGGGATTCGGACGTCCTGGAACCATTAAATAAAGCCGTTAAGAAAAAGTATCCCTTTATCAACGTTAGGGTGGGAGAACACGGCTCGGTGGAGTCAGCCCAGCGTTTTCTCCTGGAAGTCAAAGCGGGTAAAGGTACGAAATGGGACGTCGTCCGGATCTATACAGAATTTTACGACCAATATCCGCCTTTTCTGAAAAGGTTCGATCTTTTCGGTATGGCGGAGCATGGAGTTCTTGCGATCCCGCCGAAAATGATTGATTCGCGAACCCGGAGTGCCCTATTCCTCACCAGCGTACCCAGTGTGGTTGCATATAATAAGAAGCTCATCTCAGAAAACAGAGTGCCCAATACTTGGCAGGATTTCCTTAAACCTGAATTTAAGGGGAGAAAGTTCATCACAGATATACGACCCCTAGCGCTTGCAGTATTAGTACCGGCATGGGGAATGGAGAAGGTGCTCGATTTTGCAAGACAAATCGCTGCTCAGAATCCTATCTGGGTCAGAGGGCATACCAAGCCTGCGACTTCCCTAATGGCCGGTGAATACGCGCTGTTTCTAGGACCAAACTATGGATCCGTTGCGAGTGTCCAAACCAAAGATCGATTGGGTGTTCTCGCTTACAAGATTCTCGAGCCGGTTCCTTTTAGGATTCATCAATCCCACGGCGTCCTGGCCACTGCAGCCAATCCGTATTCAGGTTTGTTGTGGCTGGAGTTTGCGGCGTCTGCGGAAGGGCAAAAGATCATTGACCAATACGGGCCCCTTGACGCATCGGCCTTTGCGCCGGGCTCTCATCAAGAGGAACTATTGAAGGGAAAGACCCTATCCATTGTCGATGCGAATCATTACGAAAAATTGGATGACTACATGAAGCAGATCGTGGGCGCTTACGGCTTTCCAAAAGTAACGAGATGAGGCAAATCGGCAAAGGAGCTTACACCGCGCAAGATGCCGCCGACCGAGGATTAACACAAGTCGCCGTAAGCGGCTATCGCCGCGCTCTTTGAATCGCGCGTTCAGGGGCTAATATCGTTGTCTGAAACTGTTAGGAAGCGACCTTTACATTTAATCATCACGAGGTTTACCATGATAAAAGAAAACTTCATTTCTGCCGACTCGCATGTCAACGAACCCGAAGCGGCTTTTGCAAGAATCCCCAAGAAATTGCGCGTGAAGGGCCCGCATTTCGTTCAGGATCCTCCGGGTAAGAAAGGACTTTACATTGTCTTTGAAGGCCACAGTCCCGATCCTGTCGGCAACACTTTCCTGGCAGGAACCGGGCGCGATCCGAGCGTAGTCCAGGATCGCGTCGAGAACTTTACCTGGGAGCGTTGGCGTGGACCATGGGACC
>Ga0326597_10010124_pt1 | contig 12588 bp, 14 predicted proteins | sample RVTome_12_FD_203789 | JGI IMG/M metagenome (GOLD analysis project Ga0326597, IMG submission 203789) | Soil microbial communities from uranium-contaminated site in the Upper Colorado River Basin, Wyoming, United States - RVT100D185 | ecosystem: Environmental > Terrestrial > Soil > Contaminated >... | reverse complement strand
GAAATGGTCCGCGTGGAAATGCGTGAAGAAGATGTCGGACAGCGTGAACCCCACCCCGTAGCGCATCATCTGGCGCTGGGTGCCTTCGCCGCAATCGAACAGCAACAGGTCGCCGTCGCGGTGGAGCGCGATGGAGGAGACGTTGCGTTCCACTGTAGGCCTGGCGGCGCTGGTTCCGAGAAACGTGATGCTGAGCACGGGGCGAATATACTGGGGAGAAGGGAGATGGGAGAGGGACGTTCCGCGCGGTTTCTAGCCTCCGTATGCGTCAATCTGGTGTGGCCAAGTCGATGAGCCCCGGCACCTTGGTGGCATGCACAAGTACCGATCCTTGGAGGCGTGGAAGCGGGCCCATGCCGTCCTGGTCCTGACGGTCAGGCTCACCGACCGGGCCTACCATCCGCGGTCACGGGCGCTGTTCGATCAACTCCGTCGGGCCGCGATTTCGATAGAGGCGAACGTGGTGGAGGGCTATGCGCTCGGCTCTCCGCGCCAGTTCGCGCGGCACCTGCGAATCGCGGTGGGTTCGGCCGCCGAGGCCGAGTGCCTTGCCCGGGCTGCCGCGGAGCTCGAGTACCTTCCGGCAACTGCCGCACAAGAGATCGAATCCGAACTCGCCATCACGCTCAAGATCCTCTACGGCCTGCTGCTCTCCATCCAGCGCACCGCAGCTCGAACCGCCACGGCGCGTCCCTCTCCCTTCTCCCCTCTCCCTAGAAGACCTTGACAGTCGGCAGGTATCGCCCGGGCCGCAGCTTGAAGTCGACCAGGATGCTATCCAGCGAAGCGAGAACATGTGAGAGGTTGACGTAAAGCGCGCTGTCGGTGGCGAGGCGGCCCAAACTCCCCTCCCCGCGGCTCATCATGCCGAGGATCGAGTCGAGCGACGCGGTGGCCGAGGAGAGGTTGCGGGTGAGCGTATTGAGATTCGTCGTGAGCGAGTCGACCCGCGCGGTGTTGACGCCGGACAGCAGCGAATCGACGCGCACCAGCGCCTGCTCGGTGGCGGCGAGGGTCCTGGTGGTCTGATTCACGAGCGGGCCTTCGCTGATCTTCGTGAGCGCGCTCATGGTGCGCTGCAGCGCCACCAGCGTGTTGTGGAGGTCCTGGCCCAGCCGCGGATTGACGATGGCCGAGGCCGAGTCGAGCAGCTCGCCGGCACGGCCGCCCAGGTCGGTGGCGAGGTCGGCCAGCTCGGGCGCCCGGGTGCCGATCAGCTCGTGGTCGGGCGGCAACGGCTCGCCCCGCTGGCCGGGGTGATAGTTGACGTACTTGGCGCCGAAGAAGTCGAGCGCGGTCACCGTCGCGGCAGCGTCGATCCGCGGCGGCACGTCCGCGTCCACGTTGAACACCACCACCACCCGGCCGGGCTTCTCCAGCACCACCGAGGCGACGCGACCCTTCTTCACGCCCGAGACCATCACCGGGTCGCCCTTCTCGAGCCCCGCCGCCGTCTCGAGCACCATCGTCACGGGCAACCCCTCGCCGCCCACGTCGCGGCCGGTGAGCCAGAACAGCATCCCGCCGAACAGGACCACGCCAGCAATCACCAGGATGCCGACGCCGACCTCCTGCTTATAGCTCAGTTCCATGGGCGCTCGCCCTGCTCTTGGTTGGGAGTCGCTGCTGGCTGATCTGCATCTCGAAATCGCGCTCGAGGAACTGCTGCACCGCGGGGTCCTGCGACGCCAGGATCTCCTCCGCCGTGCCCATCGCGCGGATCCGCGCCTGCCACAACAGGGCGATCCGGTCCGCCGTCCGGAACGCGCCCCGCACGTCGTGCGTCACCATCACGCTCGTCACCCCGATCTCGAGCTGCAGCTTCTCGACCAGGTTGTCGATCACGTCCGAGTTCACCGGGTCGAGCCCCGACGTGGGCTCGTCGTACAGCAGATACGTCGGCTTGCCGGCGATGGCGCGCGCGATGCCGACGCGCTTGCGCATCCCGCCCGACAGCTCCCCGGGGAACTTGACGCTCACCTCGGGCTGGAGGTTGACCAGACGGAGGCACTCGCGCACCCGCTCCCGACAGTACTTCCAGTCGCGGTACAGATCGTCGTCCGTGATGCCGAGGCGGATGTTCTCGGCCACGTCCATCGAGTCGAACAGCGCGCCGTTCTGGAACACGTAGCCGATGCGCTGGCGCAGCTGGGACAGCTGCTTCCTTTTGAGCGTGGGCACGTGCAGGCCGTCCACCACCACGTCGCCCGAGTCGGGCTTGATCAGGCCGATGATGTGCTTGAGCAGGACGCTCTTGCCCACACCCGAAGGGCCGAGCAAGGCGACGGTCTCGCCCTGGCGCACGTCGAAGTCGACGCCGTCGAGCACGACGTTGTCCACGAAGCGCTTGGAGACCTGGCGCAGCTCGATCACTGGCCGAGCAGCACTTTGGCGAGGGTCGTGTCGAGCAGGAGAATGGTCACCGACGCGGCGACCACCGCCGTCGTGGTGGCGCGCCCGACGCCCTCGGCGCCCTGCTGGGTGTTGTACCCGATGTAGCAGGGGATCACGGTGACGGCGAGCGAGAAGAAGTACGCCTTGATGAGCGAGTACCACAGGTCGAACGGCCCCTTGAAGAAGTACCGCGCACCGTAGGTGAAGTCGTTCCAGTTGAGATCGAGCGCCGTGGCGCTGGCGAAAAAGCCAGAGGCGATCCCCATCGCGTTGGCGATCATGATGAGCGCCGGAATCACCACAATCCCCGAAATGATCCGCGGCAGCAGCAAATGCGTCACCGGCGAGCGTCCCAGGCTCTCGAGCGCGTCGATCTGCTCGGTGACCCGCATGGTGCCCAGCTCGGCGGCGTAGCGGGCCCCGATCCGGCCGGCGAGAATCAGCGCGGTGAGCACCGGGCCCAGCTCGAGGATCACGCCCGAGGTGACCACGCCCCCGGCGTAGTACAGCGGCACGAAGCCGCCTTCGAGCTGGTAGCCGCTCTGCAGCGCCGTCACGGCGCCCGCGAACCCGGCGATCAGCAGCACGATGGGCAGCGACCCGTAGCCGATGTTCTGGGCCTGCTCGAAGGTGCGGGGCAGCCAGATGCGCCACTCGGCGAGCCCGCGGAACAGCTCGACCACGAGGGCGGTGAAGCGGCCGGCGTGGCTCGTCACCCGCAGGAACCCGCGGCCCGCGTGCCGGCGCAGGTCGATGGCGGCGGCTAGGCTGGGACGCACGGACGGCGGTTCATGGTGGGTGTATCTTGGGGGCCCAATGGGCCGTTCGTCTACCCCTTCCCCCCCCAAGCCCCAGCCCCGCAAGCGCGGAACGCGGAACGCGGAACGCGGAACAGGTGGGGTCTTCCCTCGGAAGGCGGCGGCTTTCCGGCGGCGGTTGCTGGCGTGGTTCGCGAAACATGGGCGCGATCTTCCCTGGCGGCGGACGCGCGATCCCTACCACGTCACCGTCAGCGAGTTCATGCTGCAGCAGACGCAGGTGAGCCGGGTGCTCGAGTACTACCCGCGGTTCCTCGAGCGCTTCCCGACGGTGGAGCACCTCGCGGCCGCGCGACCCCAGGCCGTGATGGAGCAGTGGGACGGGCTGGGGTACTACGCGCGCGCCCGCAACCTCCACGCGCTCGCGCGCGAGGTCGTACGAGACCACGACGGTACGACGCCCCGCGAGCCTGAAGAGCTGATCAAGCTGCCCGGGGTCGGGCGCTACACGGCGGGCGCCGTGGCGAGCTTCGCGTACGAAAGGCCCGTCGCCGCGGTCGATACGAACGTGGCGAGGGTGATCAGGAGATACTTCTTCGGGAGCCGGGAGCCGGGAGCCGGGAGCCGGAAAGGCCGCGCCCCAAACGGCTCCCGGCGAACGGCTCCCGGCTCCCGCGAAGTCTGGCAGCTAGCGGAGGCGCTCGTGCCCCGGAACGGGAAAAGGGCATGGAGCTTCAATCAGGCTCTCATGGAGCTCGGCGCCCTGATCTGCGTGGCGCGGAAGCCGAGGTGTGGGGAGTGTCCGGTGAGACGGGGGTGCAGAACGGGGGAGCGGGAGAAGGGATGAGGGAGATGTACGCTCCAGTTCACGGCGATCATCCCGTCAACGGAATGTCCCTCTCCCTCATCCCTTCTCCCGCTCCAAATGTCCCTCTCCCTCATCCCTTCTCCCGCTCCAATTGTCCCTCTCCCTTCTCCCTACTCCCGTCTCTCTCAGAACCTCCCCACCGTCGCCACCCACAGCGACAGCAGCCCCAGCCCACCGGCGATCGTCGCGGTCCAGATCAGGCGCTTGCGCAGGGAAGCGAACCGCTCGGGGAGCTCGCCGCGCGGGTCGAGCTCGAGCCGGCCCAGCCGGCTCGCGGCGGGCATCGCGAGGGCGACCGCGACGAGGGCACCCACGAGGCCCAGTCCCATCATCGCGTTCATCCAGCTGGGCGCGGCGCCCGATTTCATCCACGACATCGCGAGGATCAGGCCCGAGAGGAGCGTCGCCATCGCGCCGGGGCCGATGAGCATGCGCCATACGGCGCCGCCGACGCGGTACACGGCGAGCCGCTCGGCGGGCGCGAACCGCTTGGCGGCGACGCCGCTCACCATCATCGCGATCCCCGCGCCGAGCCACAGCGAGTAGCCGAGGTTGTGGACGAAGAGCCAGAAGCCGCGCATGTCGTCACCTCCGATGCCGCCGAATGGTTCCTGAGTTCGGGATGTGGGATGTGGGAGGGGTCAGGCGGACGCGACCGGCCGCCGGCCCGCAAACCCCGTCTCGATCTCGTGATAGTGCGTGATCGCGTCCTCGCCCTCGCGCCAGCACCAGAACACGTCCCGTCCCTCGAGCTGGCCGTAGAAGTCCACCAGCCCCGGCTCGAACCCCTTGAACACGCAGCCCACCTGGTCCAGCTCCGCGATGCAGGCGGCGATCTCGCGGGCGACGTCCTCGATCTCGGCGCGCAGCGCCAGCTGCTCGGGCGACTCGCCCCAGTCCGGTCGCGAGCGGCCCGCGGCCGCCTCGTAGCGGTCCACCAGCTCGCGCCAGCGGGGATGCAGCGCCGTGAGATCGGCCATGACGCGGCGGACGAGCGGCAATGCCCGGTTCGCTTGCTCGAGGGTGAAATAGGTGCGGGACATGAATCAGATGCCCGAAGGCGTCGCCTCCCCCAACGCTCTCCTCGTCGCATCGTAACCCGCATCGATGTACCGCTGCGCGCTCGACCCCGCGAACGTGGCCTCCGTCTCGTTCACCGCGCGCACCACCACGAGCCGCGGGCCATCCGCCGGCCACGCCGCCACCGCCCGGTCGGTCTGCTCGGCCATCATGATGCGCATCGCCTCACCGTGCGCCCGCACCAGCGGCGGGATCGGCACGCTGCCGCCGTCGGGCGAGCGGATGTCGTCGAACCCGGGCCCGACGTGCACCGCGACTACGAGATCGGGCGCGAACAGACGCGCCGCCTCGATCGGCAGCACCGCCCGCAAGCCCCCCTCGGCGTAACTGCGGCCGAAGATGAGGACCGAGGGGAAATACACCGGCAAGGCGCACGACGCCACCAGCGCGAGCCGCAGCGGGAACCCGTCGGCCACGCCGGGATGCGCCGCCGCGACCTCCCGGCTACCGCACAGCACCAGCTTGCCCGACGCCAGGTCCGTCATCGTCGCAATGAACGGCAGGGACAGATCGTCGAACCGCTCCGCCGGCACGATGCTTTCCACCATGGCGAGCATCGGCCCCTCGAGGAAGATCCCCTCGACCAGCACCCCGCCGAGCAGCGCCGCCGGGTTGGGGATCGTGAAGAAGGCGCGCGCCAGCTCCGCCGACTGCCGCTCGAGGCTCTGCCAGGTCCGGCCGGCCGCGAACGCCGCGCCGATCACCGCCCCCATCGACGTCCCCACCACCGCGGCCGGCGCGAGCCCCGCCTCGCTCAGCGCGCGCCAGGCGCCGACGTGGGCGAGAGCCTTCGCCCCGCCCCCACCCAGCACCGCCACCACCTTCACCTACCGCTCCTCCCCCGCTCCTCGCCCAATGCGGAATGGCGAATGCGGCATGCGGAATGGACGCGCCAGTCCTGGGGGCTCGCCCTACCATTCCGCATTCCCCATTCCACATTCCGCATTGTCGTGCGCATCACTCCCCTGTGCCGACGTCAAAACGCCGCTCCGACATCCGTTCCACTCGGCGCATACGGGCGCGCTGCCAGCGGCGCTTCTCGTCCGCGGTCTGGGGCACGAGCGTGGGGACCGGCGTGGGACGGCCCTGCTCGTCCAATGCGACGAAGGTGACGTAGCACGAGTTGGTGTGCCTTCGGTCGCCGGTGAGCACGTTCTCGGCCACGATCTTCACGCCGACCTCCATCGAGGTGCGCCCCGTGTAGTTGACGCGGGCGTAGGCGGTGATCAGCTCGCCGATGCGGATCGGCTCCTTGAAGTCCACCTTGTCCACGGACACGGTGACGCAGTGCCGCCCCGCGTGGCGGATCGCGGCCACGGCCGCGGCGCGGTCCACCAGCGACAGGACGACGCCGCCGAACACGTTGCCCAGGACGTTGGCGTGATGCGGCATCATCAGCTCGGTCATCACGGCCTCGGAATCGTGCGGGTGCCGCTCGGCCATCAGTAGTCCACCGGTCTGAGGTAGTACTCCCCGATCGCCGTCTGGCTCATCACCGCGACCGTGGGGAGCTTGCGCTTCCAGTGCGTCGACTCGAGCCGGCGCCGCACCCGCTCCACCTCCTCGGGCGCGAACCCGCGCGCCGCCACGTCCGCCGGCCGGAGGCCGCTCACCAGATGATGCAGGATCGGGTCGGCGCGCGCGTAGGAGATGCCGAAATCCTCTTCGTCGGTCTGCCCCTGGATCAGGTCGGCCGTCGCGGGCTTGCCGACGATCTCCTCGGGGATGCCGACGTGGCGCGCCAGCGCCCACACCTGCGTCTTGAACAGGTCGCCGAGCGGGTTCACCGGCGGGGCGTCGTCGGCGTGCCAGGTGTAGTAGCCCAGCAGGCGCTCGGACTTGTTGCCGGTGCCGAGCGGCAGGGCGGCGAACTGCTGGGAGAGGTCGAACAGCACGATCATCCGCTGCCGCGCCATCACGTTGCCGCGGCGGTTGGCGTCGGCGTCGGGGACGCTCTGGAGATAGCCGTCCACCGCGGCGCTGATGTCCACCGTGACGGACCGGATGCCCAGCCGGTCGATCACCAGCTGGGCGTGCGCCAGTGATTCGGGGCGCGAGGTGCGGTAGGGCATGCGCACGCCGATCACGTTCTCGGGGCCGAGCGCCTCGGCGGCGAGGTAGGCGGTGAGCGAGGAGTCCACGCCCCCCGACAGCCCGACGATCCCCCTGGCGAACCCGCGGCGCCGCACGACCTCATCCTTGAGGAAGGAGACGAGCCAGCGGTGCGCCAGCGAGCAGTCGAGATGCAGCGGGTCCTGGGCACCGTCGCCGAAGCCCACCACGGGGACGGGAGGCCCCGGGAGAGGAGAGAGGGGAGAGGGACGCTCCGTGGCAGGGTCGAACCTGGTCGGGGCGGGTTCGGCACCGTCGCGTCCCTCTCCCTTCTCCCATCTCCCCAGACCTCCGATGAGGTGCGGCAACTGCGCTTCCAGATCCGCCAGCATCGGCGCGTCGGCACGCGCGTGGGTGACCGCGTCGGGATCGAGCGCCCAGGTGAGCAACGCCTCCTCGAACAGCGGGGCGCGCGCCACGAGCCGCCCTTTCGGATCCACGATCGCGGAGCCGCCGGGGAACCCCTTGCCGCCCTCGAAGCCGACCAGGTTGGCGAGCGCGAGATAGACGCCGTGCTCCTCGGCCACGCCGCGCACCACGCGCTCCCAGCGCACCATGCTGGCGGGCAGGGTGGCGCCCGACTCGTCCACCGCGCTGCCGCGGGCGGGCGACGCGCTCGGCACGACCAACAACTGCGCCCCCTGTACCGCCGCGATCGTGCCCGAGAGCGAGTGCCACACGTCCTCGCAGATCAGCGCCGCCGCGCGCCAGCCGAACCCCGTGTCGAAGGCGCGGATCTCGTGGCCCTTCTCGACGAAGCGCTCCTCGTCGAACAGGCCGTAGGTCGGAAGAAAACACTTGCGGTGGACGTGCCGCACCACGGCGTGGCCGCCGTTCAGCGTGGCGTAGAGGCAGGAGTTGTAGTAGCGGTGTTGAAAGACCTCGTAGAACCCCACCGCCACGTCGATGGCCGCGCCGCCCGCGGCCCGATGCGCCGCGGCGAGGTCGCCGGCCAGCGTGCCGGCGGTGACGGCCACCTCGCGGACCCCGCCCTCCACGAAGTAGCCCGACATCACCGTCTCGGCGAACACCACCAGGTCGATGCGCGGCTCGACCGCGGCCACCTGCCGCAGCACCCCACCCACTCGGGCGAGGTTGGCGGCGTACTCGGCCTTGTCGGGCCGGATCTGGGCGACCGCGATGCGGGGCATGGGGTAGAAGATACTAGGGCGGTCGAGGTCGGTAGCGGTAGAGGACGGGAGAGGTGGGGAGAGGTCGGGAGGTATCACTTGCCCAGCATGGGGAGAAAGATCGACACCGCGATCAGCACGATGATGATCCACTCGAGGATCTCCATGCGGCGGGTGGCCGCGCGGTCGGAGACTTTCTGGTAGATACTTTCGAGCGTCTGGAGCTTGCGGCTGATGCTGGCGTCCCACTCCGACAGGTGGAACCGCCGCCCCGCCATCCCGTACACCCGCACCAGGTACTGGTCGCCGATCAGCTTGAGGGCGTTCGACACCTGCTCGAACAGCACCGCCGCGTCGAGCTGCAGCCCGGCGAGCCGGCGCAGCTCGGGCGGCGACAGCCGCGGCCCGCGTTGGCGCGCCAGCTGCTCGTAGGCGCGGTCGAGCGTCTCGTCGAGCTTCTGGTCGAGGTAGCGCATCTCGAGCAGCTGGATGTTGGCGAGCTCGAGCACGGCGCGCACGTCGTCGGCTTCGGGGTCGTACACGAACGCCGCGTCGGTCTCGATCACCGCCACGTCGCCCGGCCCGAACGACAGGTGCAGCGCCGTGGCCTCCGACACCTCCTGCGCCGACAGGGGGCGCGTCTCGGCGCGCAGCACGCGCCCCACCAGCTCGGCGTACACGGTGACGAGGTCGTCGGCCTCGCACGGCTCGGCGAACTCCGCCGCCTGGAAGATCGCGTAGTCCTCGACCACGCCGGGAACGTGGGGGCGGGTCGCGGCGGCGCCGAGCGCGGCGACGAGCTGGTCCACCTCGCGCCGCGCCGCCGCCACCAGCACCTCGTTCCCCGACAACCGCGCGGCCAGCGCCGGCAGCTCGTCGAGCGGTCCCGCGAGTGGCAGCGCGAACCCCACCGACACGGCGCCGAAGTCGTACACGACGATGTCGGCCGTCGGGCCGGTGCGCCACGTCCCGACCGCCAGTGGCTCGGTCTGCACGGTCACCCGCAACGGTGCCGGGCGGTACTCGAAGTAGCCGGGCGCCCGGCGGCGCGCCTTGATCCGCACGCGCTCGGGTCCCGCGAGCACCCGTTCGGCCAGGTCCAGGTCGATCGCGTGCGCGACCTCGAACCCGTAGAGGGCGAAGCAGGTGCCGGCGCGGATCACGGGAGCGGGCATGGGGGGAAGATACGTTGTCATCAATCTCAAGAGCCCTTCACATGTCGAGGCCGAGCTTCCGATTCGGAGGCCCCTTCGCGGAGGAGACGATGTCCTGGAAGCCCATCGTGGCCGGCGTGGACGCTTCGCCCGAGGCGGCGGCCGCCGCCGCGTTCGCCTGGCGCATCGCCCAGAAGGCGGGGACGACGTGCCACCTGGTGCACGCGACGCGCGACGCCTGGGCGGCGCTCACGGCGGCCGACCTGCCGGAGCGGTTCGGCGAGCTGGATTTCTTCCTCATACAGCAGGCGCGCGAGCAGGTGGCGCAGTCGCTCGGCCTCAAGCTGCCGGGGGAGATCGTCGCGGGCCTCACGGTGGCCAACGGCCGGCCGCCGCTCGTGCTCAACGACGCCGTCGCCCGGACCGGCGGCGGGATGATCGTGCTGGGCGGCAAGCATCACTCGACGCTGGGCCGCTGGCTCGGCGGCAGCACCAGCCACAACATGGTCCGCGCCGCGTCGGTGCCCGTGCTGGTGACGGCGGGCGAGCCGCGCGACATCGCGCGCGTCCTCGTGTCGGTCGACGTGTCGCCCGCCGCGAAGGCCACGCTCGAGCTGGCCGAGCGCTGCGCCGCGCTGTTCGGCGCGCAGCTGCGGGCGATCAGCGTGATGGAGCCGCTCCCGATCGTGCCGGAGGCGCCGCCGGTGGACATGCAGGAGTACTACCAGCTGTGGGAGGAGATGCTGAAGCGCGACGTCTGGCCCCTGCTGCGCACGCCCGGCATCGAGACGATGGTGCGGCACGGCAACGTGATCGAGACGCTGCTGCGCGAGGTGCACGACTGGCAGGCCGACATCCTGGTCGTGGGCTCGCACGGCAAGAACCTGGCCCAGCGCATGCTGCTCGGCAGCGTGACGGAGCAGCTGCTCAACCACCTGCCGACGTCGGTGCTGGTGGCCCCGATCGCCGTGCCGCAGGCGGAGATGACGCCGGTCCGGGTCGGGGAGCTGGCGCTGGCGTAGCAACAGGGAGAGGGGAGAAGGGAGAGGGACTGCCCGATGTGTGGCCCGCCCGCGGCGGAGCGAACCTCTCCCCTCTCCCGTCTCCCCGAGAATCTCCCATGACCCACCTCTCGAACGAGGATATCGCCTCCCGCCTCGGGGAAATCGCCGACCTCCTCGAGGCGCAGGACGCCGGCGCGTTCCGCGTCCAGGCGTATCGCCGGGCGGCGGAGTACGTGGCGGGGTTCGATCGCCCGATCGCCGACGTCTTGAGCGAGGGCGGCGTGCCCGCACTGGTCGATCTGCCGACGATCGGCTGGGCGATCGCGCGGGTGATCCGCGACCTGGTGGAGAACGGACGCTCGGGGCTGCTCGACCGGTTGCGCGGCGAGAGCGATGGCGGGGAGGAACGACGGCAGCGGAGCGGCCCCGTCCCCCGTCCCGCGTCCCCTCTCCCGCCGGTGGAGGATCTCCTCAGTGTCGATCGGGAGTATCGCGAAAAGAGCGAATCCGGCGTGCTGAAGCGCATCGCCCCGCGGCGGCTCAACCCGGCGGGTGAAGCGTGGCTGCCGATCCTGCACACCGACCGCGGCGCGCGCCACTACACCGCGCTGTTCTCGAACACCGCGCGCGCGCACGAGCTCGGCAAGACGCACGACTGGGTGGTGCTCTACGTCGACGGCCGCGACGCCGAGCAGCAGTACACCGTCATCACCTCGGGGCGCGGCGCATTCCGCGGCCGCCGCATCGTGCGCGGCCGCGAGCCCGAGTGTTACACGCTGTACCGCGAGCGCGCCGCGCGCCGCGGCCGGGTGCTGGTGCCGCCGGGAGAAGATCTCAGCGACGACTAGCGCCGCGCCGCGACACGCGGCTGAAGCCGCGGCTCGGCATCGTCCGCTGAAGCGGAGTGGGCCACATGAGGCGGACGCGCACACCCGTTTACGGGTCGCAGCCGAGCCGCGAGTTCACTCGCGCCGCCCGGCGAGGACCTCAGCGAAGACTAGCGCCGCGCCGTGTTAAGCTTGCCCGTGCGCCATGAAGCGACCGTGAGATTCCCGACATGAGTACCTGGAGCGCGGCGCTCTTGAGCGTCCTCGCCGTGAGCGCCGTGCCGCTGGGCGGGTTCCTGCTGCTCGCCCGGGGCGAGGAGCGGGTGGAGCGCGCGTTGCAGCCGCTGGTCGCGTTCGCCGTGGGGGCCCTGCTGGCGGGCGCCTTCCTGCATCTCCTCCCCGAGGCGATCGAGCGGCTGGGTGCCGGGCCGCCGGTGTTCCTGGGCGTGCTGGGCGGGTTCGTGGGGTTCTTCGTGCTGGAGAAGTTCCTGTGGCGCACCCACGGCCACCAGCCACGCGACCGCGCGCGCGGCGGCCCGCCGCTCGCGAAGCTCAACCTGGTGGGCGACGGGCTGCACAACCTGATCGACGGGATGGTGATCGCCGCCGCCTATGGCGCGGACCCCGCGCTCGGTCTCACGGCGACCCTCGCCGTGCTGGCCCACGAGATCCCGCAGGAGCTGGGCGACTTCGCGGTGCTGGTGTACGGCGGCATGCCGGTGCGCCGCGCCATCGGCTTCAACGTCCTCACGGGGCTGACCGCGGTCGCGGGCGCGGTGCTGGTGCTGGCCGTGGGCCCGGCGCTGGGCTCGCCGGCCATCCTGCTGCCGGTCGCGGCCGGCGGGTTCGTCTATATCGCGGCGGCGGACCTGGTGCCGGAGCTGCACCGCAGCCGCCGCCTGGCGGTGTCGCTGGGGCAGCTGGCGTTGATCGTCCTGGGAATCGCGCTGGTGAGCGTGCCGGGATGGGTGCTGGAGTAGGAGAAGGCGCGGTGAGTGGTATGTGGTTCATTGCGCCGCACGATCGCTGACGGCTCAGCGGAGCGAGTAGATCTTGGTGAGCCCGCGGGCCCGGAACACGGCCGGGTCGCCGCCGCCAACAGATTGCGGGACAACCGCTTGCATGGGGCGTAGCTTACAGAACCGGTGAAGTGGCCTTCAACCCCCTGGCCTCACGCCCGATTCACGTGACCTTCACGGGGGGCAACGTACGGTGTATCAGCATTCATTGCTGGGGAGTCTGCGATGACGTTCAGCGATCG
>Ga0326597_10010123_pt1 | contig 12588 bp, 9 predicted proteins | sample RVTome_12_FD_203789 | JGI IMG/M metagenome (GOLD analysis project Ga0326597, IMG submission 203789) | Soil microbial communities from uranium-contaminated site in the Upper Colorado River Basin, Wyoming, United States - RVT100D185 | ecosystem: Environmental > Terrestrial > Soil > Contaminated >... | reverse complement strand
CTGCTGCACCGACGCCGCCACCACGGTGGCCGCGCTGCGCTCGCTGGCCGCCGCGGGCACCGTTCAGCGCCACGAAGTGGCGCTGCTCAACCTCACGGGATGAACGACATGGATACCGAAAGCCTGGTAAGAGGTTTCCTGGCCGAGCACGTCCTCACCGAGGACGACCTCGCCAAGATCGGCCGCGAGGACCATCTGCTCAAGACCGGGGTGCTGAACTCGCTCACCCTCAGCCACCTGATCGTCTACCTGGAGGAGCAACTCGGGATCCAGGTCCCGCCGTCGGAGTTCGACCCCGAGAACTTCCAGAGCATCCGTGCCATCTGCGCGTACGTGGCGCGCAAAGTGCCGGGCGCTTCCTGACGCCGAGGGTTCGCGACCGCGGGGACATCCACCCATGTGCGGCATCGTAGGAGCGTTCAGCCTCGACGGCGTGTCCCCGGTGCGCGCGGACCTCGTCGCACAGATGAACGAGGCGCTGCGTTACCGTGGACCCGACGACGGGGGCATCCAGATGCACGGGCCTGTGGGGCTCGGCAACCGGCGACTGGCCATCGTCGATCGAGCCCACGGCGCCCAACCGATGTCCAACCCCGAAGGGACCCACTGGATCACCTACAACGGCGAGGTCTACAACTACCGCGAGCTGCGCGCGGACCTCGAGGGGCTCGGTTACCGTTTCCGCACGCGCTCCGACACCGAGGTCGTCCTGCACGCCTACGAGGCGTGGGGCCACGCCTGCGTCGAGCGGTTCAACGGGCAGTTCGCTTTCGCGATCTGGGATGGCCCGGCGGGCACGCTGTTCCTGGCCCGCGACCACCTCGGGATCACGCCCCTCCACTACGCCCAGGTGGACGGCCAGTTCCTGTTCGCCTCGGAAGCGAAGGCCCTGTTCGCGCACCCCGGCGTGGACCGGGCGATCGACCCGGAGGCGGTTGCCGAGGCTTTCCTCTGCGGGACCCTCTTCGGCGGCCGCACCATGTTCCGCGGAGTGCGCGCCCTCGAGCCGGGGATGCGGCTCACGGTCTCTCGCCGCGGCACGTTCAAGGAGGCGTACTGGGACATCCCCGTGCGCGAAGAGCGGCCGCGCACCGAGGCGGAATACGCGGAAGAGCTGCTGCCTCTCCTGGAGGACTCGCTCCGAATCCGGCTGCCGGACGAGGTGCCCTGGGGACTCATGCTGAGCGGCGGCACCGATTCCAGCACGCTGGTCCACATGGCCCGGGGCATGAGCGCGGACCCTCCCCAGACCTTCACCATCGACTTCCCCAACCCGTGGAAGGGGCAGGACATGGACGTTCACTACGCCCGCTTGCTGGCGGACCGGCTCGGCACCCGGCACCGGGAGTTCCTCATCCCCCCGGACGACTACTACGACCTCCTGCGCGAGGTGACGTGGCACGTGGAGCGCCCCTTCAACAAGGGAGCCGTGACGATGTACATGCTCTACCGCCAGATCAAGGAGCATGCGACGGTCGTGATCACGGGCGAGGGAGCGGACGAGCTGTTCGCGGGCTATGTGGGCTCGCGTGGACTGGGGCTCGATGAGGTGGTGGCGACCGGGCAGATCACGCGGCTCCCCTGGGCGGCGTACTGGGAGGACACGGCACGCCTGTTCTCGGGCGACTTCCACCGCCAGGTCCGGCCCGCGGAGCTGCTTTCCCAGCGACTGGCGGACAGCCTGCGGCCCGCGAACGGCCCCGACCCGCTGAACAACGCCCTCTACCTCTACTCCAAGCACTTCCTGCTCGAGCTGCTCGAGCTCCACGACCGCACTTCGCTCGCGTTCGGGGTCGAGGCGCGCCTTCCCTTCATCGATCGGCGCTACGTCGAGCTGCTGTCGCCGATGCCTTCGATCCACAAGTACCGGGACGGGCAGACCAAGTACCTGTTCAAGCAGCGGGTGCGGGAGTTCCTGCCCGCGGAGATCATCGATCGCGGCAAGACGCCGATGCCGATCCCACGGGACCCGCGCACGATCGCCGCCCAGGTGGCGCTCACCCGCGAGCTGCTCCTCTCGCCTGCCTCCCGCTCCGCCTGCTACTACGACATGGCCAGGGTGGGGGAGTTCCTCGACGGGCGCGGCGCGTTCGAGGGGATCAACATGCTCACGGTGTGGAAGGTGTCGATGTACCTGATCACCCTGGAGCTGCTGCACCGGGCGTACCCGTGAACGCCGCCGACGGCCGGACCACATCCGTCCAGGACGAGAAGGCCTGGAACGGCGTGCCGGGGCCGCGCGAGTGGGCCTTTCTGGGCGTGAGCCTCGCCGCCCTGCTCTGGGTCCTGCCGCCTGTTTCCTGGCCGCTGTATGCGTTGACCTTCGCCGCGGTCTATGCGGTCGGCGTCTCGGGAGTGCGGCGGAGCCTCCGTCTGTTTTTCGTCCTGGCGCTTCTCGTGGGGTTCATGGCGCTCGAGCGGCAGCTCCCTCGCCCCCACGTGCCGTTCGTCCTCTGGTCCGGGCGGACGATCCGTGCCTTCTTCCTCCTTCGCGCCATCGACTTCGCCCTCACCCGGCCGCGACGGGAGCTTTCGGCGCGCCCCGCGCACCGGGCCTTCCAGTTCCTGCTGTTCGTGACCTACCTCCCCTGTGTGTTCGCAGGCCCCGTGCTCCTGTTCAACGACTTCTACCGAACCTACCTGCCGGGATCGTTCGCCGCCCGCTCCGCGCTGCTGCCCAACGCCGGCAGGATCCTCTGGGGGGCGTTCAAGTTCTACGCGCTCGGGCCGGTCGTGCAGCGCACCGTCGAGAACCTGCACCTGTGGGCCTACGACGGGGGCGGCCCGGCTGGGATGGGTCCACGCTCCCTGATCTGGGGCTTCCTCCTGCTGCAGGTCGTCGACGCCTTCATCCGTTTCTCGGGCTTCACCGACATGGCGATCGGCGCGTCGCGCATGCTCGGGTTCCAGATGTACGAGAACTTCTGGTACCCGCTGCTCGCGACGAACCCGCTCCAGTTCTGGAAGTCCTGGCACGTCTCCGCCTACCGCTGGTTGATGACCCACGTGTTCTACCCCTCCTGGGGCCACTCCCAGATCCTCCTCAAGATCCAGACGACGTTCGTGGCGAGCGCCTTGTGGCACCTCAGCATCGCCCCGAGGCAGGACTTCGACGCGGCCTTGCAGTTGTTCAGCGCGGGGGCCCTGTACGCCTTCGGGGTCTGGGTCGTGGCCGCGACCGCGCCCCGCGCGGGAGCGGCGTCCCCCGGCGGCCGCTCGCAGGCGTCCCGCCTATCGCGCCGTATCGTCGCGACGGTCGCGACGTTCGTGTTCATCTCCTTCGTGCACCTGGTGTTCCGCGCCGGTCTGTCGGGACGCCGGCTGCACAGCACCTGGTCCGATCTGACCCTGCTCCTCGGCCCGGCCCCGCCGGTGGAACCCGCGGCCGCGCGGCTCGATCGCGACCGGCTCAACGAGATGATCCCGAACCTCGAGGTCGAGGATGTCGACGGCCGCGCCGCCCGGCTCGCCGATCTCATGGGCAGGGAGGGACTGGTCATCGTGGTGCGGGACGCCGACTGTCCGGTGTCGAAGCGCTATGGGCCGCGCCTGGCCAGGCTGGAGGCGGCATATGCGGGGCAGGGGCTGCCGTTCGTGTTCCTGAACCCTACGCGTCACAACACGCGGGAGCAGATGGTCGAGGAGGCCCGGGCGTTCGGGTTCCAGGGACGCTACCTACGCGACCCCCAGGGACGCCTGGCGCAGGCGCTCGGGGCGCGGACCACCACGGAGGTCTTCGTGCTGGACACCAAGCGCACGCTGCTCTATCGCGGCGCCGTCGATGACCAGTACGGCATCGACTACACCAAGACGGAGGCGGCGCGTCCGTTCCTGGCCGCCGCGCTCGACGATCTGCTCGCCGGGCGCAGGATCCACACCCCGGCGACTCCGGCCCCCGGGTGCGCGCTGGAACTTCCGCCCGCGCCCTGGCGCAGCGTAGAGCGGGTCACGTACCACAGGCAGGTGAGCCGGATCGTGCAGGCCCATTGTCTCGAATGCCACCACGACGGCGGCGCCGGCCCATTCCCCCTGGACACCTACGAGGCGGTGGCCGGGCGGTCGGAGACGATCCGGCAGGCCATCCGGGACGGCTTCATGCCCCCATGGTTCGCGGCCCCCGGGACCGGGCCCTGGGTGAACGACACGAGCCTGAGCCTCTGGGAGCGGCGCACGCTGTTCCGCTGGCTCGACGCCCGGATGCCGCCGGGCGACCCCGCCGACTCACCCGTCGCCCGGAAGGGCGAGACTGGCTGGACGATCGGCACGCCGGATGCCGTCATCGGGCTGCCGGAACCGCAGGAAGTGCCTGCCGAGGGCTTCCTCGAGTACCGGTACGTCGAAGTGGACCTGGATCATTCCGAAAACCGGTGGGTGCAGGCGGTGCAAATCCTGCCGGGCGCGCGGGCCAACGTACACCACGTCCTCGTGTTCCTCGAGCCGCGGGGCAGGGGCACGATCGAGACCCTGCGCGACCGGCTGGTGGCTGGCGGCGCCTCGCCGCGGTCGCACCGCGCGCTCGAGTCCCACTTCGCAGCCTACGGCCCCGGCGCGGGCGGCTACGTCTTCCCGCCCGGAACCGCCAAGCGGCTGCCGGCGAAGATCCGCCTGCTGATCCAGATCCACTACGTGACGACCGGCGTCCCGGCGGTCGACCGGACGCGGCTGGGGATCGTTTTCGCCAAGGAGCCGCCGCGCTACGAGCTGCAGACCGCCTCCGCCTTCAACCGCGATTTCGCCATCCCCCCTGGCGCCCCCAACCACGAGGTCTCGGCCTCTTACGAGTTCCAGGACCACGGCCAGGTCCTGTCGTTCACGCCGCACATGCACCTTCGCGGCAAGGCGTTCCGCTACGAGCTGGTGACCCCGGCGGGGGTGCGGACGTTATTGCTCGACATTCCCCGCTACGGGTTCAACTGGCAGCTCACGTACGAGCTGGCGAGGCCCATCCGCGTTGTCCCCGAGGCTCGGCTCGTCGCCACCGGCTGGTTCGACAACAGCGCCGACAACCCTGCGAACCCGGACCCGACCCGGACCGTAGTGTTCGGGATGCAGTCGACCGCCGAGATGATGATCGGCTACTTCCACTGGATCCCCGACACCCCGGTGGGCTCCGCCCCGGCGGCGCCTTGAGCGACTCGGCAGGCGGCGCTCAAGGCAGCTCGTCGCGGATCACCTTGCCGACCGCGTTGCGCGGGATCCACTCCAGGATGTCGATCCGCTTCGGGCGCCGGATCGGCGGCAGCGCCTGCACGCAGTGCCGCATCAGCGCCGGGCCATCGCCGGCAGCCCCCGGGCGTAGCGCCACGTAGGCCCGCACCGCCTCGCCGAGCCACGGGTCGGGGGTCCCGACGACCGCGCAATCCGCGACCGCCGGGTGCGCCAGCAGCACCGCCTCGATCTCGGCGGGATGGATGTTCTCCCCCCCGCTCTTGATCAGATCCTTGAGGCGGCCGGTCAGGAACAGGTAGCCCGCCTCGTCCAGCCGGCCAAGATCGCCGGTGTGGATGCCGTCCTCCTGGAACACCGCGGCCGTCGTGTCGCGATCGCCCCAGTAGCCGAGCGCGGCATGGTCGCCGCGCACCACCACCTCGCCCGGGCCGGCGCCACCCCCGGTCACCGTCACCTCCACCTCCTCGATCGGCCGGCCGGCCGAGTCGGGCCGGCGGGCGTGTTCGTCGGCCGACAGGCAGGTCACGAGGCCGATCTCGGTCAGCCCGTAGGTCGTGAAGATGTCCGCCGCGGGAAACGCCCGCCGCAGCGCCTCCATCAGCGCTGCCGATACGCGGCCGGCCCCGATCCGCAAGTACCGGAGATGCGGCTGCGGGTAGCGTTGCAGGTCGCCGCGGCCCAGCAAGGCGTGGCAGGCGGCCGGGACCGCGCACAGACCTGTCGCCGATTCGCGGCTCATGGCGGCAAGCACGGTGTTCGGCGTCGCGAAGCCCGCCTCGAGAATGACCGTCGCGCCGAGCCGCAAGTGGGCCAGGAGCGCGATCTTGTTCATCCCGAAGTAGAGCGGCAGGACGAGGCAGGTGCGATCCTCCGGACGGAGGCCGAAGTACTTCGCGAACAGCTCGGCGTTCCGGAGCAGGTTCCGCGGGGGCAGCAGCACGCCTTTCGGGGCCCCCATCGTGCCGGAGGTCAGGTTGACGCACGCCACGAGCTCCCCGTCCTCGTGCTGCGCCCCGTCAGCCCCTCCGAACGCCGCGGCGGGCGAGCCCTCCTGCCCAACCCCGACCGTGACCGCCACGCCGCTGCGGCGGAACAGCGCCTCCTCCTCGGTTGGGCCGAGCGACGGGTTCGCCTCCACGACGACCGCGTCGAGGCCCCAGATCGCCATGTAGGCGGCGACCAGATTCGGCGAGTTCGGCAGGCGCACTCCGACGCGGGAGCCGGCGCCGACGCCTCGCTTCCGGAGCGCCCGCCCCGTCGCGTCGGCGAGGCTCTCCAGCTCGGCATAGCTCCAGTGCCGTCCGGCGTGGACCAGCGCCGGCCGCGGCCCGGCGTCCCGAGCGTCGGCCAGGATCTGCCGGAGCGGGTTCATTTCCCTAGTGGAACACCTGGTGCCAGCGTTCCAGGAAATAAAGCGAGAACAGCGCGTAGTGGCGCTGGTGGATCAGCCCGACCGACTCCTGGTCGAAGGACGCCAGGAACTCGTCGAGCCGGCGGCCGTCCAGGATCGAGTCCAGCGCGCGGCCCGGCCGGCGGAGCCGGCCGACCATCGCCGCCGCCAGCCCCCGGATGTCGAACGGCGGGGGCATCGGGCTCTTCTTGCGCTCGATCACCTCGGCCGGGAACCCCGGGAGGTGGTCGCGCGCCATGGTCCGCAGCAGCTCCTTTTCGGTCCGGCCGCCGCTCATCTTCGCTTCCCGGGGGAGATTGAGGGCCCATTCGACGATGCGGTGGTCGAGGTACGGCACGCGGATCTCGAGCGACGCCGCCATGCTGTGGCGGTCCTCCAGCTCGAGCATCTCGTGCAGGTGGGTCTTCACCAGGAGGTAGGACATCCGGTTCATGAAATCGTCGGTCGCCGCGGCGGAGTAGATCCCGTCGAACACCGCCTGCTGCGCCTCGCGGTACCGGGTCGCCTCCCGGAAATCGGGCGACGCCAGCGACTCCAGGATGTCGACCGCCGTGACCGGGTAGTCGGCGCCGGCCGGATCGGTGCGCCACACCCAGGGGAAAAACGTGGTCCGGGCCGGGTCCTTGAACTGCCACCAGTAGTAGTAACCGCCGAACAGCTCGTCCGAGCCCTGGCCCGAGAGCAGCACTTTCACGTGGCGCCGGACCTGGCGGCTGAGATGGAAGTGCCCGTACTCCGACAGGGTGATCAGCGGCTTCTCACGGTGCCAGATCATCCGGTCGATGTCGTCGATCAGCGAGTCCACCGGCAGCGTGAACGCGTGGTGCCGGGTGCCGATGGCCGCGGCCGCCAGACGGGCGTAGTGCGCGTCGTCGCCCACCACCTCGCCGACGATGCGGCGCGGGTTCGCCTGGAACACCTCGCTGTTTCGCGCGTAGCCGATGTTGAAGGTCGGGAGGTCCGGCACGTCGCGCGCCGCGAGCGAGCTGACCACGGTCGAATCGAGGCCGCCGCTGAGGCAGGCGCCGAGCGGCGCGTCCGAGTACAGCTCCCGCCGTACCGAGGCGGAGAGCAGCTCGTGCAACCGCGCCGCCGGATCGGGATCGGCCGCGCGCCCGTCGAACGGCACGTCCCAGTAGCGCTCCACCCGAAGCCTCTCGCCGCGGGAGGCGACGAGGAAGTGCCCCGGCAGCAGCGACAGGATGCCGTCGAACAGGGTGCGGGAGAGCATCGGATATCCGCAGAACAGGTACTCGGCGATCCCCTCGAGGCACGGGGCGGGCCTCGGGTCGCCGCTCGCGTGCAGCGCCTTGATCTCCGAGGCGAACAGCAGCCGCCCGCCCACCTGCCGGTAGAACAACGGCTTGATGCCGAGCCGATCGCGGGCCAGGAACAGCGTCCGCCGCGGCGCGTCCCAGATGGCGAACGCGAACATCCCCTCCAGCCGATCGACGCAGCGCACGCCGTGAGCCCGGTAGGCGTGGAGGATCACCTCGGTGTCGCTCTGGGTGCGGAACCGGAAGCCGGCCCCCTCCAGCTCCCGCCGCAGCTCGCGGTGGTTGTAGATCTCGCCGTTGAACACGATGGTCGCTTCGCCGTCGTCGCTGCGGATCGGCTGGTTGCCGCCGGTCGGATCGATGATCGCCAGCCGCTGGCTGGCCAGCCCGACGGGTCCGTCGACGAAGACGCCGGCGTGGTCGGGCCCGCGGTGCGCGATCGCCGCGCCCATGGCGGCGAGCTCCCCCGCATCCACCGCCCCCTCCAGGGCGTGGATCCCGACGATGCCGCACATGTTCGATCCTGTCCCTTCGCTCCGGCTTCAGCCCTGCCCGCGCCGCGCGCTGGAATAGGCGGTGCAGCTGTCCCGCAGCGACAGCCCTCGCCCCTCCAGGAACGCGATCTTCTCGTCGGCCGGGATCTGCCGCGGCGCCTCGCCGCCTCCCGCACTCTGGGTGGCGAGCAGCCCCTGCACCGCCGCGTGGCATGCGTCGAGCACGAGTTGCGTGACGTGCGTGCACCCCTCCGCCCCGCCGATGCTGCGGTTCATCATCAGCTGCAGCCCCGCCTGGACCTTCATCCCCACGCACTCCGCGGCCCGCACCAGCGCCGTCGGGCATACCGGGTACGGTGTGCGGTCCATGCGCGGCTCGATCGTCCGGATCATCAGATCGGGATAGGAGAAGACCACGCGCACTCCCATGTCGTGAAACCGATCGACCATGTCGATGCGGACGACGAAGGCGCCGCCGGCCTCGTCCCACTCCACCAGTGACTGCTTACTGCGATGAAAAATCTCCATGGCCACATCCCCTCACGCTTCCGCGGCGCGCAGGCGCCCCCGATCGACCTTGCCGAGCGCCGTCCGGGGAAGGCTCTCCACGATGCGGAAGGCGCGCGGCACCTTGCGCAGCTCGAGCCGGCCGGCGCAGAACCGGGTCAGCTCCTCGGCATCGAGGCGACCGCCCGGCGCCGGCACCACGATCGCCAGTACGATCTGGCCGAGGTGCCCGTCCGGATCGTCCGCGGAGAGCACCGCGCAATCGGCGACCTGCGGATGCCCGCGCAGCGCCGCCTCCACCTCGTCCGGGCTCACCTTCTCGCCGCCCGAGTTGATCACCTCGTCGACCCGGCCTTGCAGGAACAGGTACCCGTTCTCGTCGATGCGGCCGTGATCCGGGCTCAGGATCCACCCCTCGGCGAGCCGCAGATCCCGCGTCGCCTCGGGGCGGTTCCAGTAGCCGGCCGCCGCCATGGCGGTGCGCAGCGCGATCCGGCCGGGGGTGTTCGGCGGGAGCGGCATTCCCCGATCGTCGAGGGTGCGCAGTTCCACCCCGGGATAGGGGCGTCCGATCGAGCCCGGCCTGGGGTCCGGCTCTTCCGCGTCGCGGCAGCAGACCCGGCTGGCCTCCGTCAGCCCGTAGGTGAGGATGACCCGGGCCTTGGGCAGGAGCGAGCGGATGGCGGCGGCGAGCGCCGGCGGGCAGGGGGCGGTCCCGAGCGCCACTGCGCGCAGGTGGTCGCCGCAGCGCGCCAGCATCTCGGCGTAGCGCTCCACGAGCAGGGCGAATCCGGCCGGCACGCCGGAGAGATAGGTGACCCGTTCGGCGTGAACCTGCCGCAGCACCGAGGCGGGAAATGTCAGGTTGCGCGCCAACACCAGGCAGGCGCCGGCGCGCAGCGCGGCGTCCACCTCCCGCAGCGCGTAGAGGTGGAACAGCGGCGTGATGATCCCCACCCGGTCGGAGGCGCGCAGACCGAGCATGGCGACGCCCGCCTCGGCCACCTCGCGCAGCGCCGACGCGGTGAGCATCACCCCCTTCGGCCGCCCCGTGGTGCCGCTGGTATAGACGATCGCCTGCAGGCCGTCGGGCGCGGTCTCCTCCGGGGCGGCCGGAGCCTGGCCCGCACGAGCCGCCGGAGAGGCGAGAGTGAGGCTCCCCGACGGCGGGTTCCCGGGGAGGATCTCGTCGAGGCCGACCCGGACCACGTCGCTCGAAGCGGCGGCGGGGCCCAGGCGCGCCGGGCCGTCCGCGATGAGCCAACGCATCGCGGTGTCCTCGATGGCGCTCTGAAGGACAGCGGGGGGGGCGGACGGGTCCAGCGGCACGAACACGGCGCCACAGTCGAGGATGCCGAGATACGCGGCGACGAACGCCGCGGAGTTTTCGCACGCCAGACCGACGCGGTCTCCCGGGGCGACCCCGGCCGCTTGCACCCGCGCCGCCACCGCACATGCCGCGGCGGCGAGCTGCGCGAAGGTGAGCCTCTGGCCGCCGTCCACCAGCGCCTCGGCGCCTCCCTCCCGCGCGGCCCGCTGCCGCAGCCACTCCAGCACCGCGGGCGTGTGCTTCAGAGCCGCTCCTGCAGGTAGAGCATGATCGCCTCCAGGGAGCCGAAGTTCTCCGGGTGGACGTCCTCGCCGGGGATCTTGATGCCGCACGACTTCTCGGTGAACACCACGAAGTCGAGCAGCGACATCGAATCGAAGATGCCGCGGTCGATCAGCCTCTCCGCGCGCCCGAGGTTCGGCAGCGCCTTGCCCCGGGAGTCGGCGAGCTTCTCGAGGTACCCCCGGAGCGTCGTCTCGAGCGAAGCGAAATCGGTCGTCGGCATGCCGCCTCAGGCCGGCATGAAATGGCCGAAGCCTCCCGGGGCCGGGGGCAGGGCCTTGCTCGACGAGGCGCTGTCACCGCCCGGCGGCGGGACCATCGGGAAGAAAACGAAGTCGGCCTCGGCACCGATCTCGCGTCGCGCGGCGACGGCAAGCCGATAGCCCGGCCGCGGCTCCAGCAGTGCGAACTGCCAGGCCCGTGCGTCCTCGTCATGACCGGGTCCGAACGATACGGCGGGCGGGGCTCCGGGAACGATCTGGAAGGAAACGACGTCGAGCGGCAGTCCGAGGCCAAGGCCGCGCGCCTTCACATAGGCTTCTTTGAGCGTCCAAAGGCTGAAGAACAAGGCATGAGCGCCCGTTGAAGGCAGGCTGGCCAGGAGCAGGTTCTCGGACGACGAGAAGTGGCGCTCGGCCAGGGCCCCGGTCCCGGCCCGTCGGCCGATATGCTCCACGTCGATGCCCACGTCCCGCTCCAGCGTCACTGCGCAGGCCACGAGTCCCCTGGTGTGGGAAAGATTGAAGCGCAAGCGCGGATGGGTCGGCGGCCAATCGATCTCGGGTCGACCGTGACCCGACGTCGAGAAGCGCCATTCGCCGGGACCGGCCGCGGCGTGGCGCGACAGCGCGGTCCGCAACAACGCGTGAGCGACGATGAAAGAGACACGATCTTCCTCGAAACGCAATCGCCGGCAGCGCGCGCGTTCCGAGTCGCTCAAGAGACGGTGCGCGGCACCGCAATTGGACTCCGCCGCGTGTTCCGTGAACGAATACCAGACGCAGACGTCATCGCGACGAAGGGCTGATGGTATCTCTTGAAGACCTGGCCCCACGGCGCGACTCTAGCATGCACGGCCAGAACGTGCCTTCCGCGAACCACGAGATGGGCGGGCAGCCGACCGGTGCCCCGGGGCCGGTCAGCTTTCGGGTACTTCGACGAGCGTGGGAAGTTGAATCCACCGGCCGGCTCCACGGAGCAGTTGATTCGAGCGTGGCAAGGCTGCCGAGGGCCTTTCGAACCGCGTCCTGAACGAGCTCGAACCACAAGGCGTGTCCTTCGGGAGAGAAATGCGGGTCCAGTTCGCCCCAGTGCTTCGCCGTAGCACGCGCCCTGAGCTGAGGCAGGAGATCAACGGACTGAACTCCGGAAATCTCCTGAAGTCGGGGGGCGATCCTTTTCGCGGGAAGGTCCATGTCGAGATCACCTTCAAGCAGCGGAACAGCCCGCAGGAGGTTCTCGCCCGTCGGATCAAGAACCTGTCGATATGAAGGGATCAATACGACGATCACCGCCGCCCCCGCCCCTGTCGCTTCCCGCGCGAGCTCGCGGATCGGCTTCAGTGATTCCTCCAGTATTCGATCGGTGAGTTGAGACGGTCTCAACGCCGGTTCTGCGTGCTCGGCCAAGTACTTGCGACGAAACACGTTGCGGAAAGCGACGAACGCGTGCGACCTCGATTCGAGGCTCTGATTCACTGGATAGAGCCAGTTTCGAAAATCAACTCTCGTCAGCCCTCTGGGCAGTGCGCGAATTCTGAAACGTTGAACCTCTCGCGAAAGCGGGATCTTAGAAGCATCGTTCTTGAAGTCATTGCCTGCGTAAATGTTGATGATGACCACTTGGTAAGGATCTCGCCCCTTCAGGCGTTCACGCGCTACCTGCAAATACTGCGATGGCCCGTACCCGCCCACACCAGCGACATCGACGCAAGCTCCCGTGTCCTGCTCGATTCTGAACCAGACGGTCTCCTCGTACTGGACCGAGAGGGATTCGACGAAGGGGTCCCCGATGGCCAGAATCCTCGCTACGCAGGTCCTTGCCGGCTTTGCAAGGCAAGAGATGCGGTCCGCCTCCGAATCCGTGCAAACTTCCACGATGGGTCCTTGCCACCGTGCC
>Ga0326597_10010121_pt1 | contig 12588 bp, 13 predicted proteins | sample RVTome_12_FD_203789 | JGI IMG/M metagenome (GOLD analysis project Ga0326597, IMG submission 203789) | Soil microbial communities from uranium-contaminated site in the Upper Colorado River Basin, Wyoming, United States - RVT100D185 | ecosystem: Environmental > Terrestrial > Soil > Contaminated >... | reverse complement strand
ACCCATACGGAGCGCAGTACTTGAGCGCCGGGTCCTCCCCGATGAGGTAGGCGTTTCCGCCGGCCAGGTTGGTGAAGCGTACGCCGCGTGCGCACCCGACGCGACGGCAGTGCTCGAGAGCCCACTGCTGCAACTTGATGTCCCCCGTCGAAAATGATCGGTTGGTGTCCGGCGCCCAGGGCGGGTTCGCCGCCTTGGTCACACCCCAGATGCCTCTAAGGTCGTGGTTTGCGGGAGGCGCAGTCTGGGCTCGTGCGCCTGCGGCGGTCCAGAGGGAGATCCCCAAACTCAGAAGCAGTAAACGCGTTCGCATTTCCAAATCCCCTTTCGGAATTCGAATCAATTCAATCTTTCCTTACACACAAAAGCGCGGGACGGGTCGCGTTCGCGGCCGGCCCGGTCGCCTATCCCTCGGCCCCGCTTTCTTTGGCTTCGCTCCGGAAAGGCGCGCCCGGCTCGGATTCTATTTGGTCTTCAAAAACTCCACTACGTCGCTGATTTCCGCGTCCGTGAGCGTGTAGCGGAACGCGGGCATGTTCGCCGTCGGGCCGAACTTGACCATTTCCGTCACATTCGCATCATTCACAGGTTTTCCGTTGATGAGGGTGCTCTTCTTGTAGAGGCCCTCAAGAGGGGGAGGCCCGATGCGCGGAACCCGCTCGCTGTCAACGTCATGACAGACAAAGCAGCGGTCCGTGAAGATATCTTTACCTCGCTGTGCCTTTTCGGAGAGAGCCTTTTCGGCAGGAGAAGAAGCGTTCGCGGCCGTTTGCGCCGCGAGCGGAGCGGCCGCCAGCACCAAGACTCCCAGCAACAGGACGAACCCAACCGCCAAACTTCCGTTGTTCCCCCCCACCGGACCCTCCAAGCTAGCCCCCTTTTTCAGAAGGGGTATGGTGTGCATACAGCAACCGAAAAAACCCTGTAAGGTTTGCATGTCCCGCGCGAAACCATTGCTTATCATGGGCGATGATACTGCCCCGGATTCCGGCAGGTCAAGGGGGATTCGGAAATGGAGAGGAGAAAGGCTGACCGTGCGAGACTCAGGGGCATCCAGGATCTGAGGAGTATCACTTCGCTGGAGGAATCACCACGCGGTCACCGACCTTGAGGGTTTTGCCCAAATTAGAGTTCGAGCGGCGGAGAGCTTCGACGGAGGTTTTGTAACTCCTGGCGATCTTCCAGAGCGAGTCGCCGGCCCGGACCCGATGAATCTGGGCGGCCGTGCGGGTGGCCGGGGTGCTGGGCCGCTTGGGAGCGGAAGACTTGCTGCTGGCCTGGAGGACGGGTTTTTCTGAAGAGTCGGCATCCGAGTCGGAGCCGAAGAGCACCAGGGTCGCCCCGGCGCGGATCAGGGTTCCATCCAGACGATTCCAGGCGATCAACTGGTCCACGGTGACCCCGAAGCGGCGCGCGATCGCCCCCAGGTTATCGCCGGGTCGGACTCGATACTGAACCTCCTCGCCATCGGCGGAAAGGACGGAAGCTCCCGGACGGACGACCGGGATGACGAGTTCGGCGGCCTCATGGAGAGTAGCGCCGGCGTTGAGGTTATTGACCTCGGCAATCGCCTTGACGGAGGTCTTGTAATCCTTGGCGATGCCGGTGAGCGTTTCGCCGTAATGGACGGTGTGCCAGCGCCACCAAACCCATTTCTCCGCCGGGATCATGGCAATGCGGCGCTGAAAGAGCTCGCGGGTCCCGGCCGGAATCCGCAGGGCGTACTGCGCGACGTTCGGAGTCGTCATCCGCAGGAGGCTGGGGTTCAGGTCGCGGATGGTTTCGACGGACGTTCCGACCATCTCGCCGACAAGCCGAAGATCCACGGGGTGCGAGATCTCAACCGTGTCATGGACCCAGGGGTCCTCGGGAGCCATTTCCTCGAGCCCGTACTTCTGGGCGTTTTTCCCGATAAAGGTAAGGGCCAGGATGATCGGGACATAGTTGCGGGTTTCGCGCGGCAAGGCGCGGCGGGAGGCAAGCTGAAAGTAGTCTGCGTAGCCGGTGCGCTCGATGGCGCTCGCGACACAGAGCGGCCCGCAATTGTAGGCGGCCATCGCAAGGAACCAGTCGCCGAACTTGTTATAGAGGTCTTTCAAGTGGCGGGCGGCGGCGCGAGTGGCCTTTTCGGGGTTCATGCGCTCGTCAGCCCACCAAGTGCGTTGGAGGCCGTATTCCTTGCCGCGCGAGGGCATGAATTGCCAGATGCCCAGCGCGCCGGCGCGAGAGCGAGCACGGGGCCGGAATGCGGACTCGGCCTGGGCCAGATACAACAGGTCCCTGGGAACCTGCTCCTCCTCCAGAACCCGGAGGATCATGTCGCGGAAGCGTCCGGAGGCCTGCATGCCGACTTCGAGAGCAGCGCGGCCTCTGCCGGAAGTGAAGTATTCAATCAGCTTAGAGATCTGACCGTTGATCACCAAGGGGAGGTCGGTCACGGTCTCGGCGGCTTCCGCCCGGATGCGCTCACTGGGCGGGAGGTCCTCGGGGACCGAAAGGCTTTCTAGCTCGTCGAGCGGCGCCGGCTGGTAGCCGGACTCCGCGAAGCCGTCACCCTGCTTAAGGGCTTCAATTTCATAGGCGTAGATGCGGTCTACGAGGGAATCAAACGTCTTCTGGAGCCTGCGGTCCTCGCGCAACGAGGGGGGCGCCATCAAAATCGAGGAAGTGGCTTCATTAAAAGCCCCCTTGGCCATTTCCAGGTGGCCCTCGCGATAATCCTTCTCTCCCCTCGCGAAAGCGGTCTCCGCCTTCAGGATGAGCGCTTCCACGGGATCAAACCGGGGTTCCGGCATCATCCCAAGAAACGAAGGAATGGACGCAGGGCGGAGAGGGAGAGTCTCCGTGACAGCAGGCGGCTCGGGCGGAGGGGGAGGCGGCGGAGCCACGGCCACCGGGATGGGCGCTCGGGTGGAGCAGCCGGCCGCCAAAATGAGGGCCATCCCCAACGGTAGGAGTGCCAACCTCAGGCACGAATGATGATTTCGAAAGCGCATAAGTTAGAACCTCGGCCTCAAAGCTCTGGCCGCGAGATCGCCGAACCTCTACTCGTTCTTCCTGAGCCCCAGCCCAGGGTTGGCCGGGGTGACGCAAATCCCGGCAAGATTAACCAAAAGTTACAAGCAGGTCAAGCAATAAATGCTTTCAGCCGGGCTCGGCAGATTAACATTCTATTAATCAATAACTTACTTGGTAACTATTATGGGGCTGGGGCGGCCTATCAAGCTGGCAGTGGCTGATTTTGAGGCGTTCAGGATGTTGAACGAAACGGGGATGAAGAAGGGGTTCCTGCGCATCCTTCCCATTTCGTGCAACCCCCAACTCGCCAGGAAAAGCAGGTCCTGCGCTTCGCTCAGGATGACCGGCACAAGAGCAACGGGTCTCTGGAACGAGCAAGAGCACCGGGGCTGGCGACCGAGGGTTACTCTTCTTCGGCCACCTCGACTCCGGCGCGTTCGGCCTTGGCGACCGCAATGATCTTTTCGGCGATCTGCTGGGGGACCACGTCATAATGGGAAAATTCCATGGAGAAGCTGCCCCGGCCCTGGGTCATGGAGGTCAGGTCGGACGCATAGGCGAGCATCTCGGCCATGGGAACCTGGGCCTTGAGGACCTGAGAATGGCCGCGAGTCTCCATACCCTGAATACGGCCGCGGCGGGAGTTGACGTCGCCGATCAGGTCGCCGGCATAGGCTTCCGGGGCGTAGATTTCGACGTTCATGACGGGCTCGAGCAGGACCGGCCTAGCCTGCTCCATGGCTTTCTTAAAGGCAATGGACCCGGCGATCTTGAACGCCATTTCGGAGGAATCCACGTCATGGTAGGAGCCGTCATAGAGACTGACGCGGAAATCTACGACGGGAAAGCCGGCCAGGTAGCCTCGCGCGGCGGACTCGATAATCCCCTTTTCGACGGCCGGGATGTAATTCTTGGGGATGGAGCCGCCGAAGATGTCGTTGACGAACTCGAAGCTCCCGCCGCGGGAAAGCGGCTCCATCTTGATCCAGCAATCGCCGAACTGGCCGTGGCCGCCGGTCTGCTTCTTGTGGCGGCCCTGGACGTCGGCGGTGCCCCGGATGGTTTCCCGGTAAGGGACTTTGGGGGCCTTGAGAGTGACATCCACGTTGTAGCGCTTTTTGAGCCGTGAAACCACGACCTCAACCTGTTGCTGGCCCGCGCCGCCGAGCAGGAATTCCTGGGTCTGCGGGTCCCGGTAGAAGCGCAGCGAGGGGTCCTCTTCCAAGATCTTGTGAAGCGCCGTGCCGAGTTTGTCTTCGTCTCCTCGGGAGTTGGTGAGGATGGCAAAGCTGATGGCCGGCTCGGGCAGCTTGACCGCGGGATAGAGGATGGGGCTGTCCTTGTCGCCCAAGGTGTCCCCGGTCAGGGTGTCCTTGAGCTTGGCAACCGCTCCAAGGTCGCCTGTGTGAATCTCCGAGACCGCCCCCGAGGCTTTGCCCTGCATGACCGCGATGTGGGCGAGGCGCTCGGCGCCGCCCTTGTTGAAGTTGGTCAGGTTGGCGTCGTTGGCAAGCACGCCGGACTGAACCTTGAAGAAGGAAACGCGTCCGGAGAAAGCATCCGCCATCGTCTTGAAAACAAAAAGGGAAACAGGACCTGCGTCGGAGAGCTCCCGTTCGATGGCTTCCCCCTCGGGAGTCGTTCCAGTGACCTTGCCCCGGGCGAGCGGGTCGGGCAGAAAGTCGCCTGCAAAATTGAGCAGAAGGTCGGTGCCCACCAGGGCCGTGGCGGAGGCGCACAGGACCGGGTGGACTTTCCGGGCCTGAATCGCCGCGCGCAGCCCTTCGACCAGGTGCTCCTCGGCGAGAGTTCCCTTGTCGAAGAATTCCTCCATGAGGGAGTCCTTGGTTTCGGCGATCATCTCGACGAGCTGTTCGCGGGCTTCGGCGGCGGCGGAAGATACGTCGGCCGGAATTTCCATGGGCTGACCTTTGCCGTCCCCCCCGGCGGTGTACGTGAAGGCTTTCATGGTGAGCAGGTCTACGACTCCGTGGAAGCCCTTTTCCTCTCCCAAGGGCAACTGCACGGGGATCGCGGTGCGGCCGAAAAATTTCTGGATCGACTCGAGGCTGCGGGCAAAGCTGGCCCGCTCGCGGTCGAGCTTATTCACGATCACGGCGCGCGGAAGCTCATAACGGTCAGCGAAGTCCCAGACTTTTTCGGTGACCACTTCGACACCCGCCACGCCGTCCACCAGAACCAGCGCTGAATCGGCGGCGACCAGGGTGAGCAGCGTGTCGTTGATGAAAATGTTGTAGCCCGGCGTGTCGAGCAGGTTGAGCTTCGTTTTGTTCCATTCGGCGTAGGCAAGACCGGTCGAAATGGAGACCTTGCGGGCGATTTCTTCTTCGTCGAAATCCGTCGTGGTGGTGCCGTCGTCCACGCTGCCCAAGCGGTTGGTCATGCCCGAGGCGTGAAGCAGAGCGGAAACCAGTGACGTCTTGCCGGAATCGCCATGGCCAATAATTCCAATATTGCGAATTTCTTTGCTTTGGTAAACCTTCAACCGAGTTCTCCTTCCCGTCGAGAAACAAAATCGCGCGAGTTGGCTGCCGTCAAAGGGAATGATGGTAGCACACCGCAAAGCGGGGATTCAACGAAAGGGGGGAGGGGTGAAGGGAAAGTTTTCGAGAGCTGTCTTAATACAGCGGGCGTTGTTTAACCGTTTATTCTCTTCACAACATGATTGCGAAGCCAAACGGTGAGGTTTTCGCGACTGAGTGCGCCCGAAGCCACCTGGAGAATGGTTGCTTCTTGCACGTCCGAATCCGCTTCTATCTCGAAGCCGTTCAGGACAAGAAAGATTTCCATCGCGGCATGGCCCGTGCGCTTATTGCCGTCTACAAAAGGGTGATTCTGGATGATCGAGAAAGCGAGCGCAGAAGCATTTTCCAGGATGGTGGGATAAAGCTCTTCCCCACCAAAAGTCATGCGCGGCTGGGCCAGGGCCGACTCCAATGCTCCCGAATCCCCAGCAAGCCGCCGGACTGCTCCATGACTTGTCGATACACTTCGAGAACTTCGCCGAGATTGAGAAAACGCATCAGGCCAGCCGCCGATACAGGTCGGCGTTCTTCTTCAGCACAGAGTCCACCACGCTCTGGAACTCCTCAGTGGGCTTGGCCAGCAGCTCCTCGACGCTGACGCGAACCAGTTCTTCCGCAGAAACATGGAAGCGGGTTGCGATCTCTTCCAACTGTCGCAAGCGATCTTCGGGAAGGGAAATGCTAATGCGGGTCATAGTCGCCTCTTCGAATCACTATACCTGGCCAGCCTATCACGAAACCGCCCGGGGCAGAGGAAACCAACCAACTTCCCTTCTATTCCCCTCTATGATCTGTTCTCTTTTGCCTATTATGGTTTCACGGCCTCGATGGTGGCGGAGATGACGTAGTCCTCGGCGCGCCGCCCCGGGGCCCACTCGCGGATGAACTCGCGGCTGGAGTCCTTCGGCTGGATGCGAATGTCCCGGAAGCCGGCCTCGCGCAGATAGGTCTCGATCTCGTCGATGGGCGCGGCGCCTCCGACGCAGCCGGAAATGAGGGCCAGGTCCTTGCGGGCGTCCTCCGGAATCGCGGCGGTGGCGACAATGTCGGCAATGGCGAGGCGTCCGCCGGGCTTGAGCACGCGGAACGCATCGCGGAACACGGCCGGCTTGTCGGGCGAGAGATTGATGACGCAGTTCGAGATGATCGCGTCCACGCTGCGGTCGGCCACGGGCAGGTGCTCGATCTCGCCGAGGCGGAATTCGACGTTCGCGTAGCCGCCCGTTCGGGCATTGGCGCGAGCCTTGCGGATCATCTCGGGCGTCATGTCGACGCCGATCACCCGGCCGGCTTCGCCGACCTGGCGGGCCGCGAGAAAGCAGTCAAAGCCGCCGCCGCTGCCGAGGTCCAGAACCGTCTCGCCGGGCTTCAGGGCCGCAATCGCTTGCGGGTTGCCGCAGCCGAGCCCCATGTCCGAGCCTTCGGGGACGCCCGCCAGCTCGTCCTCCGAATAGCCGATTTGATTGGAGATGGAAACGGTTCCCCCGCCGCAGCAACCCACTCCTCCCGGGGCCTCCGGGCCACAGCCGCCGCCGCCGCGCTGGGCGACCTCCGTATAGTTTTCGAGAACAGCCTTGCGGATGGTTTCCTGGTCGAGTTCCGGCATGGTGGTTCCTCCCGAATCGTTTATCTTATACATTCAAGATGCCCGGGCCGTATCAGACGACTCAGAATTTTTCGGCCAGCATTTCTCCAGCGCTCGGCCGTGCCCCGTGCAGGAACTCGGCGGCGGTCATGCGGCGGCGGCCTTCGAGCTGCAGTTCGAGGAGCTGGAGGAAGCTGTTGCCGCCGCAGGCGACGAGCAGTTCAACACCCTCCGTTTTACATCTACAGATTGCACCGCGCCCGCATACTTTGATCCCAGCGATACGGGCGGAGTAATACCAGTCGTTCCGCTGAGCTTTGTGCTCGGCAGCAAAGTTTACGTGACGGATGGTTCCCCGGGCAATGTTTTCTTGCAATCGATAATTGATGCCAATGGGGATTGTATTTCTTTCCCCGCAGAGGAATCGTTTGTGACACCACTACGACTGTTGTTTGATCTGAGCGACTTTTTCACACCGCCGTTCACGGTGCGGTAACCAGTGTTCACCGGCATCGGCTCATCCTCTTCACGTCAGATGAGGCCCAAGCGGCGAAGATCGTCCTCGTGCCATTCTGCGTCGGCGATCATTGCCCGGAGAGTTCCAATCGGGAAGGTGTCGCCGAGGTGGTGGTAGGCCACCACCACTCGGCGCCCGTCGGGATGCCGGTAGATTCGATGGCTGCCTCGGGGGGTTCTCGCGAGGATGAAGCCGTCAGCGTGAAGGGCTTGGATGAACTGTCGCGCGGATGTGCCGCGCGGCGTGGCGCTCATACATTGACCGCGACCGAAGGCGTGGGGAATTCCAGCGCGCCCAGAGCGGGGTCAACAGGAATCGGGTCGCCCGCTTCGCGAAGGTCCTCCACATAGAGTTCCACCGCCTCTCGGATGTTGGCGACCGCTTCCGAATAGGTGTGGCCCCAGGTATGGCATCCTTTGAGGGCGGGACAATAGGCGTGGTAGGCGCCGCGACCGTCTTCAAACGAATCTTCCTCGACGACGATCTTGAAGATGTAAGATTTCATGCCATACCTCCTTCGCGGTCCATTTCTAGTTTACACAAATTAAGGCCCTCCCCCTCCGAGAGTTTTGGGTTTCCGGTTAGCGGCCAAGGTCCATGCGTTCACCTGTCTGCGGATGCGCGCCGTGCAGAAATTCGGCGGCGGTCATGCGGCGGCGGCCTTCGAGCTGCAGTTCGAGGAGTTGGAGGAAGGTGCTTTGGCCACAGACGACGAGCAGGTTGTCGCCGCTAACAAGGAATTTGCCGTGCGAGAACGGAGCCCCCGCTCCCTCGCGGTCGCGGCTCGGGTCGGAGACGGCGCGCGCGCGCCAGATTTGGAGCTTCCTGCCGCGGAAGCCCGTGTAGCAGCCCGGCCAGGGCAGGAAGCCTCGCACATGGTTCGCGATCTCGCGGGCCGGGAGAGTCAAGTCAATTTTCCCATGTTCTTTCTTGAGCAGAGGCGCGCGGGTAGCGCGGGAGTTGTCCTGCGGCTGCGGAGAGACGGTTCCGGCTTCGAGACGTTGCAAAGTTTCGGCAACGAGGTCCGCCCCTTTCGTGCTCATGCGCTCTGCGAGCTCGATGGCGGTTTCTTCGGGACCGATCCCGGTGGTCCATTGGAGAAGAATCGGGCCGGTGTCGAGGCCGGGGTCCATGAGCATGGTGGTGAGGCCCGTGACGGTCTCGCCGTTGGCCACGGCCCACTGAATGGGTGCGGCACCGCGATAGGCGGGCAGCAGCGAGCCGTGCAGATTGACGCAGCCGAAGCGCGGCAGCTCCAGCAGCCACGGCGGGAGGATCTGCCCGTAGCCGACAACGACGATGGCATCGGGTTTTACTTCCTCCAAAAATGCGCGGGACTGGTCGCTCTTGATCTTTTCGGGCTGAAAAACCGGGAGCCGCAGGCGCAGCGCTGCTTCCTTCACTGGCGGCGGCTGCAGTTGCTGCTTGCGGCCGACCGGGCGGTCGGGCTGCGTGACGACGGTGCGGATGTCGTGCGCAGCAGCAAGACGCTCCAGCGTCGGAACAGCGAAGGCGGGCGAGCCGGCGAAAACGAGTTTCATAACAGTGACGAGTGACGAGTGACAAGTGACGAGCGAAGAGTCCTAGCACTCGTCACTCATCACTTGTCACTGATCACTGTTTTTCGTTACCACTCTTCCTTCTTCACCAGCTTCCGGATTTTCCGCTGGATGAGCTCGCGTTTGAGCGAGCTCAGGTGCGAAAGGAACAGGCGGCCGTTCAGGTGGTCGGTCTCGTGGCAGAAGGCGCGCGCCAGCAGCCCTTCGCCGGTCATGGTGAATTCCTTGCCGTGGCGGTCGAGGGCGCGGACCGTCGCCTTGGCCGGCCGCCGGACCTTCTCGCGGAAGCCGGGCACGCTGAGGCAGCCTTCCTCCTCGACCTGCCTGCCTTCGATAGCGATGATTTGCGGGTTGATGAGGACGAGCTTGGCGCCGGGGTCCTTGCCGTTGGTGATGTCGATGACGGCGATGTGCCGCGAGATGCCGATCTGCGGGGCGGCGAGGCCCACGCCCTGGGCGGCGTACATGGACTCGAACATGTCTTCAATGAGCTTCTGCAGATCGCCGTCAAACTCCGTGATGGGCGCGGCTTTGAGCGCCAGGACTTCGTCGCCGTATTTCACGATGGGATGGATCATGGTACGCGGTTCCTATATGCTCGGTTTTCTATATCAGGTTGCGAAATGTCTGGCTGCTTTCGTTGTTGGACTCTCCCTTGCGGTCCGCGTCACCGGAATCGCCAACCTCCAAGAGCCGGGGCTCTCTCTCGATCGTCTCAACCTCGGGAATACCCTCACCTGTCGCCGCCCCGAGTTCCTTGAATCGTTTGGCAGACTTCAGTAAGCGCTCTTTCAGAGAGCCCGCAGCCGCATCGTAGCTGTCCACAGCTTTCCCCAGCGAGTAACCTACACCGACAAAATGCTCTGTGAACTTCCGGATGCGGTCGTACAATTCCTTCCCCAGATCGGAAATTTCCTGCGCGTTTTGCGCCAGGCGCTGCTGCCGCCAGCCGTACGCGATTCCGCGCAGCAGGGCGATGAGGGTCGAAGGGCTTGCCAGGGACACGTTCTTTCCCCATCCATCCTCCAGCAGCGAGTTGTCCTGCTGGAGGGCGACCGCGAAAAAGGAATCGCCTGGAAGGTAGAGAATTACAAAATCGGGCGCATGGTCGAATTGCTCCCAATAGTTCTTTGCGCCGAGCTTGTTGACGTGGTCTCGAACCAGTTGCCCATGGCGGGCCAGATGAGCAAGGCGTGCTTGCTCCGTAGCGGCGGCATTGGCGTCGAGGAACGCTTGCAGTGGGACCTTGGCATCCACGGCGATCCGGGTGCCTCCGGGTAAATTAATGATCATGTCAGGACGCTGCTGGCCCGCGGGTCCGGTCAGGGTTTCCTGTTCGGTGAAGTCGCAGTGCTCGGACATTCCTGCGAGTTCCACCACCCGCCGCAGTTGCAGTTGGCCCCACAATCCCCGGCCCTGCGAGGTCCGCAGAGCGGCGTCCAGGCTGCCAGTTACGGTTTGCAGGGCCCGGAGCTGCTCAGCCAGGCCGCCGTAAGCGCTTTGCCGGGTGCGTTCCATCTCCTGGATCTGCTTCTCATACCGCTCCAGAGATTCTCGCAGCGGTTTCACCAAACCTTCGACGGCTATTTTGCGGGTCTCCAATTCGCTCGCTGCTCCCTGTTGCAGCGAATGGAAACTTTCGCCGGCCAACTGCAGGAACTGTTGATTGCTTTCCTTCAGGACTTTTCCCGCCAGAGAGTTGAACGTATCGGCCAAGCGCTTTTCTGCGTCTTCCAGGGCGTGCAGTTTGGTGAGCGCCGCAACTTTCTCATCGCTCTCGGCGCGCACCTGCTCGTGGAGGGAGCTGATTTCGTGATCTTTCGCCTGGAGCACCGTCTGTTGCTGGCCGACCTGGGAGCGCAGTTCGGAAATGGCGCCGCCGGTTTTCGCTGTCGCAAAAAACCAGGCGAGTCCTCCTCCAATGATCAGTCCGATGACCAGCGCAATCAGTGTCCACTCATTCATGTGAGTCAGGTTGTTGGCGCAAAGGCCGCGCCATCGCTAGCTTGCACTAGAAGTTCCGCACCTGCTCCCGGTAGCCGTCGAAATTGCGCCGGGTTTCCTCCAGCGAGTCGCCGCCGAATTTTTCCAGGAACGAGCGGGCCACGGTGAGCGCGATCATGGCCTCCGCCGCAACGCCCGCCGCCGGAACCACGCAGACGTCGGAGCGCTCGTAGGCGGCTTTGACCGCCTCCTTGGTCTCCATGTGCACGGACTGCAGCGGACGCCGCAGCGTGGAGATCGGTTTCAGGTATCCGCGCACCACGATGTCCTCGCCGTTTGCGATGCCGCCTTCGAGGCCGCCGGCGTGGTTTTCAGGCCGCGTGAAGCGGTGTCCCTCGCGGTCATAATCAATCGGGTCATGGACGGTCGAGCCGAGCGAGACGGCGCTCTCGACGCCGGTGCCGATCTCGACGGCTTTCACTGCCTGCAACGACATGACGGCCTGCGCGAGCAGCCCGTCGAGGCGCTCGTCCCAGTTGGCGTGCGTGCCGACGCCCGCGGGCACGCCGTGGGCGATGACCTCGAAGATGCCGCCGAGCGTATCGCCCGTGCGAAGGATTTCGTCCACGGCGGCCTTCATGCGGACCTCGGCCTCGCTGTCCACGCAGCGGAACAGGGTGTCGTCCTTGGCGCAGACCGCCTGCACCTGCTCCCAAGTTGCCGCCACGCGGGAATGGACGCTGCCGACGGCGATGACGTGGCTCAGGACCTCGATCCCGAATTGCGCCAGGAGCAGTTTCGCCAGACCGCCGGCGGCTACGCGCGCCGCGCTTTCCCGCGCGCTGGCCCGTTCGAGCACGTAGCGGGCCTCGTGGAAATTGTATTTCAGACACCCGGCCAGGTCGGCGTGGCCGGGCCGCGGCGGATTCAACGACTTGTACTTTTCCGGCGTGTTCTCCTGCTCCTCGACGGGAAGCGCATCCTGCCAGTTGACCCAGTCCTTGTTGACGATCAGCATCGCCACGGGCGCGCCGGTGGTCTTGCTGCGGCGGACACCCGAGAGAATCTCGGCCTGGTCGGTCTCGATTTTCATGCGCCCGCCTCGGCCGTAGCCTCCCTGGCGGCGCTTCAATTCGCGGTTGATGACGGACAGGTCGATGGGGATTCCGGCCGGCAGCCCCGAGAGCCAGGCCACGAGCCCCTGTCCGTGCGATTCGCCGGCGGTAGAGAAACGCAGCATAGGAAACCAGCGCGTTGCGGCCCCAGGACCGCGCGCAATAAACTGTTAAGGATACATCACTGGGCGGATAGACGAAAGCAGAGGCAGGCCCCGTACGTGTCCATTGTTTGGGGTCTGTTAGCTGCGCAGCGGCTTTGTCCCGGAGTAAACCAATAATACGCCGATGACCACCAAGGCTA
>Ga0326597_10010120_pt1 | contig 12589 bp, 3 predicted proteins | sample RVTome_12_FD_203789 | JGI IMG/M metagenome (GOLD analysis project Ga0326597, IMG submission 203789) | Soil microbial communities from uranium-contaminated site in the Upper Colorado River Basin, Wyoming, United States - RVT100D185 | ecosystem: Environmental > Terrestrial > Soil > Contaminated >... | reverse complement strand
TGAGCCGCGCTTCTGGCAGCTCGCGCTCGTGACGCCGTCGCGCGACGGCCCCGGCTCGCGCGCGCTCTACGAGGCGACGGTCGAGATCGAGCGCCTGACCGCCGCCACGGTCGTGAGCCTCTCGCGCCACACGGCGGTCTACAAGCTGCGCGGCGCCGGCCACCAGCTGCCGCGTTACTTCGCGGATCTCGCTGATCCGCGCTTCGCGACGTCGATGGCCTTCGGCCACAACCGGTACGCGACGAACACGAGCACGAGCTTCGATCGCGTCCAGCCATTCGCGACATTTGCGCACAACGGTGAGATCAACACCATCGGGCGCCTTCGTGAGGAGGCCAAGGCGCTGCGCATCGCGCTGTCGCGCTCCGGCAGCGACTCACAGGACGTTGACGCGGTGCTGCGCGGCATGGTCCTCGGGCTGCGCCTCACGCCCATCGAGGCGATCGAGCTGCTCTTCCCGCCGATCGTGAACGAGATGAAGCGCATGCCCGCGGAGCTGCAGGACCTGTACATCCAGGCCCGCGCCGCGTTCGGTCCGTTCGCGCAGGGCCCGGCCGCGTTCCTCGCGAGGATCGGCGACACCTGTCTCTTCGGCGTCGATGCGCTCGGCCTGCGACCGCTGTGGCACGTCGAGACGCCTGACGAGCACGTCTTCGCGAGCGAGCGCGGGTTCATCCCGCTCGAGAGCTATGTCCGCGATCCGTATCCGCTCGGGCCGGGCGAGCGCGTCGGCCTTCGGCGGACGACTGCGGGATGGCGGTTCCTCGACCAGGACACCCTGCGGCGCGCGTTCGTCGCCGACCGCACGACGCGCGGCGTCACCGCCCTGGGCTTGCGCGAGCGGATCGCTTGCGGCGGTCCCGAGGAGGCGCCGGGGAATGTCCGCCGCCCTGGTGCACGGCGCGAGCCGCCGGCGCGCTGGCAGGTCGCGACGCCGCCCGACGAGCTCGACGATCCGTCGCAGCGTCGCGAGCATCAGTTCGCCTCGCTCGGATTCGAGCCTGACGATCTCAAGATGGCGCAGTTCGCGGCGCAGACCGGGAACGAGCCGATCGGCTCGCTCGGCTGGGATGGTCCGCTCGCGGCGCTGTCCGCCGCGCGTCCGAATCTCGCCGACTACCTGCACGAGACCGTCGCGGTCGTGACCAATCCCGCCATCGATCGCGAGCGCGAGATCGAGCATTTCTCCACCCGCGCCCTCCTCGGTCCGCGTCCATCGCCGCGGGCGGCGTCGACGCGCAGTGGCGACGGCGGCCGATGGGTCGAGCTGCGGATGCCCATCCTCCTCGGCGGTCACGCTCCCGAGACGGGCCTGCGCGGCGACGATCACCGCGCGCTCGCGCGCACGCTGGGCACGTGGATCATCGAGGATGTCGTCGCGCAGTTCACCGCCGATGGGGCGCGCGTGCCGGTGATCCTCGAGGCGGACCGCGACTGGGAAGAGCATCCGCGTGACGCGCTCGCGCGGCTTGGCGCGCAGGCCTGTCGTGGCGTGCGTGGTGGCGCGACGCTCGTCGTCGTCCAGGACCGGCACGTCGTCGACGAGGGACGCGCGTGGCTCGATCCACTCCTCGTCGTCGCCGCCGCGCACCGCGCGCTCATTACGCAGCCGTCGCGCAACGGATCGCTGCGGCGCGAATGCGCGCTGGTCGTGTCCGCGGGAAGTCTGCGCAACCTCCACGACCTGATGGTCGCGCTCGCGCTCGGGGCCGACGCGGTGAACCCATACCTCCTGCTCGAGTACGCGCTCTCGCTCGGCGACCCCGATGCGTTGCCGAATCTCGTCGAGGCGCTCCGCAAGGGAATGGAGAAGGTGATCTCCACGCTCGGCGTGCACGAGATCCGCGGCTACGGCCGGCAGCTCTCCGCGATCGGCGTCGCGCCCGAGGTCGCGCGCATGCTCGGCATCACGACGTTCTGCGCGACCGACGAGCGCGGTCTGTCATGGGAACGCATCGGCGCGGACGGCTTCGATCGCGCCACGATGCTGCGCGAGCGGCGACCGGCGCGCATCGAACCTGTGTTCCGCCTCTACCCGCGCGTGTGGAAGGCCGGGCTCGCGGTGGCGAACGGCGAGCAGCCGTACCGCGCGTTCGCCGACAAGCTCGAGGAGTTCGAGCGCGCACATCCCATATCGCTGCGGCATCTCCTCGACTTCCGCGCGCCGCTCGAGGGCGAGCCGCTGACCCTGGCGCGCACGCGGACCGGGGAGCACGACGCGCCGGTGTACATCTCCTCGATGTCGTTCGGCTCGCAGGGCGAGACTGCCTACCGTGCGTACGCGGAGGCGATGGCGCGGATGGATCTCCTCTGCATCAACGGCGAAGGCGGGGAGCTTCCCGATCTGATCGGGAAATACCCGCGCAATCGCGGCCAGCAGATCGCATCGGGCCGGTTCGGCGTCTCTGCGCTGCTCGCGAACTCGTCGAACTATCTCGAGATCAAGATCGGCCAGGGCGCGAAGCCAGGCGAGGGTGGCCACCTGCCCGCGAAGAAGGTCTCGGTGAAGGTGGCGCTCGCGCGCAACGCGCGACCGGGCGTGGACCTCATCTCCCCGTCGAACAACCACGACATCTATTCGATCGAAGACCTTGCGCAGGTCGTCCACGAGCTGAAGACGGTGAATCCGCGCGCGCGCGTGTCGGTCAAGATCCCCGTGACGCCCGACGTCGGCATCATCGCGTGCGGCGTCGCGAAGTCGGGCGCCGACATCATCACGCTGTCCGGCTACGACGGCGGCACCGGAGCCGCGCGGCAGCACGCGCTGCGGCGTGCTGGCCTTCCTGCGGAGATCGGCGTGACGGAGGCCCACCGCGCTCTCGTGGCCGCTGGCCTGCGCGACCAGGTGCAGATCTGGTGCGACGGCGGCATGAAGAGCGCGCTCGATGTTGCGAAGATGCTGTGCCTCGGTGCGGACCGGGTCGGTTTCGGAACGATGGCGATGGTCGCGATCGGCTGCACGATCTGCCGCGGCTGCCAGCTCGACACCTGCCACGTTGGCATCGCGACGCAGATCGAGTCCGCGGCCGAGGCGACCGAGCGCGGCCTCAAGCGCTTCGAGCCACAGGAGTTCGAGCGCGCTGTCACGAACCTGATGCGCTTCTTCAGTGCGCTGCGCGACGAGCTCGCGCGCATCGCTGCGCTCCTTGGCGTCGCGTCGACCGAGGACCTCGTCGGCCGCACCGATCTCCTTGCGCAGGCGCGCGGTCTCGATCGCATCGATCTCTCGGGGCTTCTCGCCCCCGCGGGTCCGGTACGGCGCGGTGGCCGCGAGCTGCGCGTGCTCGCCACGGCAGGGGGGCCGCTCGTGGAGGCCGAGGCTCACGACGCCGAGGAGGCGGATCGCCCGCGTCTCGGCAGCGAGCATCGCTTCATCGCGACCGCGACGGCCGGCCAGCTCGCGCGACAGCGCATCGCGGGCGCCCTCGTCACCGAGCTCGCGTCATCGTTCGGACACGGGTCCGTTGCGGGCAACGGTTTCGGCGCCTACTCGACCGACGGCGTGTCGCTGCGCATCGCCGGCGGCGCGCAGGACGGCGCCGCGAAGACCGCGCTCGGCGGAACGTTCGCCGTCCTCAAGGCGCGCAACCGCAGCGGTGACTGGGTCGATGGCTCGGTGGGGAAGTGCTTCGGCTACGGCGCGCAACGCGGCCGCTTCTACGTGCAGGGCGGCGCCGATGCGCGTGCCGGCATTCGACTCTCGGGAGCCGACGTGCTCTTCGGCGGCGACCTGCGCGGCTTCGCATTCGAGTACATGACCGGTGGCCGCGCCGTCGTCCTCGGTGATCCGGGTCGCTGGATCTGCTCCGGCATGAGCGGCGGGGTCGTGTTCCTGCGTCACGACGCGGCGCGCGGCCTTGACGAGCGCGGAATACGCGACCGCTTCGCGAAGGGCGCGAAGGTCAACTTACGTCCGCCCGCAAGTGATGAGGATCTCGTCGCGCTGCGCGATCTCGTCGGCAGCTACGCGACGCTGCTTCACGACAGCGGTCAGATCGAGACGGCCGCGTTCGTGCGCGCTCTCTTGGACGATCCCACCGCGAACTTCCGCGTCGTGCGCCCCGGCGCGGACATCGTCGACCAGACGATTTCCACGGAATAACAAGGGCGAAAAGTCAAGCCAGACACACAGGCGCCTCACCAAGTGCTTGACTCTCTGGGAACTCCTCCTACAGTGTGCGCTCGTCCGCGGGGGAGCGGGATCGGAAGTGCGCGTGGTCCGGGGAAGGCTGGGCGCCCTCTTCGCGTTCATCGGAGTCCTGGCCGTTGCGATCGCCCTGTTTGTGGTCGGCGACGCAACTGCAGTGACGGATGCAGCGTCGCCCGCACTTACCCTCCCGGCAGCGAGCACGGCGAACGCGACGAATTCGCGCGGCGCCGCTGTCTCATTCATCGCGGTCGCCACCGACGACATCCAGCCGACATCGGTTAACTGCGCACTCGCGTCAGGATCGCAATTCCCGATCGGGACGACGAATGTGACATGCACGGCGGCTGATGCCGCGGGACACACGACGACGGCCTCGTTCACCATCACCGTCCTCGGCGCGGCTGACCAGCTCGGGTTGTTACGCAGCGCGGTGATCGCCGCGGGTCTTCAACGTGGCACGCAGGCCAGCCTGCTCGCGCAGCTCGACGAGGCGAAGCGCGCGATCGATGGCGACAAACAAAAGCCGGCGTGTCAGCTCCTGACCGTGTTCTCTGACTCGCTGGGCGACCGGGATCGGTCCGGCGCGGATCAGTCCGGCGTCGTTGCTGATCTCCTGCGCCGCGCGAACGAAGTCCGTGCTGCCCTGGACTGCATCCCGAGCGTCGCACCGCCCGTTCTGCTCGGGCCCCGCGCTGACATCACCGCTGGGACCGCCCCCGGCGCCTCGACGGCGACCATCCGGTTCACCGGGCCCTCCAGCTCCGTCATATGTGCGCCGACGTCGCCCGCGACGCTTGGCATCGGGACGACCAGGGTGTCATGCACGGCCACGAATGCCGCAGGGTCGACGACGAAGTCGTTCCTCGTGACGGTCGTCGACCTGGAGGCGCCGGTGCTGACACTCCCGGCCGACATCGTTGTCACGGCTGTGCCTGGATCGTCCAGCGCTGTGGTCACGTACGTGGTGAGCGCGACCGACAACGTGGCAATTCGGTCGACGGTCTGCGTGCCGTCCTCGGGTTCCGCTTTTCCGGGCGGCGTGACGACGGTCACCTGCACGGCGACAGATACGTCCGGCAATGCCACGACCGGCACCTTCAGGGTGACAGTGAACTTCGCAATCAGCGGACGCATTACCGACCGCGCCACAGGCATGCCGCTGGCTGGCGTTCGTGCCGCGGCCGTCGACCCCGCGACGAGGAGCCTCGTCAACTCCGCGGCTTCAGGCAGCGACGGCAACTACTTGATCGTCCTGCCGGCCGGAAGTTATCGCGTTGTCTTCAACCCGGACGTGGCGGTCGCGTATGTGCGGGAGTGGTGGAACGGTCGGCCCGACTTCAACTCGGCCGACGTCATCGGGCTCGCCGGTTCGGTCGGCGGGATCGATGCGAGCCTCGTGCCGGGGTTCTTCGTCCACGGCCAGCTGACCGATGAGGTCACGCATATCGGGATCGCGGGCGGGTTCGCGGCCGCGAAAGACGCGACGCAGCCGTGCTGCCACTTCGTCGCCAGCGCTGCGGCCGACGCGAACGGGAACTACACGCTCGTCGTCCCGAGAGGCAGCCTCATCAAGATCCAGTTCAGCGCGGACCCGACGCTTCGCTACTTGAGCGAATGGTGGGACAACAAGCCCGACTTCAACTCGGCGACCGCACTGACCGTGTCCGGAGAGATGTTCCACATCGATGGTGCCCTCGCGCAGGGGGTCCTGGTCGGCGGACGGGTCACCGACGACCAAACCGGAGCGGGCATTGGCGGGATCGGGGTCAGCGTGACCGACTCGACGACACCTTGCTGTCCGTTCCGGAACATCAGCTTCGTCTCGACGGGGGCGGACGGGACCTACAGCTTCCTCGTCCCGAAGGGGCTGCCGGTCAAGATCAACTTCTCTCCGTTCGGTGGGACGAATGCCTCGTACATCGGCGAGTGGTTCGACAACCAGCCCGACTGGGATCGCGCGACGGTGCGTTCTTTCAACGCGGACACGTCAGGTATCGACGCCGCGCTCACGCGCGGGTTCTTCATCCGCGGCCACGTGACGCGGCGCGACACCGGCGCACCGATCGAAGGTCTCTACGTGAACGCGAACGACGGCCTTGCCGGATGCTGCCGTTTCATCGCAGGGTCGCGGACAGACCGCAACGGTGACTACGCGATCCTCGTGCGAGCCGGCACCTACAAGGTGCTCTTCTTCTCGCGGGCGCCCTACCTCGCGGCCGATGGCGCGACGTACATCGACCAGTGGTGGGACGGCGCGACCAACTTCGAAGCCGGCGCTCAGATCGTGGTCAACGGCGACGTGAGCGGCATCAACGCGGTCATGACGCGTGCGGCGGTCCTGAGCGGCCACGTTACCGACGCGACGGGCACGATCCCGGTCGCCGGGTTCCAAGTCAATGCACTTGATGCGACCGTGCAGTGCTGTCAGTTCCTGGGGGGCGCGCAGACCGACGCCCTGGGCAACTACAGCATCGGTCTGCCTCTCGGCCGGATCGTGAAGGTCGACTTCGGTGTGTTCGGCGGGCCGCCCCCGGGGACGCGCTACCTGGGGCAGTGGTGGAACAACAAATCCAGCTTCGAAGCCGCCGACCCCATCGTTGTCGATGCCGACCGGTATGGCATCGATGCGCACCTTGGAACCGGCTTCCTGGTCAGCGGCCACGTAAGCGAGCTTAGCGGCGGCCCGTTGTCAGGCGTGCAAGTACAGGTGATCGATTCCGCCGTCCCGTGCTGCCCATTCCGGGAGGTCGCCCACACCCAAACGAATGCGACCGGCGACTACGTGCTTGTCGTCCCAGCGGGTTCGTACAAAGTGCAGTTCTTCGAATACCCGCTTCCGGCACACCCGCACATCAACCAATGGTGGCAGGGCAAGCCCGACGAACAGCGCGCCGATCTGCTCGCCGTCACAGGGGACCGGCCCAACATCGACGCGGTACTCACTCCTGCGGTCGCCATCAGCGGCCGCGTCACCGATGCGACCGGCGCGGTCGCGATCGCCGGGCTCCAGGTGAACGCGCTGGACGCCGCGGTGCCATGCTGCCAGTTCTTTGGCGGCGGGCAGACCGACGCCCAGGGCAACTACAGCATCGCGGTGCCGATCGGCAGTTCGGTGAAAGTCGACTTCGGCGTGTTCAACGGCCCGCCCCCAGGCACGCGCTACCTCCCGCAGTGGTGGAACAACAAACCGAGCTTCGAGACGGCCGACCCAATCTTCGCTGGCGCCGACGTCCCCAACATCGATGCTCACCTTGCGAGCGGCCTTGTGATCTCGGGTCACGTGGGCGAGCTCGGTGGCGGGCCGTTGTCGGGCGTGTACGTACAGGTGATCGACGCCGCCGTCCCGTGCTGCCCGTTCCGCCAGATCGCGCAGACCCAGACGAACACGACCGGCAACTACACGCTCGTCATCGCCGGAGGCTCGTACAAGGTGCAGTTCTTCGAGTACCCGCTTCCGGCACACCCGCATATGCAGCAGTGGTGGCAGGGCAAGCCGTTCGATCAGGTCGCGGACGTCCTCGTCGTCACGACCGACCGGCCGAACATCGACGCGGTCCTCACGCCGGCCGTCTTCATTCGCGGGCGCGTCACTGACGCGACGGGCACGGTCGGGATCGGTGGCGCCTTCGTGAGCTCGCCAGACGCCACCGTCCCGTGCTGCCAATTCACCGCAGGCAGCCAGACCGACGCCTTGGGCAACTACTTCTACGTCGTACCGCTCGGCAGCCTCGTCAAAGTCCAGTTCGGGCCGCCGCCGGGCTCGCCTTACATCGGACAATGGTGGAACAACAAGGCCACCTTCGATTCGGCCGATCCGATCAGCGCCGACGCTGACAAGATCGGGATCGACGCGCGCCTCGCGACCGGCTCCTTCGTCAGCGGTCATGTCACCGACCTGGCCGGTCAGCCTCTCGCCGGCGTCGTGGTGAATGCGAACGACGCGACGCTGCCCTGCTGCCAATTCCTCGCCGCTGCGGAGACCGATGCGCTCGGCAATTACCGGCTCGTGCTTTCGCCGGGGAGCCGCGTGCGTGTGTTCTTTATCGCCCCTTCCAACCCTCGCCTCATGCCCGAGTGGTGGAACGACAAGCCGTTCTTTGACGTCGCGGACATCGTCGATGTGACCGGTAGTGTGAGCGGGATCGACGCGCGCCTACGGCCAGGTGTCTTGATCACCGGACGCGTGACGGACGCCACCGGGACCATCGCCGTCAATGGACTGAACCTGAGTGCTCAGGACGCGAGCTTGCCGTGTTGCCGCTTCGTCGCCGGGACGCAGACCGACGCCCTCGGGAACTACACGCTCTTCGCGCCGCTTGGCTCAAGCGTGAAGATCGAGTTCGGTGTCTTCGGCGGCTCGCCGTCGGGCACCACCCATTACATCGGCGAGTGGTGGAACGACAAACCGAGCTTCGAGACCGCCGATCCGATCCTCGCGGGTGCCGATGTCTCGGGCATCGATGTGCGACTCGCGACCGGATTCGTCATCAGCGGCCACGTGAACGATAGAGAAGGTCACTCTCTGCCGGGCGTCCACGTGCAGGTCATCGATCCCGCGGTCCCGTGTTGTCCCTTCCGTGAGGTCGGGCATACGCAGACCAGCGCGACGGGCGACTACGCCGTTGCCGTTGCGGCCGGAACGTACAAGGTGCAGTTCTTCGAGTACCCGCTCCCCGCGGACCCGCACATGAACCAGTGGTGGCAGCAGAAGCCGAACGATGCTGCGGCGGATCTGCTCGTCGTGGCTTCGGATCGCGCCGGCATCGATGCGTTCCTGGACGCAGCAAAATTCGTACGGGGTCGTGTGACCGACGCGACAGGATCGATCGGAGTTCCGGGTGCCTTCGTTAGTGGACTGAACGCATCGATGCAGTGCTGCCAGTTCTTGGGCGGCAACCAGACCGATCCCCTGGGTTCCTACAGCTTCATCGTTCCGCGGAACACGCTCGTCAAGGTGCGCTTTGATCCGCCCGCGGGCTTGCCATACGCGAGTGAGTGGTGGAACGACAAGTCGGACTTCGCATCAGCCGACACACTCTTCATGACCACGGACCAAAACGGGATCGACGCGCGGCTCGCTGCGCCGGCGGCGAATTCGATCAACGGCCGCGTCACCGATCGCGCGACCGGTCTACCGATCGCGAACATCGACGTGCAGGCTTTCAACGCCCTCGTGCCGTGCTGCACGTTCTTCAACGGGACCCGGACGAATGCCAACGGTGATTACACGCTCACTTTGGCAGGCGCCGCGACGGTGAAGCTGATTTTCCAGCCGCCGGACCCGGGCCCGGCGTACGTCGCGAGATGGTGGCACGACCAACCCGACTTCGGGCCGGCCGATCAGATCGTGGTCAATGGGACCGTGATGAATATCGACCAGGCTCTGGATGCCGGTTACCGCATCAGCGGTCGCGTGACCGATTCGGCGAATCCGGGCGTCGGTGTGCCAGACGTCGGCGTCCTGGCCCAGCCGAACTTCAGCTGCTGTTTCTACGGGACCAGGACCGGAGCGGACGGTCGCTACAGCGTCATCGTGAGCGCTGCGACATATCGCATCAGCTTCTTCTCGCCGCTCGGGAGCGACTTCCTGGAGCAGTGGTGGAGTGGGAAGCCTGGCTATTCGGCGGCGGACCTGTTGACGATCCCGTCGTCCTCGGTGGACCTCAGCCGGATCGACGCCGCGCTCATTCACGGAATCCCGGTGCGCGGACGCGTGACCGATCCCACGGGTATTGCCGGCGTCGATCGCGTAGGTGTTGTCGCAACGCTCGACGACCCAGCCGTGCCCTGCTGCGTGAACTACCAGGCACAGACCGACGCGGACGGTAACTACACCATGTACGTTCTTGCGGGCCGTTATCGGATCAACTTCCAGCCTCCGAACACGACCGACTACGTCATCGAGTACTGGGATGACCAGCCCGACTTTGGATCGGCCACCCTGCTCGACGTGAGCAGCCCGACCTTCAACATCGACGCCAGGCTGGAACGAGGGTTCCGCATCAGCGGCCGGGTGACTGATGCGACCGGCGGTGCCGCCGTGCCGAACTCCGCCGTCGTCATCAGTCCGGAGCCATGCTGCCAGCCGCCGAACGTGCAGTTCACGGGCCCCGACGGGACGTACAGCGTCGTCGTCCGTGCGGGAAGCTACAAGATCGGCTTCAACGCGCCGTTCGGGACCGACTTCGTCGGTCAGTTCTGGAACGCCAAACCGAATTTCGTGGCAGCCGATGTTCTCGTCGTCGACGCGGCGCGACCGAACATCGACGCTGTCCTGGCCCATGGCGTGCGCCTGAGCGGGCGCGTCACCGAAGCAGCCGACCCGAGCCGCGGCATCGGAGGCGTGAACGTGAACGTGGCGATGGCGGCCGACAACCTCTGGATCGCGAGCACCGCGACATCGGCCGACGGCACCTACTCGATCTTCGTGGGCCCGGGCTCGTACGTCATGTATTTCAGTCCGCCCTTTGGTACCGACTTCCTCTTCGAGTACTGGGACGACAAGCCTGACTTCACGACAGCGGATGTGATCACGGTCACCGGGCCGCCGATAGCTAACCTCGACGCGGCGCTCTCGCGTGCGCTCACCATCACGGGACGCGTCACGAGTGAGTCTGGCGACCCGATCTCCGGCATCATCGTCAACATCGATCGCTCCGAGCTACCTTTCACGTTCGTCATGAGTGCGATCACCGATTCGGACGGACGCTACTCAGCGAAGGTCGCGGCCGGCTCGTACAAGGTGTTCTTCTTCCCAGGTGCCGGCGTTCCGTTCATCGGCGAATGGTGGCGCGACAAGACCACCTTTGAGACCGCCGAAGTGATCGATGTATCGACCTCGGTGCCTAACGTCGACGGAGTGCTGGCCCGAGGCGTGCTGATCAGCGGTCGCGTCACTGTGGCCGGGTCCGGCGCTGCCCTAAGCGGCGCCTCGGTCTACGTTTACGACGCGACCAAGCCATGCTGCGTGTTCGTGGACGTGCGCGGGACTGGCCCGGACGGGACTTACTCGTTCACGGTCGCGGCTGGAAGCTACTGGGTCAGCTTCTTCGCGACCGGCTACGCCGAGCAGTGGTGGGACGCGAAGACAAGCTCGCTGACCGCCGACATCCTGTCCGGGGCTGCCGACCACCTCAACATCAACGCCGCGATGGTGCCGATCGGCCCATAAGGCTCGGCGGATCGAGGGAGCCTATCTGCCTCGGACGGGTAGTACGAACGGAGCCGCCTCACCGTACCGATCCGGCTATGGCACCGTTCGCGCCTCAGCACGAGAGTGCGGGCGAACGCCACCGCGCGGCGTTGGCGAGCAGGCAGGGGAGGCATGCGGGTGTCACGACGGAGGGCCGATCGCCGTATCCGTGAGGCAGCGCACATGTTCGCGACCATCGTCGCGGTCGCCGTCCTGGCGACGATCCTCACCTTGTCGTTCGCACTCCTGGCGGTGCGCTTCGTCGGGCTGTCCACATATGTCGTTCAGGGTGGACCGACGGAATCGATGGTGCCGATCGGATCGCTCGTCCTGGTCGCGCCGGTCTCCACCGCGGCGGTCGCGGCGATCGAGCCGGACGAGAGCGACGACGCGTCGGCGGCTCCGATCGTCGGTACGGCGTGGATCGCGATACCGACGCTCGGCTACGCGGTCACGTATGCCGACGCATATTCGTCGCCCATCGTGATAGGGCTCGTCGTATGGATCCTCTTCGTCATCGCGGTGCGCGCGCTCGAGCGCTACATGTCCGCCGCGCGGAGACGGCTGCCGGCGTAACGCGAATCTTAGCGAACAAACGCGAAGTCGCTCCTGATTTTGGCATCGAACGGATGTACTATTAAGTGCCGGGAAACGGTGCTGTGGTTGCGGCGAGACAAAGCCGTATTCCGAATTTCACAAGAACGCCGCCTTTGACGATGGCTATCAGGGTTATTGCAAGCCGTGTCGGAAGGCCTACGACCACGGTTATCACCTGCGGGTCCGCGATCGGCGAATCGAGCAGAAGCGTGTAGCTCGGCTCCGGCGCACTGAATGGCTGCGCGAGCTACGCGAAGGCATACCGTGCACCGATTGCCGGAACACCTATCCGTTTTACGTCATGCAGTGGGACCACTTGCCAGAGTTCGAAAAGCTCGGCGAGATCAGCGGGAAGCTGCGAAACCACGGACGCGCCAAGATCCTCGCGGAGATCGGCAAATGCGAGCTCGTCTGCGCAAACTGTCATGCGATCCGGACTTACAAGAGGCTCCACGGTCTCGCGGAAGACTCAGCTGTTTACGTGCATGAGGTAGCTGCCTAGCCGCGCCAGTCCATCGTGCGGCTGTCGGGGTGGGCGGACTTGAACCGCCGGCCGCTCGCCCCCAAAACGAGCGCTCTACCAAACTGAGCTACACCCCGCTCAGTCAATTATCGGCGCATCGCTGCGATAGACCGTAGGCTTTGACTCC
>Ga0326597_10010119_pt1 | contig 12589 bp, 16 predicted proteins | sample RVTome_12_FD_203789 | JGI IMG/M metagenome (GOLD analysis project Ga0326597, IMG submission 203789) | Soil microbial communities from uranium-contaminated site in the Upper Colorado River Basin, Wyoming, United States - RVT100D185 | ecosystem: Environmental > Terrestrial > Soil > Contaminated >... | reverse complement strand
GGGGACCGCCTGGTTCGAGAGGTTCCTGTCGGTCCTCCACCCCGTCACGGTCGTGGCGCTGCTGGCCACCCTGGTGTGCATCTTCGCGTTCCAGGCGGACAACATCACCGCCCGGTCGTTCCACATCCTCCTGATCGCCGTCCCGATCCTGATCCAGGTCTACTTCAACTCTTCGCTCACCTACGGGCTGATGAAGTGGCTGAAAGTGCCCCATAGCGTGGCGGCACCGGGCGCGCTCATCGGGGCCTCCAACTTCTTCGAACTGGCCGTGGCCACCGCGATCGCCCTCTACGGCCCCGGCTCCGGCGCGGCGCTGGCCACCGTGGTCGGGGTCCTGGTGGAAGTCCCCGTCATGCTCTCCGTCTGCTCGTTCTGCAACCGGACCCGCCACTGGTTCCCCGCCGAGGCCGGCGCCTGAATCCGGCGGACGGAAAGATCATCGAAATCAAGGGGAACGATGAGGTGGGACGTGCCGTCCAAAAACGGGGAGGTGCCGCTATGCAGACGATTCGCAGAACCGCATGGTTTTTTGTCCTCGCCATCGTCATGGCGGGATGGATGGGCGTGTTGGGGTCCTTCCGGGGAGTGGCCGAGGCAAGCGTGATCGCCTCCCACGGCGGCGCGGGCGATCTCCGGGCGGCGGAAATCGCCAAGGTGCAGACCGTCCTGGAGCAGAAGGTGGTCATGCAGAAACTTCTGGATTACGGCGTTTCCTCCGGGGAGGCAATGGCCAAGATCCGGTCGATGAGCGACAGCGACCTGCACCGGCTTGCCACCCTGGCCGACCGGGTGGCCGCGGGGGCGGACGGAGGGGTGGGCTGGCTGATCGGGTTGGCGGTCCTCGTTATTCTGATCCTCGTCATCCTGATGCTCATGAACAAACGAGTCGTTGTCCAATGAACGGGTGAGATACCCGTCAAGGAGGAAAAGGTGACGGCCCTGCGAGGTTCAGCCGCAGGGCCGTCGATGCGCCGCCGGAGGGGTGACAGCGCAATCGGTTCCTTACGCGAAATCACCTTAGGCCATTCTCCCGTCCCGCAGGTATCGGCTGAGTCGCTCTCTCAGATAGAGCCTTGTGCGGTGGAGGCGGGATTTTATCGTCGCGACCGTCAGTCCCAGGACCTGCGCCGCCTCGGCATCGCTATTGTTCTTCAGGATCGAAATGGCGAGTCCATACACCTTCTCATGGTACCGGTCGAAGAGGGCTTCGACCGCGGCCGGCGTACCCCGCCGGATCGCCGATCCGGATACCGTTATGGAAATGCGTTCTCCCATCTCCGCGAATACCTCATGTCGAGACACGATAGTTCTGTCCGCCGGCCTTGGGGATCGGCATCTGTCCGAAATGCGAATCGTCGTTTGTCTGGTTTTCGGACCGGTGGTTGTCCTAGTCCGTCAAGAACGTGGGGCGGATCTCCGCTTCGACGCAGCGGCCGATGCCGGGGGGGCATTCGTGAGGGACGATACCCGCCGGAGGATTTTTTCGATCTTTTCCGACGCGGATTTCGCCTTCCGATAGAACTCTTTCGCGGTTTCCTTTCTCTTCGGTTCGAGGGTCTTCGACCCCTGGCAGATCTCGTCGAGGGCGGAGAGAAATTTGTCCACCTCCCTCAGCGGTTTCCTGATTTCGCCGGCGATGCCCGCCGAAACGCGGTCCAGCGAGGTCGGTTTTCCTCGTACGGTGAGGTCCGTCACGACCATGCACGATATCGGCTGGTCGGTCTCCGGCAACGGGGTAGCGGACAGCAAAACGGATACCGACCTTCCGCTCGCCGGCATCAGCGGAATTTCCGCCCGTGCGCCGGAGACGGGGACGTTCCCAAGGAGGGTCCGGACGGTTTGTTCGTCCGCGGGGGATACGAGAGCGAAAATCGAGGAACCGATCACTTTCTCGATCGGCTTACCGACCATCCCGGCGAACCGCGCGTTGCAGAACAGGATCAGGCCGTCCGTGGTAAGGGTCAGCACTCCTTCCGTCACGGCCTCGATCAGCAGACGGTACGCGCTATCGGAACCTTCCAGGGTATAGACCCGGCTTCCCGCGGGGGTGGAAACCGCGAATGCGTCCACCTCGCCCCCGCGGATGGCGCGGAGCGTCTCCTCCGCTTCGTCGAGTTGGGCCTCCATATCCGCGTATTGACGCTGGAGGGCGCTTGCCAGACTATCCCCGTACGGCGGTATTTTTTTCGTTTTCCTCTCCTTCACCGAAGCACGCGCCTCCGACGTTTCATTTCCAGTCCTTCTCCTGAAGATCGAGGCCGAGGAGGATCTTCTCGGTATTCGCCAGGTCCCCGATGAATTTTCGCATCGGGAGAGGCAGTTTCTTGATGAGGGTGGGCGTCGCGATGACCTGTTCCCCTTCGAGAAGTGCGGGTTTCCGGTAGATGTCGATCACTTCCAGATCGTAGCGGTCCGCGAGGTGTTCCTCGCAGATCCTCCTCAGGTTGGTGATCGCCTTGTTCGATTGCGATGTGGTTCCCGCTACGTAAAGGCGGAGGATGTACGTCTTGCCCCCTTTGCCGGCCGCCGCCTTCTCGAACTTTTTCATGGAACTCTTCGGCTTTATTTTACCGGCCAAGGGGTTTCTCCGTATTTCGTTCCCGGTTGCCGAGGTACCTGCATTCCCCTTGAAACGATCAGTCGCCTGGGGGGATATCCAGCCCGACGAGGACGCGCAAGGTGTTCGACATGTCTCCGATGATCTTCTTGATCGGCGTCGGAAGCTTTCTCACCAGCGTGGGGATGGCCAGGATCTGGTCCCCTGCGGCAAGCTGGGGATTCTTGAGGAGGTCGATGACCTCGATCCGGTACTTGCCGGCAAGATGGGTCTCACAGATTTTCATCAGGTTGGCGAAGGCGTTGAGGGACTTGACGGTCTGTCCCGCCACGTACAGGCGGAGTTCGTACTTTGCTTCGATCGGTTTTCGTCCGCCCTTCCCCGCTTTTTCTTTCCCTGCCCCGGTTCTGCGGTTCATATCGTCCCCACCCCGGCCTCCGGGTCTCTATCGGGTTGTCGCCTTGTTGTCCGCCTTGCGAAGTTTCGCGAGTTCCTTTCGAGTTTCCCTGCTTGCTTTCCCCTGCTTCTCTTCCATCATTATGCCGCTTGTCAGATCCTCCTCTACGGTAGCGAACTCCTCCTCCAGCGAGGCGATCCGGGCGTCTTTCTCCCGCCGCTTCCGCTCGATGAGCCACTTCCTCCGATCGATTTCTTCCCGACGCCTGACCGCGTCCATCTCTTCTTGCGCCGCCTGCGCCGCCCTGGAGGAGCCCATGAGAACGACACCGGAGGACAGGGAGACGTTCAGAAGCCGGATCTCCTTGTCTGTAAGCAGGAACTCGCGGACCTGGTTGGAATGGGACATGCCCCGGGATTTCAGCACCAGGAGCCCCCGGTTGTGCTCGCCATTGGACTCGAGGTCCTTCAACTGGATCCAGGTGTCCATGAGCGAAGAGATTCCCTCCCGGGAGGTATCCTCGTTGGCCCCCTCGATGAGGAGGCTTGTGAAAAGCGTCGTGATCTTGTTGGACTTGTAATAGTCGATCAGCCGGCCCAGCATCGACTTGACCTCCAGCGGATTCCCCACCTCGGTCAGGTTCGATATCGGGTCGATCACGATGATTTTCGGTCGTATCTCGTGGGCAAGCCGGTGCATCGCAATGAGGTGCTCCTCGAGCCCCGAGAAGCTCGGGCGCGTCGCGTGGACATGCAGATGCCCCGTCCTGTCCCATCGGGAAAGGTCGATCCCGATCGACCGCATGTTGCGGAAGAGCTGGTCCTTCGACTCCTCGAAGGCGAAGTAGATGCATTTTTCCCTGCGCCGGCAGGCGGCCTCTGCGAACGCCGAGGCGATGCTCGTCTTGCCCGTGCCCGGGGTCCCCGTGACGAAGATGGAGCTTCCCCGGAAATACCCCTTCCCCCCCAACATCGCGTCGAGACGGGGAATCCCGGAGGAAACTCTCTCCGAGGAAACCTCGTAATCGAGCCCCACCGAGGTGATCGGGACAAGGGAGATGCCCCTTTCGCTGATCAGGAAGGGGTACTCGTTGGCCCCATGGGAAGAGCCGCGGTACTTGACCACGCGCAGGCGCCGCGTGGATATCTGCGCCGTAACGCGGTGGTCGAGGAGGATGACGCAGTCGGCCACGTATTCCTCCAGGCCGTGGCGGGTGATCGTTTTTTCCCCCCGCTCCCCCGTGATTACGGAAGTGACTCCCTTGTCCTTGAGCCACCGGAACAGGCGCTTGAGTTCCGACCTCAGGATGCCCTCGTTCCGGAATCCCCCGAAAAGCGACTCCACGGTGTCGAGCACGACCCGCCTGGCCCCGATGGAGTCGATGGCGTGGGAAAGGCGGACGAACAGGCCTTCCAGGTCGAACTCGCCCGTCTCCTCGATCTCGCTTCTCTCTACGCGGACATGGTCGATCAGGATTTTCTTTCGGGCGGAGAGGTCCGCGAGGTCGATGCCCAGCGACGCCACGTTCTGCGCCAGTTCAACGGCATTCTCCTCGAAGGACATGTAAACTCCGGGTTCGCCGTGATCAAGGGCGCCCCGGATGAGGAACTCCATGGAGAACAAGGTCTTTCCGCTGCCGGCGCTCCCTGCGACCAGCGTCGGGCATCCCTTTGGCAAACCCCCTCCGGTGATCTCGTCGAATCCCTTGATGCCGCTCGGGCATTTCGGGCGGGGCCCCAGAGAGATTCCGGTCTTTATTCGTTTCTTTCTCATCGACCCACCTCCGGGAATCGGTTGCAAGCGATCCGAATTTCGTGTATTTCCCAAATATTAAGGCAAAGCGGATTATTTGAAAACATTAATTGCAGCAGAATAAAATAAAACGGCAGCGATCGATATCGCTCAAAATCCGGGTGGCGTGATTCTTCAGCGTTGCAACCGGAATGAATCGCTTCGCCGGCAATTGATATAAAATAGGATTGATACCCATGACCGGCAAATGGCGGAAGGACACACCCAGGCGTGGGGGGGGGTAGATGCCATCCAATACGAAAACACAACTCGTAGCGGAGAATGCCACCTTGCGGGCGCGCCTGGCCGAACTGGAGGACATTTTGGCCAACCGACCCCCCTGCAGAGGGGGGGAGCTGCCGGGGAGTGACATCGCCGAACGCAAGCGGATCGAGGACGAACTGAAGACTTCCGAAATTCGCTACCGGCGGCTCTTCGAGACTGCAAAAGACGGCATCCTCATCCTGGATGCGGACACGGGACGGATCACCGACGTAAACCCCTTCCTCCAGGATCTGCTGGGGTATTCTCACGCCGAGTTGCTCGGCAAGTTGCTTTGGGAAATCGGCCCGTTCAGGGATATCGCCGCCAGCCGCGACGCTTTCGGGAAATTGCAGAGGAAGAAGTACATCCGTTACGACAATCTGCCGCTGGAAACCAAAGGGCACCGGCATCGGCATGTGGAGTTCGTCAGCAATGTCTACCGGGTGAACGGCACGAAGGTGATTCAGTGCAACATCCGCGACATCACCGCACGCCATCGGGCGGAGCAGGCCTTGGCGAACACCGGCAAATTACTGGAACAACGCGTGGAGGAGCGGACGGCCGAGCTGTTGACGGCGAACAGGCTCATGAAGAACATGCTCGACGAGGGAAAGCGGGCAGGGGAGTTGATCGCGAAATCCCGCGAGCGGTTGCGCAACCTCTCGGGGCGTCTGCAATCCCTGCTGGAGGAAGAAAGGACGCGCATCTCGCGCGAAATCCACGACGTGCTGGGACAGACGTTGACGGCGATGAAAATGGACCTCTCGTTGATCAGAAGAAGTTTGGCCTCCGATGGACATGCCGGGCAGTCCGCGAAAATTCACGAAATCGAACGAAACGTAAACAACATCATCCGGACGGTGCGAAGGATTGCGACCGATATGAGGCCCGGGATCCTGGATGAACTCGGCGTGGCCGCCGCACTCGAATGGCTGGTGAAGGATTTCCAGAAACGGACAGGGATCAGAGGCAAAATCGTTCTGCAGGGAGTGGATCGGATGTCCGACACCGTCCTCTCCACTGCGATCTTCCGCATCGTACAGGAGGCCCTGACGAACGTCGTGCGCCATGCCGCGTCGTCGCAGGTGAATGTGAGCCTGGAGAAGATGAACAATGCCCTGATCCTGGAGGTGAGAGACAACGGAATCGGGATCATGGAAGGGCAGATTTCAGACTCCAAGTCGCTTGGCCTCATCGGAATGAGGGAACGCGTCCTGCTGCTCGGAGGTGAAGTTGCAATCAGTGGAAAACCGGGCGAGGGGACTCTGGTAAGGGTGACGATTCCCACGGGAAGCGGGGCGATCTCGAATGCTTAAGATACTGGTCGTGGATGATCATGAAGTCGTCCGAAAAGGGTTGACGAAGGTACTTGCGGAGAGCCTCCTGCCCGTCAAGATCGATGAAGCGGGAAACGGACAGGTAGCGATGAGCAAGGTCTTGAAGGGTGAATACGAATTGGTCGTGCTGGACCTCAAGATGCCAGGAAAGAGCGGATTGGACGTATTGAAGGAGATCAAACAGCACCGGCCGAAACTGCCCGTCCTGATCCTCAGCATGCACCCGGAGGAACAGTTTGCGATACGGGCCATGCGCGCAGGCGCCTCCGGATACCTCACGAAGGAATGCGCGGGTGACGAGCTGGTCCTTGCGATACGGAAAGCGCTGAAAGGCGAGAGATACATCAGTGACTCGCTCGCCCAGATCCTGGCGGGTGAATTGAATAGCGACCCGGAAAAGTCCTGCCACGAGATTCTTTCGGATCGCGAATACCAGGTGATGATCATGATTGCCTCCGGTAAAACCGTCGGTACGATCGCCAAGGATTTGTGCCTGAGCGTGAAGACGATCAGCAGCTATCGGACCAACATCCTGCTGAAGACGAGGATGAAGAACAACGCGGAGATAACCCATTACGCCATAAAGAACAAATTGGTGGAATGATCCCGCCCCTCCCCCCCCTCCAGGAATGAGACAAATACCGGTACAAAAATCAGACAAACAGCGGATCGATTTTCAGACAGATGCCTGTTCCGCCCCGGATGCTTTCCGGGAGATGCTATTCCCTGGATGAATTCCCGAGTCGATGGGGAAGGGCACTGCCGACCTGTTCTACCGGGACCATAGAGGATGATGTATGGCGAGTCGATCTTCGCGTTCCGCTCTCCCTTCTGCACCTGTCGATCTGGTGGCGGTAGCCATTGGCGGTTGCCAGTTGATTCTGGCATGGACCGAATGTGGGGACGGGGCCGACGGACTCGGGTTCCGCATCGAGCGGGCAGATTGTCATGGCCCTCGCAGGAAATTCGTGGAGATCGGCCAGGTGGGGCCGCATGTCGCGGCCTTCCTCGACCGGTCCGTCGATCCTCTCATGACCTACCAATACCGGGTGCATGCGTGGAACGCTTCCGGCGACTCGTCCCCCACCAATGTGGTGGAGGTGACGACGCCGCGTCCCGGGGAGGAACCGCCAACCGATCAGGAATGATCCGCGCTCGAATCCCGCGGCTCCGTTCCCTCTGCAGAAAATGCTTTAAACCATCGGACAAACACCGGTCCGAGAATCGGACAAACAGCGATTCGCGTTTCGGACAAATGCTGATATCCAGGGGCGTCGGGAAGGATCAGCATGTAGTTATTCTTGGAAATGTATGGAATCGGCGATGATGAACGTCACCGGTTCACGACTGGAGGTGAAGGAAAATGCTATGGACCATAGCCGTCGTATTGATAGTCCTCTGGGCGCTGGGTTTGGTCTCCTCGTACACAATGGGCGGATTCATTCACGTCCTACTGGTGATCGCGATCGTGGTGATACTGATCCGTGTCATTCAGGGACGAAAGGCCCTGTAGCGGCCTTAGAATGCTTCTCCGCGAGAGGATCATGGCAAGGAAGGAGACAAGATGAGCGGAATCAAGATCTTGGCCATCGTGATGATCGTGGCCGGCCTCTTGGGAGTGATGTACGGCAAGTTCAGCTATACCAAGGAGACCCACGAAGCCAAACTGGGCCCCATCGAGATGTCGGTCAAGGAAAAGCAGACGGTCAATGTCCCTGCCTGGGCAGGCGTAGCGGCGATCGCGGCCGGCGCCGGGCTGCTCCTTGTACGCACGAAGAGTTAAGGAGGAGATGATGAAAAGGTCATTGCTTGTCGTTCTGCTCGGGGCGTTCCTGCTCGCAGGGTGCGCAGTGAGGACCGGATACCGGGGAGAGGCCGTAATCGTACCGGCTCTTCCGACGATCGTGGTGCTGGAGGAAGAGCCCTACTACTATCACAGTGGCTATCACTACCACTACCGGAACGAGCGCTGGTACTACTCGAACGCAAGGAGCGGACCCTGGGCGGAACTGCCAAGGGACCGCTATCCGAGAGAGGTCCGGTTCAAGGACAGGGGCCACGATCGGGGCAGGGGTGATGAAAGAGGAAGGGGTGAGAAGCGCGGACACGATGAGCGCGATCGGTATTAAGGAGCGCCGGCTGCGTCCATCGGGATTCCGGGGATCGGCACCATGGAAATCAACCTTGCTTATGCGAATGAGAGGGAAAAATGATGAAAACCGCATTTGCACTCTTCATGGTTCTCGCTGTCACGCTGATCGGCATCGCACCTTCGGTCTCTTTGGCGGAGAACCCGTCGAACTACCTGGTGCTCAAGGGAGGGCTCTACTCGCCCAGCGACGATTTCGACCTCGAGGGTCAGCATTTCAACCATGACGACGGGTTCGTCGCGGAAATCGCGTTCGGGCATTACTTCATGCCCATGTTCGCCCTGGAGCTGGGAGTCGGATACTTCGAGAGCGAGGCCTCCCCCGCGGCACCGCCCGGTGAAACGAAGTTCAAGGTCGTCCCCGTGACCCTGACCGGGAAGGTTCTCTTCCCGATCGGGCCGGTCGAGCCGTACGGCGAGTTCGGGATCGGCGGCTACATCGCGGACGCCGATGTCTCCGGAACCCCCTCCAACTTCAGCGGTTCCACGGAAAGCGTCTTCGGGCTTCATGCCGGGGCAGGGGTGAACTTCAACATTACGCCGACCATCTTCCTGGGAGCCGAGGGGAGATACCTCTGGGCCAAGCCGTCCTGGGGCGGCACGGACATCAAGCTGGACGGGTTCACCGTGACGGCCAACCTGGGATTCCGGTTCTAGGATCGTTCGTACTCCGGGCAGGGGGGCGGATTCGCCGCCCCCGCCTTAACCCTGGACGAAAGGAGAGAGCGTCATGGTAAAGAGACATCGCATACTGGGTTTCCTGCTCTGCATCGCGTTGGTCACCGCCTTCCTGGGGTGCGCATCCACGCCAAAAAGCGCGGGGACCGGCGAGTACATCGACGACTCCGTAATCACAACCAAAGTGAAAGCCGCGATTCTTGATGAACCCACGCTGAAAGTGTTCCAGATCAATGTAGAGACGTTCAAAGGGGAAGTCCAGTTGAGCGGTTTCGTCGATTCGGCCCAGAGTGTCAAGAAGGCGGGAGAGGTTGCCGCCGGCGTCAAGGGTGTCAAATCGGTGAAAAACAGCCTGATCGTGAAATAGCCGGGGACCGGCTCAACAAGAATCGAGAAAGGACAAGCAGACGATGACCCCAAGATTGGTGAATCGGCTTACTGCCATTTGTCTCCTTCTGCTTCTGGGCGGATTTTACGGATGCGCCGGGATGGAGTACGCCCCCCAGCGTGACGTCATGTACTATCACAAGGAACTGCCCGCGGCCGATCGTGCGGTCGAGGCCGCAAGGGCTGCCGGCAAGGACAAGGAATGTCCCACGGAGTTCGCTGCCGCGGAGAAGATGAAGAACGACGCATACGATACCTACCTGGCGTGCCGTACCGAAGAGGGGATCAGGATGGCGAACGAGGCGACCGCCAGGGCGAACGCCCTCTGCCCGAAGAAGGTCATGGCTCCTCCACCTCCACCGCTGGCCGCGCCGTCCGTCTCGATTTCGGCGAATCCGGCCACGATCGAGCAGGGCCAGTGCGCAACTCTCGCCTGGTCGGCGACTGGCGCCACCAGCGCTTCCATCGATCAGGGGATCGGAAGCATGGATCCGAACGGCTCCCGCCAGGTATGCCCCGCCAGCACAACGGAATATACGGTCACCGCGATGGGCGAGGGCGGCACCCGGACGGCGTCTACGACGGTCACCGTGAATCCTCCTCCTCCTCCGCCCCCCCTACCGGTGGAAAAGGCGCCCAAGGTGATCGACCGCCTTGTCCTTCATGTCAATTTCGACTTCGACAAGTCGACCGTCAGGAAAGAGGACGTTGCGGATCTTCAGAAGGCGATCGATTTCGTCAAGAAGTATCCCGGGTATGAGATTTCCATCGAAGGCCATACCGACAACCGGGGCAGCGATAAATACAACCAGGCTCTTTCCGAGAGGAGAGCGGCAGCCGTAAAAAATTACCTCCTGAAGCACGGCATGATCGATACCCAGAAGGATAATATCGTGACAAAGGGGCACGGGGAATCCAACCCCATCGCGGACAACAAGACGGAGAAAGGCAGGTTCGAAAACAGGAGGGTTGAGATTCTGATCCTCGAGAAATGAATGGAGGTGATACCAAATGAAAAAGTTCTTTCTCGTAGCAGCATGCCTTGTCTTTGCGTTGACTTTCGCGGCTCCCGCCAACTCTGCCACCTTGGGGCTCGAGTACCTGGTTGGCACGGTGGCACCTGCTAGCCCCGCTAGCCCGAGCGATGAGTTCGTTTATACCACGAACTTGATCGACTTCTGGAACGGCGGTGCGGACCCGAGCGACTTCGATCCCGGCCCTCCCGCAACAGGTTATCTTTATGACGTTACCATAGCAGGTGCGGGAGGCTCTGTTATCGGACCACTCCCGGCCGCAGAGGGACCCGGGGTGCAGTTCGCGTCACTTTCGGGGGGAGTGGATCTCTCTGGGTACACTTACGTTTTTGCAAAGTTTGGAAATGATGGTGCGCTTTACTTCCTGGACGGCAGCGTTACTTCGCTCACCGGCTTTGACCCTGCCTGGGGCCCCTTTTCCGAGCAAGGAGGAGGCCTGTCCCACGTTACGCTGTTTGGCCCTGGCACCACTCGTGTCCCCGAGGCCGGGGCGCTGATCATGTTCGGGAGCGGACTGATCGGACTCGTCGGCTACCGGAGGATAAGGCGAATGCAGTAAGTTCGACGTCAGATTTTGCGGAACAGAAAGGGGCCCGATCGGGCCCCTTTCTGTTATTTCTGGTGCGCCCGGCAGGGCGCACCCGCTTGGAGGTGGAAGTCCTCTACGGACCCTGATGACGGGAACCGTTAGCCGAACCGCAAGGGCTGCCGCCGCGAGGCGGGGTCTGAAGGAAGCGTGGAGCAAACGCGCGAGCCGATGGACAAAAACCGGATAGGAGGCGTTCCGCACCGGACGAGCGGGCAAATGATCGCGAAGTCCGAATCCATCAAGGGTGCGGGGCGTAAATTCGGCGGTTGTGCGCGGAAGGCGGTTGAACTTACCTCGGGAGATCTGCGCCGTGTCCTGTGGTTCGGGACTGAGGGACCCGCGAGGTTCCCTGACCGCGTCGCAGAAGTCAGCAGAGGGCAAAGTAGGCATGGGGACGTGATGCCGAAGGCCCGAACGGTCCCCGCAAGGGGTTAAAGGGAGCGGCGAGTAGGGGCGCGCGACTCATGGACGAAAAGCGGCAGAAAACAGGAGAGCAGTTGTCCTTCCCGGAGAAGAGTAGGGGTGAAGCCCCGAGGGTTTCCGGCGAAGGGACCGAATCGTCCACGGCGAAACGTGAAGCCGAAAGCCCGGCATCAACCGAGCACCTGATGGAGGAGGTCTGCGAGCGAGAGAACCTGAAGAAGGCGTTGAAGCGGGTCAGATCGAACAAGGGGAGCCCCGGCATCGACGGAATGACGGTCGATGAACTTCCGGGCTACCTGAAGGAGCAGTGGCCGACCCACCGGGAGCAATTGCTGAGCGGGACCTACACGCCCAAGCCGGTAAGACGGGTCGAGATCCCCAAAGGGGGAGGCGGAGTGCGCAAGTTGGGCATCCCGACCGTTCTCGACCGTTTTATCCAGCAGGCGGTGATGCAGGTGCTGCAAGGCAGGTGGGACCGGACGTTCTCCGAGCACAGCTTCGGCTTCCGGCCGGGGCGCTCGGCGCATCAGGCAGTGGCCAAGGCGCAGGAGCGACGCGGGCACCGGTTCGTGCGGTACGCGGACGACTGCAACATCTACGTCGGAAGCGAACGGGCGGGGCAGCGGGTGATGGAGAGCATCTCTTCCTTCATCACGAAGAAGCTCAAGCTCAAGGTGAACGGGGAGAAAAGTGAGGTGGCCAAGGTGGGGGAGCGTGGGTTCCTGGGCTTTAGCTTCCTGAACCGTAAGGAGCCAAAGCGGCGGATTGCGCCCAAGGCGATCAGGCGGTTCAAGGAGCGAGTCCGAGGACTGACGCGGCGGACCCGGGGCATCAGCGTCGGTCGGATGGTCGAGCAACTTGGGACCTATCTGATCGGATGGCGAGGATACTTCGCCTATTGCGAGACCCCCTCGGTGCTCGGGAATCTGGACTCGTGGGTCAGGCGGCGATTGCGTTGCGTCGTCTGGAAGCAGTGGAAGCGG
>Ga0326597_10010118_pt1 | contig 12590 bp, 14 predicted proteins | sample RVTome_12_FD_203789 | JGI IMG/M metagenome (GOLD analysis project Ga0326597, IMG submission 203789) | Soil microbial communities from uranium-contaminated site in the Upper Colorado River Basin, Wyoming, United States - RVT100D185 | ecosystem: Environmental > Terrestrial > Soil > Contaminated >... | reverse complement strand
ACCGACGTCTGTCGGATTCTCCGCGCCGAGAGCGAGGTTCCGATCATCCTCCTGTCTGCGAGGGACGCCGTCCGGGATCGCGTCCGGGGCCTCGAGCTGGGTGCCGACGACTACGTGACGAAGCCCTTCGCGCTGGCGGAGCTTTTCAGCCGCGTGCGGGCGGTGCTGCGTCGCCGGGCGCGGCCAATAGAGGGCCGCGAAACCACGTGGAAGCTCGGCGGGCTCGAGTTCGACCTCGAACGGTGCCTCCTGCGAGTCAACGGAGCGATCGTTCCGCTCACGCTCACCGAGTTCAGGCTGATCGCGCTCCTCGCCCGCAGATCGGGGCAGGTCGTCAGCCGATCCGAGATCATGAAACACCTGTGGGGAAGCGAGGTCGCCGGCTCTGGACGACCCTGCGATACGTACGTCTCGAACCTGCGGCGCAAGCTTGCGCGCTGCCCCGGCCTCTCCGCGCGCATCGCGACGGTGCGCCGGGCCGGGTATCGGCTCGACCCCGAGTAGGGCCCACGGCAAGGGAGGAGGACGTCTTGGAGCTCCAGCTCGTTCGCATCGAGAAGCCGGAGGACGTCAACCTGATCCTCGGACAGTCCCACTTCATCAAGACCGTCGAGGACCTCCACGAGGCCCTCGCCGGCTCCTCGCCGCACCTGCGTTTCGGGCTCGCCTTCTGCGAGTCCTCCGGGCCGCGCCTCGTCCGGCGGAGTGGGAACGACGAGGAGCTCGTCCGGCTGGCGGTGGAGAACGCCCTCGCCCTCGGGGCGGGCCACTCGTTCCTCGTCTTCCTGCGCGAGGGCTATCCCGTGAACGTCCTCAACCAGGTCAAGCAGGTGCCCGAGGTCTGCCGCATCTACTGCGCTACCGCGAACGCGGTCGAGGTCGTCGTCGCCGAGACGGAGCAGGGCCGCGGCATCCTCGGCGTCGTCGACGGCGGCGTGCCGCTCGGGGTCGAGTCGGAGGACGACGTGGTGGCCCGCAAGGAGCTGCTCAGGCGCCTCGGGTACAAGGCGTAGGGGCGAGGCATGCCTCGCCCCTCTGGCCCAGGATTGTCCAGGGGCAGCTCCTGGCCCGCCCGGAGAATCGAATGAGGCTCGCGCTCGCCGGCGACACGATGCTCGGGCTCGAGGCGGTGCCGCTCAGGCTGGAGTACTGCCACACGCGCCTTGTCGATGGGGAGGATGCTACGTCGACGCTCTCGCTCTCGACGAGATCGAGGACGACCTCGTCGCGATCGGCGCCGTCGACACCGAGGCCGAGCTGTCCTCGGCCTCACACGAGCCACGGCTTATCCGTAGCGGTAGACGATTCGCCCTCGACTGAGATCGTAGGGCGAGAGCTCGAGCTTGATGCGGTCACCGGGAAAGACTTTGATCCGGAACCGCCGCATCTTCCCGGCCACGTAACCGAGTGTCTCGTAGCCATTCTCGAGAGTGATCCGAAACATGCCGTTCCGGAGCGCCTCGGTGACCTCGCCCTTCACTTCGATCTTCGCCTCCTTCGCCATCGGCACCTCCTCTCGCGCCTTCTATCGAACAGTTGTTCGCTTCTGTAGTCTAGCGACAGACGCTCGCGTGCTTCATCGCGCATGGCGCAGGAGTGCGGTGGTTCACGCCTCGGCGGCGAGCTCGGCCTCGAGCTCTGGACCTCGGCCCAGAGCCGCCGTGTCGCCTCCTGCGCAGCCTCGTGCGAGGTCTTCCAGCGCCACCGCCAGCTGCCCCGGCCTGCGTCGTAGCGGTCGCGAAAGAGCGGTGCCGCGATCACGGTCTGCTCCCTTCGGCTCAGACGTGCGGAGCAGAGGTGCCCGGCGGGTGGAGCAAGTTGCGAATCTCCCGGATGCCAGGAACCTTGCTCGTCGCCTTTTCGACGATGGCGATCCGCTCAGGCGTGTCGAGTTCCCCCCGGAGGTAGACGACGCCATCCTCCGCGTTCACGTTGAAGCGGCCTTCCGGCACGGCAGGGTTGCGAAAGACCACGCTCTCGACCCTGTGGGTGAGGGTGACGTCATCCGGAGGCGGCTTCGGCTCCGGCCTGAGGAAGTGGGCAAACCGGCACGAGACGCCGTGCGCGCGGGCTGCGGCCCGGTGAACGCCCCGCGCTGCTCGCCTTTCGGCGTGGCGTACCGTCGCAACGGCCCTGTCGCGGGCGATCTTCCGCCGCCGGCGGCCCTGGTTCGGGTCGAGGAAGTACGCGAGAGTCGCGCCGGCGAGCCCGCCGAGCGCAAAGGATCGAACGGAGACGGCCATTCTCACTCCCCCTTGCGATGGACGAACGACGCCAGGATCCTCCATCGGCCGGTGTGGCGCATCCGGCGTTTCCCTGAGCTTCCGTGCGGCGAACTACGCATGCGCTCCCCGGCCCGGATCGGGGTCAGGGCGCCCGGACAGGCTGAGGCTAGAGCTCCTCCTCTTCAGGCGCGTGACGGGCGCGGGTGACGAGCGTACCCGGGCCGTGGTCGATGACGGAAACGTCGCCCCACGCGACGACCCGCGCTGAGTCGAAGGCCTCGATCGTGACCTCGCCGTGCGCCTCGACCCGGGCGCCGTCGCGTGCCTCGACTCTCGCCTTGTGGTGTGCGACGACGTGCGAGAGGTCCAGGGCGCAGACCTGGGCCGAGCCGTAGGCCTCGACCGTGGCTGCGTCGTGCGCTCGAATGCGGGTGGAGTTCGAAGCGGCGACGTCCGCCGAGTCGTACGCATCGACCTCTGCCCGACCGTAGGCTTCGACCTTCGCAGACTCCCGCGCTTCGACCTTCGTCTGGCGGTGAGCGGTCACGAGGGCCCGGCCCGAGGCGTAGACCCTGGCCACGTCGGAGGCCGCGACGCTCGCGAGGCCAGCGGCGTGCACGGCGGCGCTGTCGAACGCGGTCACCTGAGCCGATTCGCGTGCCCACACCTCGGCGCGGTCCCTGACGACGAAGCTGCCCCAGCCTACGCATACCGGGACGCGCCCGTCCCGCAGCGCCGCGTCCAGCGCTTCCTGCGTCGCCACCTCGATGCACGGCGGCTCTGTTCGTGCGGCCCCTGGAGCCATGCCACGCGGCCTGTCGTTTGACGCCTTCTGCCTTGGGAGGATTCCGGGGGGCGACAGCCCGCGCATCGGGGAAGGCGCCGATCTCGCCTGCGGCGAACTACGAGCCCGGCGGTCGAGGTCGACCGCTACGAGACCGAGCTCTTGCGGCTTTCCCGCAGGCCGGATCCGCGCTCCCACCGATGCGCCGGCGCGGGGCGCCGGGAACGATGGTGCAGGGTTGGGTGACGTCGTGGCCGGCGATGCGAAATGGGCCGAGCTCGCTCCGCTCCTCGATCGCGGGGGGGAGCGAGGGTGCCTCGAGCTCTCCGAGGTCGAGAAGGTCACGGAGGCCCTGGACCTCGACGACGAGATGGTCGAGCGTCTCTACGAGGAGATCGACGCGCGGGAGATCGAGCTCCACGACGATTGCGGCCACGAGCAGGTCGAGAGCACGCGGGTCGCGAACGGCGATCTCGCCCTGGTGACGGCCGATACGCTGCAGCTCTTCCTGAACGAGATGGGCCGCTACCCGCTGCTCACGGCTCGGGAGGAGGTCGGGCTGGCGAAGCGGGTCGAGCGGGGCGACAAGGCGGCGAAGGACCGGATGATCAACTCGAACCTCCGTCTCGTCGTCTCGATCGCCAAGCGGTACCAGGGGCACGACCTGCCCCTCCTCGATCTGATCCAGGAGGGGATCCTCGGGCTGATTCGCGCCGTCGAGAAGTTCGACTGGCGCCGCGGCTACAAGTTCTCGACCTACGCCACCTGGTGGATCCGCCAGGCCGTCCAGCGCGGCGTGGCGAACAGGAGCCGCACGATCCGGATTCCCGTGCACATCGCCGATCGCGAACGGAAGTTCGCCCGTGCCGAGCGTGAGCTGACCGCGAGGCTCGGCTACGCGCCGAGCGAAGAGGAGATCGCCAGGGCCGCGAAGCTCCCGCTCGCGCAGCTGCGGGAGATCCGCGAAGGGGCGCGCACCGTCACGAGCCTCGATCGGCCGGTCGGTGAGGAGGGCGAGACCGGCCTCGGCGAGCTGCTGCCGGGCGAGGCCCTCGAGCCTGCCGAGGAGGTTCACCTCAGCCTCCTCGCGGAGACGCTCCGCAGCGTGATCGCGACGCTTCCCGAGCTGGAGCGCGAGGTCATCCGGCTTCGCTACGGGATCGACGGTGACGAGCCGAAGTCGCTCGTCGAGGTCGGGCGCCTGCTCGGTCTCGCTCGCGACCGGGTGCTCGAGATCGAGAACGAGGCGCTGGAGCGGCTCGCCATCGAGCGAGAGATCCAGGCGCTGCGGGAGGCAGCCTAGGGCCGCCCGTCTCGGAGGGGGAACAGATGCTCACTCTCCGCTACGACCCCGTAACCCGAGCGGGATTCGTTCGATTGCGCGAGGGCCGGACGGCCCGCACGCGCAGGCTCTCGCCCCAGGCGGTGGCCGAGTACGACGCGAGGGGCCGGCTGCTCGCGATCTCGGTGACCGACCTCGACCCTGTCGCCGCGGAGTTCCTGCGCACCTCGGACGAGGAGACGCTGCTTCGCGTGATCAGGGAGCAGCGCCGTGCTCGAACGCGGTGAGAGGCGAGCAGGGCTGTCTCCGTCAGCTCATGACTGTACGCCCAGCCGTGCTCGCCCCGGGGGCGCGCTTCGCAGACGCGGTGACGCGGCTCAGGATCGGCGTCTCAGCCCGCGCCTCGCCGTCAATGCCACCCTTTCCCTCGGTCCTGGGCGCACTTCGGCCTTCGGCCGGTACGGCACCTTCGGCTGGCTGACGACGATCACGTTGAAGGCCTCGAGACCCTTGCGTCCCTCCCGCACCTCGAATTCGACCCTGGCGCCCTCGGGCAGCGTCCTGAAGCCGCCGTCGGCGATGCCGGTGTAGTGGACGAACAAGTCCTTTCCGTCCTCTCCGGCGATGAAGCCGTAGCCCTTCTCGTCGCTGAACCATTTGACGGTCCCAGTCGCCATCGACCACCAACCCCCTGCTAGCGGACCTCTGAATTGTTCTGCCGAGGCCCGTCCGGGGCATCGGGGGAGACGCCGATTCCCGCTGTGGGGAACTACCGAGCGTACGGCGATCTCCGAGCTCGCGCGATCTTTCCTTGGGCCCGGCGCGTCGAGGGGGTCGCGAGCTCGCACTCCGTGCGGCTTTTCCGAAGCCGCGGTCGGTGCCGCCACCGATGCGTTGATCGTCAGCGCGGCAATCCTGATCGTTGCTCGTCGAGGTGTGGGGAACTACCGATGTCGGCGCCCGCGGCCCGCATGAGAATCACCTCCGTGGCTGTATATCCCTACGAGGTCGTCGTCATCGCTCCCTCGGGCCACACGCATCGCCACGAGTTCGCGACCGACCGACCGCTCGAGGAGGGCGATCTCGTGCCGTTCGCCGACGAGCGCTGGCTCGTCGTCCGAATCGAGCCGAACGAGCGCGGACCCTTCCGAGCTGTCGCCACCCCTGCCCGCTTCCGGATCGTCCTTCGACACGCCGACGGACGCGAGGAGGTAGGAGCCGTCGAGCCCTACCGGGACGAGAGTCCCTGGATCGGCCATGCCTTTGCGACCGGGACCGGCGGTGGAGCGATGAGCTGGCAGGTCACCGGGCAGCGCCGCGCGCGGGACGCCGCCGGGCCTCTCATCGAGCTCGTGGCCGAACGTGACTTCGCCGAGCTCGAAGCGCTGCCACGGCACGAGCTCGAGCACCGGCCGCTCGTGGCCGAAGCGGCCCGTGAGGCGCTCGCACGGGCCGAGCGCGCGGGCCTGTCCGTCGAGATGGCGGCTCTCGAGGTCGGCCAGGAAGCCGACTGGGACGAAGCAGGGCGCTTCGTCGACGCCCTCATTCTCGAAGAAGTCGACGAGCGCCTTCTCGCGCTCTGCGGGGTCGATGCCGATCGAGATCCTCGAGACCGCTGGCTCGACATCGTCGGGGAGCGCCTCCGTTCCGACCTGCAGCGCCTCCGGGACGATGTCGAAGGGGACCGGGACGAGGTCAGTGTCTGGCAGCTTCAGGGACGACGGATCTTCGCCTCCGCGGGGACGCCGGAGGACGAGGAAGATCCGGACAAGGCGCACGGGTGGATGTGCCGCCTCCTCGACAGCGGCGCGCTCGGTGCCGCCGGCTTCAAGCGCGTCCGGAAGGCCGACCTCGCGACGATCTGAGCCCGCCGCCTTCCCGCCCGTCGGCGCCTGCTCGCGGCCTCACCGTTTCGATGGCCGCAAATCGACCTTGGATCCGGATGATGCGGAGTCCGGCGCGGGGCGCCGCTCGTCGAGCACGATTCCGAGGGCGCGGCGCAGATCCTCGAGGAGACCGGCATTCACCGGCGACGTTCGCACGCTGATCCGCTCATCCTCAGTTTGGACCTCCGTTACGTCCTCGATCAGGACCGTGAAAGCGAGGACACCGAGAACGCCCCCGCGGACGACGAGGTGGTCGGGCTCATCGGAAGATCCCAGACAAACCTCCTCGACCAGGCCGAGCAAGTGCCCCTCGAGGGTATAGACGCGAAAGCCTTCGGCGCGGCGAAGCCAGTCGGCAACCTCATGTGCCATCGGCGGCTGCCCGTTGCGGCCGAGGAGTGCTCGGCGGAAAGGACACGGCCACGAGCGTAACTGTAGTCAAGCCCCACCCGGACAGACCTTGTGATTCCCAAACGTTTCCAGGTCTCTGAGACGGGGCGCGCGGCTGTTCTCGCGTCGCGAAGCTCGCGCTCACATTCCGGCCTGCTCGTGCGCGACCTCCTTCCCCTCGCCCGCCAGCCTGCGGGAATGCCGCAGCAGGTTCAGCGTCTTCCCCGATTCGCAGGTCGGATCCCGCCTCTACCGTGGTCTTGCCATGGCCGAGAAGATCTCTCCGAGGTGGCGCAGGATCTGGGGGCTGCGTCCGGGCGAGCTCAACCCGCCGTTGCGCATGATCGGGCGGCGACGCGTCATGGGCGAGCCCCAGTCGGGCCCTCACGGTCGAGGGTGGATGCGCTGGTTCCGCCGGCGCATTTGAGGCACTCGCCGTCCGGGGCGCGGAGCTGCGAGGCCCTCCCGCGGGCGGGAAGGGGGCGAACCTCGGCGAGTTGACCCGGGCCGGCCTGCCGGTGCCCGCCCCGCGCGGGGCATCGGGAAAGGCGCCGATCTCGGGTTCGGAGAACTACGGAGCGCGACCGGCCCGTGCCCCGCTCCGTGCGGCGTCCTGCGGCTTTCCCGAAGGCGCGATCGTGGCGGCCACCGATGCGGAATGTGCCCGGCGAGCCGATCATCGAGCCCGAGGCAAAGGAGGGGTGATGGTCACCACACGCGAGGCGAAGGCGGCGGAGGACCGCCATATCGGCTTTCGCTGGCTGAGCCGGGAAGCGGGGCTCGCCCGGGAGGAAGAGGCGGAGGCGGTCTTCCGCGTCGTCGCCCGCCTGCTCGCCGAGCGGATCGGCCGCGACGAGGCACGGCACGTCGCCTCGCACCTGCCGCTCGGCCTGCGGGACATCTGGGACGAGGAGACCGCCGGCGTCGGGCCGCCGCGGCGACTCCACCGGGCGGAGCTCCTGGAGGAAGTACAGGCGAGGCTGGGCCTCGAGCGGCCCGGGGACGCGCAGGAGCTCGTCGAGATCGTGTTCGCGTGGCTCAAGCACCTCGCGCCCGAGGAGCGGGACGACGTCAGCGCGAGGCTTCCCGCCGACCTCAGGGCCCTGTGGGAGCGGGCGATCCTCTACCACCTCGGGCCGGCGCGGCGGCTCGCGGCCGGCCGACGGCGCGCCTGACGGAGGCGGCCTGGGGCGCCGAGGGTGCGCGGCTACGCTGCCTCCGTGGAGGCGTGGCCCGCGTCGGCGGAGGACCTCGTGCGGCGCCAGCTCGCCCTCGGCCGGGTCACCTCGCCTCCATGGCGACCCGAAGGCCCCGTCTCTGTCGGAGGATGCTAGCCCTTCTCCGGAGAGGCGGCGCTCGCGACCGCAGCGTTCCCGGCGAGCGCGGCCTGGAGCTCGGACGCCTCGAGCGTCTCCCGCTCGAGCAGGAGCTGTGCGAGGCGCTCGAGCTGGGGCCGCCGGTCGGCCAGGATCGACTCGGCCCGTCGCTCGGCCGCCTCGAGCAGCCGCTTGATCTCCCCGCCCGCCTCCTCGGGCGAGATGAGATCGACGGGACGGCCGTCCACGGGCAGGTAGAGCCCCGTGCGCGCGAGCGCGACCGGGCCCACGCGCTCGCTCATGCCGAACTCCTCCACCATCCGCCGCGCCAGCGCGGTCGCCTGCTGGAGGTCGTTCTGGGCTCCGGTGGAGAGATCCCCGTAGACCAGCTTCTCCCCGGCCCGGCCGCCCATCATCACCGTCAGGCGGTCCTCCAGCTCGGGCTGCGTGATGATGTACCGATCCTCGGCCGGAAGCTGCTGCGTGACGCCGATCGCGGCGACGCCGCGGGGAACGATCGAGACCCTGTAGAGCGGATCGGCGTGCGGGCATGCCAGCGCGACGAGCGCATGCCCGATCTCGTGGTGCGCGGCGCGCTCGCGCTCGCGCGGGCTGAGGACGCGCGACCGCCGCTCGAGCCCGATCGAGACGCGGTCGATCGCCTCCTCGACCTCGTCCATGCAGACCGCCGGCTTGCCGCGCCGGGCAGCCAGGAGCGCGGCCTCGTTGACGACGTTCGCGAGCTCGGCGCCGGCGAACCCCGGCGTACGGGCGGCGATGACGTCGAGATCGACGTCGGGCGCGAGCACGACGCCGCGGGCGTGGACGAGCAGGATCGCGGCCCGGCCGCGCCGGTCGGGGAGGTCGACGGCGATCTGCCGGTCGAAGCGCCCGGGCCGCAGGAGGGCCGGGTCGAGGATCTCCGGTCGGTTCGTCGCCGCCATGATGATCACGCCCGCGGAGGGGTCGAAGCCGTCCATCTCGCCGAGGAGCTGGTTGAGCGTCTGCTCGCGCTCCTCGTGCGCCCCGGCTCCGTACGAGGGCCCGGCGCGCGACCGTCCGATCGTGTCGATCTCGTCGATGAAGACGATGCACGGGGCCTTCGCTTTCGCCTGCTCGAAGAGGTCGCGCACGCGCGCGGCGCCGACGCCGACGAAGATCTCGACGAAGTCCGACCCTGAGAGGTAGAAGAACGGCACGCCGGCCTCGCCGGCGACGGCGCGGGCGAGCAGGGTCTTGCCCGTCCCGGGCGCGCCGACGATCAGCACCCCTCTCGGGATGCGGCCGCCGAGCCGCCGGTACTGCGACGGGTTCTTGAGGAAGTCGACGATCTCGCGCAGCTCCTCCACGGCCTCGTCGACGCCGGCCACGTCGGCGAACGTCAGGCCGTCGGTGCGGAGGTACACCTTGTGCTGCGAGCGTCCGAGCGTCATGCCGGCGGCACCGGCTCCGACACGCCGGAAGAGGAACCGCCACACGAGGACGATCAGGAGGAGGGGGAGGATCCACACGAGCAGGAAGTTGCGCAGGAACTCACCCGTACCGCCCGGCGCGCCCGTGAACTCGACGTCGTGCGCCCGCAGCTGTGCGAGCAACTCGGCGTCGTCCACCCCGGGCGGGCGCTTCGAGACGAAGTCGACGTCCTTGCCCGCCTCCAGGTAGGTGCCCTTCACCTCCTCGGAGCCGATCGCCACCTTCTCGACTTGACCGTTCTCGACGAGCTCGAGGAAGCGCGAGTAGGGAATCGACTGCGCGCCGCCCACGGGGAAGAGGGCCGAGCCGATCACGGCGAGCAGGACGATCCCCAGGAGCACCGCCAGCCAGAGGCCAAGAGGGCTTCGCTTCTGCACGTCTCAACCGGGTCGTGTCGTACGACCTGAGTGTCAGCGCCGGTCGGGGGGCTCGCGCACGACGAGCACCGGGCACCGCGCCCGGTGCGCGACGCGCTCGCTCACGCTGCCGAGGGACCTGAGGCCGTGCAGCCCGCGGCTGCCGACGACGAGAAGGTCCGCGCCGGCCGCGACGAGCGCCTCCACCGGGTCGCGGTCGTCCTCGACGACGGCGGCCCCCGCGAGGAGCACACGCGCGGCCTCGAGGTCGACAGCCTTCCCGCCGAGCCCGACGATCGCGGCGAGCTCGGCGTCGAGCCGGGCGGCGAGCTCACGGGCGGCGGCGAGGGCGGCCGCCGACACGGCCGAGCCGTCCACCCCGACGGCGATCGTGCGCATCCTCCCAGGCGGGGCCGTCCGGGCGACGTAGACGGAAGAGCGGGCGTCGTGGAGCATGGCCGTCGCGACGCTCCCGATCGCGATGCCGACCGCCCGGCTCCTGCCCTGAATACCGACGGCGATGAGCGTCGACCCCTCGCGCTCGACGGTCGCGAGTAGCGTCGGGATCGGCGCGCCCTGGACCAGGAGCGTCTCGGTCGGCTGGAGGCGGCCCACGTCCGCCCGAGCCCGCTCGAGCGCGTCCTCGAGCTCCCGCTTGGCCTCGAGGAGCGGCACGGCTACGGCGGTCCATCCTGCCGGGATGCCCGTGTAGGGCTGGGTGACGCCGACGAGGAGGAAGGGCGTGCCGGGCGGGGCCAGGCGCGCGACCTGCCGGGCGGCTTCGGCGCTCTCGGGGCTGCCGTCGATCCCGCAGAGGACCCGCCTGAACAGAGCGTCAGCAGCCATGCTCGTCGGGCAGGAGGGGCCGGAAGACGAGCAGGTAGCGCGCTCCGCCGCTCGCCCAGGGCGTGAGCTCGTTCGAGGCCTGCGCCTCGGGGAGAAGCGTCGCGAGCTCCTCGCCCGAGACGGCGCCGCAGCGCAGATCGGGCAGGAGGCTCCCGGCCGGCCGGCCGAAGGAGGCGAGCGGCTCGGCCAGCGGCCAGGGCCGCTCGGGCTGCTCGAGGCCGGGCTCCGGCGAGGTGTCGTACGGGCGCACGTAGACGCGCAGCTCGGTGAAGGCGTACGGGGCCTCCTCGCCGAGCGACCCCTCCGGGAGCCAGCTTCCGTCGAACAGCTTCGCGCTGAAGTCAAGGAGGGCCATCCGCGCCTCCAGCTCCTCCTCCGGGATGCCGGGCGGGTTCGGCAGCTCCAGGCCGAGGGCGTACGCCGAGATCACGTGCTTCTCCCCGTCTGCGACCACGGTGAACGTCGTCGTGGCCGCATCCATGATCCCCGGGGCGTCGTAGTGGCGGTTCGGGCCGAGGAGGCCGGCGTCCCGCGCGGCGGCGAGAGTCGCCTGGACGCCCTCCTCGGTGAGCGTCCGCTCGAGCAGGTTCGGCAGTGCCGGGCCGGGGTAGAGCGCGATCTGCGGACCGGGCGTGACGAGGCGGCCGTCGCCGTAGAGGGAGAAGGAGGGGAGCTGGTGGAGGTTGTAGTCGGGCGGGACGAGCCCGCCGCCCGCTTCCACCCGCAGCACGAGCTCGCCGGCTCCCACCGGGTGGTCGATCCTCTCGCCGCCTCCGCCGCAGGCCGTGAGGAGAAGCGCGAGCGCCGCCACGGCGACCATCCTCATGCGGAAAGCTTCGCCCAGCGCGCGCGGGTGCGCATCGGCGCGTTCGCGGAGGCGGCTTTCGGGGAACTACGGACTTGCGGCTTTCCCGCAGGGGTGATCCGCGCCGGTCCCGATGCCCGAGGCGAGCCCGGACCGTCACACTGAAGGGGAACGCGCGAAGGGGGAACGATGATCGGACTCAGTGAGCAGGAGCTCCGCGAGGGGCTCGTGGAAGAGCTCGTCCGGGCGATGAGGTCGGAGGGCAACGTCCCGACTATTCACGCGATCGCGCACTCGGTGGCGCTCATCATCGAGCGGGACCACCTCCGGATCGCCGAGCAGCTCGAGCAGGCAGGCGTTAGTCTGAACGACGAGTAACGCCGTGGCGGAGCATCCGGGTCTCGAGGGCCACGTGGCCGCGCTGCTCGACCGCGGCGAGGACAGGGGCTGCCTCGAGCTGGCCGAGATCCACGAGCTCGCGGACGCGTACGAGCTCGACGAGGGGGACCTCGAGGACGTGTACGAGCAGATCGCCGCGCGGGGGATCAGAGTCGAGGACGGCTGCGCGACCGACGAGGTCGCGGCGGTCTATGAGAACTCGGAGCTCGCCGTCGCCACGACCGACGCCCTCCAGCTCTTCCTGAACCAGGCCTCGCGCTACCCGCTTCTCACGGCCGCCGAGGAGGTCGAGCTCGCGAAGCGGATCGAGCGCGGCGACCGGGAAGCCAAGGATCTCATGATCAACTCCAACCTCCGCCTCGTCGTCTCGATCGCGAAGCGCTATCAGAGCTCGGACCTGCCGCTCCTCGACCTCATCCAGGAGGGCATCCTCGGGCTGATCCGGGCGGCCGAGAAGTTCGACTGGCGCCGCGGCTTCAAGTTCTCGACCTACGCGACCTGGTGGATCCGCCAGGCGGTCCAGCGCGGGGTCGCGAACAAGGGGCGGGTGATCAGGATCCCGGTTCACGTGACCGAGCGTGAGCGCAGGATCGCCCGCGCCGAGCAGGAGCTCACCGCGCGGCTCGGCCGCCCGCCCGAGGACGCCGAGCTGGCCGAGGCGGCGAGCCTGACGCTCGCGCAGCTGCGAGAAGTACGGGAGGCGCCGCGTGCGATCACGAGCCTCGACCGGCCGATCGGCGAGGACGAGACGGGCCTCGGCGAGCTCCTGCCCGGCGGGGCTGTCGAGCCGGTCGAGGAGCTGCACGTGAGCCTCCGCGAGGAGACCCT
>Ga0326597_10010117_pt1 | contig 12590 bp, 10 predicted proteins | sample RVTome_12_FD_203789 | JGI IMG/M metagenome (GOLD analysis project Ga0326597, IMG submission 203789) | Soil microbial communities from uranium-contaminated site in the Upper Colorado River Basin, Wyoming, United States - RVT100D185 | ecosystem: Environmental > Terrestrial > Soil > Contaminated >... | reverse complement strand
AAGCTCTACCTGCCGATGAACCAGCCGGAACAGGTCGCTGCGCTGTTCGTAATGGACGACGACGACGGCAACCTCGCGAACGGCACGCCGCATTACGACGCGATCTGCCTCGGCGCGACGAACCACGGTTTCTCGTGCCCCGAGATCTCGGTCGGAGTCCTCATCACGCACACGGCCCTCGGATCGACGTCCGACACGACCGGTCCGTACACGGTGACGGCCACGATCGTCTCGACCGCCGGGGACCTCGTTCCGGAATCGCTGCTCGTGCGTTACGACGTCGGCGCGGGATGGCAGACGGTCGCGATGGCGCCGACCGGGACGACAGATGAATACGGCGCGCAGATTCCGGGACAGCCGTGCGGCACTCAGGTGAAGTACTACATCGAGGGCGAAGATGTCCTCGGCAATTTCAGGACGCATCCGGGCGGAGCCCCGGGTTCGTATCATTCGTTCCGCATCGTCGGAGCGTCGATCGTCCAGGTCGACTTCGAGACCGCCGTGGACTGGACGGTGGGCGACACGGGCGACAACGCGACGACGGGCCTCTGGGAGCGCGGCGATCCGCAGGCGACGTTCAGTGCCGGCCTCCAGGCGCAGCCGGAAGACGATGTCACCACCGCGCCGGGAGTGAACTGCTTCGTGACCGGCGCGGCGGCCGGGGCGAGCGCCGGTACGTACGACGTCGACGGCGGAAAGACGACGCTCAAGTCGGGACTCTTCGACCTCACCAACTACTCGTCGGCGGTGGCCGAGTTCTATCTCTGGACGTTCAGCGGAACGCCCGGGCAGGTTCTCGAGCCGATCACCATTTCCGTGTCGTCGGACGGCGGCACGAACTGGACCCCGGTTCTCTCGAAGACAGACGACGGCGGCTGGGAACTCGTCTCGATCGACATCGGTACTTTCGTCGCTCTGACGAACCAGGTCCAGTTCCGCTTCGTCATCCAGGATCCGGCGCCCGGCGCGCTCGTCGAGGCGGCGGTGGATGAGTTCCGCGTGCTCGGTTGCCCGCTCGCGGACACGCAGGCTCCGGACGTGGCGGTTTCCTCGCCGAACGGCGCGGAGGAGTGGGTCGAGGGGGACCATCACGACATCACGTGGTCTGCCAGCGACAACGTAGGCGTGACGGGTGTGACGATCCTGCTCTCGACCGACAACGGCGCGACGTATCCGACGACGCTCGCCACCGATGAGCCGAACGACGGCGTCTTCGACTGGACCGTCGCCAGCGGACCGTCCGATTCGTGCTTTGTGAAGGTGGTCGCCCGCGATGCGGTGGGGAACGTGAACGAAGACGTAAGCGATGCGCTCTTCCGCATCGTGAGCTCGACGACCGGGATCGCGGACGGCGCGCCGCCTGCCCGGTTCGCGCTCTCGGGCGTGGCGCCGAACCCGACGAGCGGATGGCTCGCGGTGAGCTACGACCTTCCGGTCGGTTGCCGTGTGGACGTCGGGATCTACGACGTGAGCGGCCGCGCGGTGAAGACTCTGGTCGCCAAGGACCAGGCGGCCGGGCGGTACACGGTCCGCTGGGACGGGCGTCGCGCGGATGGAACGGAAGCGGCTTCGGGCGTCTACTTCACGAAGCTTCGGGCCGGATCGTTCACGGCGACGAGCCGTGCGATCGTCTTGAGGTGACGCCCGCCGGGAGGCGGTGAGTCCTGGGGCGGCGCCGCGCGGCGCCGCCCCTTCGCATTGGGGGGGCGGGCCATCATCGGCTTCGTGATCTTCGAGTTGGTTGCGGCGCTCGTGCTGTCCGGCTTCTTCGTCGTGAACCCGAACGAAGCGCGCGTCCTCCAGCTCTTCGGCCGCTACGCGGGAACGGCGCGCACGGAGGGGCTTCGCTGGGCGAATCCGTTCTACACGAAGCGGAAGATCTCGCAGCGGGTCCGCAGTTTCGAGACCGAGCATCTCAAAGTGAACGACGTGGACGGCAACCCGATCGAGATCGCCGCGGTCGTCGTCTGGAACGTGGTGGACACCGCGGAGGCCTCGTTCCATGTCGACAACTACGAGCGGTTCGTGCACGTTCAGTCGGAGGCGGCGCTGCGGAATCTGGCGACGCGTCATCCGTACGACGTGCACGAGGACAGCGAAGTCTCGCTTCGCGGGCACACGTCCGTGATCGCCGACCAGCTGAAGTCCGAGATCCAGGAACGCCTCGTTCAGGCGGGGGTCGAGGTGATCGAGTCGCGGATCAGCCACCTCGCCTACGCGCCGGAGATCGCGCAGGTCATGCTCCAGCGCCAGCAGGCGGGGGCGATCATCGCGGCGCGCACGCGGATCGTGGAGGGCACGGTCGGTATGGTCGAGATGGCGCTCGAGAAGCTGGCGCGCAACAACGTCGTCGAGATGGACGAGGAGCGGAAGGCGCAGATGGTCTCGAACCTCCTCGTGGTCCTGTGCGGCGAGCGCTCGACGCAGCCGATCGTGAACACGGGCACGATCTACCAATAGAAAGGCGCGTCGAGCCCCCAAGACGAGGATTCCTGCTCCGGATCGATCCGGACGTGCTCGAGGCGCTCCAGCGCTGGGCGAGCGACGATCTCAGGAGCCTGAACGGCCAGATCGAGTTCCTGCTCCGGCGCGCGCTGAGCGAGTCGGGCCGCCTGCGCGAGGGCGGCTCGTCCCGCAAGACCGCGCGCCGGCCGGGGTCGTGATGCGGTGGCCGCGCCCGTGTCTCTCTGCTAATCTCGGACGGACATGAACAGACCGCCCGGGCAATCGCTGCGAACGGCCCCCTCCGGGCCTCCCGCCTCGCGAGGTCGCTGATGCTCCCCGTTCTCTTCAAGATCGGTCCCTTCACGTTCTACAGCTTCGGCGCCATGGTCGCGATCGCGTTCCTCGTCGCGGACCGCATGGCGCGGGCGGATTGGGAGCGCCGCGGGCTCCGGCTCGACGTTCTCGGATGGGCGCCCGCGGCGGCTTTGGCTGCCGGCCTTCTCGGCGCCAAGCTCTACTTCACGATCCAGCACCCGCCGGGAAGCCTCGCGGAGGCTCTCTCGTTCCAGACGATGAGCAGCGGACTCACGTGGTACGGCGGGTTGATCGGCGGCGCGCTCGCGGTCGCGTATCTCATCCGCCGCTCGCGGGAGCCGTTCGCCCTCGTCGCCGACGGCGCCGCACCGGCGCTCGCGGCGTCGTACGGCGTGGGACGCATCGGCTGCCTGCTCGCGGGCGACGGCGACTACGGGCCGCCGAGCGATCTGCCGTGGGCGATGGCGTTCCCGAACGGCACCGTCCCGACGAACGAGCGCGTCCATCCGACGCCCGCGTACGAGACGCTCGCGATGGCGGGCGTGGTCGCCGTTCTCTTCATGCTCCGCGACCGTGTCCGTCCCGGGCGCATCTTCGCGCTCTACGTCATCCTCACCGGGCTCGAGCGTTTCCTGGTGGAGTTCGTGCGCCTCAATCCGCCCGTCGCGGGGGGTCTCAGCGAGCCGCAGCTCTGGAGCCTCGCGATGATCGCCGTGGGCGGCTTCCTCTGGGCGCGTCCTCCGCGGGTCCCCGAGCGCGCGCCTCGCCGAGTGGCACACGCGCCGGCCGCGCGCGAACACGCCGCGGCGCGGCCGAAACGATGAGGCTCGACATTCCGCGCCTGACTCGCGGGCGCGTCGGCTGTCTCCTCGTGCAGCTCCTTCTCATCGTCGCGCTCGTTCTCCTCGCACGGCCGCTCCTCGAGGCGTACGCCGGCTGGTGGGAAGTCCGCGATCCGGAAACGCCGACAGACCTCGCGGTCATCCTGGACGGCGGGGCGGGGGAGCGGCTGTGGAAGGGGATGGATCTCTGGCAGCGCGGCCTGACGAAGCGCCTCCTCATCACCGGTGACGAGGACCCCGTGCTCCCGGTCTACGCCGGGGGGCCCGGCATCACGCAGGCCGCAGCGAAGCGGGAGATCGCGATCCGCAAGGGGATTCCCGCCGATTCGATCGAGGTGCTCCTCGGCCCGACGAGCACGCTCGAGGAGGCGCGCGCCGTGAGACGCTGGTGCGAAGGGCGGCCCATCCGCTCGGTCACGGTCGTGACTTCGCCGTTCCACACGCGCCGCGCGCGCGCCGTCTTCCGCCATGCGTTCAAGAAGAGCGGGGTGCTCGTCGTTGTCGATCACGCTCCCTGGGACGTGGCGGGCTTCTCGACCCACCGCTGGTGGACCCGCGAGAGAGATCTCATGGCCGTCTTCGACGAGACGCTGAAGTCCTTCTACTACGCGGGAGAGCACAAGATCCTGCCCTTCTGACGCGCGCGCCGCCGCGATGCGCGCCGCATTGAAATCCCCAGCGAGCGATCAGCCCGCGAGCCCCCCGCCCCCGATTGCGGCCCCCTTGGCGGCATGATAAACTCCGTTGGCACCAATCGACCCTGAGATCCGGCGGAGGGGTCAAGCCGGATTGGAAGGTATAACATGCAGAGGTCCATGGAATTACAGCCGGACGGTGAGCGCGGCCCGGCACCGCCGGTTTCGGGTTCGCTCGAAGCCCGCCGCCATCTGACGCGCTCCGCGGGGAAGCTGAGCCTCGGGATCATGCTGAGCCGGCTCCTCGGCGTCGGCCGCGATATCGCGAAGGCGTACCTCTTCGGCACCGGCGTGGCCGCCGATGCCTTCACGGTCGCGTTCCGCATCCCGAACATCCTGCGCGCCTTCTTCGCCGAAGGGACCCTGAGCGCCGCGTTCGTGCCGGTGTTCGGGGAATACATCGAGAAGCGTTCGAAGGAGGAGATGCGCGTCCTCGTGAGCGTCGCCTTCTCCGTGCTCGCCATCGTGCTCGGGCTCGTGACGATCGCGGGCGTACTCGCCTCGCCGTGGATCGTCCGCATCATGGCACCCGGATTCGGCGACACGCCGGGGAAGCTCGAGCTGACCGTGTCGCTGACGCGGGTCCTCTTCCCGTACATCTTCTTCATCGGGCTCGCGACGCTCCTCATGGGCACGCTGAATTCGCTCCGGCACTTCACGGCCCCGGCGCTCGCGCCGGCCGTGCTCAACGTCGCGATGATCGCGTCGATCATCGTCGTCTGCCCGCGGCTCGGGCCGGATCCGACGCACCAGGTGTACGGACTCGCCGCCGGCGTTCTCATCGGCGGCCTGCTCCAGGTCGCGATCCAGGTGCCGTTCTTGAGAAGCCGCGGGATCCGGCTCAAGTTCCGGCCCGACTTCAAGCACCCGGCCGTCGGGAGCATCCTGGCGCTCATGGTGCCGGGCCTGATCGGGCTCGGCGTGCAGGAGATCAACGCGGCGGTCGACATGATCTTCGCCTCCACCTTGAGGCCCGGCAGCGTGGCCGCTCTCGAGTACGGCGCCCGCCTCATGCAGCTGCCGCTCGGGATCTTCGGCGTCGCCGTCGGGACCGCCATCCTGCCGACGCTCTCGCGCCAGGTCGCGCGACAGGAGATCACGGCGCTTCGCGAGACCGTGTCCTTCGCGACGCGGCTCATCGCGTTCATCATGTTCCCGGCGACGATCGGGCTGGTGCTCCTGCGCACGCCGATCGTGCGCCTCATCTTCGAGCGGGGCGCGTTCCGCGGCGGGAGCTCGGTGGAGCTCACGGCGACGGCGCTCCTCTTCTACGCGCTCGGGCTCTTCGCGTACGGCGGCGTGAAGATCCTCGTGCCGGTCTTCTACTCGCTTCGCGATCTCCGCACGCCGATCAAGGCGTCGATCATCTCGATGCTCGCGAACGTGGTGCTCGCGGTCACGCTGATGCAGTTCCTTGATCTGGGCGGTCTCGCGCTCGCGACCGCGCTCGCCGCGGGGCTCAACTGGGCGCTCAACGCCGTCGCGCTGAGGCGCCGTCTGCGACGTCTGCACGGACGGCAGATCGCGCGGAGCCTCGTCAAGATCGGCGCGGCGTGCGCGGCGATGACCGCTGTGACCGTCGCCGTCGTCTCCGTGACCGGAGGCTTCGGCGGCGCGGCGACGTTCCGCGGGCTCCTCGTCCAGGTGGGCGTGGCGCTCGCGGCGGGCACCGGAACGTACCTCGCGGCGGCCTGGTTCTTCCGCTGCGACGAGCTTCGCTTCGTCTGGTCCACGCTGAGGTCGAGGACATGACGGCCGAGCGCGACGACTGGAAGGGATGCGACGAGCCCGAGGGCGCCGGGAGTGCCGAGAGCACGCTCGGGTCGGCCGAGCCGTGGCGAGGCGCGCTCGAGAAGAAGCTCCGGCTCCTGCCGGACAGGCCCGGCGTCTATCTCTTCAAGAGTGCCCGTGGGGCCGTCCTCTACGTGGGGAAGGCGAAGAAGCTCACGAGCCGCGTGCGGAGCTACTTCCAGAAAGGGGACCACGGACCGCGCACGGAGACGCTCGTCGGCCAGGTGCGCGATCTCGATTACATCGTGACCGACAACGAAGTCGAAGCGCTCATCCTCGAGGCGAACCTCGTGCGGGAGTACCAGCCCCGCTACAACGTGAACCTCAAGGACGACAAACGCTATCCGTACCTCAAGCTGACGATGGAGCACGCGTATCCGCGGCTCATCCTGACGCGCCGCGTCGAGGACGACGGCGCGAAGTACTACGGCCCGTACACGGACGTCGGCTCGCTCCGGCGCATGCTGCGGCTGATCCGCACGGCGTTTCCGCTCCGGAGCTGCACGGACCGCCGCCTGCTCCGCGACGACCGCGAGTGCCTGTACTACTTCATCCATCAGTGCGCCGCGCCGTGCACGCACCGGATCGGGCGTGAGGACTACGCCGGGATCGTGGACCGCATGGACCGCTTCCTCTCCGGGAAGGCGGGCGACGTCGTCGAGGAGATCCGCGAGGCGATGGAGGCAGCAGCCGGGCGGCTCGACTTCGAGGAGGCCGCGCGGCTGCGCGACCGGCTGCAGGCGATGGAGTCGGTCGTGCAGCGGCAGAAGGTGGCCGGGGTCCAGGAAGTGGACGAGGACTTCGTCGGGCTCGCGGTCCTCGGCGACCAGGCGGGCGTGGCGGTGCTGCGCGTGCGCGAGGGGAGGCTCCTCGGGAAGGAGCAGCGCTTTCTGACCGGCGCGACGGGGAAGCCGGAGGCGGAGCTTCTCGCTTCGTTCCTGGCGCAGTTCTACATGCGCCTCGACCCGATCCCCCGGAGCGTCGTCCTCCAGGTCGAGCCTCAGGAGAGCGACGTCGTCGAGGAGTGGCTCTCGCAGAAGGCAGGGCATCGCGTGGAGCTGCGCGTCGCCAAGCGCGGGCGCCCGCGCGGGCTCCTCGCGATGGCCTCCGCGAACGCGCACCTCGCGATCGAGGAGCGCGCGCTCGCCGCGCACGCGGAGCGCATCGACCTCGGCGTCTACGATCTGCAGAAGTCGCTCGGGCTGGCGGCGCCGCCGGTGAGGATGGAGTGCATCGACGTCTCGACGTTCCAGGGGAAGAACACAGTCGCTTCGTGCGTCGTCTTCGAGAACGCGCGTCCGAGGAAGAGCCTCTACCGCCGCTTCCGGGTGCGGACGTTCGAGGGGCAGGACGACTTCGCGGCGATGCGCGAGGTGGTCGGCCGCCGTGTCGACCGCCTGGTGCGGGAGGAGCGGCCTCTCCCCGACCTTCTCGTCATCGACGGCGGCGCCGGGCACGTCTCGGCCGCGCGCCAGGCGCTCGAGGAGCGCTCGATCGCGGTGCCGCTCATCGGGCTCGCGAAGCGCGAAGAGACGATCGTTTTCGCCGACGGGCGCCCGGATCTGAAGCTCCCGGTCTCCTCGACGTCTCTCCGGCTCCTCATGCGGATCCGGAACGAGGCGCACCGCTTCGCGGTTTCGTATCACCGCCGCCTGCGCTCGCGCGCGATCGCGGCGTCCGAGATCGACGCGGTCCCCGGCGTCGGTCCCGCGCGGCGTCGGCGGCTCCTGAAGGCGTTCGGCTCGGTCGCCTCGCTGCGGCAAGCGACGCTCGAGGAGATCGCGGGCGTCGAGGGCGTCGGGCTGCGGGCCGCGGAAGCCGTGCACCGCCATCTGCACCGCGCCGCAGGCGAGGGAGAGGAGGGACGGACGCCGGCGTGATCGTCCGGCCCCGCCGATCGAATGGCGACGATACGCACGCACGCGTTCCGCTCGCGGCTCGGACGCATCTGGCTGGCGGCGACCGAAGAGGGCCTCTGCGCGGTCTCTCTCGGAACGCGCCCGGACGAGAGGGTGCTCCGGCGGATCGCGGCGATGGCGCGGATCCACCTGAAACGGGATCCGGACGCCCTCGCGCCCTTCGTGCGGCAGTTCGAGGAGTACTTCGACGGCCGGCGGGAGAGGTTCGATCTGCGGCTCGACGAGAGAGGAACAACGGCTTTCCAGAGGCGAATCTGGGAGATCGTCGGTGGAATCGGATACGGCCGGCTTCGGTCCTACAAATGGGTGGCCGAAGCTTACGGCGGCCCGGAGTATGCACACGCGGTCGGCTCGGCGCTGCGCACGAGTCCTTTCCCGATCGTCGTTCCATGCCACCGGGTGATCAACGACGATTTGACGCTCGGCGGTTACACGGGCGGCCGGCGGTGGAAGGAGCGCTTGATCGGACTCGAGAGCGGACAGCTCGTTCTCGGATTCGCCGACGAGGTGAAGGAATGAACGGGCGGCCGCTCGCGCACTACCTCGACGCCTACCTCCTTCACCTCGGATACGAACGCGGGCTCGCTGCCCGGACGATGGAGGCGTACGCCTCCGATCTCGGCGGCTACTTGGCGCACCTCGGCGCCCGCACGATCGTCTCGCCGGCGGATGTCACCCGCGAGGACGTCGAGACGTACCTCGAGCGCGTGCGCGCGGAGAGGCGCCCGTCGCCGGCGTCGATGGCGCGCCTGACGTCGTCGCTTCGAGGATTCCATCGCTTCCTGCTCGACTCGGGATACGCGGAGGGCGATCCGACCGCGCTCCTCGAAGGTCCGCGCCGGTGGCGGCGGCTCCCGCGCGTGCTGACGATCGCGGAGGTCGAGAGGCTCATCGGCGCGGTGGTGGCCGACGGCCCGCTCGGGTCGAGGGACCGCGCGCTCCTCGAGACGGCGTACGCGACGGGGCTCCGCGCCTCGGAACTCGTCGGGCTTCGCGGCCACGAGATCGATCGCGCGGAGGCGTTCGTCCGCGTCCGAGGCAAGGGATCGAAGGAGCGCGTGGTGCCGGTCGGCGAGTCGGCGCTCGAGGCGCTCGATGCGTACCTGGGCTCGGCGCGCCCGAAGCTCGTGCGCGGGCGCGCGGTGGAACAGGTGTTCGTGAATGCACGGGGCGGACCGCTCACGCGCATGGGATACTGGAAGATCTTGAAACGGTGGGCAGGGGAGGCGGGGCTCGAGGGCCGGGTCTGGCCGCACGTCCTCCGCCACTCCTTCGCCACGCACCTGCTCGAAGGGGGCGCGTCGCTGCGCGTCGTGCAGGAGCTACTGGGGCATGCGTCGCTGGCGACGACGCAGATCTACACGCACGTCGACCGGGGGTATCTCAAGGAGACGTACCGGTCGTTCCATCCTCGCGGACGGTAGGGGGCGCCGGCGAGAACGCGGGAGGGAATGCGATGAAGACGGCGTTGATGATCTTCGCGCTCGCGGCGACGGTAGTGCTGGCGCCGCGCGCGGACGCGTACGAGCAGCGAAGCGGCTCTCTCATGATCGGGCTCCACGGGCAGTACGGAGCGATCGAGGGATCCGGACGCTTCGGAGACGAGTTCGACTGGGGCCCGGGATACGGCGTGCGCCTTCGCTACGCGCTCTCCCGGCGCGCCGCGATCGGGCTCGTGTTCGAGCGTCTGTCCTTCGACTCGGTGTTCGACACGGTCGCCGCGCAGGGCGAGCTCGAACCGCCCGAACGCGCTGTGCTCATCGTCACCGGGGCCGAGTACGTGCGGCACTTCGACCGGCGCGGAAAGCTCGGCAAGAGCGCGCTGGTCGGACTGGGCTTCTACCATCCGACGATCGAGATCGGCGAGAACGAAGCGGAGGTGGCTGGCCAGGAAGACAACCTCCTGGCCTGGGTCGGCGGCGCGCTCGAGTACTTTCCGCGCCGCACGATCGGGGTGGAGTTCGGTCTGCGCCTGTACGGGATTCTCGCCGGCGGCGGCAACAGCGGCGTCGCGGAAGGCTCTCTGGGCGTGAATTTCTACCTTCTGAGGTAGGGGGACGGCTCCTTGGCGAAGCTGGTCTACAACATCGGCGACAGGATCGTGCACGAGCAGTTCGGAGAGGGACTGATCGTCGAGATCCGGCGCCGTGATTTCTACGACATTCTCGAGATCGCGTTCGCCGACGGCGTGCGGAAGGTGACCTCCATCCATCCGCAGATCAGCCCGAAGGAGAACGGCGGGGGCGGAGGGCGGCGGCGGGGCCGCGATCGCGCGGCGGCCGCGGCGCCGGTCATGGAAGCCCCGGCCGTCGCGAGCGAGGCGGCCGTCGAGGAGACGGAGGGCGAGCCTGGCGAGGCGGCGGCGCCGCCGGCAGCTCCCGCGCATCCTCTGCTCTGCGCCTGGAGCGAGCCCGACGTGACGTGGTTCGAGGAGGAGAGCCTGAAGATCCTCGACCTCATGGGGAAGCGCAAGCGCGGAGACGCGCGGCGCTTCGTGCTCCGCCTCGAGGCGGAGCATCTCTCGCTCAGCAAGGGGTTCGAGCGGCTCCTCTGCCTCGAGTCGGTGCGCGACATCGAGCGGTACACGTATCAGATCCGCGCGTGCTTGAAGGTGCTCCGCGAGATGCGCGGGCGCGCGCTCCTGGCCGACGAGGTCGGCCTCGGGAAGACGATCGAGGCGGCGGTCGTGCTGAAGGAGTACGTGCTCAGGGGCCTCGTGAAGAGCGCGCTTGTGCTCTGCCCCGTCTCGCTCGTCACGCAGTGGCGCGAGGAGCTGAAGTACAAGTTCGACCTCGAATTCGTCGCGCACGGGCGGACAGCCGAGTGGCAGAAGGCGGACTTCGTCATCTGCTCGCTGGACACGGCGAAGACGATCCGGAACCGCGACCAGATCGCGTCCCGCTCGTACGATCTCGTCATCGTGGACGAGGCGCACCGCCTGAGGAACCACAACACGCTCGGGTGGAAGTTCATCCATGGGCTCCCGACGAAGTACCTGCTCCTCTTGACGGCCACGCCGGTGCAGAACGACATGCGGGAGTTGTTCAACCTGATCACGCTCTTGAAGCCGGGGACGCTCGGCACGTATCGCTCGTTCCGGAAGCGGTTCATGGTGCGGGGCGACAAGCGGCTCCCGAAGAACACGCGCGAACTCTCGTCGCTCCTGTCGAACGTGATGATCCGGACGACCCGCGGGCGCACGTCTCTCGTCTTTCCGAAGCGGATGGTGCAGACGGTCCAGTTCGAGCTGACCGGGCCGGAGCGCGAGCTCTACAACGAAGTCTCCGAGTTCATCTTCCGGATGGCGCACTCGAACGACGAGACGTTCTACCAGAAGTGGCACTTCATCCTCATGGTGCTCCAGAAGGAGATGGGGAGTTCCAGCTTCGCCGCGATGCGGACGCTCGACAAGACGCGGAAGAACTACGAACTGGGCGCGGCGAAGACGGGCATCGACCGGCTCTACGGGCTCGCGCGCGCGATCGAGCACAACGCGAAGTTCGACGGTCTCCTGAAGATCCTCGAGGAGCACTCGGACAAGGTGATCGTCTTCACGCAGTTCCGGAGCACGCTCGAGTACCTGCGCCGCTCGCTCGAGAAGCGCGGCCGCAAGACGGCGATCTTCCACGGCAACTTGACGCCCGAGGAGAAGGAGGCGGCCGTCGAGCGGTTCCGCAGCGAAGTGCCGATCTTCATCTCGACGGAGGCGGGAGGCGAGGGGCGGAATCTCCAGTTCTGCCACACGGTCGTCAACTACGACCTGCCGTGGAATCCGATGAAGGTGGAGCAGCGGATCGGGCGCGTGCACCGGCTCGGCCAGACGCACGACATCCACATCTACAACTTCACGACCGAAGACACGGTCGAGTCGTATGTCTTGGACATCCTCATGCGGAAGATCAACATGTTCGAGCTGGTGATCGGCGAGATGGACATGATCCTCGGGAACCTCGAGGAGAAGACGACGTTCGAGAACCGCATCTTCCAGATCTGGACCAGCTCGCGCGACCAGAAGGAGGTGCGCCGCCAGTTCTCCGAGTTCGGCGAGCGGCTTGCCTACGCGCGCAAGCGCTATGAAACGGTGAAGGAACTCGACACCGCGATCTTCGACAGCGAATCGTGAGAACGGAGCCGCCGATGCCGATGGAAACCGAGAACCTCTCGGAGAAGGAGCAGTCGCCGGAACGCGAGCGGCGGCGCCCGGCCGAGGCGTTCCTGCTCGATTTCTTCCGGACCGAGAAGTGCCGCATCCGGAGGCTCGACAAAAAGGTGATCGAGGTGACGCTCACGCCCGAGCTGGCCGAGGCGTTCCAGCGCGAGAAGCTGCTTCTGGCGTTCGACCGGAAGTCGCTCGAGCGGTTCCCGGAGGCCGACCTGGCCATCGCCGGAAGCCGGCCGTACGACCAGGTGATCCAGCTATGCCGGAGCCGCGGTCCGTTCTCGGTGCAGTACGCGCGCCTCGAGCACGCATGGCGCGGCTTCGACGCGCTCGCGGAGCCGGTGACGTTCGTGGGATTCGCGCCGCGCGCCGAGGCGGGCGAGACGGAGTACCACGCGCTCCTCATCTTCAACTTCGCGATCTC
>Ga0326597_10010116_pt1 | contig 12591 bp, 6 predicted proteins | sample RVTome_12_FD_203789 | JGI IMG/M metagenome (GOLD analysis project Ga0326597, IMG submission 203789) | Soil microbial communities from uranium-contaminated site in the Upper Colorado River Basin, Wyoming, United States - RVT100D185 | ecosystem: Environmental > Terrestrial > Soil > Contaminated >... | reverse complement strand
CCCCGAGCTACTCAAATCCTACTCTAAGAGCTACTGAAATCTTACTCATTTGTCTATTCCTCCCTATATCAAACCCTCACACCGGGCCTCGTAGGTGTGAAAAACACCTCATGACGCATGAATTCAGGTATTTGAACTCACGAATCAACTCAAACTTGACCCAAATTGGACTCAAACTTGACCCAAATTGAACCCAACGGCTTTGACTCCGGACTCAAGCGCTATCCAGCTCTCACCACGACCCTACACGTCATCGCCAATATTTTTGGTGGTGGTTTTAATCACCGGAATTCTTGAGCAACTGGCAAGGCCTATAAAACATTTTTCTTTAAAAATACACGTGCTTCAAAATATGGGTGTGCAAATTGTTTAACGATTAAGAATCAGAATTGCGAGCGAAGATTTTTCAATCATAAAAAATCACGTTCAAATTATTTCCTCTGACTATGCCCGATTTTCTTGCATCGGAGGCAATGGCTGGTATCTTCGATCGTATGTCTAACCGAACCAGGATCAACCATGTCCCACACCGCTCAAGTCACGGTGCCGCCCCGCGGCACTTACCTCGCTTCCCGTGAAGACGCTCATCCTCAAAGAAGCCGCGGCCTTCTTGCGCATGCACCCGGTGACGGTGGCGGAGAAAGCGCGCGCCGGGGAAATCCCTGGCGCCAAACCCGGCAAGCATTGGGTCTTCATCGAGGAGGACCTTGTTGTCTACCTGCGCTCGCTTTATCCTTCGTCATTGCGGGCGTTGCAGGGTGACAAGCAGGAGGTAAATTTATGTCACTCTACCAACGCAAAGACTCACGTCACTGGTGGGTCAAGATCACCCACAGGCACGGATGCCTACAGCAAAGCACTGAGACTGCCGATCGGCGGAAAGCTGAGGAGTACCACGACAAGCTGAAAGCCTCCCTGTGGGACCAGGACAAGCTGGGTGTAAAGCCCAGGTACACCTGGAACGAAGCGGTTGTTCGCTATACAAATGAGACCTCGCATAAGGCTTCGAAAAACTGCGACAAGATGCATCTTCGCTGGCTCGATAAGCACTTGAACGGGGTTGAATTACAAGCGATTAACCGGGATGTACTGGATCGGATCACGGCAGCACGGGTAGCGGAAGGAGTCGCAAACGCCACCGTCAATCGAGCGTTAGAGATTATCCGGGCGATCCTACGGAAAGCCGCCTACGAGTGGGACTGGCTGGATAAAGCCCCGCGTGTGCGGCTCCTTCGAGAACCGAAGCGGCGGATTCGCTGGATCACCCGGCAGGAGGCAGAGAAACTCATTGCCGAACTGCCGGAGCATCTGGCGGCCACGGCCAGGTTCAGTCTGGAGACGGGGCTGCGCCAGGCGAACGTGTCGGGTCTGCAATGGTCGCAGGTGGACCTTGCCCGGCGCACGGCCTGGGTGCACCCCGATCAAGCCAAGGCCCGGAAGGCGATTGGTGTACCGCTCTCGGCCACGGCGGTGATTATCCTGCGCGAGCAGATGGGCAAGCACCCGCAGTCTGTATTTACGTATCGGGGCAAGCCCGTCAAGCAGGTGAACACCAAGGCCTGGAAGCGGGCGTTGAAGCGTGCCGGCATCGGAAACTTCCGCTGGCACGATCTGCGTCACACCTGGGCCTCATGGCATGTGCAGGCCGGCACCCCGCTCCATGTGTTGCAGGAACTCGGCGGTTGGGAGTCGGTGGAGATGGTGCGGCGGTATGCACACCTCTCCAGCGAGCATCTGACCGAGTACGTGGACAGGATGTCTGCGGGTCTGCGTGTCGTCGAAGCTGAAAACGGGAAGGTCGTGGCTACGATCCAGCTACGCTCACCAACTGACTGAAGAGTGAATGCGCTGTAACTCTTTGAAGGATTGGTGGGCCGTGCAGGAGTCGAACCTGCGACCAACTGGTTAAAAGTCGGCCCAAGGAAATCCCAACATTAACTTGATCAGCCACTTACGACGCTTGCCAATTTTTAATACTCAATGTAAATCGTTGATTTTCTGTTCCAGAAAAAATCACTTTGACACAAATTTGGCACACGCCGCGGCGCGGCGGTTAAGTGAGGAACAAACTTCCAACCTCAGCATTATGAGCCGACCAAAAGATTTTAGGTCATTTATCTTTCAACAACTTAGGCGCATCCGGCCCGCGCAGTTGTGTCAGGAAATGCCTGAAATTGCCTCACGGTGACAGATGTCGGTCACGATTTGGTCACGCTGAGTTTTATTCTAAAGAGCATCCATGCTTAATGCGGATAACGCATAAGTGTGTTCATGCCTTAATGCGCGTTCCATGTCGGGGTAGCGATCAGACCGCCTTTCAAGTCACCGATGCGATGCGTATGGGGCGGATGTCATGCACCTATGGGATCTACGCCATCCAACCAACACACAGCGCGACACACAGTCCACACACGGTCAACACACATGCGGCACACGCCGCAACGCACGCTTTCCCGAGGCTTGCGTTCGCGGAGTAGCCAGACCGAGTACACATTTATTGGCAACGCCGAGGAACACCATGAATCTTGACTATGATACCTGGGACAGATTTTGGGAAATCCTGTATGAGGCGGATGACGCCACGGTGGTGTATGTCTACCGGCTTGACCGGAACGGCAAGCCGATCAAGCCGTGTTTAGGCAGATTCATCGCCTGGGGCGGGTTACCCGCCATGCTCCGTGACGAACATGGCGGCGGGGAATTCAAGATCCTTGTCCGCAAAAGACGCACCATGGTGCTCAGCGGGTTCATTTCGATTGGCGTACCCCTGAATCGTGTCGGGAACGCAGGCTCGCGCCGCGCGTGAGTGGTTATGAACAACTTAACCCCGCCACACCGCCATGCTCGGCTGGCTGTACGGCGCCTTGGTGCGCTCGTCGGCCACCTCTCCTTTTATTCCCCTCTCCCTCTGGGGAGGTGAGGCGGAAGCGGGATAAGGTCCGGGAACCTTATAGTGAAACCGTTAATCTTCGGATCCAGTTCTCACGCTATCATCAAGGGCAAGTCCCCTTAAGGCCGCCTTGATTTCTTGCAGTTGCTGATCTGTGACGCCATCCTTCGGTGTCGACTTGACAGTTACAGTTAGCTTGACGTCACCACTTGCAACTAGTTTGGTGAGCACTTTCATATAGAAATTCGTCCACTTCTGTGGCGGAACTTCACCTATCCAGTTTATGGTGCCACTACCCTTCGGCTCCGGTTCCGGCGTAGGTGGTCGCTGTTCTGTAGTTACGGTCACTCCAGCAGTGCCAGTAATGCCGTTTGCAGCAGCCGTCACAATAAAATTGCCTTCGTCTTTGCCCGCTGTGAACGTCCCGTCAACGCCAATAGTGCCGCCGGTCGCTGTCCAGTTTATCGGCCCAGCAGTAATGCCTCGGCCAAATTGATCTAATCCCTCTGCTCGAAATGTCTGCTTTGTGCTTGGCTTCAGCAACGTCTGGGGCGGATATATCAAAACCTTGGTCAGCTTTGGGGGTTGTATATGCTTCTCGGCTTCCTCGGCGGTGAGGATGAACATATCCTCGGATATTTCTACATCGTCAGCTTGCAGTGACTTTTTGTAATAGAAGGGACTATAGCCACCGTCTGGAGACTTCCCGACGTAAGCAATAAGTCCCTCGCTGACACCACGGGCGATCGTCTCTTTGATTGACTCAGGATTCAGAAGACGCGGGAATTGTGGTGAGGCGAAGAATGCATCTCGCACGGCCTTGGTACTCCATTCAGTAAATGCGGGGGGCCAGTTTTTGGTCAGCAACCGGGCAACGACATCCTTCGCCACTTCATCTCGTTGCCGCAGCTGTATGATGACAAGCTTCGTCATTGATTCGGCAGCGCTGGATGTAATCAGGCCGAGATCTATCTTCTTGATCGTATTGTCCCTATCCAGAACCATCACATTCTTATACGTTCTCCAGACAACCTCTTTCAAATCACGACCCGATCTATTGACGTTTGTATCAAGCTGCTTTTTCTGGATTTCGTCGAGCTTTAGCCCCTCGTCACGAATATGTTCCCACGCAAGCAACTTGCGGGCATCCTCGCGCAGCGCAGCAGCTGAATCGGGCACAATCCATAACAGGGCACTTTTATACGTACGTGAAGATTTGCCATATTCCTTGGTCATGGCATCAATCTTCTTTTGAATCTCAGGTTCATTAGCAATGGAAGCGTCGGGAGCCATTACAATTATGGTTAAAACAGGCCTGTCCGGGATATGACTGCTGTTTTCCGGAAAAAAGATTGGCGTCTCGATTCCTTCGCTCTTCGGAAAGGCCTTTTGAATCTCCTCTCGTATGCGGCTTTCCATGTCCTCATCCCGCACGCTAGCCCGGCGGTCCGCGAAGCGCTTGTTGAGATTCTCCTTGAGACTTAATTGGTACCGACTCCCTTCAACCGTCAGGTAGTAGCAAGCGTCCGTTAGCGCAACCAATGTTGTTTCGACGTTGCCCAGGTCCATATCCGGGCCAGCCGTTGCAAGGCGAACCTCCGGGGCTGTCGCTTCGTTCTTAGACTGACCGCCGTTTGACTCGAAGAAAATAGCCGTAGCCACTTTTCTATGTAGCCTTGCCTTCTTGATAGTATCAACGGCCTCCTCATCTAATCGCGTGGCGTGGGATTCCTTCCGACCACAAATATCGGTAGTGACTGCCCCCTCTAGCCGATACTCTCCTAACTGCTCGAAAACAGCAGACCGAAACTGGGGGTCATCCAACGGTGCGGTACCAAGTTCGATCAGTAGGTCACCCTGCGCGCCTTTAAAACCCTTCTGGTAGGTATGCGACACCCAAAGCGCCAGTAGACGCAGGATGCCACGTGTCCGCTGGAAGCGTGGCAGTTCCTGCCACTTGCGCTCAAAGACGGACAACACCATAGGATGGAAGGGGTAAGTAGCCTCAAAGGCACTGCGCGCGTGGTCAATTGAGAACCAGTTTGGGAATTGTGTCCGATTCTCATTCATCCAGTTGGCATATTCCGCACAGACATCAACAGCATCCTTTGTCAGCAAAATCTTACCATCGCTGGTGATTGCACGCGGGTCCCACTCAAACAAACGACGCCGGATAATCTCGGAAGTTTCGGATTCCGCGGACATGATGATCGCCTTGCCAACACGATCGAGCAGATTTTTGTAACGCTGATGATCTGCTTGATCCTCCGCCTCACCAGACAGCTCCATGTCAGAAGCCGGTACCGAGACAACCAGCACGACTCCTGTACTACCTCGTGCCACCTCAGTCAGACTTTGTATGAAATTGTAGAACTGTGTAGCCAAGCCGCTCTTGCGGTTGCGGCTGATGTAATTCATCAACTCGTCGATCAGAATCAGGCAGGGCTTATCTTTGGGTAAGAACTTACGGATCACCTCACCAGATGGCGCAGTCATCTGCTGTTCGTGCTCCGCAACCACCTGAAAACCTGCCTCTCCAGACAATTGAAAGGCGATTTCACCCCAAGGGGTCATGCGCTTGGGCGTGCCATCGTCACCGCCGCGCCCGTGGAGAGAGTCGAACTCGTTGCCGACAAACACCGCGGTCGCTGCCTTCGGCACCTCCTGCACACCAGCCTTTGCCAGGATGCGGCTAACTCCTGTCCACTTTGATGCCTTTGGCCCCTGTGTAGCGAGGTGATACAAAAGCGTCAGCGCATGGGTCTTGCCACCACCAAACTGAGTCGCCATATTGAAGACTGCCGAGGTCTCGGTCTTTTTCCCGGAAAGGCGTCTCACTGTTTCGCCAGCGAGTTCGAGCAGACTCTTGGTCAGGAAGGTTCGATCGAAGAATCGTTCCGGAAGTCGATAGTCCTCATTGGCGCTACCGTCGCGCACCTGGTCGAGGTGTACTGCAAATTCAGCAGCATCGAGTGGACGGCCCTCCCGCAGATCTTCCCGCGGGGTGGCGACTTTGTACCAGGGCTTTAGTTTTATCATGTCAACTCCATCCAATTAACTAATGCAGCTCAAATTGCCCAATGTTCTTATTCAGCAGCCACCATTTAAAGAACCCATACGGAAACGTCTCCGCATTATTCCGATAACCGACAACAACTAAGGTCTCGCCACCGATCTTCATCCGGTCGTCGATACCAATAGATCTCATTACACTTTCCTCTAGCGACTTTATCAGTTGAGGACCTGCCTCGGGCGCAGGGCGATAACAAAACACAATACGTAATAGTGTACGCAGGTTGAGCACCTTCCATAACGAATAAGCAATCCTGTCATCACTCTGGCTATTCTCAAGTTCAAATGCTGCGATTGGAAATGGCCAGCTCTTGCCAGAGTGCTCGAACCCCATCACATCAATACCCAGGTATTCAAATCGCGCCTCCGGAAGAAACTCAGGTTTATGCCCTTTCGCAGCGGCAAACCAATTACGCTGCTCACATGCCGCCACAACTACACTGGTGAGCACCGTCGTCCATTTCTTCATCTGTCCCTGTATGGATGCTTCCTTTAGGGCATCCGCTAATTCACTGGTCTGGATCGTTGCAAAAAACTGCTTCTTCCATGATTCAACCAATGACATGGTGGTTGGGAGCTAAAAACCCAGGCTCTTTTTGCGAGCCAGTACACCTTCTACCCAGCGCTTTTCGTCAGTCCCGGCAGGATACAAAGCCGTGAGTGCCTGCGCCAAGCGCCAGAACATCGGGTTGCGACCGACCCCCTCCTCGACCAGCAACCGCTTCACAGCCTCACCACGACTGGAACCGAACAGAATCATACTCTGGTGAAGATGGTCGAGGACCGTAGCACCCGGCTTGGCGGAAAACTCGCCCGCCCAATTCTCATTCTCTTCCTCTATAGCCGCGATCTCACCGGCTAAATCCAATACCATCTGATCTGCCTTTTTTTTACGCTTCGGTAACGGCATCTCTTTGGTGTCCTTACCGAACAAGTGGCGGGCCCGGGCACCGGCGGATAATAAAGTCGCCTTATCGCCCATGATCTCGACCAGATGTCCGAGATCTTCCAAATGCGCACCTAGTCCTTGCGCGATCTTGCGCGCGGCGTCATATTCAAGCACATAGCCGCTAACCTTAGATTTCTTCTTACTACCTTCTGACTCGTCATTCGATTCGTCCTCGTCAGCGCTCTCACTGTCTGTGGCGTCGGCACTGGCGGCATTCAGGGTCCACAGCCACATGGCGGTCAGACGAGCATCAGGTTCGAAGCCGGTGGCGTCTACATCTTGGAAAACTATCGCCAAAGCCTCCTTGGCAACGGCAGCCCAGACCTCCACCAAGTATTCCTTGAGCGTAACGATCTCACCACTTGCTTTCTCCACGCGCGAGTAGCGCGAAAAGATTTCGAGAGCCGGGCCGAGACAGGCGAAGATGGCGTCCGCGCCTACAACGCCTTCCTCGGCCAAGCGTGGCATCCATTCGTGGATGCGGCGGGGCAACTCCTGCAACACGTCGCGCCAATCGCCGATTTCGTCGGTACGTACCGAGCCATCGGGCTTCTCGCGCGGACGGCAGACGATATGGACGCTTGAGGCGAGCGACGCTGTGCCACGGGCATTCAGACGGTTTTGCAGCTCAGTATCTACAGGCCAAGAAGCAACTATTGACCAACCAGCTTCGATTATTGCGGCAAGCAGTGATTCCCAGCCTGCGGTTGATTTGTGCGCAAAAACAATCAAACCGATGCCGGTAGGCTTTGTTGTGAAGCGACCCATGTTGAAGGCGCGAGTTAATCCTTCGCGATAGGCGATTGTCTCGCCATCATCCCCAGGATGGTCAACAGTCATTTCTTTCTGCTTGGGTGCGATTGGTTTCTCCAGTAGTTCCGGGAACTCTTTACAAAGCAATGGCCGGAGCCATACGTAAAAGAAATTTGAGAGGTCGCTGTATGGGACTGAGTCGTAGTAGGGAGGGTCAGTCACCATCGCGTCAGCGGAGTCTTCGGGTAGAACTCGGGCGTCAGCGGATGATTGGATGATCTGTCCGTTGCAATTCTGGATGACAGCTTCGCGAGCCAGAACGCGTGCGACCCAATCGACTTGCCCCAGCCAATCGCCGGAACCGTCTGACAGTGGGCAGCTTTCCGCGAAGTCTGAGATCATCACATATTTTTTTTCACCGCCGAGAGTCGGATTCACATAAGCGCCATCGTGCCGCCACCGGCAAAGCGTCGTGGAGTAATCCGCTTGTTTCGCCAAACAGAATGACATCAAGACACGGATGACTCGGTCGAGTTCTGAACCAGTTGCAGGAATTCTTTCGATGGCGCGGGCCAAGCATGCGAGGACAAGCTTCTGGCGCGGAAGATAAACGTCCTGATAGCGTTTCAGACCATAGAGAGGAAGCTGCGATCCGACGGCTCGATGGGCGCGCCGGTCTGGAAGCTCAGCAGATAGGGAGTCGAGAATGTCTTTGTATGCCGGCTTTCCTACCGCCTTCTCAGCGTTTGCAATGGCTTCCAAGTCTTGTTCGTTTGGGTTTCTAAAACACTTTCCTTTCTTTCCGATAGCTGACGTAACAACTGCAATGAGTCGGGAGGTTGCCGCACCGCCATTGCGTTGCGCGAGTTGCGTCTGAACATTTTTCTTTTTCGTCGTGAACGCACAAACAGGACAAGTCGCTGCCCAGCCGCGAACTGTGGCGGATTTGGCCGTTCCTGATTTGCTAAAGCAGACTTCGGTAACAACGGCTTTTCGTTTGTCATCTTTGGCGACTTTCAAATTAACTGCCTTTCCGGTCGTCTTCGAATCAAGAACTGTTGTCTTTACTAAAGGCACATTCGCACCGCAGCTGGGACCTTCGCATTGAATCGTCCGCGCCCAGAGATAGGCAATGGGCGTCGCGCCATCCGTGTCCTTGGGATAGAACTCGGCCAGTTCCTTCTCGGCTTCACTCTTGATCCACTCGCCCCATTTCCGGACTTCGTCGGCTAGCTGCTTCCCGTATTTGGGGACGTATTCAAGGACGACCTTGTTGAGCAGCACGGGTATGGGGTTGAGGTCGCTGGCAAAGGCGTCCGCACCCACGCGCAAGGCTTCGAGTGGAATGGAACCACCGCCGGCAAACGGGTCCACGACCAGCGGACGCGTGCCGGGCGCGCCGCCCAGCGCCTTATGCGCGGCCTGAGTGAGCGCGCGGCTGGTGGCGAGAAAGTGAGGTATGATCGATTGTTCCCAACCTGCCCCCCAAGCAATAAAGCTCAGCAAGGCTTTACGGATAAATTCAGGGCACCAATCCTTTTCTTTATGATAAGAACTCCATTCCTCTGCTCGACGCTTGACCTCCTCTTGGGCAACTGCGCGCTTCTTGGTGTCAGATGACCGAAGTTCGTTTTGCAAGTCGGCGATAAGTTCCTCGCTACCTTGCTTTGTCGTGCAAAAGTGCCTTGACGTTATCTGCATCAATTCCCTTGCTTTATCCACGAATGCTTTAGGACAGAGCTTGTCCGCCGGGTCCGGCCACAAGGCCGCGCAGATAACTGCCCGGCAGGCGGCCAGAGGGCGCCGAGCCCACCAAATGTGTAGCGTGGAAATGTGACCGTGGCGGATAGATTTCTCGCGGCGTGCGTGAGCCGAGATGCGTTTGATAGGTAGGTCTACTTCGATGAGGCGCTTGCAATACCTATCCATCCGGTGTCTCCGACTTCAGAATCTCGTTGGCATCTACATGATAATGCTCGACCACAACCACGGGCTTCCAGCCCATGCGCGCCGGGTCCTGGATGACATGCACCTTGGGGTTCTCCTCGCAGTTGAAAACAACATACAGCCAGTAATCTTTCTTCAGGCGTTCGGCAGTCTTGTATTCATTGGTGGTGAACGCCACTTCACCGGTGTGTGATCGACCTTTCACTTCAATGAAACGCACACCAATGGCTGTTTGTGGATCTTCCGGATGTAACTTTCGGGAGATCAAATCAAAACCACGATTTTCCTGCTCGACACTATCTACCATCCAACCACGGGCTTCTTCGTGCTGAATCACAGCCTGTACGGCGATGCGCTCGATCTCTGGATCAGTAACCATATGCCTACCAACAGATGTTTTCCGCTCTGGGTGCGGTAGAACCCAGGCGCTACCTAAGTGTTGGATATTGCTTATGGTGCATTGCTGTTCTTTCTGGAGATCTGCACGACGCTGTTCCAGTCGGCCATTGAGTTCATCCAATCGGTCTTCCAGCATGCGGATGCGGCCGTCGAGGCCAGATTCTTTGGAGCCAGATTCCTTCTGTTCGTTTAACTGAGCGAACTGCACCTGTACGCGGTCGATGATGGCGTTCAGGCTGATCTCCATGTGTTCGGAGATGGTCTTAATTTCCCTATGGCGACTAGCGCGTTCTTCGTCGAGCAGTGGCTGAAGCGCTTGCTGATAGAGCACTGTCTCGGCTTGGTTTCTACCTGGCAGGTTGGCATTGTCCGGGACGGATGTGCCTTTCGGCGCGACGGCAAAGTCCATAAACAAGGTGGGCTGCCGGACGGTAATCGTTCCATCCACGGAGGTTTGGATAACGAACAGCCGTTTATGCAAGGTATGGCCTCGACCATCACGGATTTCGGCCGAGAACAGATCGAGCAGTGCGGGGGTATCCCGATGCAGGTCGTAAAACACAACGCCGCGCTGCAAATCGTTTTGAGCCTTCTCTTGGACCATAGCGCGTACACTCTCGAAAAGCGGATGCCCAGGGGTTACCCATTCGAGTGTTGGATCAGTCGGTAGCAGCTCCTTGTCGAATGCGATGATCTTGTATTCGCGGCCAAGTTTGCCGAAGCGCGGTTCCATCTGTTCGCCATAGGGCAACAGGATGCGCGGCAGGCGACCGATGCGATAAATGTGGGTGTCCTTGCGATCCGCTTTTGGTGTAAGGCCCGCGAGCGGCGAGGCTTGAACGAAGAAATCCTCGATCACCTCCGGTACCAACCGCCGCTCCTTGGCCTCCTCGGACTTGCCGACGATGACCGATAGGTTTAGTTCACGCTTGGCAAGTCCTTCCAGGGTGGACTCTGTAATTTGCTTCAAGCGCTCGGTGTCAACCTGCCTGACAATACGGTCCTTGATGACGTCCTCAGTCAAATTGCGCGCGTACATCTCACGCAGCATGCGTTCGAGTTGGTTGGCCGGAAATATATCGCCAAGCACGTTGAAGACCTTACCAGTGCGATTGGGGTCTAGATCGATTTCAATCTGCGCAATGCGATCGAACAGCTTTTCCAGTACTCGACCTTCGCGGGTATTGGTGCTGACGAAATTCGTAATGAGGCAATCCTTTTCCTGGCCATAGCGATGAATTCGGCCCATGCGCTGTTCGAGGCGGTTCGGGTTCCAAGGGATATCGTAATTGATCATGTACCAGCAAAACTGGAGGTTAATGCCCTCTCCCGCCGCCTCGGTCGCGGCGAGCACCTGGCAGTCTTCTTTGAACGCGCGTTCTGCATAGATTCGTGTACCAGGTGTATCGCGATCACCGACCTTCATGCCGCCATGGATCTGGGTGATGTTAAGTCCCCATTCACGTAACTTACCCATGGGCCGTCCATCGCGACCATCACCGACTAGAAAATCCAAGGTATCTTTATGCTCAGTGAACAGCAGGAGCTTCATCTTCGGGTCTTTGAAGACCCCCTGTTCCGTGAGCAGTTCCTTCAGCTTGACCAGCTTGGACTCGACCTCCCGGGCTTCCAGCGCCTTGGCCTGGTCAATCAACTTGGTGAGCTGGAGGAACTCCTCCCGGAGGGCCGCCGGGTCGAAGGAGGCGACGGCGTCCTCCAGCTCGGCCAGGATCTCCTGCTGCTCCTCCTCCGGGAGGTCGTCGAAGTCCTCGGGGACCTTCTTGAGGATCTGCTCCCGCCGGTACTTCTCTGGATCGGCCAGGATCTTTTCGCGCTTCTCCTTCATCCGCTCCAGGGAGCGCCGGACGGCGTACATGCTGGAGGCGAAGCGCCGCTGGAGCATGGCCATGGTGAAGCCGACGGCGCGGCCCTGCGCCGAGTCGTCGGCCGAGGCCTTGATGGACTGATCTTCGACGTACCGGGTCAGGGCGTCGTAGAAGTCCCACTCGGCGTCGTTGATCTGGAACTCGCTGGTCCGGACCTGGCGCCGGGTGAATAGCATCTTCACCTGGCCCGTGTCCGGGTCCGGGAAGCTGACCAGGGCTTCCTTGACCCGACGAAGGTAGAACGGGGCGGACTGGCGAGCCATCGCCTCTTCCAGGCTCTTCACGTCCCCGTACACGTCCCGATCGAGGAGCGACAGGAAGAGGCAGAAATTGTCAGGGTCGCCCTTGTGTGGCGTGGCGGTCATGAGGAGGTAGTGATCGGTCATCTCGGAGAGGGACTCGCCAAGCCGGTAGGCGAGGGTCTTCCGGTCCGCGCTGTAGGCGCTCATCTTGTGGGCCTCATCCACGATGATGAGGTCCCAGTGGCTGCGGAGGAGGCTCTCCTTGGCGTCTTCGATGCGGGAGACCCAGGAGACGGAGGTGACGACCTGGTTCTTCTCCTGCCAGGGATTCGAGCCGTAGTTCGCTCGCAGGACGTCGCTCCGGATGATCTCGAACTGCTCCCGGAACTTGTCCTTCATTTCGCGCTGCCACTGGAAGCACAAGTTGGCCGGCGTGACGATGAGCGTCCGCTT
>Ga0326597_10010115_pt1 | contig 12591 bp, 12 predicted proteins | sample RVTome_12_FD_203789 | JGI IMG/M metagenome (GOLD analysis project Ga0326597, IMG submission 203789) | Soil microbial communities from uranium-contaminated site in the Upper Colorado River Basin, Wyoming, United States - RVT100D185 | ecosystem: Environmental > Terrestrial > Soil > Contaminated >... | reverse complement strand
GGACTCTCGGGACGAGATACGGGGCCTCATCCTGGAGTCTCCGGCGGCCGATCTCCGCGAAACCGTCGCCATCAGGTCCGGAGAGGCCCTCCCGATCGGCGGTCCGATCGGTGACTCGCTTCTCGCGGTGGGACGATTGTTCACCTCGCTCCGCACCGGACTCGACTTCGACACCGTCGACTACGTGGACAGGGCGGATGAGCTGGACATGCCGATACTGCTGTTCCACGGGGTGGACGACACGACGGTCCCGTACGCCATCGGCGAGTCACTCGCCGCCGCCCGTCCAGACCTCGTCGAATTCCACACGTTGGCGGACGGCGGCCACGTGCGGGCCTGGAACGAGGATCCCGAAGGCTACGCCGAGATCGTCATCGACTTCCTGGAGGCAATCGGGCGGAGTTGACAACGCACCCACTCGACGACGACAAGTCCTACTGGCAGGCCGCAGCCAGCGTGCACTACAGTCGATCAGCCTCATCCACTTCACCCGTACGTCGACGAGTGCCCGCTGTGCGGATCTGTCGAGAGCTTCGAAGCATGGAGAGGCGCGGATCGGCGCTCCAAGAACGTGGGGGTCCACGACCCTCTGGGGCTGGAGCTGACCATTGCGGGAAGCGCCGATGGGAGACGCCCGGAAGTTCGAAGGATTCTCCCTGCAGGACTGACAGCGGGGCAGGTTCGTTGGACGAAAGACAACTCGCCAAGCGAGGCATCGAGGCGCCCGACTTGATGCGGTCGTCCTTCCGGAGACCGACGAATAGCGCTCGGGCTTCCCGGATCGCTTCCTTTCGAAGCTGTGTGTTGGTCGGGGAGGACATCTCAACTCGTTGACCAGCGAATCACTGGCAGTCAGGGCTACGAACTGGGAGAGCCATCGGTCGTGGCTCAACATCAGAGTCCGAGCGGCCGTGCGTTACCTCCTGCTCCGTCTGGATGACTCTCTCGGAGAGCGACTCCGTACGAATCCCGAGCGACCCCTCATGTCCGATACGCGACAGCCAACTCATCACGCCGATGGTGCCGGCGAGGAAGGCAACGCCGAACCACTGCGTGACAGTCAGGACTGTACCGAAGACGACATAGTTGAGTCCGGCGGCAGTCAGGGGAAATGCGAGTTCGGCAATCGTGGCTGCGGCAGCGGGCGTCGACCGCAGACCCCGGTAGTAGAGAAGCAGGGCCAACAGCCCTGGTATCAGCGCCAACCCGACGACACCGGGTACGTCGGCCCAATCGACCAGAGACCCCGGCACACCGGAGGAACTGAGGCCCATCAGTAGGCCGGCTGAGGGCAACCCGATCGTGAACCGCAGTGACGTGAGGACGACGAACGGCAGCTTGGGCGCAAGACGCCGACCCAGCACGGTCCCGAGACCCCACAGTGCGGCAGCGCCGACCGCCAGGAGCGCCGGAGTCACGGCCGCGACCGAAACCGCCGTCGGATCAGGAAACGCGACGAGGTAGGCACCCGCCAATCCGGCGGCCAGGAACCAGGCGTAACGGGGACGGAGCCGTTCGCCGAGCAGGATGCGTGCCGCTGCCACCGCGATGAGAGGCTGAACCTTCTGCAGCAGTAGTGGGGTCGTCGGGTCCCCGTAGCGAAAGGCCGATGTGAACAGGATCGTGGCGAGCGCGGATGAACCAGCGCCGATGATCACCGCAGCAAGCCAGTCGACCGAGCCGAGGTTTCGAAGATGAGCCCGATGCCGCCACAGGAACGGCGCCGTCACCAGGACCAGAACGGCGTGCTCGGCGAACACGAGGGTGGCGGCGGGGAGGTCGAGCGCCAGGCCCCTACGGAAGACCGCATCGGTTCCCCACAGCGCCGCGCCGGCCGCGACGAACAGGAATCCACCGGAACGAGGAGCACTGGAACGCGACACCATGGGTCAGCGACTCACGACTTCAAAGTTCAGCGCGGCTCAGGCGCCTGCGCGACGCCGGAGTTCGGGGAGCAGTTCCTTGCCCACCATGTCGATCACGCCGTCCGGGTCGTTGCTGGCGATCTGGATAGCGACATAGTCGGCACCGATCTCGGTGACGAGGGGCGAATACGCCTCGACGAGTTCATCGATCGAGGAAACGATGGTGTACTTGGAGAGGATCTCGTCGCGGTCCATCTCGTCTGCCCGCTGCCGGAGCACCATCGGGTCCACCGCCTCGAGTCGACCAGGTGCCCTCAGACCGCGCATCGTGCCGAGCGCAGCCCAGGCCTCGTCGTCGTCCTCGGCGAACACGGTCCACCGGGTCGCCATGATCGATCCAGCGTTGGAGTTCTCCACAGCCGCGCCACGGAAGGGGCTGATGACGCTATCGATGGTCTCGCTGGGAACCTTGACGCTGGTGATCAGTCCGTCAGCATTGGTGCCGGCGAAGGTGGCCGACTTCGGCCCGCCGGCCGCCATCCAAATCGGCACAGGACGGATCGGGGGGCTGTAGAGCCGGGCCTTGTCGTACGTGTAGTACTTCCCGCTAAAGTCGAGCTTCTCACCGGCGAAGAGGCGATGCATGATCTCGAGCGCCTCTTCCATGCGCTCGATCCGCTCCTTGTATCCGGGAAACTCGATGCCGAACGGACCCTCGTTGATGTTCTCTCCCGTGCCGACCCCGAGAATGAACCGCCCGCCCGACAACCGGTCGACGGTGGCAGCCGCCTGGGCGATCAGTCCCGGGTGGTAGTGGAAAAGAGGGCAGGTCACGCTCGTTGCGAGCTCGACCCACTCGGTGCGCGCTGCCGCCGCTCCGAACCACGACCAGACGAAGCCGGATGCTGAGCCGTCATCGACCCAGGGGTGGAAGTGGTCGGATCCGAGCACGGCATCGAATCCGGCCTGTTCAGCCCGAATAGCCTGATCGACCAGAACCTCCGGCTGATACGACTCGTGGCTGCACAGCCATCCAAACTTCATGGTCATCCTCTCCGAGTGAGCGCCGAGAACACATATATAGTATACAAAACGACAGCAGCACGATACTCAGGGCCACGAAGGCTGCTTCGTGAGCGAATCACGGGCAAGCCGGATTTTCGCGATAGCACCCGCTGTCGGTGGCGACCCACCCAGGCGTGCGAGAGACAACATCGCGCGGACCAAGGCCGGGTCGTGGCTAACTACATGTGCAGCAAGATCCAACGCGACCGCCAAAGGTTCCTGGGCGAGGCGGGTGACCAGGCCCATCGCCAAAGCCTCGTCGGCCCCTATCGGCTCGCCGCCCAGCAACATCTCCAGACCGCGCCCCAGCCCGACGACAGAAGGCAGTACAACCGCTCCAGCGGCCGACATCATCTCGTGCCGGATCTCCGGAAAGCCGAAGCGTGTCTCGGGGTGCGCGAACCGGATGTCGCAGTGGAGCGCGAGATTGAGGCCCATGCCGAGCACATGTCCATGCAGGACTGCAATCGTCGGCTTCAGCATCGGGTGCATGACCCCAGGGAGCGCACGGAGCACTGTGTCGGTGTCTACCGGACCACGTTCGCGGATCTCCTTGATGTCAGAGCCGGCACAGAAAGAACCGCCGCGCCCAGACACCACCACACAGCGGACATCGGGGTCATCAGCCACTGACCGCCACACTCGCGCCAGCCCGCGTTTCGCCTCCCCGTCGAGCGCGTTCAGAATATTGGGCCGATCGAGCTCCACTCGACCAATCCCGTCTTCGACCGTGTAGACGACCCCACCCATCAGTCCCACGTCCGCCCCCCGTCAGCTCGCCTAGCGGCCACTTCGGTCGTTCCCTCCCATCCAGACAACTCCTGAGCAGATCCAGCGAAAAGCTCCTCCACGGCCACCAACCGTTCAGCGACACCCTGCTCAGCGGCGTACCGAAGCAGTGTCTCGAGCGTCGGACGGTTCGCGCTCACGCCTGCCGGCCACAGGGACGAACCGGCGAGATCAAGGGCCGCCTCGGCTTCCAAGTGGAAGAACGGCAGCATGCTGGGCGAAGTCCCGCTGGTGTGCAACAGATCACGCATCGCGATCTCCTTCGCTTCCTCAAATGAATGCATCAAAGACTGCACAACCCAGGGCGCCCGGTCGAACACCCGGCGATGAACGACCACGAGGTGCATGATCGGGAATATGCCAGTGCGCCGCCAGTACTCGATCTCGACCTGGCGAGGATCCTGGAACAAGCGACGTATACGCGGGTCCCCTGCACGGAAGCTCGGCGGGGAAAAGTTGAGAAAACCTGCATCGAGCTCGCCCGCGAGCAGCATCTCGTCGATCGTACGATCGATCACCTTCTCGATCTCGACCCCGTCGGGCAGACGGAGCGCCACACGAGCAGGAATCGAACCCGACCGCTCTATCCCGGCGCTCACCCACCGGATCTGGTCGGGGGTGATCGAGTACTCATCCGAGAGTACCCCGCGCTGCCACACCAGAGCGGTCATGTGGTACCGCCTTATCCCGACACGTGCCCCAACCAGCTGAGATGGTTCGGTGATACCAGATACGGTCGAAACGAACAGATCTCTGTGTCGGAACATCCGTGAAGGAAATACCGGTATCCCCACGAAACGGTCGTCACCGCGAGCAATGAGGCTGGCGTAGGCGGCCAGGGACATTTCCGAGGCATCGAACTCCTCATGCCTGATCATTCGTACGAACGTCTCAGCCGAACGAACGGAAAGCACCGTGAGGTCGATCCCCTCGGCACTCACGCGACCATCGAATAGCGCTCGAGTTCGGTCGTAGTCCCCAATTGCCAGGGACACAGCGAGCCGTGTCATTGATTCCTGCTTCCTTTCCGGGACGGTTGACCGCCCTCCAATGAGGATGCCGCCGCCTTTGCCACATTGCGGAGTTCACGCGCTACCAGCGAGTCGGGTCGCGCCTGATCTTCGAAGTCCACCCCTGCCATCACGATTGCCACTGCCGTGGCAGGTTGACTGCCGATGGCCACCGCCACGGCGCTCATCCCCGGCCGAAGTTCCGCGTGCGAAATCGAAACACCACCGTTCGAGCGGATCTCGGCAATGGTCGGGAGGGTCGTTCGCCACCGATCGCGCCCAACGGCCAACTCCCCGACCCGGTCTCCGAATGCGGCCAGAAGAGCTCGACCACTGGCGGCCTGGTCGATCGGGAACTGAGTACCGACGTCGAGCAGAAGCGACAGCGGAGTCGTCGCACCCCAGATCCGATCGAGAATCACCACGCGATCCATCGACGGCACCGAGATCGACACGATCCAAGGACGGTCATCGATGAGGCGGGCATGGAGATCGATGGCGTACGGCAGAACCACTCGACGCGCCGGATGACGATCAGCGAAAGTCTGACCCAACACATACGAGGCCGGACCGATCACAAACCGGCCGGAGTTCGAAACGACGAACGACTCACTCTCCAGCGTCTTGAGGAGTCGATGGACGACTGCCCGATCGAGGCCTGTCCTCGCGGCCACTTCGCTCACGGTGACGCCCTCCGCCGATGAGTCAAACCCCAACGATCTCAGCACCGCGATCCCCCGCTCAACGGACTGGACACGCTGGTTTCGGTTTCTCACCGTGCTCACGTCCCGATACGCTAGCGTCACGGATGCGCGCACTGCACATGTTATGTGCGCATTACGCACAAGGAGAGACATTCGTTGCGAGCCGTCATATTTGAGGACTTCGGTGGACCCGAGGTGCTGAAGGTGGGCGAGGTTCCCGATCCTGTGGTCGGTCCCGGCCAGGTCCTCATCCGAATCGAGGCCGCCGGGGTTTGTCACCATGACCTCTTCCACCGACGCGGCGCTCTGTCGCAGGCAGAGAAGACGATCCTCGGGCATGAAGTTGCCGGGACGATCGAAGCAGTTGGCGCCGGCGTCTCTCTGGCTCCCGGCACACGCGTGGTTGCGTACAACCGACTGGCGTGTGGCCTGTGCCGCGGATGCCTCTCCGGTCGTCACGATCTGTGCCGGAATTCCCGCCTCCTCGGGAACGGTGCCCCTGGCGGATACGCCGAGTTCACCGTGCTACCCGAGGCCGCAGCGATCCCTATCCCTCCGTGGCTCGCCGCCACACAGGCCGCTCTGGTCACATGCCCGATAGGAACAAGCGTGCGAGCACTCCGCGGGGTCGCCGGCGTTGCACCTGGTGACAGGGTCGTGATCACGGGCGCGAGCGGCGGGCTCGGTGTCCATCAAATCCAGATTGCCGCCGCCGCCGCTGCGCGACCCATCGCCATCACCAGATCCCCCGAGAAGGAGGAGGCGCTTTCAGGCCTCGGAGCAGACGTCATCGTCGTGGATCCGGAGGTCAAACTACGCCACGCAATCCGATCGGTAGCCAGGGACCGCGAGATCGACATCGTGATAGAGAACGTCACCTCTTCGACTCTCACCGAAACCATCTGGACAGTACGACCAGGCGGGAAGATTGTGGTTCTTGGCAACATCGACCTCGCTGATGTCTCGATCAACCCGGGACTTATCATCGAGCGACGCCTCTCCCTCATTGGTTCTGGGAATCCGACCCACGAGGACGTACACCGGGCCATCGCACTCATCGAAACGGGACTGATCAGACCACAGATCCACGAGGTCGTGCCCTTCGCGGAAGCTGCCCTAGCGCATCACCTGGCCGAGAGCCGAGCGACGCTTGGCCGGGTGGTATTGAGCGGATGGTGACCGATCCGACCGTCGCCACCCTGTGGCGCTCGGTCGTCGACCGTTGGTCAGACCGAGTGGCGGTTCACGACCTCGACGAGTGGGGCCGCCCTCGTGCAATCACATTCGGAGCACTGTTCCACAGGATCGAGGCGCTTGCCGCAATGCTTCGAGCCCAAGGTCTAGCCCGGGGAGATCGCGTCGCGATCGTGTCCTCGGGCTTCGAGCGCGCTCACCTCGAAGCCGAGCAGGCCGCGATGGTCGGCGGATTCGTCCGCGTTTCCATGGACCCATCGACCCATCCGATCGAACTCGGAGCTCAACTGGCCCACTCTGGCGCCAAAGCCATCGTCTTCGAGCCGCGCTGCCAGAGCCTTGTCGACGCAGCCCGTGACGGCTCTGAATTCCTCGTCACCCTCGGTTCGAACGAGACCGAGGCGGCGATTCTTTCCTCCACATTTCCGATCGGACCGATACCGTCCGCTCTCGATCTCGCCTCGCTAAACTTCACCGGCGGCACGACTGGTCGGCCTAGAGCGGTGGCACTCACTCACGGTGGCTACTCCTCCGTCATCCTGGCCGTCAATGCGTCGCGTCCACTCGGCGAGGGCGATCTCTTCCTCAACGTCAGACCCCTATGGCCAATCAGCGGGATCATCGTCGCCATTCATCTGCTCGCAGGATCGCCAGTCGTCATGGGAAGACCGTTCGAACCGAACTCATTCGTCGCTCAGGTCGAACAATGGAGACCAAGCCATACATCGCTGGTACCCACGATGCTGGTTCGACTGTGCGAGGATCCCCGGCGGCAGTTCGACAGGCTCGATTCTCTTCGTTGCGTCGACGTCGGCGCGGCGGGCGTGCCCAAGGCCAGGATGCGCGAGGCAGTGGATCGCATCGGCCCCGTGTTCGGGGCTGTGTATGGACTGACCGAGGCCCCATGGACGTGCTATCGAGCTCCGGGCGACCTCCTCGAGGATGACGGCTCCATCACCACGTCTGTCGGGCGGCCTGTCGGCAATCACTCAGTCTGGATCGAGGGAGACAACGGGCGAGTCGACCAGGGCGAGATCGGTGAGGTTGTGATCGAAGGCCCGCACGTGATGGCCGGATACTGGAACGACCCGGACGCCTCAGCACGGGCGATCCAAGGCGGAGCGTTCCGGACAGGGGACCTCGGGCGACTCGACGCAGACGGCCGACTCCATCTCACGGGCCGGGTGAAGGATCAGATCCGCACAGGGGGCCGGTCGGTCGAGCCACGCGAGGTGGAGACGGCGATCAGTGGCATTCCCGGTGTCAAAGACGTGGTAGTCATCGGGCTTCCCGATGAGGAGTGGGGGGAGCGAGTGGCGGCGTTGATCATTCGGCATGATCCCGCGATCACGGTCGAGACGGTAAAGAACGCCTGTCAGGCAACCTTGAGTGCGCACAAACGACCACGGAGGATCCTCTTCGTCGAGACAATCCCGCGCTCGCACTACGGAAAGCCGCTGCGCAACGAGTTGCTCGCCCTGTTCGCCGACGCTCCCCCGAGCTGACCCTCGCTTGATCGGTTAGGCTTATGGAATCGGATTCAATATCCAATCGCCTCCCGATCTGCCTCGCAGATTGGGTATCCGGGAGTGGGAACGAGTAGAAGCAAGAGAGCGGAGTGAACGTGAGCCGGGTCATCCGTGGAGCGGACGTGTTCATCGAGGGGCGAACTCGACAACTCGACATCGTGGTCGACGGTGAGCTGATCGGTGGGCTGGTCACCCCCGGTTCCGGTCCATCCGACGCTCTCGCTATCGACGCAACTGGACTCGTCGCTATTCCTGGCGGTGTTGACGTCCACGTCCATACTCGAGAGCCCGGCTACACACACAAAGAGGACCTTGTCACAGTGACGATGGCAGCAGCCGCGGGCGGCTACACGACGATCTTCGGAATGCCCAATCTCGACCCGCCGACGATGACCGTCGGTGACCTCGACGACGTTCTCGCGCTCTATGCGGCAAGGAGCATCGTCGATTACAACCACAACCCCGCCGCCAAACTCCTCGACGAGATTCCAGCGCTCGCATCACGCGGTATCGCCGCGTACAAGATCTACATGGTGGTCGACACGGGCCGGACCTATCCGCATCCCTCGGCAATCGGTGTTCACGACCACGGAGAGTTGTATCGGGCGATGAAGGCGATCGCCCCAACCGGACTACGTCTCATGGTTCACCCCCACGACCAGCAGATCATGGACGTCATCGAGCAGACGTATTGGCAACGGGGGGATCGCAGTCCGGGCGCGTATGCCAAGACGCTTGCAGCCGAAGATGGACTCATCTGGGATGCTGCGACCGCACTGCTGCTTCGACTCGCCGAGGCGACTGGCTGCCGACTTCACATCGTCCACGTGCAGACCATCCGTCAGATCGAGATGATCACCGAGGCACGGAGGCGAGGAGTCGATGTGACCGGCGAGGCGAATCACTGGGCGCTCTTCCTCGGCCGATGGCAGGACATCGAAGAACAAGGGTCGTACGTGTTGTCGTACTGGGTGCCGGAACACCACCAGAAAGCAGTCTGGGAAGCGCTCGAGGACGGCACCATCGACATGCTCGCCTCCGATCACGCCCCCCACACGAGGGAGGAAAAGGAGATCGGCTGGACCGATGCATGGGCCGCACACACCGGCACGCCCGGAGTCCAATATCAGCTTCCGCTCATGGTGGACGCCTCTCACCAGGGGCTCATCTCCTTCCCCAGGCTCGTCGATCTCGTCAGCACCGCACCGGCGCGACGATTCGGACTGGATCAGAAGGGGACACTCGCGCCAGGAGCCGACGCCGACATCGTTCTCCTTGATCTGAATCGGGAGTGGACGATCACCAACGAGTCGGTGCTCTCCAAGATCGGGTGGACGCCGTATCACGGTCGTACCATCCGTGGCTCGGTCAACCGCACACTCGTCAGGGGCGTCGACGTGTACGCCGATGGTCAAGTCGTCGGCACACCCGGTCACGGCAAGCAGGCTCTCCCGACGGGTTAGCGGCTGAACGTCATCCCGCGACACGAACCACACGTTCAGGGGCATGACAACGACAACCGCCACCAGGCGAACCACATGCGCCGTCACGACGAGCATCGGATTCGTGCTCAGCTCCAGAGCCAGCGACGACATCTGCGAGATCCCTCCGGGAGAGGCGGCGAGGATCGCCGTCGCCGGATCGAGTTTCATCGCCCGCAGCATGAATGTGACACCCAGACCTGCCGTGATGAGCGATGCGACCATGACTGCGATCGGCAGGGCAGCGTTTCTCACCTCGAGCAACGAGTCGGAGGTGACCTGAGATCCGAGAATCCAGCCGATCACGGCGAACGCGGCAAAGCGGAGCCAGTCAGGCGCGATGGCCGCACCGCTCCCAATGGTTTACGAGGCGTTCAACAAGCCATGCGCCGGCAAGGCCTGCAATTACCATCTTGACGCCGTCCATGGTCAGCTCCGATGCAGCGCGGCGAGTCCGTTGAGATACGACACGACGCTCGCCCCCGACTCGACCTGGGCGTACTTCTGCTCCAGGTCGAAGAGGTTGACGGCGTGACTCACTCTTCCCCGATCAAACACCCCGTCCTCCGCCACGATCGTCGGGAAACCGTAAGAGAACGAGTCGATCGACGTCGCCCGCACACAACCCGACGTTGTGCACCCCAGGACGACCAGCGTGTCGACCCTCTTGTCGATCAACGACGGGACGAGTGGCGTGCCGAAGAATGCACTCGGCTTGGTCTTGCGGATGAGTACATCGCCAGGGTGTGGCGCGATCTCGTCCACGATGTCGTGGGCGTCGGGAGGCTGATGCAGTGTGATTGGATGCTTCTCTCGCCACTGCCCAGCATGGTCGACCGAGTGATCCGTGACTCCGGCGGTGTAGTACACCGGAGCATTGATTGAGCGGGCTGCGCCGAGGATCGCAGCGATCACTGGAATCGCCTTCCATCCGTCCTCGCCACACGAGTTCGGGTATGTCGCGATCGAGTCGAGGATGGGCATCGGATCCCGACCGACGAAGCCATAGGTGACGTCGATCACCAACACGGCCGGGCGGTCGCCGACCGTTGTGCGCTGGCCGTATCCAGCAGCCGCATACACATCGAGATCGCCCTGCGGTATCACCTGGCGCCAGGTCATGCCGTTCCTCCTCATTGCCTCAACGACGCACGGCCTCTACGCGATCCGTCGCCGATCCTGTTCACGGTGCGGTGCTCCGGCAAGCCAGTCGAAGGCCGACCGTTCGGCGTCGGCGTCGCACGCATATATTGTATACCGATGTCATCTACGCCAGTTGAACTCATCTCGGGCCGCGGACGCTTCGTCGATGACATCGTTCCGGACAGAACGCTCCACGCCTCATTCGTCCGCTCCAATCTCGCACACGCGATCATCGAGGACATCGACACCGGGACCACGCCCCCGGATGTCACCGTCCACACCGCTGGGACGCTCGGCGCACCTTCGATCCCGGCCCAGATGCGGGCCACAGCCCCAGCAGCCCTAGGGATGGACAGGGCCCCGCTCGCGGTCGATCACGTGCGATACGTTGGTGAGCCGTTCGCCATGGCGCTCGCGCCGCGACCGGCGATCGCAGAGGATGCCGCCAGCAGTGTCTGGGCCGAGCTTGCGCCCCTCCCGCACGTGATCGACCCCGTAGCGGCAGCCACCGACGCGGTGATCATCTTTCCTGGATCCGGCACAAACGTCGTCAGCCGGACAACAAGGGGCTCGGCCGACAAGCCACTGCTGGATGCCGAAGTGATCGTCGACGTCACCGTCGAGCACAGTCGACTGGCCGGCGTGTCGATTGAGACCCTGGCTATCCTCGCGATCCCAACCGATGGCCGCATGGAGATATGGTGCGGGAGTCAGCAACCTCACAGGCTGCTCCGGGCCTTGAATCTCGTCTTCGGCGCCGACGACTACCAGTTCCGAGTCCGAGTGCCTGACGTCGGGGGTGCATTCGGAATCAAGGGCCCGCTGTACCCGGAGTATGTCGCAGTCATTGCTGCAGCACTCCATCACGACCGACCTGTTCTTTGGCGCGAGCGACGCCGTGAGGCCTTCGCCGGTGGCGTCCACGGCCGAGGCATGCGACACCGAATTCGGCTAGCCGGTGAGCTCGATGGAACAATCACGGGGCTGCGTTTCAACATCCTCGGCGACCTCGGGGCATACCCCCAGACGGGGTTCATGGTTCCGGAGACAGCAGCGGCGATCGCCGCCGGCCCGTACCGGGTCGACGATGTGGGTGTGACCGTCACCTCAGTTGTGACCAACACGGCTCCGACCGGGCCGTATCGCGGAGCGGGACGCCCGGAGGCCGCCATGGCCATGGAGCGCGCGATCGACGAGTTCGCCAGGCGAGTGAACCGCGAGCCAGCCGAGGTCCGATTGCAGAACCTCATCAAAGCCAAGGAGATGCCGTACCGATCCCCCACCGGTCCGATCTACGACGGGGGTGACTATGGGCGAGCGCTCACCATGGCCTGCGACGAGATCGATCTCGTCGGATTCAGACAGCGGCAGCGAACCAGGAGGAAGGAGGGCGGTGATCCGATCGGCGTGGGCTTCGCTACTTTCATCGAACCCGCCGGAGGACCGTCCTCGTCCGGCGAGTACGCCGCCGTCGAGATCGACCCAATCCGGACACTGGTGATCCGAACTGGCTCGACATCTGCGGGACAGCAACACGACCGCACCTGGCGAGCGCTGGTCGCGAGGGTGTTCGACATCGACCCCGACCAAATCACCGTGATCTCAGGGGATACAGACGAGGTGCCCGAGGGTGAGGGAACGTTCGGGAGCCGCTCCACCCAGTTGACCGGCGTCGCTCTCACCCGGTGTGCCAATCGTCTCGTCGAGCGTGCCCAGAGGCTGGCGGCGGAGATGATCGAAGCAAACGCCGAGGACCTCGAAGTCCAGCAAGGTGCGTTCGTGGTAGCCGGCAGCCCTCACATTCGAGTCAC
>Ga0326597_10010114_pt1 | contig 12592 bp, 14 predicted proteins | sample RVTome_12_FD_203789 | JGI IMG/M metagenome (GOLD analysis project Ga0326597, IMG submission 203789) | Soil microbial communities from uranium-contaminated site in the Upper Colorado River Basin, Wyoming, United States - RVT100D185 | ecosystem: Environmental > Terrestrial > Soil > Contaminated >... | reverse complement strand
CGCGCTGGATCATGATCGGCGAGGAGTCGATGCTCTGGTCCGCGATCTTCCTGGACCACCTGCAGAACGTCGACCAGGCACCTGCGTATCTGTCGGTGCCCACGCGTGCGCCCGTCGACGCGGAGCTCGTTGCCTGACGCTCGACGCCCGGTCCGGCCGCGGGCCGGCCTCGTCTCGCGAAGGGCGCTGCAGCCGCGCTAGAAGGCTCGCTTCAGGAAGACCAGGCCGAGGACGACAACCACCACCAGCCCCAGGAGTGCGGCCGGCGGCAGCGTCGAGAGCGTGTGCACCGAGTCCGCGATGAACTGGCTGGCGGACGCTCCAACATCGACCGTGCGCCCGCCGCCCGCGTCGCCGCCAACCTGTCCGGCCACCCCGCCGATCCCGTTGCCGTACTCGACCATGCGCGGATCATCGCACGGCGGCGCAATGGTCGGATGGCGGAGACCGACGCCGCGGCCAAGCCGTCTGGTCGCGCCCGAACGCGAGGCACAACCTAGACTCGGCTTCGTGGAGACGCGGATCGACCCGGATCGGCTGCGCCTGCGCCGCCTTGCCACCGCCGAGTTGGCCGAAACGGAGACCGCCGTCATCCGGGCGCTGCTCGACGTGGCGTTCGGCACCGACGAGGACGAGCGATTCACTGACGCAGACTGGGATCATGCCATCGGCGGCATCCACTTCGTCCTCGACATCGACGGCCAGATCGTCGCCCACGCCTCCGTCGTCGAGCGCGAGATCCATGTCGATGGCCGGCCGCTGCGGACCGGCTACGTCGAGGCCGTTGCGACGCACCCGGATCACCAGGGCCGTGGACTCGGGTCCGTGCTGCTGACCGAGGTGACCGCGTGGATCCGGGAACGCTTCGAACTCGGCGCCCTCGGAACCGGGCGTCACCACTTCTACGAGCGGCTCGGCTGGCAGACCTGGGCCGGGCCATCGGCCGTACGAATGCCGGACGGCCTCCACCGAACAGCCGATGACGACGGCTACATCCTGGTGTTGCGGACACCGGCGTCGCCCCCGTTCGATCTGACCGCACCCATCAGCTGCAACTGGCGGCCAGGAGACGTCTGGTAGTCGGGCTTGACAAGCTCTGTGCCATGCCGTTTGATGCGCGAACGGTTATATAACGTAGTGGTTATGGTAGAGAACGAGCAACTCAGTGCGGTGTTCGCGGCGCTCGCCGATCCAACTCGTCGGGCGATCCTCGCGCGGCTGGCCCAGGGCGACCTGACGGTGGGGGAGCTCTCCGCACCGTTCCCGGTTTCGCAGCCGGCGATCTCACGGCATCTCAAGGTGCTCGAGAGGGCCGGGCTCATCTCACGCAGCCGGCGGGCGACGGCCCGCCTCAGCCACCTCGAGGCGGAACCGCTCCGGGACGCCACCGCGTGGCTTGCACGCTATAAGGCGTACTGGGACGAGAGCCACGAGCGGCTCGACGAACTGCTCGCGGCGCTCCAGGAAGGCCGGACGGACTGACCACCACCCGACATCGCAGGAAAGGACCGAGACCGATGGGAACGACCCAGATCACCGCCGCCCCCGGCGACCCGTTCATCGAGATAACGCGTACGTTCAATGCGCCACGCGACCTGCTGTACCGCGCCCACACCGATCGGGAGCTGCTCGTGCAGTGGCTCGGGCCGCGGCAGTACAGGATGTCGGTCGAGCGGATGGAGGTACGCGATGGCGGCCGCTGGCAGTACACGCACCACGACATGAACGGCAATGCGTACGGTTTTCACGGCGTGTTCCATGGAACGCCATCGCTCGACGGGATCACCCAGACCTTCGAGTTCGACGGGGCGCCCGGTCACGTCTCGCTCGACACGTTGACCCTCGAGGAGCAGGACGGCCGGACGGTGGTGCGCGTGAAGTCGGTCCACCAGTCGGTCGAGGCCCGCGACGCGATGATCCAGAGCGGGATGGCGGAGGGCGTCAACGACGGCTACGACCGCCTCGACGAGCTCGTCGGCCGGCTGGTCGCGGTCAACTGACCCAGACCCAGGAGGGAACGACGCCATGGATTACACGCTCGAGCTCGTGGTCGTACCGGTCAGCGATATCGACCGGGCGAAGGCCTTCTACAGCGAGCGCTGCGGCTTCGTGGTCGACGTCGATCACAGCGTCGGCGACACCTTCCGCGTCGTGCAGCTGACGCCGCCCGGCTCGGCCTGCTCGATCTCGATCGGCAAGGGGCTCTCGAAGGCCGAACCGGGCTCGACCCAGGGGCTCCAGTTGTGTGTGACCGACATCGACATCGCCCGAACCGAGCTTGTCGGGCGCGGCCTGGACGTCACCCCGGTCCGGCACGTCGACAACGGCGAGTGGATCGACGGGCGTGGCGGCCCCTGGAACTCGTTCATGTTCTTCAGTGACCCCGACGGCAACGGCTGGGCGATCCAGGAGAAGCCACGGAGCCAGGACCAGGCACCCAGGGAGTAGATGGTGGCCAGGTGCGGTGGCGCACCTGCAGGCCCATCAGCGCCTCGGGAGCGGCCCAATGGCACTTGTACCGGCGGAGCCGTCCGCCCACGATTCGGCGGCGAAGGGCGCGTTGATGCCAGCGGCTCGCTGAGGCGCGAGTCGATCGGGGTCGCCGACCCGCGAGGAGCCCTGGTGGATCGGGACTTCGGCGACCCGCGGAGGCGCATCATGGCGCTCCATCAGGGGACCCTCGCGCCGAGGGCTGCATCCTCACAGGATCTCGTCCGCGTCCTCCTCATCCTCGCTGCGGTCGTTGTGCTGATGCTCGTCGCGACCGCGATCCTCGGTGTCCAGCTGACGCCGCCGCCCTACGAGATCACGCCGGACCCGGCGGGATTCGCCCTGCCGTTCTAGGATCGGGGCCGTCGGGCCGGTCGGCAGAGGTGACCCACAACCCCGACACGGCCGGCCGCCGAGGTCGTACGATCGCGTCGATGGCCAGCCAGCACGGCGCGCTCGAGATCGCGGACATCATCGTTGTCGGTGCCGGGGTGCAGGGCGCCAGCCTCGCATTCCACCTCGCACGCAGGGGATCGAGCGTGCTCGTGCTGGAACGGGCCGCCGTCGGGGCCGGGGCGACCGGCCGGTCGTCCGGCTTCGTGCGCATGCACTACGACCTCGAGCTCGAGTCGCGCCTGGCCTGGGCCTCGTACCCGTACTTTGCCGACTGGGCGGACAGGGTCGGGGAGGGCGACGCCGGGTTCGTGCGGACCGGCTTCCTGCAGCTGGTGCCGGGCCCTGTCGCTGGCGCGCTGCGCGCGAATGTCGCGGCACAGCAGCGGATCGGGATCCCAACCGAGGCGATCGGCCCGGCGGAGGTGGCGCGCCTCGTCCCGGGCATCGTGACCGAGGACATCGAGGCGGCCGCCTACGAACCACTCTCCGGCTACGCCGATCCGACCGGCACCGCGGCCGGCTTCCTCGCGGCGGCCCGGCACGCCGGCGCCCGGTTCGTCCGCGGCTGCTCGGTCAGCTCGCTCGTCGTCGATGGCGAGCGAGTCGTGGGCGTGGACAGCGATGCCGGGCGCTTCGAGGCCCCGGTGGTCGTGGTCGCCGGCGGTGCCTGGTCGGCCGAGCTGGCGGCAACGGCCGGCGTGACGGTCCCGGTCGTGGCGTGGCGGCACGACACGGCCTACTTCGGGCTCCCGGACGGGCGCGCCGCGGACATGCCGATCGTCATCGACCACGCCCAGGAGGTCTACTTTCGACCCGAGGGACGCGATCTGCTGCTCGTCGGCCTGGAAGCCGGCAACGTCATCGGTGGCTCGCCGGACCGGCCCATGGAGGCGCTCGCCGAGGAGACCGTGGAGGAGATGGTCGAGCGCGTCTGCCGGCGCCTGCCGTGGATGGCGGCCGGCACGTTCCGGACCGCTCACGGCGGCCAGGACGGGATCACGCCGGACCAGCGGGCGATTCTCGGCCCGGCCGGTGCGAATGGACCGGACGGTCTGTGGCTGGCCTGTGGCTTCTCGGGCACCGGCTTCAAGACCGCGCCGGCGGTCGGCGCGTCACTGGCCGAGTGGATCCTCGACGGCCGTCCGTCGACCGTCGACATCACGCCGTTCGCGCTCTCCCGATTCGCGGAGGACCGACCGCTCGTCGGGGAGCACCCCTACGAGGCGCTCTGGCGCTGACCGGCCGGTGGCGGTCCTGACATACTCCCGGGCATGCGCTATCAGGTTCCCGGGGCCGTCCTCACCGAGCGCGAGCACGCCGTCCCACTCGATCACGCTCGACCCGATGGCCCGCGCATCACCGTCTTCACCCGCGAGGTAGCTGCGCCCGACGGAGGCGACCGCCCCTACCTGGTCTTCCTCCAGGGCGGTCCCGGCTACGAGGCGGCACGCCCCACGAGCCCGCCGACGGGCTGGATGAAGCGGGCGATCCAGGACTATCGCGTGCTGCTCCTGGACCAGCGTGGCACGGGCCGGTCAACCCCGGTCGGCCCGGTGATCCCGGGTGACTCGGCGCAGGCGCAGGCAACCTACCTGACGCACTTCCGGGCCGATTCGATCGTGCGCGACGCCGAATGGATCCGTCAGGAGCTCGGCGTCGAGCGCTGGAGCGTCCTCGGCCAGAGTTTCGGTGGCTTCACCTCGATGACCTACCTGTCGATCGCGCCGGAAGGGCTCCGCGAGGCGTTCCTCACCGGCGGCCTCTCGCCGATCGGCCGCCCGGTCGACGACATCTATGGCGCGACCTACCGACGCCTGATCGACAGGAACCGGCGCTACGTTGCGCGATACCCCGACGACCGAGCGCGAGTTCGCGACATCCTGCGCCGGCTCGAGGATGAGGCGGTGCTCCTGCCGTCGGGCGACCGGCTGACCGCGCGACGGTTCCGACAGCTGGGCCTGTGGCTCGGCGACAGCGCGGGCTTCGAGCTCCTCCACCACGTCATCGAGCTCCCGTTCGGGTCGCCGGCATTCCTGCACGATGCCGAGGCCGGTGTTCGGTTCGGCCGCAACCCGATCTACGCGACACTCCACGAATCGTCGTACGCGGACGGGGTCGCCACCCGCTGGTCGCGCACCGGCTGCTGCCGGACGAAGTCAGGGAGGAGGATTACTTCACGGCGGAGCACGTCTTTCCCTGGATGTGGGAGGACTATGCGGGGCTCAGGCCGCAGCGGGACTCCGCCGAGCTCCTCGCCCAGCACCCCTGGCCGGCGCTCTACGATGCCGATCGGCTCCGCCACAACGAGGTCCCAGTCGCGGCCACGATCTATGTCAACGACCTGTACGTCGAGCGCGATTTCGCCGAAGAGACCGCTGCGGCGATCCGCGGGCTGCGAACCTGGGAGACCGACGAATTCGAGCACAACGGGCTTCGCGCCGACGGCGAGCGGGTGCTCGGCCGGTTGATCGACCTGGCCCGCGGGCGGGCGTAACGGGCTGGACCGGGCGCCCGGCAGGACCGCCCACGGCCCGATCCGCGGCGCTCCGGTACGATTCAGCGGACCGCTGTCAGGACGGAACGAGATGAATTTCCAGGCGACCCCCCTCGCGCGCCGCCACGCACCCCGCGCCACGGCCGCGGTCGCATTGCTCGGAGCCGTTCTCCTGGGTGCGTGCAACGCCTCGCCATCGCCGAGCCCGTCGGCTTCCGCGAGCGCCACGCCATCCAGCTCGGTCGAGCCATCCGCGAGCCCGAGCGCGGCCGCGTCGCCGGTAGCCTGCGCGAGCGCGGATATCAGCGCCTCGGGCGGACCGTGGGGCGGCGCTGCCGGCAGCCGCGGATCGGACATCGTCGTCAAGAACCAGGGCACCGCGGCATGCCTGCTGCCCGCCGGTCCGACGATCGCGCTCGTCGATCAGGGCGGCGCGGTCCTGCTCGCCAACACGCCCCCACAGGCGGGAGCCGGACCGGCGATCGAGCCAGGCGGAACGATCGGATTCTCGCTCCTGATCGGCAACTGGTGCGACCAGGCGGTCAGCCTGCCCCTGCATTTCAGCCTAGGCCTGGCCGGAGGTGCCGTCGACATCGACAACCTGGTGGCGACTACGATCGACGACCTGCCGCCGTGCAACGGTCCGGGGCAGCCGGCCTCGCTGTCCGCGACGGACTGGCAACCGGGCTGAGACGCCTACCGGACGGTGTAGCGCTCGATCGGGCTCCACGCGCTGTTGGCGTTGAACGTGGTCGGGTTGGCGATCGAGCGCACGTACCACTCGCCGCGGGCCGTGAACGTCCAGGTGTACGCGGCGAGACCGGCTGCATTGACGTAGACGTCGCGCGTGGTGAACTTCGTCCAGCGGCGGTCCACGCGCCGGTAGACGGCGAGCGTCACCTTGGCGGCCGGGAGATCGGCGCGTGACGGCCGAACGGTGGTGGTGAAGGTGACCTTCCGGCCGCGACTGACGACCTTGGTCCCACCGTTGGCCGTCGGGCGAAGGAGCGCGATCTGACGTACCACGACCCGAGCCGTGTTGCTGGTCACGGGCCCGAGGTCGGGTGCGCCGTCGAAGACGCCTCGGTAGTAGAGGTTGGTGGCCGGCCGGTACGAGAAGGAGGCGTTGCCCTCGGCGTCGGTCGTCAGCATCGTGATCGGTTCCCACGTGATCCCGTCGCGGGCGCCCTGGAGCGCGAACGACCGCCCGGCACCGACAGGCCCGAAGCTCGCCTTGACGACGACCGTCGCACCCCAGGTGATGACGCTCGCCGACGGCGTGAGGGTCAGGGTCGGGGTCTGACCAACCGGGTCCAGCACGCCGTTCGCAAGGAGGACTGGGCTCAGATCCGTGCCGTTGTACCGGTTGAGATCGACCCGGCCGGTGATCCCCGGAACCACGCCGCTCGAGGTGTACTGCCAGAACGTCCAGCCCGTGCCGCCCCAGTTGCCGGCCGGGACCGATGGGGCGAAACCGCCGGTCCAGTGAGCGATCCAGAGCGTTCGGTAGCCGTTCGCCGCGAACCACGTCGTGTCGCCCATCGAGTTCCGCCAGAACGTGGGGGACGCGTAGATGACGCCGCGTGCGCCCGTCCGCTCGTAGATCCGGCCGAGGTATCCCTTGACCCATTCCTGGAGCTCGACCGGCGACAGGCCGCCCGACACCTCGAGGTCCAGGACGGGCAGAAGCTCACCGGCCGACACCTGGGACATGGCCAGGAAGTAGTCGGCCTCCGCGATCGCGTCGCCGGGGTTCCGGTCGGGTCGGGCGAAGTGGTAGGCGCCGACGTACAGCCCGACGGCCCTGGCCTGGGCCCGGTTGTTCGCGTAGAACGTATCCACGAGGTTCGTGCCCTCGGATGCCTTGATGTAGGCGAACCGCTTGCCTGCCGAGGCGACCAGGGGCCAGTCGATCGTGCCCTGCCAGTGGCTGACGTCGATGCCCTCGGTGACCGGCAGGAACGGTGTCGGTGTCGGGGTGGGGGATGGGGTCGGGGTCGCGAACGGATCGGGCGTGGGCGTTGGCGTCGGCGTGGCAAATGGATCCGGCGCCGGGGTGGGTGTTGCGAACGGATCGGGCGTTGGCGTTGGCGTCGGCGTGGGCGTCGGTGCGACCGCGGGCTCGAACAAGCCGGTCGCCGAATACACGAACGGGACGCCGTAGAGGGCGGCCACGCTCTGGCCACTCAGCTCGCCGATCTGGTGCCAGGCATCGCCGGAAACGGCGTTGCCCGCACATGACGCGCTCCAGGATCCGCCGGTGACCGTCGCGTCCACGGTGACCTGCGTGCCGGCCGTGATCGTCGCCGCCGTCGTATCGCTCGTCGATGGCCCGGTCCGAAGCCGCACGCCGTCGCATGCCGCGGCCACGGTCGTGCCTGCCAGGGCGCGCTGCGGCGCGGAGACCGAGACGACCCCGACCAGCAGCAGGGCTGAGACGAGCGCGGCAAGGATCCGGCTCCAGGCGGCGTCACGGGGGCGGCGGGCGACGTCGGGTCGCATGGCTACCTCGCTCGCTGGGACCCCATGCCAACTCCGACAGCCGCGCGCTCAACCGAAACCCAGAGGGGCCAGACCGCACCGGCCCACTCGGGGGCCCTTTCAGAGAAGATACACGACCCGACCAGAGGGCCGGGCCGGCCACGGCCCGGCCGCCGGCGCGCGCATTGCCGAGACCGTGGCGACGGGGTATCCTGCCCCCACGGCGCGTCCCGCGCCGAACCTCGCTCCGGCGCTCACGCCGCCGGCATCGATGGGGCAAAGGGGAACTGGCTTCCCCGGGACGGCTGGTTCGCCCTTCTCCGGCGAGCCGCGAGAGCGTGAGTCCCGTGGCGGCGCCGACCGAGAAGGATGTCGAGACGATGCCGACCCAGAAGATCTTCAAGGGGCGCGTTCGCGCGCGCATGACCAAGACCGGCGAGTCCTACACGGCCGCCCGCCGCCAGCTCCTGCGCAAGGCCGCTGAGCCCGAGGAGCCATCGCTCGTTGCGCCGGCACCGACCGCCGCCCCGGTCCCATCGGACGCGTTCCTCGTCGCCGACGACTCCATGCGTCGCGCCACCGGCAAGGGCCACGCCGAATGGTTCGCCCTGCTCGATGCCTGGGACGCGACCGATCACAACCACACCGAGATCGCTCGCTGGCTCAGCGAGACCCACGAGATCTCCGGTTGGTGGACCCAGAACGTCACCGTCGCCTACGAGCGAGCCCGGGGCATGCGCGCCCGCCATCAAATGGCCGACGGCTTCAGCGTCAGCGTGACCAGGACGATCGCGGTGGACCCCGAGCGGGCCGTCGCGGCCTTCACCAGTGCGCCGCTGCGCCGGCGATGGCTCCGAGATGCCCCGATGCGCCAGCGCCCGACCCGAGCGGCGCTGTCGGCGCGGTTCGATTGGTCGGATCCGGCGTCTCGGGTGGCCGTTACCGTCGTCCCGAAGGGCGCTGGCAAATGCATCGTGGCCGTTGCCCACGAACGACTGCCCGACGCCGAGGCTGGGGAGCGGCTCAAGGCCGCCTGGCGCGGGTGGCTCGGTGAGCTCAAGGCGGTTCTCGAGCGCAGCTGAGCGCCTCACACGCCGTTCCGAATCGCGCATGGGCGGCGCCCACCGGTTTCCGGTCGGGCGCCGCCCGTCGGCGCTCCGCGCGCTGCTACACTCCGGCCCCGAGGAGGACGCGTGACCCGAGATCCCCTGATGGAGCTGGCGGACCGGCACCTGATCCGCTACGTGCCGGGGTTCGCGCCATTTCTCGTCGACCGGGCACTGGGCAGCTGGGTCTGGGATCGCGACGGCAACCGCATCCTCGATTTCACGAGTGGTCAGATCTGCAGCACGATCGGCCACAATCATCCGCGCATCGTCGAGGCGATCCGGGACGCCTACGACCGGGTCCTGCACCTCAACAGCTGGATGCTGTCCGAGGAGGTCATCCGTCTTGCGGCGCGCCTGGCCGAACTGCTGCCGGCGCCGCTCGACAAGGCGATCATCCTCAACACCGGGTCGGAGTCCAACGAGATCGCGATGCGGATCGCGAAGCTCGCGACGGGTCGGTACGAGATCCTCGGGCTCGACCAGAGCTTCCACGGCCTGACGGCGGGTGCGGCCTCGGTCACCTACTCGGTCAGCCAGGGTGGCTACGGTCCGCAGCTGCCGGGGACGTCATCCCTTGCAGCGCCCTACGCATACCGCTGTGAGGTCCGCCGGGAGAGCATCGAGCGTCCCGGTTGCGGCGTCTGCAACCTCGCCTGTCTCGAGTCGGGCTTCGATGCGTTCGACCGCCTCGGCGCGGACGCCTTCGCGGGCACGATCGCGGAGCCCGTCCTGTCGGCCGGGGGCGTGATCGACCCGCCGCCCGGGTATCTCCGCCGGCTTGCCGAGCTCACTCACGCTCGAGGCGGCCTGTTCATCGTCGACGAGGCCCAGACGGCGTTCGGTCGCCTCGGCTCGATGTTCGGGTTCGAGCAGGATGGGGTCGTGCCGGACATCGTCACGGTCTCCAAGACCCTGGGTGGGGGCCTGCCGCTGGCCGCAACGATCATCAGCGCCGAGCTGGAGCAGCGGATCGTCGAGCGCGGCTTCATCCACGTCACGAGCCACGTCAGCGATCCGCTGCCGGCGGCGGTCGGGCTCGCCGTGCTCGATGTCGTCATCGAAGAGCGATTGCCGGAACGGGCGGCGGTGATGGGCGCGCGCCTCAAGGCCGGCCTGCTCGAGCTGGCCGAACGGCACCCGATCATCGGTGAGGTCCGTGGGCGCGGGCTCCTGCTGGGCGTGGAGCTGGTGAGCGACCGCGCCACGCGCCAACCCGCCGAGGAGATCGGCGCCATGGCGACCGACGAGTGCCTCGCTCGGGGGCTGTCGATGAACATCGTCCGTCACGTCGGGGCGAACAGCGTGTGGCGGATCGCACCACCGCTCACCGTCACCGAGGCCGAGATCGATCTCGCGCTCTCGATCATGGACGACAGCCTGACGGTGGTGGTGGGGGCCGTCCCCGCGATCTGAGGCGGCCGCCCAGGAGGCTGACCGCGTCCGAGGTCGATCGCGTCAGGACGCGATACCCACGACGCCCGCCGACCTGCCACAGGACGGTCATCGCCGCCGCCGCGCCGGCGCTGCATGGTGCCGCCCGCGAGTGCATGATCGACGCGTGGAAAGCGGACCGCTGCGCGTCATCATCGCGGAGGACTCCGCGCTCATCCGCGAGGGCATCGCGCGGCTGATCCAGGAGTCCGGCGGCACGGTGGTGGCCAAGGTCGGCGACGGTCCGTCGTTCGTCGATGCCGTCGTCGCGCATCGCCCAGACGTGTCGGTCGTCGACGTCCGGATGCCGCCGAGCCAGCGAGACGAGGGCCTGCGGGCCGCGATCGAGGCACGCCGCCGGGTGCCCGGCACGCCCGTCCTGGTCCTCAGCCAGTACGTCGAGCGGCAGTACGCCACGGAGCTGCTCGCCGACCGCGCCGGCGGCGTCGGGTACCTGCTCAAGGACCGTGTCGGCGATGTCCGCGAGTTCATGGACGCCCTGCGGCGGGTCGCCCGGGGCGGGACCGCCCTCGATCCCGAAGTGGTCGCGCAGCTCATGGTCCGCCACCGTGTCGACGACCCCCTGTCCGCGCTCACGCCGCGCGAGCGCGAGGTGCTCGCGGCGATGGCCGAGGGACGCACGAACGTTGGGATCGGCGCGCTGCTGGGCATCACGGAGGGCGCGACCGAGAAGCACATCAGCAGCATCTTCGGAAAGCTGGAGCTGCCCGACTCGCAGAACGACCACCGCCGCGTCCTGGCGGTGTTGACCTACCTCGGCTCCTAACTCGGCAGCTCCCAGTACGTCGTCGGCGCGGCCCAGGCCGGCACCGGGATCTCGGCGCGCACGAGCGTGGGACCACCGGCGGGGCTGGACACCGTGAAGGTCCCGTCAACGCCCGCGACTCGCCCCGCGAGCCCCGCCAGCCCGCCGCCCGGCTCCACCGTCGCGCCGCCGGCACCGTCGTCATGGACCTCGACGATCAGCCGCGATCCGTCCCGGCGGCAGCGCACCTCGCACGCCCGCGCCCCGCTGTGCTTGGCCACGTTCGCGAGCGCCTCCGCGGCCACGAAGTAGGCCGCCCGCTCGATTGCCTCCGGCAGCCGCTCGCCGGGAGGAAGGTCGCTGTGGACCGACGTGGGCACGGGTCCCCGAGCTGTGATCGAGCCGAGCGCCGGCACCAGGCCACGATCGAGCAGGATCGATGGGGCGATCCCGCGAACGAGGTCGCGCAGCTCGGCCAGCGCCTGGCGGGCCTGGTCCTGCGCGTCGAGGACGAGCTGCTTCGCGACCGCCGGATCGGCGTCGATCCGCTCGCTCGCCAGACCGAGGTCGATGTTCAGCATGACGAGGCGCTGCTGGGCGCCGTCGTGGAGGTCGCGCTCGATCCGGTGGAGCTCGCTGGCCTCGACGTCCAGGACGGCGGAACGGCTCTCCTTGAGTGTCGCCACCTGCCGCCGGAGCTCGCGGCTCTCCGACGTGCACAGCAGTCCGGTGACGAGCCCACGGTGGAGGGCCACGACGAGCTGCGACAACGATGCGGCGACCGGGAGCAACGCCGCGCCGACGAACGTGCGGGCCGCGACCGTCAGAGGGTCTCGCCCGGACAACGGGTCGAGGTACGACGGCAGGGTCGCGCCCCCGACCGCGTCGTACCAGACGGGCATGGTCAGGAGCCACAGGCCGAGCGACCAGACGGTCAGGACAACCACGAACTCGATGAAGGCGAGCGGAAGGTTCACCCCGACGTAGAGCACGTCACGCCAGCGGCTCTCGTCGGCAAACTCGGCCTTGAGGATCGCGATGAACCCGCCCCGCAGCGGCCGATACGGATGGGCGACGAGGCGCTCGGGACTGCCGATCGTGACGCGCCGCCGCTCGAGCCGGGCGACAAGCCGTGCACCCTCGATCGCCAGGGCGATGAACAGCACCCCGATCCCGGCCAGGATCGAGGCGAACCCGGCCGAAGCGATGGACGTGAGGATGGCAAACGCGAAGATGCCCACGAAGAAGCCGATCCCGATCGCGGCATTCGCGTACCAGGTGGCCGGGTGGATCGGGGAGAGCAGGAACGCCCGGACAGGGTTGCGCGCCCACCGGGCCAGCCGGAACGGGCCGGCCGATCCGTCGCCCTCAGCCTCCGGGGTGACAGCGATCCCCGACGAAGCGAAGGTCGCTCCGCCGGGGATC
>Ga0326597_10010113_pt1 | contig 12593 bp, 13 predicted proteins | sample RVTome_12_FD_203789 | JGI IMG/M metagenome (GOLD analysis project Ga0326597, IMG submission 203789) | Soil microbial communities from uranium-contaminated site in the Upper Colorado River Basin, Wyoming, United States - RVT100D185 | ecosystem: Environmental > Terrestrial > Soil > Contaminated >... | reverse complement strand
CTCATTTGCCTCTGTTCAATGGTGCGACCGCCGCTTGCTGGCGCGCATTCACCGCGCCACGCTCGACCGGCTGCGCAAGGAGATCGAGCCGGTGACGGCGGCGGAGTTCATGCGGTTCCTCTTTGCATGGCAGCACGCCGACCCGGACTATCGCGTGGAGGGGCCGCTGGGTGTGGCGGCGGTGGCTGCGCTGCTGCAAGGATTCGAGGTCCCGGCGGCGGCGTGGGAGAGCGAAATTTTCTCGCTGCGCGTGGCGCGCTATGACCCGGCGTGGCTCGACCAGCTTTGCCTGTCCGGGGAGCTGGTGTGGATGCGCCTGTTCCCGCCGGCGGACCCCGACAGCCGCGCCGGCGCCACCCGCGTCTCGCCGATCTCGCTGCTCTATCGCAATCAGATAGACGACTGGATGTCGCTCGCGGCAAAAGAATACGCCTCGCAGAATGGCAACGGCTGGACGAGCGCGGCGAAACTGGTGTTAGACCATCTGGAAAATCGGGGCGCCTGTTTCTTCCAGGAGATCGTCTCCGGAACGGGATTGCTGCGGACCGAGGTCGAGACCGCGCTGCGGGAATTGATCGCGTCAGGCCGCGTGACAGGCGACGGATTTGCCGGGCTGCGGGCGCTGGTCGTGGCTCCGGACAAGACGCTCGGAACGAGCGCGGCCAGGCACAAGGACGGCCGCCCGGGCGTTCTGCCCGTCATCCCTCCCACGGCGGGACGCTGGTCGGCGCTGCGCCGCGCGGGGAAGGAAGTAAAGGAGACAGAGGAGGCAAAGGAAGCAAAGGAAGCGCGAGGCCGCGAGACGGTGGCGCTGCCGGATTCGGAAATCGTTGAACTTTGTGCGCGGCAGTTGTTGCGGCGCTACGGCGTTGTGTTCCGCCGGGTGATCGAGCGCGAGTCGGGCTTGCCGCCGTGGCGGGACCTGCTCTACCAGTTGCGGCGTCTCGAGGCGCGCGGCGAAATTCGCGGCGGGCGTTTCGTAGCGGGATTCTCCGGAGAACAGTACGCTGTGCCGGAAGCGGTCGCGCAGTTGCGGGCGATCCGGCGCAAGGAGCCGGGGGGGCAATTCGTCCGCGTGTCCGGAACCGACCCGTTGAACCTGGCGGGGATTACCACGCCGGGGACGAAAGTCGCGGCGCTGGCGACGAACCGGGTTCTCTACCGCGACGGCGTTCCCGTTGCCGCGCGCGTGGCGGGCGACCTGGTGGAGCTGCATGCTTCAGCGGCGGAGTTGCGCAACGAGATTCGAACGCGGCTGCCGGAGTAATCAGGGAACTGATTTGAATCAGGAGATGATGGGCTGCGGCAGGGTGAAAACGACACGCCGGAAATTCTCCTCGGGCGCGTCGCGGCGGGAGTGGGAGTGCGGTCGGAAACAGGAAGCGAAGCGTCCACGGCTGCCCGCATGCCGGAACGCAACAGGCGATTGGACGCCTGATCGCGGCGTGGTAGACTTGATCTATGGCAACGGCGACCGCAATGCAAAAAGAAATTGCGACCATTCTTCAGGAAGTCCGGGAAATCAAGGCACAATTGGGCAAGTTGTTGCTCTTGATCCCGGAAGAGAGTCTGAAAGAATACGAAAACAGCGCAGAAATCCGAAAGGCCTATACCCGCGCCGCCAAAACGGCGCCCTCCGAGCGGACCTAAATGGTCATTCGCAAGACGGATGATTTTCTCCGAGCTGCTGCCCGGCTTCCCAAAGGAGTCCAACGCATCCTTGAAAAACAGGAGGATATGTTTCGGAGTAATTGGCTCGACCCAAGACTACACACGAAAAGGATCAAGGAACTGCCGGGTGCGTATTCGTTTCGCATCACGCGGCGTTACCGGGCCTTGTTCTATTGGAGAGACGAGGAAGCAGTATTGTTCAGCATCGGCCACCGGAAAGACATTTATCGGTGAGCATCACAGCTCGGGCGGCTCGGGCCGCTTCGCTTCCGGCACGCCTGACAGCGGGTGAAGGTAATACTTGTTGAGGCCCTCTTCCAGGAACCCGAACGCGGTGTCGGGGTCGTCGGCGTGGTGAAAGAGTTCCAGATCCTCCCTGCGGATGGTTCCGTAGCGGACCAGAGCGTCGAAGTGCAGCACTTCCTTCCAGAAGTCGGAGCCGTAGAGCACGATGACGATTTTCTTGTTGACCTTCTGCGTCTGCACCAGGGTCAGGACTTCCATCAGCTCGTCCATGGTTCCGAAGCCGCCGGGGAAAAAGACCATCGCTTTGGCGAGGTAGGCGAACCAGAACTTGCGCATGAAGAAGTAGTGGAACTGGAAGGAAAGTTCCGGGGTGATGTAGGAATTCGGCAACTGCTCGAAGGGCAGTCCGATGTTGAGGCCGACGGACTTGCCCCCGGCTTCCTGCGCGCCGCGGTTGGCGGCCTCCATCATGCCGGGACCGCCGCCGGTGCAGACGACGAAACGCCGGGTGGTGTCCTGCAGGCTGTTGGACCACTCGGTGACGCGGCGTGCCAGGACTCGCGCGTCCTCATAATAGCGGCCGAGCGATGTGGTTTCCTCGGAACCGCGCGCGGAGCCGAAAAAGACAATCGTGTCCCGGATACGCTCGCGGCGGAAATGCGAGTAGGGCTGCAGATATTCCGAGAGAATCCGCAGGACGCGGGCGTCAGGTGCGTCGAGAAACTGTTCGTTCTTGTAGGCGACCGGAAGCGACTGCCCGCCGGCCGGTGGTGTGCTCATAATCGCTGAACTCCCTTGATGGCTCGGCGGCCGCCGCTTGGAATCGATCCGGCCCGGTTCAGGAGGAGCGTCTCCCCCCCTCGCTTGTCTCTCTATGACACCTGGACCGAGTCGAGCACTGCATTCCACTGGCGCGCTGCGCGCTGGCGCCAGGAGCCCTTGTGGTAGGCGTAGCCCACGATCAACGGGACCGCCAGGGTGGCCTCGCTGTAGACCATCTGCTCCCGCCCGCTGTCGACCTTGCCCCAACTGTGGGCTTCCTTGAGAGTGCTGCTCGAGAGCGCGCCGTCGCGGACGTCAGCCACGGTGATCTGGATGGCGTACTTGTGCATGTGCACGTCATGGCCGAGCACCTCAGCGGCCACGACCACGTCTTGGGCGAAATTCTTCGGTACGCCGCCGCCGATCATGAGCAGGCCCGAATCCTCGGTCTTCACTTTCCACTGCAGGAATTCGTGGAAGTCTTTCACGCTGTCGATGGCGACGCGCTTGCCCTCTGGACGGGCAGCCTGATGGGCCACCAGGCCGAAACCGGCCGAGCAGTCGCTGAAGGCCGGGCAGAAGATGGGAATTCCCTTGCGGTAGCATTCGTACACGACGCTGTCGGGAGTCTTGCATCCGTTCCGCTCAAGATATGCGCCCATCTCGATGATGAACTCGCGGGAGGAGTACGGCCGCGGCTCGAGCTGATCCGCAATTTCCTTGATCGTGTCGTCGCAGATGCGCAGCGCGTCCTCGTCGATGAGCGTGTCGTAGATGCGGTCGATGTGGAGCCGGCGCAGCGTCTCGTCCTGTGTGCCGGCCTTCAGTTCTTCGTCCGCGATGTAATGGCGGAAGCCGAGCGCTTCGAAGAAATCCTGGTCCACGATGTTCGCGCCGGTGCTCACGATGCAGTCCACCATGTTCGAGCGGATCATGTCGACGAAGATTTTTTTCAGTCCGGCGCTGAGGAGCGAGCCGGCCAGGCAGAGGATCACGCCGCAGCCCTTGTCGGCGAGCATCCGGTCGTATAAGTCCGCCGCGCGGGCCAGGTCCCGAGCGCTGTACGACATCTTCCGCATGGCTTCGACCATGGGAGTCACGTCATACTGCGTGATGTCCAGGTGCTCAATCTGTTGCTTGAGCAAGTCCTGCTTCGTTTTTTTTGTCACCCCAGTCCTCCTCTCGCGAACGATCTCACGATTCACAGAATTGTAATCTCGAACCTTTTTAACCGCTTGCGCGGCCTCTGTCAAGAAAACCGGCCCTCCCCCCGGCGATACCACTGGATGCAAAAGGATACAAATTGGTACGGTGTGACCTGGGATCGGGCGCGAGCCGCCGGGAGAACTGCTATAATTCCTCCAGATTGGCCCGATAAGATTTTCGGTACGGGAGCGCGATGCCGGACGATCCAAACATCTCTTTGAATCCGATGCCCCCACGCGGAAGCCCTGCCGGAAGTCCGGCGGCATCGCCCCCGATTCCGTCCTTCGGCATGCTGCCGCGCGGCTCCATGCTGCAGCGCATGAAGTCCAACTTCGCCGAGTGCATCACTGCCTCTCCAGCAGGCATCCCCCACTGGCAATTCGCGGCGATGTTCCGCAGCGCGTACTTCCCGAAGCGCTTCCCGACGCGCCCGCTGCTCCAATCGATTTTCCTGCACGTCTGCGTGCTCACGTTCTGGATCAGTCTGCCGACGGCGCCGAGCCTCCGGCGAGTCTCCGACGACGTCGCCGCGGCGCGCTCGGAAAACCGGCTCATCTACTACACCCGAGCCGACCGCCTGCCTCCGGTTTCGCCGCTCGAGCCGGAGCCCGCGCCCAAGCCGCCGCCCCAGAGCCCTCGGGTTCGCCTCCGCGCCGCGCGCGGTCCGGAGAGGGTGGTTTCGCGGCCGCCGCGCCCGGACAATTCGCGGCAGACCATCGTGCAGCCGGAAGCGCCGCATGGGAAGCTTCCCACGGACGTCGAGATTCCCAATCTCGTGGCATGGCAGCCGGTGCCGCCGCCCCCGTCGCCATCCGTGTCGATCGCGCAGCCGCAACTGGCACAGATTCCCGCCCCGCGTGTCCCTGCTCCCGCGGTTCCGGCTCCCGTTCCGGTTCCGCCCAAACTGACCATGCCGGTAATCAGCGTGCCCGCAGCGCTGTCTGCAGGGCTCGATGCGCCGGTTCCGCCGCCGCCGTCACCTTCCGTTTCGATCAGGCAACCGCAACGGGCGCAGATTCGCGGGCCGCGCGTCCCTGCCCTTGCGGTTCCGTCTCCCACACCGGCTCCGCCGAAGCTGACATTGCCGGAAGCCGGCGTCCCGGCGGCGCCGTCTGCGGGACTCCCGCATGCGCCGCCGCCGCCGCCCCCGTCGGTGTCGGAAGGCCGGCAGCAGTTGGCGCAGCTCCGCGTGCCGCGGATGCCGAATCTGGTCGCCGTAGGAGTTGCGCCCGCTCCCGCTCCAGTTGAGATTAAAATTCCGCTGGGCAACCGCTCGGGCGAATTTGCAGTCTCTCCTGATGGAGGGCAATTGAGCGCCGAGCCCTCCGGCCAGTCCGCTGAGGGAGACACCCGGGAGGCGCCCTCGCTCCCGCAATTCGCCAAGGTCGGAGAAGCGGCCGACATCCGCGTTCCAAACCTGTCGATTGCGGGGGACAGGGCCGATCTCCCGCCCCCGCCGGTTCCGGTTGTGTCGGAGGTTCCGGAGCCGCGGATGGAAACGCAAGTGGAGCCGCAAGTGGAGCCGAGGTCAGCCATTTCGCCGCTGGCCCGGCCCGCAGGAGATCTCAGGACCTTGATGGCGCGCGCGGCCAGGCCCTCTTTCCCGGAGATGACCCGGGGAAAAAGCATCGATACGCTGCCGGAGGTATTCGGCGAGCGGCGCATTTATACTGTGTACATCAACATGCCCAATCTCGCGAGCGGGGCCGGAAGCTGGATTTTGCGCTTCGCCGAGCGGGACGGCGACGGAAGCGGGGGGAATGGGGGCGGAGACGAGGAAATTTCTTCGCCGGTGGCCGTCAAGAAGGTGGACCCGAAGTACGCGCCCGAGGCTGCCCGGGAGCGAGTGGAAGGCACCGTGACGCTGGCGGCCGAGATTTTGCGCAGCGGCAAAGTAACCAGCGTGAAAGTGGTGCAGGGGCTCGACCCCCGCCTCGATCTGAGCGCCGTCCAGGCGCTGACGCTTTGGCAGTTCGAGCCGGCTCGCAAGAAAGGGGTTCCGATTGATCTGGAGGTTTTGGTCCAAATCCCGTTTCGCTTGCCCGCATTGTAGCCCGGCGGCGATTTTCCTCGTGTGGACGGCGATGATCGCCGGCGCTGCGGCCGGATTCAGCCAGACGCCGGAGGAAGGGGCGGAAGCCCGCCTGCGGATTGACGACGTGCAGTTTGAAGACGAGCACGGCGACGTGCGCTATTCGCTCGTCACGGGGGCCGGGACCGAGGTCGTGATGTCGTTTCGCGTGCAAGGCTTCGAGCGCCGCCGGGTGGAGCAGCAGGGAGAAGTTCCGGCGGAGCGCGTGCACCTCCAGTACGAGGCTGCGCTGCACGACCCGCAGGGAGTGCTGGTGGCGCCCGGCGCGAGCGGCGAAGTCGACACCATCCTCGGGCCGCGGGATGATGCATGGACCCCGCGCATCCGCTGGTCGGCGGCTCTTCCCTCTTACGCGCTCGCCGGCCAATACAAGGTGGATCTGCACGTAAAGGACCTCCAGAGCGGAGAGGAAACCACCGGAAGCGTCCCGGTTCGCGTGCGCGGGGAGACGGTCCAGCCGGACGCGCCCCTCGGAGTGCAGCAGCTCGAGTATGCCAACACCCGGAACGGCCCCTGGTTTACCAGGCGGTACTTTTCGCCGAGACGCCCGGTCCACGTGCGCTACAAAGTGGCCGGCTTTGCGGTCTCGCCCGATAACGAAGTCTGGGTGGAGCAGGACTGGGCCGTCCTCGATGCGGAGGGAAACCTAGTCGTCAGCCAGGATCACGTGGTCGTGGATCATGAGAAAAATTTCTACCCGCCGCGTTTCCTCCGGACGGTCTTCGAATTGAGCCTGGAAGACCCCATGCCCGGCACGTATACGTTCCGGATCGTGATCCGCGACCGCGTGAGCGGGCTAAGCACTTCCCACGATTCCGAGTTCTTCGTGCGGCCTTGACAATTCCACAATTTTCAGCTGCAGTACGGCCAGTCCTAGAGAACGTGCCGTGGCTACCAATCTACGAACCCCATACACGCACGGAACGGTACAGAAGATGTCGGTTTCCTCCTTTCCCCGCGCCGAGCACATTGCCCTGCTGCGTGCCAAGATTGCAGAGCGCCTGCGCGAGCGCGGCCTTTCGCTCGAAGTTGCCGAGCGGGGACTGAATCAGATGAAGTGCCAGTACCGGTTTGGCCTTCGGCGGCAGCTCTCCGGCGAGGATCAGCCGTCTTCACACCCTGAATCCCTGAATGAACCCGTGAATGATCCGGCAAGCGAACGGGCCGAGCTTCCGTGGGCGGAGCTGGCGATCCACTTTCAGATTGCCCAGCGCCTGGAAGAAGGCCGGGGCGACCGAGAGTTCGACCGCATGCTGGAAGATTTTCTGCTCCGCAACTTCCCCGGATTACCGTGATCCCCTGACGTTGGGCAGTGGGGCGAGAGCTGGCCCGAAAACGGGTTCTTCCGACCCCTTTCAGCGGCCAGCAAGCGCCCGCATTTTGAGGAAAATAAGATGCTTGCATTTGGTTGACATCAGGTAATGATTTCTGTATATTCGGCTCATCGAAGGCGATGGACTGGCACAGGTGGGAGCGGGTGGAAGGAAAACGGGGCAGAACGTAGAATCATTAGCTGAGTCAGCCGGTTTTCCTGTTTTCCAACGTGCTCCCGGTCAGCCGCGACGGTTACCACCGAGAGTCAGTGATGCACAGACAGGAGATCCGTCTCGGCCGTTGTGCCGGTTCTGGTTATTGACCGGATCGAGGGCAGCCGCCCCCGGAGATGTTGACCATGTCGGAAACTGAAAATACTTCTCTGGCACAGGCCGAGTCCTTGCCAGAGGAAACGAAACTCGAAGAACCCAAACCCGAAGAATCCAGACTGCAAGAAAGCGCACAAGAAGAAAGCGCACAAGAGGAACTGTCCGTAGATGCCTCTGCGGCGCCAGCCGAGCCCTTGCCGGAGGAGCCGAAAGCTGAAGAGCCGAAACCGCAAGAACCCAGACTGGAAGAAAACGTACAAGAAGAGTTGTCCGCCGAGGAGTCGAAGACTGCTTCCGCGGAGGGCGAGGACTTTGGCGACCTGCTGAGCTCCTATTCCCAGCAGTCGCGGCCGTCTTCGGGAAACCTCATGAGCGGCCATGTGGTGAAGGTGACCGACTCCGAGGTCATCGTGGACGTCGGCTACAAGTGCGAAGGAGTAATCGCGCTCGAAGAGTTCCGCGACGACTGGGGCAACGTGCGCGTGCAGCCCGGCGACGCAGTCCAGGTGATGATGGAGTCGGCGGAGGAACGCGACGGCTACGTCGTTCTCTCGCACCAGAAAGCGCGGCGCATCAAGGTTTGGGACGACATCGAGAGGGCCTTTCAGGACCAGACCCCGGTCACGGCCCGCGTCATGGAAAAGATCAAAGGCGGCCTCGCCGTGGACATCGGCGTGCGGGCGTTCCTGCCCGGCTCGCAGGTTGACGTCAAGCCGGTGCGGGACCTGGACGCTTTGATCGGCCAGGAGATTCCCTGCCGCATCATCAAGCTCAATAAAAAACGGAACAACATCGTGGTATCCCGCAAGGCGGTCCTGGAGGAGGAGCTTTCGAAGCGCAAGAATCAAACCTTGGAGCTGCTCGCCGAAGGCGCGGTGCTGTCCGGCGTCGTGAAAAACCTCACCGACTACGGCGTGTTTGTGGATATCGGCGGGATGGATGGATTGCTGCACGTTACGGACTTGAGCTGGGGCCGTGTCGGGCATCCTTCCGAACTCCTCTCCGTGGGGCAGGTAGTGCAAGTGAAAGTGCTGAAGTTCGACCGGGAGAAGGGACGCGTATCGCTCGGGATGAAGCAGCTTGCCCCGGACCCCTGGCTGACCGTGGAGGAGCATTTTTCGGCAGGCGCCCGTGTTTCCGGCAAGGTGCTCAATCTGACCGATTACGGCGCCTTCGTCGAGCTGGAGCCGGGCGTCGAAGGCCTGGTTCACGTCTCGGAGATGACCTGGAGCAAGCGCTTGAAGCACCCTTCGAAGATTGTTTCCCCTGGGGAAAGCGTAGAGGTGGTGATTCTCGAGGTGAACCCGCACAACCGCCGGATTTCCCTGGGGCTCCGCCAGATCGAGCCCAATCCGTGGGAAACGCTGACCGGCCGCTTTCCCGTCGGTTCCATCATTGAGGGGCGCGTCCGCAACCTCACCGATTTTGGCGCGTTCGTCGAAGTGGAAGAGGGGATTGACGGCTTGGTTCATGTCTCCGATCTTTCCTGGACGCGCCGGGTCAAGCGCCCCTCGGAGATGCTCAAGAAGGGCGATACGGTGCGTGCCGTTGTCCTGAACATTGATCCCGAGCAGCGCCGCCTTTCGCTCGGCATCAAGCAACTGGAATCGGACGTCTGGGAGACGTTTTGCTCCGGCCATCAGGTGGGGGACACCGTAGCGGGGCAGATCGTTCGAAAGGCCTCCTTCGGAGTCTTCGTCCAACTGGCCGAGGGTATCGAGGGTTTGTGCCACATCTCCGAGCTTTCTTCCCAGCCGGTGGACAAGCGCGCGGTTCCGTTCGAGGTTGGACAGGAGTGCTCCTTCCGAATCATCCGGCTCAGCCCTGCGGAGAAGAAGGTTGCCTTGAGCATCAAGGCCCTCCACCCGGAGCAGAAGGTGCGGGAGCCGGAGAAGATTCCCCCAGCGCACTCTTCCTCGAGCGCCACGACGACCATCCAGGAAGTCATGGCCATGAAAGAGCGGGCCGCCCCCAAGAATTAGGTTGCTTTTGCCCCCCCCCTCGTTTTTCGTGTGGGCCGGTTCGATCCGCAGAGACTTTGGCGGAATCTGTTGCATCTTGCTGCCCAGTAAGGGCATACTACTGCCTTGCGCTCAGCGCGCTGGACGAGCGGATTCGCAGGGAGGCCGTTCCGGCGGAAACCTTCTCGGGTGGTGAAGGCCTATCGGTTCTTGGCCTCCGCCCGGCGATCCTGTTTCTTTGCATCTGGAAATCGAACGTCCCTCGAGGGATCAGGAAGAAGGGGAATGACACATGACGAAAGCTGATCTGATTGACGAAGTTTCCCGTGCCGTGGAGATGACCCGGAAAGATTCGGAACTCATTGTAGAAACGATCTTTGAGAGCATTGTCGGGGCGCTGCGCGCCTCGGATAAGATTGAGATCCGCGGATTCGGCAGCTTCCGCACCCGGCAGCGCCAGTCCCGCGTCGGGCGCAACCCCAAGACCGGCGCCCGCGTCGAGGTTCCTCCCAAGAAGGTTCCGTATTTCAAACCCAGCAAAGACTTGAAGGACCTCATCAACGGCTCGAAGTCCGTGGCCGCCCCTTCGGTTTAGGCCGTTCGATTCTCCGCCGGCCCGGCAGGCGGAATTCGGGGATTTCGGCAGCGGGGAGTTCGGCAACAGGGCTTCGGCAACATGGATTATCTGTGGAGTCCGTGGCGGTACCGGTACGTGACCCAGGCCGTGCCGCAGGAAGGCTGTGTCTTCTGCCGCAAGATGCAGGAGAACGACGACGAGCGGAACCTCGTCCTCTATCGCGGCGTCAATAATTTCGTCCTGCTGAATCTATACCCCTACACCCCCGGGCACCTGATGATCGCGCCCTATGCGCACATCGGGCAGCTTTCTGAGGCCGACGACGCCGCCTGGATGGAGATGACGTCCCTCACCCGCACCGCCGAGCGCGCCTTGCAGCAGGCCTACAAGCCCGACGGAATCAACCTCGGAATGAATCTCGGGAAAAGCGCCGGGGCCGGCATCGCCGACCATATCCACATGCACGTCCTGCCGCGCTGGCACGCCGACGCCAACTTCGTCAGCGTCATCGGCGAAACCCGCGTGCTGCCCGAAGCCCTTGAAGATACGTACAAGAAGCTGAAGCCGCTGTTTTGATGCCTTTAGGGAATCCGTGCCGGCCAGATCGCCCGCATGTAGACTTTGCCTTCCACGACTCTGTAATAAACCAGCCAAGGGCCAGCTAGGAACCAGCGATACCCGCGAAAGGGTCCGCTGGTCCGAACGGGATACATTTCTGGAAAGGTTTCAAGCTGGCTTGCTTTTTCGAGGATACGGGCTTGCTCCCGATCTGGCATTTCAAGGATCAGGTCAATGAGATTCTGCGGCCAGACGACCTCGGTCATCAGCCGCGCTTCCCGAGGCGCTTCTTCAGTTGGGCGTGCGTCATCACCCGGCCCGCCTGGATATCCTCAGCGGATTTTCGCATCTGCTGCTGAAACCCGGCCTGGGATTCGATCTCGTTCAGCCGGTCTTCGAGACTCGCGTAGAGGGCGATCGCTTCGCGCACCACAAAGCTGCGATTCCCGGCACGCGAAGTCGCTAGTTGGTCGAGCAACCGTTCACTCTGTTCATCCAAAACAAACTGCCGTCGCATAAAATCCTCCGTGCCTTCATACTAACACTGGCTATGCGGAACTATCAACATGATTCATGAACGGGCTGCCATTTCCCCCGCTGTGACTCCGTGGCTGCTGACTCATGTCATCCGCTCGTCACTTGGCAGAGGTTTTGCCCGCTTGCTTCCGCAAGCGGCTCGGATCACTTCCGCGGCGGCTGGCTGGGGCGCATCTCGACGCGGCTGATCATGATCTTGGGGTCTGTGCGGAGCAGGTCGATGACGACCTGGGCAACCTCGGCTGAGTCAATCCGCCAGGTCGATTTGCGGCCTGGCTCATGCTTCGCGCCGTGGCTCCCTCCCGGATGGCCGCCTGGGTGACCAAAGTCCGTTTCGACGCTGCCGGGCATGATGTAGCTGACGCGGATGTTGTCATAGCGCAGGTCGAGCATGGCGGCTTCGCTAAAGCCGTTCAGGCCGAACTTCGAGGCGTTGTAGGCTGCCCCGCCGGCGAAGGCGTTCTTTCCGGCCAGGCTGCTGATGTTGAAAATGTATCCCCCGCCACGCCGCTTCATGCGGGGCACGGCGGCCCGCAGGCCGTAAAAACATCCACTAAGATTTGTTCGGATGACGTCGTCCCACTCTTCGGGCGCCATCTGATCGATGGGACGGAAAATCCCGATCCCGGCGTTGTTCACCAGGATGTCGACGCCGCCGAAGACTTCCTCGGCACGCGCCACGAGCCGCTCCACCTGGCTGCAATCGCGCACATCGGTCACCACGCCCTCGGCGCGGGAGGGCGCCAGCTTTCCGAGCGCATTCGAGGCTTTCGACAGCTCGGCTGCGTTGCGCGACCCGATGGCCACGCGCGCGCCGTGCCGCACCAGCGCCTCCGCGGTCGCAAGCCCAATCCCCCGGCTGCCTCCCGTCACCACCGCCACTTTGCCTTCCAGATTCGGGTCCATGATCACTTCTCCTAACGATTTGATTTTCAGTGCGCAACAAGTTCCATTGGAAGCGCATCCTATGGAGAGGCGGCTTCCGGCAATCCGCCAGTAAGTGTAATATATTGACACAGTTTGATTTGGCCTGTCGCCGCGCCAAGAGTGTGCTATAAGATTTTATGGGCTTCCGCTTCAATCCGCGGCCGTTTCGCTGGCTGGCGCTTGCGGGGATGATTGCGGTTCTGGGGGCCACGCTTTCGAGCTTCCTGACGCGCACCCGGGAGCGAGCGCAGCCCCGTCCGGCGCCGGAGCCGATCGCCCCCCAGGTGAGCCAGAAGACGGCGGTCTTCACGCTCTCCAAGACATCCGGCGATCACACCCTCTACACCGTGCAGGCTAGAGAGGTGACTCACTTCAAGGACAGGGTCGTCCTGCACGAGGTGTCGATCCTTCTC